>Ga0335078_10017305_pt1 | contig 10705 bp, 11 predicted proteins | sample Lox_Sample_32_FD_206711 | JGI IMG/M metagenome (GOLD analysis project Ga0335078, IMG submission 206711) | Soil microbial communities from Loxahatchee National Wildlife Refuge, Florida, United States - Lox_Sample_3.2 | ecosystem: Environmental > Terrestrial > Soil > Wetlands | place: USA... | reverse complement strand
AGCAACTGAGGTCGCGACGCACCGCGCATCGGCCGGACGAACTCCACGGCGCGGACCGTCGGAACAGAGACAGAACAATCCACAGATTCCCAAACTCCAGGGATGAACCCAACAGCTTCACGGAAGAGAGAATAACGCCCAAGCGAAGTCTCATCACCAAAGGACTGTTCTCTGCTTGCTGAAGCCTTCAGAGACACAAAGCCCTCCACCGCCGTCGTGAGTTCTGCTGAGGCTCGATGAGACGCCTGTCCCTCGAGGCCTCATCAACCGCCACGGTGTCCGACTTATCTCCGGCCTTTCTTCGCCTTCTGGGGAGGCTTCGCAGACTTCTTGGCCGGGGCTTTTGCCTTCGGCTTGGCCTTCGGCGGCTTTTTCGCTTTCGCCGCTGGAGCCCGCAGCGCCGCAGCTGGTTTCGCCTTCTTCGCTGCGGCCTTTTTCGTCGAGGCGCGCTTTGCGGCCCCGCGGGCGGGCTTGGGTACGGCCGAAGGTGGAGGTTCAGGAGCAATCTCCGATGTCGGCTCGACGGTCACCTGAGTTTCGTCGATTTCGTAAGACACATCTTCTCCGACGTCGTCTCCTTCCTCTCCTGTTCCCTCATCCGCCTCTTCCTCCCGGTAATCGGAAGACAGCTCTTCTCCAAGTTCATTCATGTTATCGCCCGCGTCGTCATCACTGTCGAACGCCATGCATGCCTCCTACCCGTTTTTTCTAAAGCAATCTCAGCACTCCTGGTGCGCCAGCGCCTAGAGACCGCCTCACTATGCGGATATACCACTCGTGAGCGTCTGTCAAGCTCGATTCGTATCTGCGGATTTGTGTTTTCCGCCGCTACTTGCTCAGCTCGGTTCCCGCCACCAGCTCAGGCCACACGGAGGCCTTTGCAAGCACCCAATAGACCACGAAGCCCGCGACGAAGGACCAGAGTACCGACGGCCGGTCAATTCTGATCAGTGCCGCTGGCGCACCGGGAATCTTGTCCGGTATCCCAATCACAAAGCCGATGGCCCACGCGATATAACCGGCCCAATTGATGCCCCGCCGCGGCCCCGACCATTTGTATCCTGCCAGGATGTAATCTGCGGCCATCGCGCCGCAGATAGGGCCGAAAGAGGCACCGACGATCTGGAAGAACGGAACCAGATTAGTAGCCACGCCGGTCACGGCCAAAATCGCCCCAATGGTGACGCCGATCGTGGTGGAGACACTGCGTGGGATCTTGGGTAACATCGTGGTAAAACTATTGGCGGCGATAAAGGTGCAGAAGCACGTGGGAGCTACCGAGGCGGCGGCAAACAGGAAAAACATGATCGAGGCCAGGCCTTTCACGCTGGATATCGCTGCCGTGTAGGCGTAAGGGTCGTCCGGCGCGCCGGGCTTCAAGCCGGGGAGCGTGCTCTGTCCGGCGGCCCCGAGGTGGCCCGCTACGGAAAGAAGAGGAAGGCCCCCCGCCACCAGCACGGCCAAGCCGATGCCGATCAATCCGCCCCAGAAGACGTCGCCGCGGTTCCGGCTGTTCATGCCAAAATCGGCGCCCGCGGCGCCTGCTGTTGCGAAGAACCCGATCACCAAGGCCAACATGGTAAGAAAGCCGCTCCAAGGATCGCTCTTCGGCGGCGCGAAGCTGGAAACGCCGCCCCAGTTGGCGAAAAAGATGACCAGGACCATGAGCAGCGGAAGCCAGTTAAGAAACTGCGCCACTTTCGCCACGTAGGCGATCCCCTTAATTGCCACCCAAGCCAGGACATAAGCCCAGATCAGTGCAACCACGATGTAGAGGATTCGAGAGTCTTTGTGTAGCCCTTGCAGAATGTACGACGTTGCCACTGAGGTAGCCACGGCGAACCAGCCGATCTGCAGCAGGCCCATGAGCAGGCCTGGCATCAGATATCCGCCTGCCGTGCCGAATGTGGAAGCGCCTACGACGTAGAGCGGTTGGCCCGTCCGCATCCCCAGCATCGCTGGCGCATAGTAATACAGGCCGAAACAGAGTAGGCCAGCCACCAGCAGTCCCAGCAGGCAAACGGCGACCCCGGCCTGCCCCAGTGACGGCCCTGCTAAACCGATATAAAAGCCAATCCACAAGAAGATTCCCGCATACGCGGGTGCTGTGTTTTTGTACCAGGGCGCCCGCTTGGCAGGTGGGTTAGGAACAGAAGCCTGGATGTAATCCGGAAGGACGGCGGCCATATCAACTCCTCTATTGGGCAAGCTCGACCGATAAGGCGGCAAGCATATGCAGGTACGTGGACAAATGCAAGAGCAAGTTGCTGAGGAACCGACATACAATAGTCAGGCTTGCCTCTGTGACGTGTGGGCAGGCAAGATCTCGACACTGTGGTTCGCTGCAGACTTCCGGGAGCCACAAAGGAGGATGAATCATGCTCAAAGAGTTTAAGGAATTTGCAATGCGGGGCAATGTTCTCGACATGGCGGTCGGGGTTATTATCGGGGCTGCGTTCGGGAAGATCGTCACCTCGCTGGTGACCGACATTATCATGCCGCCGTTTGGCATGATCCTGGGCCGGGTCGATTTTTCAGACCTCGGCTGGATCCTGCCAGGCCAAGCCCGCTTCAACACGCTGGCCGACGCCAAGAAGGCGGGTGCCGCGGTGATCGGCTACGGCAACTTTCTCAACACCGTGATCGACTTCCTCATCGTTGCCTTTGCGGTGTTTTTGCTGGTGCGGCAGGTGAACCAACTGATGAAGCCCAAGGCTGCCCCGTCGCAGGCGCCCAGCACCAAGGAGTGTCCGTATTGCGCCTCGACCATTTCTATCCGGGCAACGCGATGCCCGCAATGCACCTCGGAACTCAAGACAAGTGCGTAGCCGTCAAGGCTAGTCGCTAGCCCGGCTCGCCAGGGTTTGGATGAAATCAGGAAGATGGGCTTCACTGAAGAGACGGCGAACCGCTCGTCGTCTTGCGACTGCCCAGGCCGGTGTTGCTGTCGCCTACTCGTCCTTATCCAAGCCTTCTGCAAATACTTTGAACCCCGGGTTGGGCGGGAACATCTCTGCCAGCAGATTCATGCGGCGCCGTAGCTGGGCGACCGGCAAGTGTTCGGGGCCGACCCGGATTTGCACGTCGTGCCACAAACCGTGCAGGTACTCGGCCACCGTTCCGACGAGGGACACGTTACGGTAGTTCTCGAACTGGCCGGAACGACGATGCGCGGCGTGACTCTTGGTCAAGGGCACCTTGGCGGCGTATGCGTCTTCGTCGATTTCCCCCTTGGTCCCCTCGCGCAGCTCTTCTTCCAGCATAAGGGTGTAGCGCTCGTTCTCTTCCGGCGTCAGCTTGCCACGCAACAACTCCGCTATGCTGGCCAGGAACTCGAAGCCGGTGTCGTGGGCGTCGAGTTCGCGGCACGCCAGCACGATGTTGATCCATCCGTCCTGTTCCAGCCATACGGCAGAATGGCTTTCGCCTTTGGGCTTCGCCAGGGAGACAACGTCGCCCATCTCCTCGCACGCGACATAGGGCACAAGCAGCAAGCGGACTTTGCCGATCCGCTGGGCGATGGCCGCGGGCACCGATTGCGCCGGCTCCCGCACCATCGTGCGCTCCTCCGCCGGCGTCAGCAGTACTCCCGAATGCAGCTCCCACTCATGGGCAATATGCGAGACAGGAACGTGCGGCTCACGGATATAATCCGAAACCAGAATGCCCTCACGCGAAGAAGTCGAAGGATTGCTCAAAAGGAAGCCCCCTTGAGATGAAATCTCCCCTGCTCATTGTGAGCGATTACCCCGCCGGTGTCCAGACCGCGCCAGGTAGGTAGAGTGGAGCGAGAGACATAAACACGAAGAAGGAGAAAAGGCGAGATGCGGCGCCGACCCGCTGCCTCGGAGTATCCTCTTTCGTCTCATCTATTCTCTCGGTAAACCGTCACAGCGGAATGTTTCCATGTTTCTTGGGTGGATTCGCGTCGCGCTTGTTTTCCAGCATCCTCAGAGCCCTCACCAGCCTCGGACGGGTTTCCCGCGGCTCGATGACAGCGTCCACGTAACCGCGTTCCGCAGCGACGTACGGGTTGGCGAAACGGCTGCGGAACTCCTCGATTTTCTGCTCCCGCAAGGCCCCGGGATTCTCAGCCTTCTCGATCTCGCGCCGGTATACGATGTTGACCGCACCCTCCGGGCCCATCACCGCGATCTCCGCCGTAGGGTACGCGAAGTTCACGTCAGTACGAATGTGCTTCGACGCCATCACGCAGTAGGCGCCGCCGTAGGCCTTGCGGGTGATCATCGTGATCTTAGGGACGGTGGCTTCCGCAAAGGCGAACAGAAGCTTGGCGCCGTGCCGGATGATGCCGCCGAATTCCTGCTGTGTGCCGGGAAGGAACCCCGGCACATCCTCGAAGGTGACGAGCGGAATGTTGAAGGCGTCGCAGAAGCGAACGAAGCGCGCGCCTTTGACTGAAGCGTTGATATCGAGGCAGCCCGCAAGCACCGCGGGTTGATTGGCCACGATGCCTACGCTCTGCCCACCCAGGCGACCGAAGCCCACCACCAGGTTCCGCGCAAAATGCTCGTGCACTTCCAGGAAGTAACCATCGTCGACGATACGGAGAATGATCTCTTTGATATCGTAGGGGCGGTCGGACTCGGAGGGCACCAAAGAATCCAGTTCGTCGTCGAACCGATCCTCGGGGTCGCTCGAGCCAACGCGCGGCGGGTCCTCGCGGTTGTTCTGCGGCATAAAGGAGAGCAGTTCGCGGATCAGCGCCAGGCACTCAGGACCGTCGTGGGCTACGAAGTGCGCGACGCCGCTCACCTGGTTGTGGGTCATCGCGCCGCCCAACTCTTCTTTGGTCACGTCCTCGTGCATCACCGTCTTGATGACATCGGGACCGGTGACGAACATGTAGCTGAACTTTTCCACCATCAAGGTGAAGTCGGTGATGGCGGGAGAATAGACGGCACCCCCCGCGCACGGACCGAGAATGGCGGAGATTTGTGGGATGACGCCCGAGGCTAGCGTATTACGCAGAAAGATATCGGCATAACCGGCGAGCGATGCCACGCCCTCCTGGATGCGCGCGCCGCCCGAATCGTTGAGGCCGACCATGGGGGCCCCGACTTTCATCGCCAGGTCCATGATCTTGCAAATCTTTGCGGCGTTTGACTCGCTCAGTGATCCACCGAAGACAGTGAAGTCCTGAGCAAAAGCGTAAGCCAATCGTCCGTTGATGCGCCCATAGCCCGTCACGACGCCGTCCCCGGGGACCCGCCGGTCGGCCATCCCGAAATCCTGGCACCGGTGCTCGACGAACTTGTCCACTTCTTGGAAACTGCCCTCGTCAAAAAGAAGCTTGATCCGCTCGCGAGCGGTGAGTTTGCCTTCGGCGTGCTGGCGGGCACGGCGCTCGTCGCCACCGCCCTCTTCTGCCTCGCGGTTTCTCCTTCGCATTTCGTCGATTTTTTGTTCGAGCGTCATACTTGCGATGCAATCCCACATCGTGAATTCAACTCGGCATCACGCAAATTCACTACATCACGGTTCAGAGTTCACTGTTTTTCCTGCCGCTCCGGAATGCCGTACCACTCCTCGCAGGCGATGATTGAGTTGGTGGGGCGCTGAGGATCATACTTGACGCTGGCCGTTTGATCCGCCAAGGCCTGGGAGGCCCAGCCGAGGACCGGCAAAGACGAGACGTCCTGTGCCGCTTCGTAGGTGACGCCCGCCACCTCATATTTGTAGACCACCAACTGTGACAGCGGCCCGCCCGCTCGCGCCGAGGGTTGCTCCACCAGGTCGGTGACGTGGCCGGCAGTGATCCTGCCGCGGCGGTTGACATCGAGCCGGCGAAGGCGCTCCAACTCTTCCGGCGATTTTCGCCGCCAGCGCGAGAGTACGGACCAAAAGGGCGCCAACCCAAAAGCCCCCAGTCCAGGCGCAAACAAAAGCAAGTATCCCTCCGGCTCGAACGTCACAACCGCAACTTGAAACTCGCACTGCAATCCGCGGTCAGCACGGATTATAACATTGAGCGGATGTGCGCTCGGGTGATCGGGAAAAACCGCTCGAGCCCTCAGGGTCGGCTCTCAGCGAATATCGCTCCTTTTAAGCCGAGTGCTGATGGCTGACGGCTGGTGTTTTTTAGGTCAACGAGCGACTCAATGAACCTCGACCATGGTCACCGTGGACGAGGCGCTCTCGTTTCCGGAAGTGTCAACGGCAGTGACCCAGTACGTGTAGCGGTGCTCCGCTTCAACCCCCGTGTCACGGTAAAGCGGAGTGCCCACCAACTCCGTGTTGAGCTTCTGCGGCCTGCCCTCTCCCTCGCGCCGGTAGACGTTGTAGCCAGCGAGATCGGGCGCGGTGTTGGCGTTCCAGATTAACTCCACGCCGGCTGCGGTCGAGATGGCGCTCAGCCCTTCTGGCGCGGCGGGCGGGAAGATGTCGCGTGGCGTCATCGAACAGGGAGCCGAGTCCTCGCTCTCCGCCAGTTGGCTGCCAGACCTGAAGAGAGCCCGAACTCGATAGAAGTAAGCATGACCGAACTGAAAATCCCGATCCCGGAACGTGGAAGCACGAATCTCGCCTCGTAGAACGAAAGGACCCTTCGATGCATCGCTTCGGAAAACCCGGTAGCCAGCCAAGTCGTGAATCGGCTGCCCGCTGAGGCTGACCGTAGGTGCCGGCCAGCTTAACTCCAGCGCATGCTCGGTGGTCTCGCATCGAGGAGCCTCGACCGCCGGCGAGACGTCGAGAAGGACAGCGACTGCCGAATTGGAAAGTTCACTTTCTATCGCGCGATGGCGAAAGCCCCGCGTGAGGCCGCGGGCAGTAAACGTGAGACTTGTTCCGAGCCACTGGGAGTATTCCTGGTCCGAGAGGTGATCAGGGTAAACGATCTTTTCGCCTTGTTGATAGCGAGAGAAGTCAGGCGGCGACAATGTCGCCCACGGCTGAGGTTGGGCTGCAGTGGCCCCGGTATTCTGCCCGGCCGGGGTGACGACGCGAAAGAGTTCAAGTTCGAGAGGCTTCGATAGACCCTCGCCGTCCGTGGCGAGCGTCGGCAAGGTGAACGTCAGCTCGATGGTGCGGCCAACCTGAAACGCAGCGAGATCCTTGATGCTCTCAGGCTTTTCGATGCGGGGAGGATGTGGCGGACCCTGCGCCGCGCATCCGCCGAGCAGAAGGGCCACGACGAAGGCGCTGAAGAGTGGAATCCGCAGATCGCGCAGATTTTCAAACGAAGAATACATCCCTCCACTTCACAGTCGACCGAAGGCCAGGGGTCGCCCAGAACCACGCGTAAACCAATGACGAAGCCGTGTATGTTTCTGAAACCCGTGTTCTCTTTCGTTCAACTTCCGGATCTGCGTGGTCTGCGCAATCTGGGGATTCTCTCTTACAGAATGTAGCGGCTGAGATCCTGATTCTTGACGATGTCCGCCAATTGCTTCTCGACGTAAGCGCCGTCAATCCGGACGGTCTTCTTTTTCAAGTCCGGACCCTCGAAGGAAATCTCATCCAGCAACTTTTCCATGATGGTGTGCAGTCGCCGCGCGCCGATATTCTCGGTTTGATCGTTTACCGCCGCCGCAAACTTGGCGATTTCCTGCAGCGCATCGTCAGTGAACGAAAGCTTGATGCCCTCCGTCTCGAGCAGCGCGGCGTATTGCTTCACCAGCGCGCTCTTGGGCTCCTGCAGAATCCTGATGAAGTCGTCCACCGTGAGTGCCTGCAACTCGACCCGAATGGGGAAACGGCCTTGCAGCTCGGGAATGAGATCGGAAGGCTTGGAGACGTGGAACGCCCCGGCGGCGATAAAGAGGATGTGGTCGGTGCGAACCATGCCGTATCGGGTGTTGACCGTGGTGCCTTCGACGATGGGCAGGATGTCGCGCTGCACGCCCTCGCGGCTGACATCGGGTCCGTGGCCATGCTCGCGCCCGGCAATCTTATCGATTTCGTCGACAAAGATGATTCCCGACTGTTCGGCGCGTTCTACCGCCACCCGCGTCACCTGGTCCATATCGATCAGCTTGTTCTCTTCTTCCTGGATCAGGTACTCCATCGCCTCCGTCACGCGCATTTTGCGCTTCTTGGTGCGCTGGCCGAAGAGTCCGGGCAGGATGTCTTTCATGTTGATGTCCACATCCTCGATGCCCTGGTTGGAGATGATCTCGAAGGCCGGCAGGCTGCGATCGCGGACGTCCACTTCGACTTGGCGCTCGTCGAGCTTGCCCTCGCGGAGCTGTGCGCGCAACTTCTCGCGCGTCCGATGAAAAGCTTCGGCGGTGTTGGCGGCGGCGTCCCCCTCGGCCAGGCTCACCCCCGCCGGGCGCGGGCCGCTGGGTGGCGGCAGCAAGAGGTCGAGCAGCCGTTCCTCCGCATTCTGCTCGGCCTTCTCCGCCACCTCATCCACCCGCTCCTCTCGCACCATATCGATGGAAATCTCCACCAGGTCGCGGATCATCGATTCCACGTCCCGCCCGACGTAGCCTACTTCCGTAAATCGGGAGGCCTCTACTTTGATGAAGGGAGAATTGGTCAGACGGGCAAGCCGGCGGGCGATCTCCGTCTTGCCCACCCCGGTTGGGCCGATCATGATGATGTTCTTGGGCAGGATGTCATCGGCCAGTTCTTCCGGCAGCTTCTGGCGCCGCATCCGGTTACGCAGGGCGGTAGCCACCGAGCGCTTCGCCTGCGCCTGGCCCACCACGTACTTGTCGAGCTCGGCGACAATCTGGCGCGGCGTCAGATCATCGAGCGACGTAGCGTTCTCCAGCGTTTCGGGCAGGTAAAAAACCATTTTCAGTCCTTAGAACAACAGTCGAAGAGTCGAAGTGGAATAGCAGTGGATAGTGGTTAGTGGCTAGTGAAGACGAAGCCGGACTACCGGTCATTGGCAGCCACTAACCGCTAGCCACTAGAGTCACTAACTCAATTAATCCTCTCGCTCCGGAATCCGGCGCTCACGGTCGGGCACGGGCTTTTCGGGGTTATCGCCGGCTTCCTCGACGCCCTCCACGATTTCGGCTTCGTAGGCCTGATCGGTATCGACCAACTGCTTGACGCTTTCCTCGTTGGCTTCCGCGACGTCGGAGAGCCCCTCGTCATCACCTGATTGGCCGCCGCTGTCGGGAGCAGCTTCCTCCTGATCGCTTCGAAGATCGCCCATCCGGCCCTCGTCGTCGGGCAATTTGCGTTTCGCCATCGAGACCTCCTGAAGGAAAGGCGGTGGGGTTCAGCGGCTAGTTCTAGGGGTTAGGGGTAGGGAGTCCCTGATCCCTGCTCTTCCCGAGTCCGCATCTGCTAGCCCCTAGCCCCTGGTCCCTGATCCCGGCTCTTCCAGTTCCTCGATCGTGACCTGATCATTAGTAAAGATGCAGATTTCGCCCGCGAGACGCATCGCCTCCTCCACCACCTGGCGCGCATTCAACTGTGTGTGCTTGGTGAGGGCGCGCGCGGCAGCCAAGGCATAGGGTCCGCCGGAGCCGATGGCCACGATGCCGTCGTCGGGCTCGATCACGTCGCCGTTGCCGCTCACCAGGTACGTGTTCTTGGCGTCCGCCACCAGCAGCAGCGCTTCCAGGTGGCGCAGAGCACGATCGGTGCGCCAGTCCTTAGCTAGCTCCACCACGGCGCGGCTCAGATTGCCGTGATACTCCTCCAACTTCTGTTCGAAGCGCGCGAAAAGCGAGAGGGCGTCCGCGGTCGAGCCGGCGAACCCGGCGATGACTTTATCGTTGTATAACCGCCGGATCTTGCGGGCCTTTTGCTTGACCACACTTTCGCCCATCGTGACTTGGCCGTCACCACCCATAGCCAGCCGGCCCTTCGAGCGGACGCTCAGGATGGTCGTGCTTCGGATTTGTCCACGCTTATGCATGCAAACCCTCATAATACCACCAAATCGAAAGCCTTGAGGGAATCACGTTGGAGCGCGGGCGTCCCCCGGCTCAGCCGTCAGCAACTCCGGGCCGGAAGTTGGCTGATTGCCGAGGGCTGAGAGCGAAAGGCTGAGCGAAGCGAGCCTGCTTGCAGGTGGGGGCGGGACTGGACGTTTATCGAAGAACGTATCCGAACTTGGCCAATCGTTTGCCAGAGACTTCATGCCATTCCAGCGGCATCACGTGAACGCCGGCGGCGTGCACCCAGCGATTATAGAAGTTGAAAAGGGCGCAGATGGTGATCGCGTCGTAGAGGGCTTCGTCGGACCAGCCGGCTTCCCGGACTTCATCCACTTCGTGCCGTCTGATCTCCCACGATCGGTGCGTGACCTTCTCAATGAAGCCGATCAGCGCCTTCTCGGCGGGAGAGAGTCCTGACGCCTGGTAGTTCTGGAGGACAGACTGGACCAATTCTCGATCTTGCAGCAACAGCGCTGCGGCCGCCGCGTGCGAGTTGGCGCAATAGTGGCAGCAGTTTTGATAAGACGTGAAGGCCGCGATGAGCTCGCGCAGGCCGGGGCTGAGGGGCGAGGGGCCACGCATAAGCTCCTCGGTGAAGTAAGAGAGATGATCGGTCATCGCCGGCTTGAAAGCGAACAAGTGGAAGATCTGCGACACCGGAGCGCCCGCGCCCTGCATCTGGCGGATCAGGTCTGCGTACTGACCTCCACCCTCGCGCTGTTCGACTTCTGTCAAAAACATCGGCTCCTGTTCTCCGAACTCGGAATTCGAAGCTGGAAAATCGAAACTCGAAAATCGAAGTTCGCGCGCTTCACCCTGGGGTTGAATTGGAACAG
>Ga0335078_10017304_pt1 | contig 10705 bp, 9 predicted proteins | sample Lox_Sample_32_FD_206711 | JGI IMG/M metagenome (GOLD analysis project Ga0335078, IMG submission 206711) | Soil microbial communities from Loxahatchee National Wildlife Refuge, Florida, United States - Lox_Sample_3.2 | ecosystem: Environmental > Terrestrial > Soil > Wetlands | place: USA: Florida... | reverse complement strand
CCAGACGCGGCAAGTAACGACGCTTCTGCTCTTCGGTCCCGAAATACAGGATGGGCAGCGTGCCGATACCGGTGTGCGCACCATGCCAGCCCGAGTAGGAGCCATCGCGCGAGAGCTGCTCGGCCACCACCATAGCCGAAGCGAGGTCCATTTCCAGGCCGCCGAACTTTTCGGGAATGGCGATGGCGGTCAAACCCAGCTCCGCCGATCTGCGCACCGCAGCGAGCGCCACGCCGGGCTTATGCTGCCAAATATCTTCCAGATTCGGCTCGACCTCTTTGCGCCAGAACTCATCCGCCGTCCGTGCGATAGCGCGATGCTCGTCGGTCAGATCTTCCGGTGTGAAGACTTCGCCGGGAGCGCGATTCTCAATCAAGAACGCGCCACCCTTGGTCTTAGGTAGCGCGGCTGTCGCGGTAGCCATGCGTCAGATCCTCTCGAAGATGCCCGCGGCGCCCTGGCCGCCGCCCACACACATCGTGACCAGGCCGTATTTGGCTTCGCGGCGTTCCATTTCGCGCAGAATGGTGGCCGTAAGTTTCGCGCCCGTGCAGCCCAGGGGATGTCCGAGCGCCACTGCGCCGCCGTTGACGTTGACTTTGTCGATATCCAGTCCAGCGCGGCGGATCACGGCGAGTGCCTGAACGGCGAAAGCCTCGTTGAGTTCGACCAAGTCAATGTCGTCAAGCTTCAAGCCAGCCAACGCCAGTGCCTTGGGAATGGCCACCACCGGACCGATGCCCATGATCTCGGGCGGCACGCCACCGGCCGCGAAACTAACGAAGCGCGCCATGGGCTTGAGGCGTAGGGCCTGCGCCTTACGATCGGACATCACCAGTGCGGCGGCAGCGCCATCGCTCGTCTGCGACGAATTTCCCGCGGTCACCGTGCCGTTGGCGTGAAACACCGGTTTCAGCTTGGCCAGCGCTTCGAGCGAGGTATCCTCGCGCGGTCCTTCATCGCGATCGAAGACTTTACTGGTGATGTGCGGCTTGGCGCCATTCGGCGTGATGGTCTGAACCACGAAGGGAACGATTTCATCATCGAACTTCCGCTGAGCCTGAGCGCGGGCAGCGTTCTGATGACTGCGCAAGGAAAAGGCGTCCTGCTCCTCGCGCGAGATGTTGTACTTGCGCTGTAACTGTTCCGCGGTGAGACCCATGTTCATATAGATCTCCGGCCGATGATCGACAAACCAGGGGTTGGGTGCAAGCTTGTTACCGCCACGAGGGATCAGGCTCATGGATTCGGCGCCGCCGGCAATGATAATGTGCGCACCGCCGGAGCGAATGCGATCCGCCGCCATTGCGATGGCCTGCAAACCCGAACTGCAAAAGCGATTGATGGTGACGCCTGGCACGATGTCCGGCAAGCCCGCGCGCAGCGCCGACTGCCGCGCCATATTGTTGCCGGACTCGGCTTCCGGCATGGCGCATCCCAGAATCACGTCGTCCACTTCTTCCTTCGGGACCTCGGGATATTTTTCGAGCAGCGCGCGAATGCACGCGGCGCCGAGGTCGTCAGGGCGCGTGTTGCGCAGCGTGCCTCGAGGTGCTTTCCCCACCGCGGTACGCAAACAATCCACCACCACAGCTTCTTGCATATTTGGACTCCACTAGTTCCGCAGCGGCTTGCCCGTTTTCAGCATGTGCTGCATGCGCTGCTGCGTCTCAGGCCGGCCGCACAAACTCAAAAACGCCTCGCGCTCCAGGTCGAGCAGGTATTGTTCGGAAACCATCTGCTCGCCCGTCGAGCGCCCGCCGCTCAGGACATAAGCCAGTTTTTCGCCTACTACGGTATCGTACTCGGTAATGTAATTTCCCTGGCGCGCCATGTAGAGGCCGATTTTGAGCAGCGCGTACGTGCTGTCTCCGCCGACCCTGATATCCTGTCGCGGCGCACCCGGCGCATGATTCTCAGCCAACAAAAGCGCGAGCGACTTTGCGTCGGAAAGAAGACGTTCACGATTCATGGAAACCGGATCGCCGTCGCGCAACAGGCCCAAGTGACGCGCGTCTTCGGCGCTTGATGACACCTTGGCATAACCCATCAGCTCGAACGCACGCTTGGCGTCGCCCAGCCGTAGAATCATCTCCTTGCATCCGCCGCCCGCCGGAATCACGCCGACGCCCGTCTCGACCATGCCCATGTACAGTTCGGCGGATGCCTGAATGCGCGCCCCATGCAAAGCGATCTCGCACCCGCCGCCTAGCGTCATGCCGAACGGCGCGACGACTACAGGCTTCGCGGCATACTTGAGCGCCATGTTCGCCTGCTGGAAAGCTTTGACCATTGCACCCAGCTCATCCCACTCGCCTTCCTGCGCGGCCAAAAGGACCAGCATAAGATTCGCGCCCGCGCTGAAATTCTCACCGTCGTTGGCAACGACCATCGCTTCGAAGTTCCGCGACGTTTCGTCAATCGCGGCGTGCATCATGGCCACCTGGTCGCCGCCGATTGTGTTCATCTTGCTGTGAAACTCGAGACAGAGCACACCGTCCCCTATATCGACCAGCGATGCGCCGGCGTTCTTTTTCACCACACCTCGCGCGCGCTTCAGATCGCCGAGCGCAAGAATGCCCGGGCGCGGTTCGATCTGGCGGTAGTCCGCATTGCAGAGGTCAAAATACTCGATGTGCGGAGCGCCCTCACGATCCGCTGGACGGTAAAACGATTTCGCTCCCGCAGAAAGCATGCGGTGTACGTTCTCGGGCAAATGCCGGCCTTCACTCTCTATGCGTCGCGCCGTGGATTCAAAGCCGATTGCATCCCACAACTCGAACGGCCCGCGTTGATTGGCGTAGCCCCAGCGCATGGCGCGATCGATTTCCACTACTCGATCGGAAATCTCCGGCACGACGCTCGCGGAGTAGAGAAACAGATCGCTCAGCAGCTTCCACAAAAAGTGCCCGGCGCGATCCGGCGCCGCGACGAGCATCCGCAAACGCTCGCCCAAATCGTCGATATTCTTCGCCGCGTCGATCGACGCGAAATGTGGCCTCAGGACGGGATGATATTCGAGCGCCTTCCAATCGACGGCCCAAATCTCCTTCTCGGCTCCCTTGCCAACTCGCTTGTACAGGCCTTGGCCACGTTTTTCACCTAACCACCCCCGTTTCACCATGTCGCCAAGGAACGGTTGCAATACAAAACGGTCGCGCCACGGATCGTGCGGAGCCATGTCGTGCAGGTTTCGTGTGACCAATGCCCACACGTCCAAACCTACGATGTCCAGCAAGCGATAGCTGGCGCTTCTGGGCAAACCGATTGCTGGTCCTGTGAGCGCGTCCACCTCTTCGACGGTGTAATCTTCCTCGACCGTCAGCTTGTGAACGGTAGAACCGAAGAACGTGCCGATGCGGTTAGCAATAAAGTTGGGAGTGTCTTTGCAAGGCACCACTCCCTTGCCGAGCCGGCGATCGGCGAATTCTCGCACGAAGTTGAGAACATCCGGCAACGTCTCGGCGCCGGGGATCACCTCCAACAGATGCAGATAGCGGGGTGGATTGAAGAAGTGGGTACCCAGGAAATGCTGGCGAAACTCGTGGTCGAACCCTTCGGAAATGGTAGCCAGGGGAATGCCGCTGGTGTTGGTGGAGATGATGGTGCCGGGCGTGCGCAGAATCGACACCTTGGCCATCAGCCCACGTTTGACGTCCAGATTCTCAGTGACCGCCTCGATTACCCAGTCGCAGCGCCGGATGTCTTTCAGATTGTCTTCAAAATTGCCCGCGGCGACTAGCTTGGCCGCCTGAGGCGTGAAGAATCCGCCCGGCTTCTGTTTGGCGGCGTTGTCGATGCCTGCGTGCGCGGCCGCGTTCCGATCGGCTCCCGGCAAAACAATATCCAGCAGGAGCGCCGGAATTCCCGCATTGGCAAAGTGGGCCGCAATGCGCGACCCCATGGTCCCAGCGCCCAGAACAGCCACTCGTTGGATAGGCTTCACACGGGGAGTTTACCGCGAACCGGGCTGACCACGGAACTAGCCTAAACGTCCCGAGATCGATGTGACGACTACGCTGTCGCCTTTGAGGATGCCCGAGACAGTGGTGTGGATGGGTTTCCCGGCGGCGACATCTTTCGACCAGGATCCCTTGGTCTTCAGTTCTTCCGCTGCGCGGGCGTTACCGACGGCGTCAAACTTCATTACCTGTCCCTCCTTGGTCTTCAGCGCGAATGCCGTGGTGGATGAGCTCACCGGACAACTCTGCGTTTCCGCGTGGCTTTTCTTGTGCCCTTTCTCCGGCCGGCCGGAATCAACGGCACCGTTATTGCCCGTGTTACTCGGGTTGGACGCCTGCGATCCGCCCGCGCTGTCGGCGCAATTGGCGTCCACTAGTGTTCCACGCCAGCTCTCAATGTTCTCATGCGTGCCAGCACCCGACTTTTGCGTGTCCGACTGTGCCGGCACTAAACCGGACGCGAGCAACAATGCGACCAAAGACCCTGCAATTTTTACCATCGGAACAGCCTCCGGGCCACAGTGAGCATGTCGGCGTCCTCTGTACCCGGCCGCACGAAACCGAACCGGTTGACCAGGAGCGGACGGTTCACGAGCGATTGGTATCATGAACACTCGGAAACGTATCCGGCATGGAATCCAATCCTGCGAAACGCGCGCGCCTCGGAATCCCGCACTGGCTCATCGTCCTTCTGACCTACGCGATTTCCATCGCCAGTTTGCTTTGGGCGCTGCGCGGATACGATTTTTCGCAGATCCATTCTGCGATTCTGTCCGTCAAGTGGGGCTGGGTGCTGGTGGCGATCGTGCTTGATCTTGCCGTCTATCTCCTGCAAGCGTGGCGATGGCTTACGCTCCTTCGGCCCGTCGAACGTCTGGGTCTCTGGGAAACGGCGCACGCCATTTTCATCGGCTTGTTCGCGAGCGGCGTCTTGCCACTTCGGCCCGGCGAGGTCATTCGCTGCTATTTGCTTTCGGTCTGGGGCGAGATCCCTTTCTCTCTGACTCTGACCGCAGCCGCCATCGAACGCGTGCTCGACGGTATCTTTCTAGTATTGGCGTTCTGGGTTGCGACATGGTTCGTGGCCATGCCGCGAGCTCTGCTGGATGGGGTGCAATTCCTGGCGGTCTGCGTCCTGGCTGTGACCGCAGTCTTCGTGTACGTGCTGTTCCATCGGCAACACGCGCACTCGTTCCTGTCGAGGCGCGGTTGGAGCCGCCGGTTTCTGCATGTTCTCGATCAAATCCACCAAATGGGTGACTGGCGCACATTGAGCGCGGCTTCCGGCATCACATTTCTCTATTGGTTTCTGCAAGTTCTGTCGGTTTGGGCGCTGTTTCTCAGCTACGACATGGATCTTTCCATGTGGCACGCTTGGGCCGTGATGCTGATCAAATCCCTAGGAACGGCCATTCCCAGCGCCCCGGGAAATATCGGCGTGTTCCAGTCTGTGGTGAGACTGGCGCTCACGATGTTTAACGTCGAGCCGGCCGTCGCTGTTGAACTCTCGCTCTTGATGTGGGTCGTGATGACGCTGCCGCTGCTAATTGCCGGTCTGGCCGCTGTCCTGATGACCGGCTCCAGTCTCCGCGAGATTCACCATCACGCGCGTCATCGAATCATCAATTCCCGAATTCCGAATCCCCAGTCCTGAGTCCCGCGTTATAATTTCCCCGTCATGCACAAACTGATCTTCACTGTTCTTTTCTGCGCGGCTCTGCTCGCGGCCCGTGATCCGGATGGGAAACTCCGCGTCATCGCGTTCGGCGCGCATCCCGACGATTGCGACATCCGCGCGGCCGGTACCGCGGCCCTATTTGTTCAGATGGGGCACCACGTGAAGTTTGTCTCTGTGACCAACGGCGATGCCGGCCATCAGAGCGAAGGCGGGGGCATACTGGCCAAGCGCCGCCGCGCCGAGGCTATGGAATCCGGCAGGCGGCTGGGCGTCACTTACGAAGTGCTCGACAATCACGATGGCGAGTTGCTGCCAACTCTGCAAGTGCGCCAGCAGATCATCCGCTGCATTCGCCAGTGGAACGCGGACATCGTTCTCGCGCCGCGCCCCAACGACTATCATCCGGACCATCGCTACACTGGAGTGCTCGTGCAGGATGCGGCATACATGGTTGTGGTGCCGAACGTTTGTCCCGACACACCACCCTTGCACGACAATCCCGCTTTCTTCTATTTCGAGGACAACTTCCAGCGTCCCAACCCCTTCCGTCCCGACGTCTCCATAGACATCGATTCCGTGTACGACAAGAAAGTCGATGCTCTGGACGCGCACGTCTCGCAGGTCTACGAATGGCTGCCGTGGGTGGCACACACCCTCGACCAGGTTCCCAAGGACGTTGTGGAGCGTAAGAAGTGGCTGGCGTCACAACGCGAGGGCCGCATTACGCCTGAGATTCGCAAGACGCTCGAGAAGTGGTATGGCGCTGACAGGGCATTGCGCGTCCACGACGCTGAGTCCTTTGAGCTCTGCGAGTACGGCCGCCGCCCCACCGACGAAGAGCTGCGCCGCTTGTTTCCGATGTTGGGGAAGTAGGCAAGTAAGACGAATAGCCAGATCGAATTGCCCCATGGCAATTCGTCTTGTACACTAAAACGAAGATGAAAAGCACGATTACCAGCCGCGGCCAAACAGTTATGCCGGCCGAACTGCGTCGTCGATACGCTGTCGAAGCCGGCACTGCCCTGGAGTGGATCGATACGGGCCACGACATCCGCGTCATTCCTCTTCCTGCCGACGTCATCGGTGCCCTGCGGGGAAGCGGCAAGGGCCAGAGACTCGTTTCCAAACTGCTCAAAGCCCGCAAGAAGGATCGCCAGCTTGAGCGGCGGTAACGAGAACGCCTACCTGCTCGACACATCCGCGATCTTTGCAATGATCGAAGATGAAGCTGGTGCTGATCGCACCGAGCACCTCCTACGCCACCAAAGGGTGCTTCTACCATTCGTGGTTTTGCTCGAGATTTACTACATCACTCTTCAGGAACGCGGAGAAGACGAAGCCAACTCCCGCTATGCAATGCTTAGGGCTCTCGAGATTGGACTCCTGACCGAGGTAACAGAACCCGTTCTCCTGCGCGCTGCGCAAATGAAGGCGCACACGCGAGTTTCGCTCGCAGACGCCATCATCGCCGCCTTCGCCGCTGTGCATGGCGCGGTACTGGTTCACAAGGATCCGGAATTCAACGCGCTAAAGGATCATGTTCGTTTGGAAGCTCTCCCCTATAAACCGAGAGCGCGTTGAATCAATAGCACTCTCTCCCATGAAATCGTGCGCACTCTGGCGCTAGCTCTTCTTCTATCGGTAACCCTGACCGCACAGCATCGCGGCGGCTCGAATTACGCCTGGTATCAGCTCGACGCGAACTGTGTTCGCAACCCGTATGGCATCATTCCGAATTACGATTCTGCCGGGCCGGAAATTGACCGGCAGCTTGAGGCTGTGTTCCGCGGCGGGCAGAGAAGGCTACGCATCCCCATCTATCACGGGCATGGTATTGCCGGCGGCACAAACATGGAGTCTAAAGGGGGCGATCTCACACCTCAGTGCCGCGAGAACCTCCGCCGCCTTCTCGCGACAATTCACCGCATCGGCTTTAAGGAAGTCATCGTCGGATTTTTCCCGCAGGGGCCGAACAATCCGGCTCGGTGGACTACGTTCCAGCCCGACATCTTCGAAGAGAACTGGCAGATCATCGCCAATCTTCGTCCGCTGATCGCGGGCGCGCATGTTCACTACTACATCGATCTCGGGAACGAGGCTAGCCCCGGCGCGCGTCAACCCATCATCCTGGAGTATTGCCAGCGGCTGTGGAATCGGTACGCGGCCGCCTACGGCACGCAAGACACTCTGGGTTTCTCGATCATTCCGGGGCCCGACCGGCTGCAACTCGTCCCCACCGTGTACGGCGAGAGCCCGTTTGGGAACCACGGCCCACCACACGTGCTCGACCTGCACTTTTATAAGGACGCCGCCGCGCGGTTTGTGAGCGCCCATGCAGCTTTGCAAGCCGCCGGCTATCGCCAACCGTGGATTCTCGGCGAGTCTTACTATAACGATTCGGCAGAAGCGCAGGCCCTGCGCCAAGCCATCCGCACGACGCGCCAAAAGGTGTTGTTTCTCCTCCAGTGGCCGTTGAGCGCCGAGGCAGCCTGCCGCGACGTCAGTCTGGCACCGCCCGTCGACTTTTCCAATTACTCACAGCAAGGATTCTGATTCCTTTCCGCGCTTCATCTGGAAGTCTTTCTTCGCCTGTCCAAACGTGACATAATCTCGACCGGAACTCATTTCTCCCAAGGAACATCGTCATGAAAAACAACCCTTCCCGCCGAGCCTTTTTCCAGAATACTGCTGTGGCCGCTGGTAGTCTGCTCGGAGCCAAGACCGTGCTGCTCGAGCCGCTCGCGCTCGGTGCCAAGCCCGTGCCGGCCAGCGATCGCGTTCGCTTCGGGCAGATCGGCATCGGCATGCAGGGCTCCGGCCTGCTGCCTGCGGCTATTAGTTTGCCCGGGGTCGAATGCGTGGGCGCCGCAGATCTCTACGACGGACGTCACACCCTCGCGAAGGAACTTACCGGCAATGCGAGTCTGCCGACCACACGCCGCTATCACGAACTACTCGACCGCAAGGATATCGACTGCATCGTCGCCGCCGTTCCCGATCATTGGCACAAACGCGTTGTTGTCGACGCCTGCAACGCCGGCAAAGACATCTACTGCGAGAAGCCCATGTCGCACACTGCGGAGCAGGGTTTCGAAATGGTGGAGGCCGCGAAACGGAACAACCGCATTGTCCAGATCGGTTCGCAGCGCGTCAGCTCCGTTCTCTGCGCCAGGGCTCGCGAGATGTATCACAATGGCGCGATCGGCGACGTCGAACTGGTAGAGCTGAGCCTCGGCCGCAACGATCCAAACGGAGCCTGGGTTTATCCGCCGCCTACCGACGCCTCACCACAAACTGTCGATTGGGATACCTGGCTCAACGACGCGCCGAAAATTCCGTTCGACAAATTCCGCTTCGCGCGCTGGCGCTGCTGGAAAGAATACGGCACCGGCGTGGGCGGCGACCTGATGGTTCACTTGATCAGCGGCATGCAGGTCACGTTGGGCTGGAACGAGCCCCCGCGGTCCGCTCAGGCCTTGGGCGGCATCTTCCGCTTTCCGGATGGCCGCAACATGCCGGACTTCCACGTCGTGCTGTTCGACTATCATGGCATCCCCGTCTACGTCCGTCTGGACTTGGGTTGCGAAACACCCGAGCTGGCGCGCTTCATGGGCCCGAAAGGCATCATGGATGCCGGCGAGTTCGAGCTTCGCTATTCACCGCAGCGAGGCATCGATGTCGCACCCAGCTATTATTCCGGCGGATTTCCCGCGAAGATGCGCGAAGAATACGTGAACGCGTGGCACAAAGAGCACGATCCCGAACCCGGCCACGAACCCATGATGACCGACGAGCTTTATCGCGGCAACGATTGGGATGACGTCCGTCCGCACCTCTGGAATTTCTTCCAGGCCGTGAAATCGCGCAAACAGGTCACCGAGGACGCTGTCTTCGGCAACCACGCAGCCATCGCCTGCCACATGGCGAACGAGTCGTATTTCCGCAAGAAGCCGGTTTACTGGGACGCCGCTTCGCACAGCATCAAGAGCTAAACGCGAAGCGTTTACTCGATTCGCAAAGCGACCGATGGATCGATATTCGTCGCACGTCGCCCTGGCAGGTAACAGGCAAGCACCGCAGTCACGAGTAGCAGCGTTGCGACCGATGCATAGGTCAGCAGGTCGAACGGCTTGACGCCAAAGAGTAGCGATGCAAAATAGCGCGAGAGCCAGGCTGCGCCCATGACGCCGAGCACAATTCCCACCAGCACCGGCTGCATTCCCTGGCCAATCGTCATCCGCAGGAGGCTGCCCGTGCTGGCTCCCAACGCCACTCGCAAGCCGATCTCGGATGTGCGCCGGCTCATGGAATAGGAGAGCACCCCATAGATACCGGTTGTGGCGAGCAGGAGCGCCAGTCCGCTGAACACTCCCAGCAGAATCGCGTTGAAGCGCTGCGGCGCCACCGATGTTTCGACCACTTCCTCGAATGTCCGGACGTCGGCAATGGGAAGGTTCGGATCCAGTTTCGCGACGATCGATCGCACCGCCGGAACGACTCCGAGTGGATTCCCCTGCGTGTGCAATACGAATTCGCTCGTCAGCGCGATGCGGCCGTAAGCGATATAGACGGTGAGCGCGGAGTCGGAAGCCAACCCGCGCTCGCGGCTGTCCCCCACCACACCAATCACTTCCGCGGCCACATTGCCCTGACCTTTCCAAAGAATCACATGCCGACCGACGGGATCTTGATCCGGAAATAGCAGCTTGGCCAGCCGCTCGCTGATCACCACGCGCCGTTGCGGCTCCGGCTGGCCGGGCTCCGCCCACACCGGCTTATCGGTTTCCTCGAAAGTTCTTCCCCGCACCAGCGGCAGCCCGACAGCCCGGAAGTAACCGGGTGAAACGATGCGCCAGCCCGCCCACGGCGCCGCCTGGGTCTGCGCTCGGGAACTGGAATCGATACCCATGCCGGTATCCGCTCCCTCCACCGGGCGTTGGCTCACCGCACCGGCCGCTACCACTTCCGGAAGAGATGACAGGCGATCAAAGAAGCGATCCAGGAATTGCTTGCCCGCACCTTTCTCGTAATAGGAACCCGGGATGCTGACGGAGAACACCAGCCG
>Ga0335078_10017303_pt1 | contig 10705 bp, 4 predicted proteins | sample Lox_Sample_32_FD_206711 | JGI IMG/M metagenome (GOLD analysis project Ga0335078, IMG submission 206711) | Soil microbial communities from Loxahatchee National Wildlife Refuge, Florida, United States - Lox_Sample_3.2 | ecosystem: Environmental > Terrestrial > Soil > Wetlands | place: USA: Florida... | reverse complement strand
CCGCGCTGTTGAATGCGGAATGCACCAAGGCGCTGACTGGCATCCGGATGGTGCATGGCCTGAGCAAGACCGCGCGCACTTTGAAGATTCATTACGGCAGCGACGCGCCGGCGGTTGAGGGCACGGAGGTGTCGGTGTGGATTCGGGACGGCTGGGGTGATTCGGAAAAGACGGTGCTGACCGATGCGCAAGCGGCTGGAACCGACAGCGCCACGGTGTTTGTCCACATTTCAAGGGCCAGTGCTGAGGACCTCAAGAATGCGATCGTGGAATTTGAGGCCGCGAAGGCGACGCTGGAGTTCAAGGGCGTGCCGACGACGACGGAGGGTAATGAAGCGCGGTCGGCGATGGAGACCCGGCGGGCAACAGCGGAGAGCAACCGGGACCGCATCGTGCGGGAACTGATAGGCTCGGCCAAGGTGTTCAAGGGCGGCGGTACGGAAGTGATGGGCCTGGATCTGATTGAGAAGGTGCGTTCGGCAGCCGAGGACTCTTTGGACCGGCTGTTTCCGCAATTCCGGGAGGGCGACGATGCGCACTGGCCCAGCGTCATCAACCGGGCCAAGGCGAAAGACACCAACGCCCTGCAGGCGGTGAGTTGGTCGGAGAGCCCGGAGAAGCATGCCGTGTGCGCGGCGATATTGGCGGCGGTGGGTTCCGGCAAGAAGGGGAAGGAAATTCGGGACCAGTTTGAAGGCGCGCCGTATGGCTGGCCGCGGGACGCCGTGGACGCCGCGCTTATCACGCTGCACACCACCGGGAATCTGCGCGCCGTGCACAAGGGGACGGTGATGGTGCTCGGCCAACTTGACCAGGCCAAAATCTCGGTCACCGACTTCCGCACCGAGACCGTTGCGATAGACGTGAAGGGGCGGATTAAGCTGCGCAAGCTGTTCCAGGAAGCTGGCCTGAGCTGCAAACCGGAAGAAGAAGGCGTGGTGGCGGAGCGGTTCATCGAACTGATGGACAAGCTGGCGGCGAAGGCCGGCGGCGCGGCGCCGCTGCCGGAATGCCCGAAGACGACGGTTTTGGATAGCATTCGGACGCTGAGCGGCAACGAAATGCTGGCGGCGCTGCTGCGCGAGCATGACGAGCTCAAGAAGCTGCGGGAGCAATGGCAGGAGCGCGGGAAACTGGCGGAGAAGCGGCTGCCCGGGTGGCAGACGCTTGCGGAATTGCTGGGCCACGCCAAGGGCGTTGCCGAGGCGGCCGGCGTTCAGGCCGAGGCTGATGCGGTGTGTCGTGAGCGGCGGTTGCTGGACACGAGCGACCCGGTGCCGGCCATTCACGGGCAGGCGACAGGTTTGCTGCGTGGCGCGCTGAAGAAGGCGCACGCGGCAGTGAAGGAAGCCTTCGGTCGGGAAATGGGGGCCTTCGCCGCCAGCGACAACTGGCAAAAGCTGAGCAGCGGCGACCAGAGCCGGCTGTTGGCTGAGGCCGGGCTGGTGGCGCCGGCGGAGCTTTCGATTGGGGATGATAGCGCCTTACTGAGGGAGCTGTCGGCGCGGTCTTTGGCAGAGTGGAAAGCCTTAGCGGACGCACTGCCCGAGCGATTCCGGCAAGTGGCGATGGCGGCGGCGCGGTTGTTGGAGCCGAAGGCGCAAAGTGTGCGCCTGAGCAGCGGCACGCTCAAGACCCCCGAAGACGTGAGGGCGTGGCTGGCGGAAGCGGAGAAGGAACTGTTGGCGAAGCTCAAGGACGGGCCAGTGGTGGTGAACTGACCTGAACAGAAGGAAACGAAGAGCAATATGCCCATTCCAGAAGAGCAATTGGATACATGGTCCCATCAGGGGGCGGTGCAGGGGTCGTGCGACACCTATAACGCGGTGCGGGCGGCGCTGGAGAGCCAGAAGGCCGTGTACAAGGATAAGACCTTCGAGGTCTTCCTCCAAGGCTCTTACGGCAATGACACGAACATCTACGCCGAGAGCGACGTGGACACGGTCATGCGGCTGGATTCGATTTGGCGGAGTGACTTGAGCCCGTTACCCCCGGAGCAGCAGCAGGCTTATCACCAGGCGTACGGCAAGGCGACTTACACTTTCGACGAGTTTAAGAGGGGGGTGGTTCTGAGGCTGTCGAAGGCGTTTGGGGAGGGCGACGTTAAGCCGGGCAACAAGGCTGTTAAAATCAAGGCCAATGGCTCGCGGCGGAGCGCGGACGTTGTTGCCTGCTATCAGTACCGCCGATACATCCGGTTCATTGATGAGGACGACCAGGAGTACGTGAGCGGGATTATTTTCCCGACGGATTCCAGCGGTGAGGTCATCAACTACCCGAAGCTCCATTCGGAGAACTGCACCGCGAAGCACCAGGCGACCGACGGTTGGTTCAAGCCGATGGTGCGGATTATGAAGAACATGAGGACCAAGCTGGTGGATGACGGGAAGATTGGGAAGGACACTGCGCCGTCCTATTACATCGAGGGGATGGTGTGGAATGTGCCGGATGAGAAGTTTGGCGAGAGCTACCAGGACACCTTCTGCAATTGCGTCAACTGGCTGAAGGATACCGACCGGAGCAAGCTGGTGTGCGCTAATAAACAGTACTGGTTGTTGGGCAACGCCAACGTTCAGTGGACGAAGGCGAAGTGCGAGGCGTTTTTGCTGGCGCTGATGCAGATGTGGGAGGGATGGGAAAACTGACGTATGGCAACATTGGCAACAGAGCTGCGGAACAAGTTGGAGCGCACCTCGGTGGCGGCGCGCAACCTGGGCGAAAAGGCGGCGAAGGCGGCGCTGGAAGCGCTGGCCGTGCATCACCATGAGGCTTACGGCCACATGGGGAAGGAGCAGAAGGATTTGCGCAACAAGCTGCGCGCACGGGCGCGGCAGCTTGGAGATGTTCAGGACGCCCGGGGACAGTTGGCCATCAAGCACCTGGCGCAGGAGTGCGCTTACGAACATTGGCACCGGATGTTGTTCGCGCGGTTTCTGGCGGAGAACCATTTACTCATTGAGCCGGAGATGGGCGTAGCGGTGAGCCTGGAGGAGTGCAAAGAACTGGCGAAAGAGGCCAAAACGAATTTGTGGGCCCTGGCCGGACGGTATGCGCAGGTGATGCTGCCGGAGATTTTCCGCGCGGACGACCCTGTGCTGCACGTATCGCTCGCGCGTGAGGACCAGATTGAATTGGAAGAGTTGCTGGATGATTTGCCGGCGGCCGTCTTTACGGCCAGCGATTCGTTAGGCTGGTGTTACCAGTTCTGGCAGACGGAGCGCAAAGACCAGGTGAACGCGTCGGGCGACAAGATCGGCGCCGATGAACTGCCGTCCGTCACGCAATTGTTCACCGAGGATTACATGGTGGACTTTCTGCTGGATAATACGCTCGGCGCATGGTGGGCCGGGAAGGTGTTGGCGGCAAACCCGGGTTTGGCCAACAGCGCCAAGAGTGAGGAAGAGCTGCGCAAGGCGGTCGCGCTGCCGGGTGCGCCCTGGCAGTACCTGCGGTTCATCAAAGGCAAGGACGGCAGATGGGCGCCCGCCGCAGGCACTTTTGAGGGCTGGCCGAAGACGGCGAAGGAATTGAAGTGCCTGGACCCGTGCTGCGGGTCAGGTCATTTCATTGTGGCGATGTTCGAGCGCCTGGTGGCGTTGCGGATGGCGGAGGAGAAAGCGGATGAGAAGGCGGCGGTGGCGGGAGTCATCCGAGACAATTTGTTCGGGCTGGAGGTTGACCCGCGCTGCACGCAGATAGGCGCGTTTAGCGTGGCTTTGGCTTCGTGGCGCAGGGTGGGGCATTGCGCGCTGCCGGCAATGCACATTGCCTGCTCCGGTCTTGCGCCGAACACCCGGGAGGCCGACTGGCTGAAGCTGGGCGGCGACAGCGACAAACTGCAGCGCGGCATGGCGCGACTTTACCGATTGTTCCAGAACGCGCCAGTGCTGGGCAGCCTTATCAACCCGCGCGCTAGCGGGGGCGACCTGCTGGAAGCGAGCTTTCAGGAATTGCGCCCGCTGCTGGCCAAGGCGCTGGCGCAGGAGGCGGCGGACGACGCTGCGCATGAGATGGCGGTCGCCGCGCAAGGCATCACCAAGGCGGCGGAGATTCTTGCTGGCCGGTTCACACTGGTCGCGACCAATGTACCTTACTTGGGACGCGGAAATCAGGACGAAGTGCTCAAGGATTACTGCGAGCGTGTCCATCCCGAAGCGAAGACGGACCTGGCCACTTGTTTTGTCGAGCGATGCCTTCAGTTTTGTATCCGTGGGGGCAGTTGTGCCCTCGTCACACCTCAAGCGTGGTTATTCCTTGGAAAGTACAAAGCCTGGCGGTGCCGAGCCCTGAAGGAGGCTCGGTGGAATGTCGTGGGTAAGCTTGGTCCGAGGGCGTTCGAGACGATAGGGGGCGAGGTTGTCAGCGTCGTGCTGATCGCGCTGTCGAATTCTGAGGTGGAAAAGACGCACGAGTGCTGCGGTCTTGAGGTCGCCGAAGACTCGTCCGCCGCCAGGAAGGCAGTGGAGTTGCTTACGCTTCCTCCCTGTTCATTTTCGCAAGTTGGCCAGCTCGGTAACCCTGATTCGCGTATAATCATAGCGAGTGAAAGCTCGTCTTTGCCCTTGTTGGAGGAGAAGGCTTTTACGGCCCAGGGCATCAGCACTACGGACGGACCTCAGTTTGTTTTTTGCTGGTGGGAGTTGCCGCGAATATCAGATGGGTGGGAGTGTTTTCAGACGGCAACAGAATCTGACTCGTTAGTCGGGGGTTGCATGTTCGTTGTTTGCTGGGAGGCTTGTGACCGCAAGTACCACCGCTTGATTGCGGAGTTGAAGGCTCTGAACAGAATCGGCGGAGCTTGGCAGGCGGGCCGGCTCGCATGGGGTAAAAAGGGGCTTACGATTAATGTGACGAGCAATAAGCTCATTGCTCTCTACTCTGGCTACAAATTCGACATCACTATCGGCGTGTTGGTGGCCCGTGATGAGCGGCATCTGCCTGCAATCTATTGTTACCTGACCTCGGAAGCCTACCTCAGCTCTCTAAAAAGACTGGATTCCAGTTTGAGTGTCACCGAGAGCGCTTTGGTGAAGGTGCCGTTTGACCTAGAGCATTGGCAAAAGGTGGCGGCGGAGAAGTACCCGGCCGGATTGCCGAAGCCGTTTTCGAGCGACGCAACGCAATGGCTGTTCAGTGGGCATCCGAAGGGCGCCGACCAACCGCTGCAGGTGGCCGTGGCCCGGTTGGTGGGCTACAGGTGGCCGCGGCAGACGGGTTCGAGTTTCTCCGATTGCCCGGCGCTCGGGCCGGATGGACTGGAGAAGTTGGCGGATGATGACGGCATCGTTTGTATTCCGCCGGTACGTGGTGAGGAGCCGGCGGCAGAGCGGCTGCGCAAGGTGCTGGCCACAGCGTATGGCAGTGACTGGAAAGGTGGCAAGGAGTTGGAGCTGATCCGCGCCAGTGGCTCGGACGCAGGTGACCTGGAGCAGTGGCTGCGGAATGACTTTTTCGAGCAGCATTGCGACCTCTTCCGCCAGCGGCCGTTTATCTGGCACATTTGGGACGGGCGGAAGCGGGATGGTTTTCATGCGCTGGTGAACTACCACCGCCTGGCGGCCGGTGAGAGCGGCCGGCGGACATTGGAGAATCTGACGCACAGTTACCTCGGCGACTGGATTACGCGGCAAAAGGACGGCCTGAAGCGCGGGGAAGAAGGGGCGGAAGAGCGCTTGGCTGCGGCCCTGGCGCTGAAGGAGCGGCTGGAGGCGATTCTAGCCGGCGAATCGCCATTCGACGTTTTTGTCCGGTGGAAGGCACTTTCACAGCAGGCCATCGGATGGGAGCCGGACGTCAATGACGGGGTGCGGATGAACATTCGGCCGTTTCTGGCGAGCGACTTGCCGAATGGGAAGAAAGGGGCCGGTGTGTTGCGAGTGAAGCCGAACATCAAGTGGGACAAGGACCGCGGCAAAGAGCCGCACCGGTTGAAAGAGGAATATCCGTGGTTTTGGGATGGGAGCGGGTTCACCGGGGAGCGGCTGAATGACGTCCACCTGACGGTTGAGGAAAAGCAGAAGGCGAGAGAGGGGTGAACGCGGATGGCACGAATTGAGCAATGAGCGACGAACGACCAAAGCAGGAGCAGCTTCCGCTCGAGCCGAGCCAAGGCGAGGCGGTGAGAGGAGTGGTGTTGGCGTTGCTGGGGGCGGGCCGGCAGCCGTCAGCATGGGAGCTGGTGTCGGAGGTGGAAACGAAGGTTGGCCTGAAGGCCCGTTGGGACTTGCTGGCTGTCCTGGAGGGATTGGCGGAAGACAAAGATATTGTGGGTTCGTGGCGGTCGTATTGCGGTTCGGTCCGAGCATCGGAGGACCTGGCCGGAGCTTTACGTGGAGCAGGCGCGCCGGAGAAGGAAATTGCGTCCACGATTGATTCGTTGTTGCAGCAGAGCAAGGCCTACCGGGGCAGCGCGGAGTTTCAGGACATGGTGAACTTCATGGGGTCGTTCCGGGACTATGCGCCGTTCAATAACATGCTGGTGCGGCTGCAGAATCCAACGTGCAGTTTCTATGCGACCGAACCGGATTGGCATAGGCGGTTTGAGCGGCGGCTGAAGGAGGATGCTCGGCCGATGCTCATCCTCGCCACGAGGCACCCGGTAATGCTGGTGTATGACCTGGACCAGACGGAGGGCAAACCGCTTCCGAAGGAAGTGACGGAGTTCGCGAAATTCGAGGGCGCGTGGAAGCCGGAGTGGCTGGGGCGAATGGTGGAAAACGCGAGGGTGCACGACAGGATCCGGGTGGATTTCAAGACATTGTCCAGCAGCAACGCGGGGTTCGCGACGATCGCGGCCGGACAGGGCGGATGGAAGATGCGTATCGCGATTCATGACCAACTGGATGAGCCGAGCCGGTTCGGAGTGCTGTGCCATGAACTAGGGCACATTTACCTTGGTCATCTCGGCAGCGACAAGGACCACTGGTGGCCGAGTCGCAAAGAGTTGAACCACCGAACGGTGGAGATTGAAGCCGAGGCGACGGCGTTCATTGTGTCGTCACGGTTTGGCCTGAAGGGGGCAAGTGCACGTTACGTGTCGCGTCATCTAGGCAACGACCCGATGCCGAAAACCGTGTCGCTGGACCTGGTGGCCAAGACGGCTGGGCGCCTGGAGAAAATGGCGAAGGAAACCCTAGGGGTGCGGCGCGAGCGCCGGCCCGGTACGAGGCCGGAGGAAGTGTAAACGAGATGAGTGATTCGGTAGAGAAAGCAGTGACGTTTATTGAGGCGGTCAAAGAGAGCCTGGCCGGGGCGACGCGCTATAATTCGGGCGACTCGGTGGCGCCGGCGGCCGTGTTGTGGACCGACGCGGAGGGAGAGTGGCGGCCCATTGCGAAGCGGTTGCGTGGGCTCGTGCCGGAGCTGCTGACGCTGGGCGATTACAACCCTGAGGAGCGGACCGGGCCGACGATTTGGATGCGGTGCATTGTGGATGGAGCGTTGCCGATTCCCTCACAGGATGGGCGAGGGGAAACGAAGGCAGCGGTGCCGGTCTTGTATTTGCCGGGAGTGAGCAGGCAGTTACTCCGTTCGCCGGAAGAGTGTCCGGATGAGCTGAAGCCGCTGGTCGAGCTGCAGTACCGCGGGGTGGTGTGGACACAGGTGAACGGGAAGGACTGGACGCTGGAGGCGTTCCTGATGTCGGAGAACGGCGGGCTCGGTTTGGAGTTGGGGCGGGACCAGAAGACGCGGAGCGCGTTGCTGGGCGCGTTGGAGGCGTTGGCCACGACACCGATTGCGACGCTGCGCGGGCACAAATTGGAGGCAGAGGATTTCGACCGGCTGATGGTCGGGGACACGGTGCGGGACCTGTTGGTGTGGATCAGTGACGCGGCGGGCACGCGGGCTGGCTGGGACGCGGCGCATTGGTCGGCGTTTTGTTCGCGGTGCCGTGACGAGTTTCGGCTGGACCCGGTGGCGGATGGGGACCTGGTTGCGGCGGAGCGGCTGGGGCTTCGGAAGGGGCCCTGGGCGGATGTGTGGCGCCGATTCACCGAATCACCAGCCTTGTATCCGGGCATTCCGGCGGCGCTGCGGCGGGCAAGGCCGGGAGATTTGTTCGTACAACGGGATTCGTGGCCGGATGAGAATGAGAAGGATGAAGGGGCGCTGCGCCGGGCGCTGCGGGGATTGGAGAGGCTTACACCGGCGGAGGGCCGGACGGCGGTGCTGGATTTGGACCGGCAGCACGGGGAGCGGCGCGGATGGGTATGGGCGCGGATGGGGCTAAGTCCTTTGGCGCTGGCTTTGGAACCGCTGAAGACCCTGGCGGAGCAGACGGGGGCACCGTTGACGGGAGATTCGCCGGATGCGATTGCCAGCGGCTACGTGAAGAGCGGGTACCGGGCGGACGACGCGGTGTTGCGGGCGCTGGCGGCGGTGAAGAGCGAGGATGATTTGGCGGCAGTCCAGGCCGCGGTGAGGACCTTGTATTTGGGCTGGCTGGATGACACGGCGCGCAATTTCCAGGCGGCGGCGAAGAAATCGCCGTTGCCGAGCAGCGACGCGTTGAAGGACCAGATGGTGGCAGCGGAGCCGGGCGAGTGCCTGCTGTTTGTGGATGGCCTCCGGTTTGATGTGGCGCAGCGGCTATTGGCAAAGGCGCACGAGCGGCAGTTGAGCGCCGAGGAGGGGTATCGCTGGGCGGCGCTGCCGACGGTGACGCCGACGGCGAAGCCGGCGGTCACCCCGGCGGCAGGGATGATACTGGGAGAGCAAGCGGGGGAATATTTCTGCCCGGTATTGGAGGAGGCGCGCAGGCCGGTGACAGCGGAGCGGCTCCGGGAAGCGATAGCCGGTAAGGGCTACCAGATTTTGCACGGGTTGGACGCGGGCCTGCCGGTAGGTGAGGAGGCGCGCGCGTGGTCGGAGTACGGCGAGTTCGATTCGTTGGGGCACAAGCTGCAAGGGAAGCTGGCCGGCCAGATTGACGAGCAGCTCAACCTGGTGCTCGACCGCGTTCTGCATCTGCTGGAGGCCGGATGGCGCAAGGTGCGGGTGGTCACGGACCACGGGTGGCTGCTGGCACCGGGCGGTCTGCCGGCGCTGCCGCTGAAGAAGTACATGACGGAATGCCGCTGGGCACGATGCGCAGTCATCCGGGAGGGCGCGCAGGCAGATGTGCCGGCAGCGGGCTGGTTTTGGGATGCACGGCAGGCGGTGGCTTACGCGCCTGGGGCCTACTGCTTTGCCGCGGGGACGGAGTACACGCATGGGGGGCTTAGCCCGCAGGAATGCGTGGTGCCGGACCTGACCTTCAGCAGCGGGACGCAGGGCAAGCAGGTCGTGGTGACGATTGACCATGTGCAGTGGCTTGGGTTGCGGTGTCGCGTGGTGATCAAGCCAGCGGCAGAAGGAGTGTTTGCGGATTTGCGGTCAAAGCCGAACGACCCGAAGACGACGGTGACGGAGGCCCGGGCGTTCGACGCGGAAGGGAAGGCGGGATTGCTGGTCGAGGATGAAAACCTCGCGGGCACCGCGACGAGCCTGGTGGTGTTTGATGCGACCGGGCGGATTCTTTGCAAGAAGGCAACGATTATTGGAGGCGAAGCATGAGCATGACGATGGACCATTTGGACAAACTGGGGTCGGCGGCATTTCAGGGTTACCTGGTGCGCAAGGACCTGGTGCGGAAGTATAGCCGGCAGTATCCGGTGCCGACCTACGTGGTGGAGTTCCTCCTGGGGCGGTACTGCGCGACGACTGAGGAAAAGGAGATCGAGGAGGGCTTGCAGATTGTCGAGCGGCAGTTGAAGGACCGCACGGTCCGGACCGGCGAAGAGGAGCTGTTCAAGGCGCGGGCGCGGGAAAAAGGGTCGGTGAAGCTGATTGACATCATCAAGGCGCGGTTGGACGCGAAGAATGATTGCTTCCTGGCGGAGCTGCCGAGCCTGGCGCTGAGAGACGTGCGGATCGAGGACAAGCTGGTCCACGATAACGAGCGGATGCTGACGGATGGGTTTTACGCGGAGGTGACGCTGACTTATGACGCGGCCATCGCGGAGGAAAAGAGCGGGCGGCCGTTTGCAATTGAGAGCCTGCGGCCGATCCAATTGTCCAAGCCGGACGTGTTGGAAACGCTGGAGGGGGGGCGGCGGAAGTTCAGCCTCACGGAGTGGATGGATTTTCTGCTGCGGTCCATCGGCCTTGAGCCGGCGTCGCTATCCGAGCGGGCGAAATGGGTGAGCGTGTTGCGGATGATTCCTTTTGTGGAGCGCAACTTCAACATGGTGGAGTTGGGGCCGCGCGGGACCGGCAAGAGCCATCTGTATCAGCAGATTTCGCCGTACTCGCACCTTATTTCGGGGGGGAAGGCGACGGTGGCGAAGATGTTCGTGAATAACGCGAGCGGCCAGCGGGGCCTGGTGTGCCATTACGACGTGGTGTGCTTCGATGAAGTTTCGGGCATCTCGTTCGACCAAAAGGACGGGGTGAACATCATGAAAGGGTACATGGCCTCGGGCGAATTCTCGCGGGGGAAGGAGAGCATTCGGGCTTTTGGCAGCCTGGTGATGGTGGGCAACTTCGAGGTGGATGTGGAGCAGCAACAGCGGATCGGGCATTTGCTGAGCCCGTTGCCGCAGGAAATGCGAGCCGACACGGCATTCATGGACCGCCTGCATTGTTACGTGCCGGGTTGGGAATTTCCGAAGGTGAGCGCACGCGAGCACCTGACTGGCCACTTTGGGCTCGTGAGTGATTTCCT
>Ga0335078_10017302_pt1 | contig 10706 bp, 8 predicted proteins | sample Lox_Sample_32_FD_206711 | JGI IMG/M metagenome (GOLD analysis project Ga0335078, IMG submission 206711) | Soil microbial communities from Loxahatchee National Wildlife Refuge, Florida, United States - Lox_Sample_3.2 | ecosystem: Environmental > Terrestrial > Soil > Wetlands | place: USA: Florida... | reverse complement strand
GTCCCACTCAATATCAAAGAATTCGTGGCAATCCGAGCCGCGTCCGCCCTTCATGAGCCCTGAGATCAGCTTGTTTCCCGTTGAGTACGCCATGTGGTTGGGGACTATATCCTGTACCCAGCCCATGCCATAATCACTTACAGCCTCGGACAGGCTTTTGAACCCCTCTGCGCCGCCAAGATCATCGTTGATCCTGTCGGGGTCTGTAACATCGTAACAGTGTGTGCTGCCAGGGGATGCCTGCATTATGGGGGACGAATAGATGTGCGAGACGCCGAGCCTCGATAGGTACGGCAGTATGCCTTCGAGCTTTTCGAAACCAAACTCCCTATTGAGCTGCACCCTGTATGTGGCTGCAGGCACCTCCAAGGCTATCCGACCTTTATTTCCAGTGACTCGCAAAGTTTTTCAAACGCCGCAGCCCAGCGCTTGGAGCCCTCGTCGCCCCCCTCCTTTGCGGGCCTGTAGATGCTCTCGGCAATCTCGAATGCCATGTTCTGCGCGCTCCACAGGTTGAGCTTGGCGGGCAGGCCCCTCAGCTCCCTTATCAGCTTGTCCAGGTTTTCGACCCTCTTGGTGTCGGTCGTGTCCTTGATCTTTGAAAGCTCCTTGACTATCCTCTCGGATGCAACCAGCCCGATGAGCTCCAAGTCGAGCTCGATGGCCAAGGACTTGTCCGCCGAGACCAGCTGGCTCAAGGACTCCGCGTCGACGCTCTCCGCCGAGAGCGCCTCCAGTATATCTGCGTTCAGGGATACCGAGGCAGCCACGCGCAGCTCTCTTGGCAACGGGACCCTTATCTCGTTCATGAACCTCATCGTGGCAAAGTTGTCTTTGTACACGGTTTGATAAAGATCGATGGCTTTCCTTACCTGCTCCTGCATTATGAACTCGAGGATGCTCTCCTGGTCATCCTTGAAGAGGTCCTTGAGGGAGTAGGTTTTCTCAAAGTATTTGCGGATAAGAAGGAGCGTTTCGCTGATCTGCCCCTTTTCAAAAGCGCCGACGACCTCATTGCGCATAGCCAAAAAAGCGTCATCCTTCATGTCGCGCAAAACGCCGCACAGGATGTTGTGATCGCCAAGCCATATCGCTGCACATGAGGCGTTTTCCTCATCGAGCGTAGTTTCCGAGCTGATGACTGAGCGGGTTATGGCGAGACGGTTTTTGCCCGCCTCTCGCCTCTCGCCTTCCCTGTCCACGACCCTGCAGCAGCCTATTTCGTGGAGGAGAGGCTTCCCCTCCTTGTCTAGGAACAACAGGAAGATCGTGTGGTGTGCGCCTATCTTGTCAAGGTCTGCTATCGCAGGCCTGATGAACATGTCGTAGATTCTGCCTCCGTTGGAGAACTCCGGGATGTTGCTGGGCGCCCTCTCCAGCATCTTGACATACTGGCCCTCCAAGTCCGCGCCAAAGACCTCACGCGCAAGCTGTATGGCCCTCGCCGCATACATCATCACCTGCACGGTCTCATTTCCGGATATCTCATTGAAGAACCAGCCATCGCTCGAGTACATCAGCATGGCCTGCCTTTGTATTTCCAGGAGCTTGATCGCCAGCCGCTTCTCGTCGTTGTTGAGGCTCCTTGCAGCGTGCTTTGCCAGAAACCTCTCTACGTTGTCCCTTGATCTGTCAATTATGACCTCAACATAGCCGTCGCGCGCCGCCCATGGATCCTTAAAGTACTCCCGCGCACGCTGCTCGAAGCGGGATGCGAGGTCATCCCTCAGCCAGTCCATGGCGTTCCGCAGCGGCTCCCTCCAGGTCTGCCTCCACCCCGGCTTGCCGCCGAGGCTGCAGCCGCAGTCGCTTTTCCATCTCTCGACGCCGTGCGGGCAGCTCCAGGATGTGTTGGGCTTAATCTCGACCTCGAATGCAGGCGGGTGCTTGCTCAGGTACTCAGCGTAATTAGTAACCTTGGCGAGACCGTTTTCAGTTATGTAGTGGATGCAGTATGCCAGGGCCATGTCACCATGCGGGTGGTGGTGGCCGTACAGCTCACCGTCGCTCGCAATATTGACCAGCGGGCTCTCGTCCATGTTCCCCTTGAATGCGTCCACAAGCCGTTTGGCAAAAGCCTCCCCGTTATCCAGCAGGCCGCCGAAGGACAGATCGTCAGAGATTATCCTGTCAAAGAAGAAGAGGCTTATCGTCTTTCCCGATGGCAGCCTGCACAGGTATGACCTCCTTATGTCTATCTTTTCGCCCGTGACATCGGTCCAGTCTTTGTCGCCGATCTTCCTCATCTTCGCGGCCTGTCGGGGCGCGAGAATTGTGAACGTGATCCCGTTCTCCGCCAGGATCTCAAGGCTCTCGACATCTACAGCGGTCTCCGGCAGCCACATCCCCTCGGGGAGGCGCCCGAATCTGTTTCTGAAGTCCTCGATCCCCCACTTCACCTGCGTCTCCCTGTCCCTCCTGTTGGAGAGCGGCATGATCATGTGGTTGTAAGCCTGGGCGATTGCCGGTCCGTGCCCCGAAAATTTTTTAGCTCCCTCCTTATCCGCCTCCAGTATCGATCTGTAGAGGTCAGGCTTCTCCTTCGCTATCCAGCGCAGAAGGGTGGGGCCAAAGTTGAAACTGATTGTGGAGTAGTTGTTGACAACCCCGATTATCTTCCCCTGTGCATCCATGATGCGTGAGGCCGAGTTGGGTGCGTAACATTCGTCGGTCACCCTGGCATTCCAGTCGTGGAAGGGGCGGGCGGAGTCGTCGCGCTCGACCTCCTCAAGCCAGGGGTTCTCCCTTGGGGGCTGATAGAAGTGCCCATGTATACAGACAAATCTTTCTGGCATTAAAATCACCTAGAACCGAAAACGGTCAATAACCTTGAAAAACAACAATCTCCTAAAGCTGCCAGACTAAGTGAAACGGAGCCACAATGCATTGAGCCGGCTGTAGGTGTGCTTGCCGTCGGTAAACAGTCTCTGATGGGACGGCGATCATGATCCGTATCTCGTCCGCTGGAACCTGTTAGCAATGCAGCTGTACGGCTCCCGTTTTGGCAGCCTAAAAACAAGTTCTACCCCTGATAGAAAACCCCCAATCGCCTCCTATAAGTGTGGCGAAAAGGTTCGCTCTGCCTGGCGTTGGCGTGCTGACCTGTTTTTGTTCGTAGCTGTCAAACCGGCTTTTTACCTGAACGCATATCCCGTGAGCGACAGGGCAATTGATCCTATCAGCCCCAACGCGATGAGGAAAGCCGCCACTCACGAAATCCTGATATCATGCTATTTTCGGTCGAAAAACGGGCTCTTCCCAGACACGCTGAGCGGAATCCCATAGGCCAGCCTGACCTTTTCATCTTGGAACAGGTCTAGGTTAAGCGCTGCCCTGCCAACTCTATACATGATGCGGTTGTCTATGAAATGCCTGGCGGCTACCGCCACAGCTGATCCGAGTGCCGTACCTAAGTCGCCTGCGCTGATTGCGCAGACGTTGGAACCCTTCATGTTTTCGGCACAGTTTTTATAGCCGCAGAAGCCGCACTGCGTCATATTGCCGATCTGTACCGGGCGCTGGCCCAGCAGCACGACCGCCTTTGAGGCGTCCACGCAGTCCGCGTCTCTATTGAACTCCTTTACGCAGGTCTCCTTGGCAATGCGCCGCATCTCCTCGGAGATCATATCCTTGTCCTTGCCTGTGAGGACCAGAGTCACGAGATTGTCTATGCCCTTCGCCTTAGGCGCTGTCCTCGCCGCTGCACACATAAGGGCGGCCACGTCCTCCACAGCCCTCTGCTCCATATCCCTTCCTTTAAAAATCATTGAATGTACCCTGCTTCTACTGCCTAAAAAAGTGCCATATATTTTTAGCTATGAACTCCTATACAGCCCATGCCTGCTCTAGTTTTGCAAGCTCAGCTATGGTTTTTTGGTGAATAACTAAGTCTTGGTCTGGGCACTTTACGTTCCAATCAGCCCTTGGCTTAGTACAGACACTTGGAGTGGCGCCGGGGAAGGGATTCGAACCCTTGCTCCTCCGAAAAGGAACCGGCTGTCCTGTTAGAATCAGATCTCAAGGCCGGCGCTTTAACCGCTCAGCCACCCCGGCTCGGCTTAAAACTACGCCTGTAGACTATAAATGTTTTAGGGGTGTAACAAATTTAATGCTTCGTTGGTGTACTGTTCCACCATCGCTCCACGGTTTTAAATACGAATCATTTTTAGTGGCTTTGATGCCGAACCAAGTGGCTCAGAAACTTGGACCGTGGCCACGGAACTCCCACCAAGTTTGCTGAGCCACCTCCGAATTTCTCCAGATTTCAGAGGATAGAATTGTGATGCCGGGAATTTGGCTTGTTTCGACCTGCATTATCTGGGAATGCGGCTCGCCAAACCTTTGTGCAGTTTTTTCATCATATCGGCATGAAGGTGGGCCTTGCATCCGTCGCAACGCTCCCGTCCCCTTCTAAGCTGTCTGTTACCTCCTTCGGGAGCGTAAAGAGGCATGCATGCATATCGGGACCGTAGTACCTTAGACCGGTGATGCCCCTATCTTTGACCGCAGCCTCCAGCTGATCCCGGCTCATGTCCTTCGGGTCAGCGCCGTCCGTACCATAAATGAAGCCCCACATGGAGTCGTAAGCCGGAACAAACGTGTGGTAGCCGCCCGCCCTCCCCTCGCCGAAGACCTTCCTCACCGTCCTGAATATTTTGGCAAAACAATCCACGCTGTAGTACGTTGAGGTCGCCTGCGTGACGATCGTCCCTCCCTTATGCAGCATGTTGCGGGCTGCCGCATAAAACTCCTCTGTATAGAGCAGCTGCCCGGGTCCCTCCTCCAGGGGATCGGTAACGTCCATAATTATCACGTCGAACCTCTCCCCTCCCCTCCGTACGTACTCCCTTCCATCGCCGATTATGACCTCCGCCCTACCGTCGTCAAAGGCGCCCGCCGACAGCTCAGGGATGTATTTTTTTGAGCTCTCCACAACCTTCCTGTCTATATCCACCATGACCGCTTTTTTCACCCCGTGCCTGAGCACCTCCCTGAGCGTCCCTCCCTCTCCGCCCCCGATGATCAACACGCGGCGCGGCTCAGGGTGTGCGAGCATCACCGGGTGCACCAGCGACTCATGGTAGAAGTATTCGTCCTTCACCGTTGACTGGACCTTGCCGTCCAGCACAAGCATCCTGCCGTATTCATAGGTATCAAAGACATCTATGTGCTGAAAATCAGTCTTTTCACTGTACAGGATCTCCCTTATCCCGTGCATATGGGCGCTGTAAGGCGTCTGGTATTCGGTGAACCACTTCCAGCCGAGGCTCATTTTATTTCGCCTGCCTTCCGTTGCCGTCCTTATCATCATCGAACAATCCGCGTTTCAGTTCCAGCACCGAGGAGGACTTGGGCTTGAGCTCCTTCGCGATGACCTCGTATGCCTTCATGGGGTCAGTCTTTGACGCGCACGTAAAGATATCGAGTGCAGCATAGCCCAGCTCAGGCCATGTGTGGATGGAGAGGTGTGACTCAGCTATGATCACCACTCCCGTGACCCCTTGGGGGGCGAACTTGTGGAAAACCCTGCCCACAACGGTTGCTCCTGCCGCTGCTGCCCCTCTTTCCATCAATCCTTGCACCATCTCCAGATCATCCAGCAGGGCGCTGTTACAGCCAAATAGCTCGAATACAAAATGCCTTCCCAACTCCCTCATCCGTAAAACCGCCCTTCCCCCTCACTTTACATTACAACTTTTGCCAGTTGCTTATAAAATAGTCCGCAACCATGCAGATTCTCCCCCCTCCTGTACCCGGCTGTCAGCCGACTCAACTCGCCAGCCCGAAGTGCCCGAACTCACTGCGCCTCGTTGCCGCTCACAAGCTCTGCCAGGTCGATCCCGTGGGCGCCTATCTGGTAGAAGTACATCGCAATTGAGTTGAGGAGCGCTGCTAACCTCGGCTGTGTGCGGGTGAGAAGCTCGTTCACTGACACCAGCTCATCCGCAAGCCCCTTCTGTTTGAGCCTCACACTCTCTGCAAGGTTGAAGTCCTGCCTGAAGAGGGCCTGCGCGGCCGATTCATGTATCTTGTAAGCCATGCTGCTTAGCTGGAGCAGCCCGCCCATCAGCTCCCTGTCCACCTCCTCCGTGCTCACCTTGGGGACGGCCTCGGCAATGTTGCCCGAGTAGTCGGCTATCGTCTCGACGTACTTTGCAGCCATTCTCAGATCGAGACACTCTGCCGGCTTGAGGCCCAGCTTGTCTGCAATGTCTGCCCTCCTCAGCGCAAGCCTTAGCTGCCTGACCATCAGAAAATAGAGACGATCGACCTCATCATCCCTCTTGCTGACGGCCTCCGCAAGCTCCAAGTCCTTGTGCATCAATGCCTGCTCCGCCTCCTTGTGCATGCTTGCAGCTATTGTGTAAGCTCTTTTCAATGTGCTCCCTAGGGGCATTGAGCTCGGCTGAAGCAGGGACTGTATTGTTATCGTGTTCGCCTCCTCCTCGACTATCTCAAGACCGATGAGCTTGCGTATGGCCGTCTTGACCTCCTCCCTTATGACTGGCGTGATCCTCTTCTTCAGATCAATGACGATCGTGTCCGTCCCATACAGATAGTTGGACCTGATCTGCCTCTCCACCCCCTCCTGCTGGGTTATCACTGCCGTTATTCCTTTTTCCGCCTCGCTGGCGCCTTCTGCCTTTATGGTCAGTACGCCGCTGCTCTCCTCGGTGAGCCTCAGGATATCCCCTCCCTTCAGCCCGCTGCTTAGGACCCACTCCTTGGGGAGTGAAAGTAGGAATGAGCCGCCTTTATTCATTTGAAGCCTTCTGTACTCCATTTACCTGCCTCATTCTCAATATCCAAGGCATCGATTGATTAAGATTTTTGCTACCTTTATGGGGCTGCAAAAAAATGAAAATAATAAGAGCCCCCTTCGCCCTACCTCTTCTGGTATGGAAAATTCTCTGAAGTCCGCATATGATGCTATAATAAAGGCAGGGTATCAGCTTTCTCCAGATGCCTACTACATCATAGGCAACTCCAGCTCGCCCGAAAAACTCGTCGACCGGCTGCTGAGCGAGGTACAGCACATGCCCGTGAGGCCTCTGATAATAGAGAAATCGCATGTCGAGGCGCTTGCAAAAGGGAAGCAGTCGGCTGCCGCAGCTGCCGCCACCGACGCTGTCGACGGCTCCCATGGCGGCGAGTCCGCACCAGTTTCAGCCCCGGCAAAAAGCTTCGCCGACACAACTGCCGCATGCGGCGATGAGCAACCTCTCTCCCATGACCCGAGCATAAAGGTGATCAGCGGCTCCCGATTCTACCAGATAGAGGGCACGGCCAACGACTTCAAGAGCTACTTCAATGACAGGTTCCAGCGGCTCTACCGTATACTGAAATCCAGGGGCGACCTGAACGATGCCACCTCGGTGTCCTCGATGCCGGAGGGCAGGAACTGGCGGAAGGTAAAGGCAATCGGGATGGTGATGTCCAAAAGGGAGTCGAAGTCAGGGGCTACCACGGTCGTCCTCGAGGATCCCTCGGGCTCGGCACAGGTGATCCTGAGGGGCGACCTGAAGGCAAAGGCAGCCCGCATACTGCTGGACGAGGTGATCTGCGTCAGCGGCTCCACGAGAAACGGCAGCATCATAATCGCGAATGATGTTGTTTGGCCCGACATCTCACCCAAAATAAGGCGGAACGGTCTAAAGAAAGACGCCTACGCCGTGATGACCTCCGACGTGCACATCGGCAGCAAGCTGTTCATGAAGGAAAACTTCGAGTCGTTCATATCGTGGATGCGATGCGAGAGTGGCGAGGGCGCCTCCAGCGAGATAGCCCGGAGGATAAAGTACCTGGTGATTGCAGGCGATCTCGTGGATGGCGTTGGCATCTACCCCAACCAGGAGGAGGAGCTGTCCATCGTGGACCTCTACAAGCAGTACGAGCAGGCCGCCGAGTACCTGTCCATGGTCCCGTCTAACATAAAGATCATAATAATCCCCGGCAACCACGACGCCTGCAGGCCGACGCTCCCCACGCCTCCCATATACCGCGAGTACGCCGAGCCCATATACTGCATGAAGAACGTGCTCATGCTCGGCGATCCGGCTGTCGTGAGCCTTGATGGCGTGACATTCCTGCTTACCCACGGCAGAAGCCTCGATGACGCGATCCCCGCGCTCCCGAACTGCAGCTTCAAGGAGCCGCAAAAGGCTATGGTGGAGCTCCTGAGGTCGAGGCACATATCCCCTATTTATGGTGAAAGGACGCCGCTGGCGCCGGAGCGCTTTGACAGTCTCCTGATAGACGAGGTTCCAGACGTTTTCCAGGCCGGGCACGTGCATGTTTGGGGTGTGGCTGAGTACCGGGGCGTCGTGGTCACCAACTGCGGCACGTGGCAGAGGCAGACCAACTACCAGCTTTCGCTTGGCATTGAGCCGAAGCCGGGCGTGGTGCCTGTAATTAACCTGGCGAACCTAAAGGTGACGCCCCTCAACTTTGCCTGATCTGAACGAATGAGCTGCCTGTGCTGTTCGTTTTCAAAGCGCGGCCGCGGCACGGCATACCATCCTGGCTATCCTCAACGGCTCGGGCAGTTTCCCAAAAACGGTCAGGCTCCTCACCATTCTCAACGCCCTTTTGTCATCTATGCCCACGCACTCGAGCAGGAGCTGCTCACCGTCCGGTGTCATCTCCCTGACCGATCCTGCGCCTTTGATTATATCCAACCTTTCGCGCCAGTCGCTGAAGTGCTTCCTCAGCGCAGCCTCAACCGCAGCCTCATCCGGCCTCTCCCTCAGAACGAAGATCGTTGGTATTCTGTGCCTCTCAAATACCCTCCCTGCATCGATAAGGTTGAATCCCGCTATTGGCACGCTGCCGGACATAACCGCATCGACTCCCTCCCCTTCAGCCAGAAGCTCGCCGATAACCTCAAGCAGCCTGTCGGTGGCATCCATTCCGTCGATATCGACCCGGCGGAACCTCAACTCCGCGGGCCTTACCCCTTCGGCAAAAAGGAATGCAACAAGCGCTTTTTCCCCCTGCCCCTGATACTTTGAGAAGCTGCCCCCCTCTACGGCAAGCACCCTGTAGCTGGCCCCGGTCCGCCGATCCTTATTTGTGCACATAGGCAGCCATTCTGGCGTCGTCAGCCGTGGCGTCCTGCAGGTTCCTGTAGGAGATGCTCAGGCTCACGACCTTGGTTCTCCCGTATCTCCCCTTGCTCACAACTCTGGCATTTGCGATTCCCAGCATGTCGAGCTCGTTCACGAGGTCGCCTACCCTGCGCTGGGTCAGTGCGTCCACACCAAACTCCTTCGTGATCTGCGTATAGACCTCGTATATCTCGCCTGTGGTTCCGCCGCTCGGGCTCCTTCTCTGGATCGCATTCAGGCTGAGGATCAGAAGCTTGGAGTGCAGGGGCATAGTCCTCACAACCTCAACGACCCTGTCCCTCTCGATCTCCTTCTGGGCCTTCCTGACGTGCTCCTCGGCAACGGAGATGTCCCCGTCCCTCTCAGCCAGCTCGCCCGAGACCCTGAGCAGGTCAAGGGCCCTCCTGGCGTCACCGTGATCCTTGGCTGCCAGCGCGGCGCACAGCTTGACGACCTCTGGCCTGAGAACTAAGTTGGCAAACGCCCTGTTCGACCTGTCCCTGAGTATGTCCTCTAGCTCCGAGGCGTTGTAGGGCGGGAATACCAGTTCCTCCTCACCAAGGCTGCTCCTGACCCGGGGGTCCAGATACTCCGTGAATTTGAGGTCGTTTGTTATGCCGATTATCGAGATCCTCGTGTCCTTGAGCTGGTTGTTTACCCTGGTCAGCTTGTAGAGCACCTCATCACCCGCCTTCTTGATGAGCGAGTCCACCTCATCCAGGACAACAAAGATGGTGCCGCTGGAGCTGTTGGCGATCTTCACAAACCTCCTGTAAACCTCGGCCGAGGAAAGGCCGGTGAAAGGGATCCTTCCGCCGATCTGCTCGCAGAGCTCCGCAAGCACCCTGTAGTCAGTGTCATCATGCTTGCAGTTCACGAATGCTATTTTGAGGGAGATGCCTTTGCCCTCCCCCTCCATGTTCAGCCTCTTGAGCGTATACTTCGTTACTGCGGTTTTCCCTGTCCCGGGTACGCCGTATATGAATATGTTCGAAGGCCTGGCATCCTTGAGCGCGGGCGCAAGCACCTTCACAAGCCGGAGAATCTGCGGCCCCCTGTGGGGAAGCTCGTCAGGTATGTAGTCTGGTCTAAGGAGATCCCTGTCCAGAAATATTTTCGCGGCAAGCATCTTCCTGAGAAGATCGCTAACGGAGTCTCCTGTTATTGTCAAAGGTGCACCCCACATTCTCCACAGGCAATAGCGGTGGCGGAATAAAAATAGTTACTGGCTTTGAAAAACGACTGTTCTGGGAGCTTCCACATCGTTTTCGGCAACGCCCGGCTTCCTCTGCCCCAAAATCTGCCTCTCGCTTTAATCAGCCATATAAAAATGTGTTCCGCACGGCGCTTTTTCCGATGTGGCGGATTGAAGCCGGATGCTAAGGATCTGTTAAATAAACCTTTGAACATATGAGGAGTAGCGAGCAAAATAATCATTAGAGAAAACGTATTTGAAAAAAATAAACATTTGGCTCAGAAAACTTTATATAAACTGATGGCTCGTATTTGAGGGAGGCTCCCCCTTTCCTGTGGAGGTTGGGTGTCCTACGCCTTAGGGTCTCTCCGGATTCCTAAATTTCCGGGGGAGCCTTCTTCTAC
>Ga0335078_10017299_pt1 | contig 10707 bp, 17 predicted proteins | sample Lox_Sample_32_FD_206711 | JGI IMG/M metagenome (GOLD analysis project Ga0335078, IMG submission 206711) | Soil microbial communities from Loxahatchee National Wildlife Refuge, Florida, United States - Lox_Sample_3.2 | ecosystem: Environmental > Terrestrial > Soil > Wetlands | place: USA... | reverse complement strand
CTTACAGCATTGCGGCCTTGGCGATCCTGTTGTTGGTCGTCTGGCTGCTCGTCAGAACCCTCACCCGTCAACGCGCACTAGCCAGGGGCGGAGTTTGGGCGGGTGGCATACCCCGCCTGCTGCCGGAGATGACCTATACGGCAACAGGCTTTTCCAATCCAGTTCGTGTGGTGTTTCAGGCGATCTTCCGTCCTAATATTGTCGAGGATACGCGCCAGACCGTTGCCGTGCATTTCCGGACGGCGATTCGGCGGCGCCGTGACGAGACTTACCTCGTGGAACGCATCTTCTTACGCCCGGTTGGCGCAGCGACGAGTTCCGTGGCTAGATTGCTCGCTGAAATGCACCACGGGCGCCTCAATGCCTACGTCGGCTATGTTGTGGGCTTCCTGATCGTCATTTTGTTTCTGTATCGCCTGACTTGACCCGAGGTCGTGATGATTGAAGCGGTTGAGCCGGCCGGACCGGACTACTTCCGAGAACAGCTCAGGGCTTCTAATAAGTGCCAGTTCGCCAGCACCCGCGCCAATGCTCCCGTCTGGGAAGTGGTGTTTGCACACATCAGGCACACATATCCTCGTTGATTGCGACGTAAATTTCAGACAAAAATACAAGTCCGGCCGCTGGCTCGCGCTGATCGGCGAATCAGTGTCAAATGGGTGTCGAACGCAGCTCCGGATCCTTTTTCTTGACAACGCGCGACGATTGCTCTCGGGAAACGCAACCCGGTAAGTAAGGACCACACACCGACAGGCCGAACGCATCGCTGTCAATGAGTACAGTTGGGCAGCATTTGACGTGTACGGCTGCGCCTAGCTTCCCCGAGTCGCGCAATTTCCGTCCATTGGTCGAGTGTGCTAGCGAGGTCCGTTCTTGGCAGTACGGAACTGGAAATCTCGTGAGCCATGAACCCAACCTCGCGCCATCTGCTTCGTCGCTCTCTGGAGAGCTTACCCTGCCCTGCGCACAGTTTGTCGGCAAAAGCAATTAGATGCTCAGCCAGCAAGCTGACGAATAACTTTCCGTGCAGCCATGCGCGAGCGCTCGCCGGGTCTTTTTTCGGCAGGTGGCCGAACCCAAGAATAGACTTCATTCTTTTGAAAGCTAGCTCAATCTGCCAGCGCAAGCGATACGTCTTTAGGATCAGGTCTGGCTCGAACTGCTGTGGGAGACTGGTCCAAACGAAGAGTACGGCGCTACCCGCCATGATTCTTGTGGAATCCTGACTTGTTTCCGACTTGCCTTTCGTGCAATACGTTTTCGAATGCGTCGGGTTGCTCCGGCCGTTCGCTTCACGGCAATTAACCGACCGTTGAGTTTGTGTCCCTTGTGCCTCGCAAATGTAGGTCACTCCTGCGGCTTGCCGACACGCAACACTCCGAAGCGGCGGAACATTGGAAAAGCGTCACCATCTCCGTCGAAGAGCGGAAGCGCATGATGATTAACTCGAGCAATCACGGCACCTTTTGCTGCAAGGACATGGGCGATGCTCGTCGGCGTTCCGTAAATACGGCCTCCAAGAAGCACGTCGCCCGGTGAGACTGGGATACGCCGCCAAGTCTCACCACCGCTAACGTCGGTAATTTCAAAGAAATCGCACCTCAGATCATTGAGGGTCAGAGAATCGTGCAAACGCCAATCTGTTCCGGTGCTGCCCGGCTCTGAGACGACTGTCGCATCAACTGCTCGGTATCGGCACTCCCGGCCGGAAGGTCCCAGCCGCTAGCCGCGCCGAGTTCCCTTGCCAGCCAATGGAGCCAGTGCTCAGAACCGCGTAGCCTTTTGAAAAAGGGCTACTGCGCTCATTTCTGCTAGCCCCGTCTCCCTAGCGCGCGCCACGGTCTCGGTAAGGGAGTAACCGTTTGCTAAATGGATGAGAAGGGTTCGAAGTAAGGCCTCGGGCCCGGAAACGCCTCGCGCACGGGTTAATGCGCCGGTCTTCTTGGCTTCCTCCTGCCATCCCGGCGGCAGAAAATTGGCCAGAACCGGCCAGTTGTCAAGCTCTGAAAAGGATCTTTTACAACAAGGCGAAGTCACGATGTTTTACCTCTGCTTAAGTTAACGCCTATGGGGCAGCGCCCCCATCATGGCGATGATCTTTTCCTTGTTGACCGGTGCGGGAACAGATCTGCCGGCGTGCGGTAGCCGAGCGCCTGGTGGGGGCGCCGGTGATTGTAGAAAGGGAAGTAGCGATCCAGCGCTTGGAACAGATCGGCCCCGCTGGCGAAGTCGCCGGGGTAGATGAGTTCGTACTTCAAGCTGCGCCACGGGCGCTCGATGAAAACGTTGTCCAGGCGCGGCCCCGTCCATCCATGCTGATCGAGATGTCGCGTTTCTTCAGCGGCGCCAGAAAGTCTGGCGAAGTGAACTGGGACCCTTGATCGGAGTTCCAGATTTCGGGTTGGCCGAAGCGGAACGCCGCTTCCAGCGCGGTCACACAGAAGCCAGTTTCCATCGTATTGGAAAGTTCCCAACTGAGCACGAAGCGGCTGAACCAATCCATCACGGCAACCAGGTAGAGGAAGCCGCCATGCATCGGAAGGTACGTAATATCGGTACTCCAGACTTGGTTGGGCCGTTCGATGGAGACGCCGCGCAGCAGGTACGGGTAGATCTGGTGACCGGGAGCCGGGCGGCTCAGGTTCGGTTTCGGGTAGAGCGCTTCGATGCCCAGAATGCGCATCAGCCGCTGGATGCGTTTGCGGTTGACCTCCAGCGTGACGGCCATGCGACGGCTGCCGAAGAACGGACAATCCAGGTACAGCTCGTCGAGCTGCCGGAGGAGACGCAGGTTCTCCGCGCTCTCCGGCCGCGGTCGGTGATAGTAGGTCGAGCGAGGCACGCCCAGCAGTTCGCACTGCTGCTGAACGGTCAGGTGTGGATGTTGTGGATCGATCCATCGTCGGCGGTCTTCAATCGATGTGGCCAACTCTTTTTTTGAGAAAGTCCAACTCCACTTTCAGTTGGCCGATCTGCTTGTAGAGTTCGTCCTTCTCGGTGTCGGCCTGCTGGCGCATCTGCTCTCGGCCGTTGCCGAAGATGTCCGGCAAGCCGGCCAGCGCCTGTTTCTTCCAGCCGCCGACCTGGGTAGGGTGGACGCCGAACATCTGCGCGATCTGGGCGGCCGTCTTGTGCGCCTTGATCGCCTCGACGGCGACTTTGGCCTTCAGGCTGGGTGGGTGACTCTTACCCGCGTTCGGGGCATTGACTCTCCTTCATTTTCAATGCCGCCGACCATCTAAGAAAGGGCCATTTTTGTGTCCAACTTTTGGGGTCCATTACATTTTTCGAGTTTTGGCTTGACTATTCTGCGTGTTTTCGTGCATATTTGTCCGCTCCTTAATCGACGAGTGCGTGTCAATGAAGCCGGAAGACCAGAAGCCACAGGACTTCTTCACCGAAGCCCAAATCGCCGCCGTGAAGTGCGAGGCCTATCCGACCGAGCGACGGCTGTGGTGGGTCACTGATTGGCTGAAGGAGTCCGGCGTCAGTGCCGAGGCGCTCATGTTCGCCTATTTCAACGAGTGCATGCGCGTGGCGACTGAACGCCGGGGCGTGATGGGCTCATACCTTCTGGCCAATCAGCTTCACTGGCACGTCGTGCAGCTTATTCGGAAGCTGCATACGGCCTCTCAGGCCGTGCCGCTGCCGGCGCTGCCGGATGATCCAACCGTGAGCAAATTACCGTCGGAATAGGCTCGGTCTGCTACTCCGGTCCCATTATGGTTTTGCTGCTTATGCAGGTCGACACCGAGGTGCTTTAGCCGCTCGTCCTCGAACCATGGCACCCTGCAAGCCAAGATCGGGGCGAAGCTCTCGACAAGAACCAGTGAAGTATTGCCGCGCATCACCATGAGTTCGTCGGGATAGAGCAGTTGGCGTTGCACCACATCGTAGCTGTAGGTCTTCGATGTCGTGGTGGTGGTGCTGCCACCGTTCGCGATGGAGCCCACGGCACGTGAAATCGCGTTGCTGAACGAAAATTTTTTGGACCGTTGTTACGCCGCAAAGCTTCGAAAAATATTCGGCGGTTTTCTGATCCCGGCTTCCAAAATACTGGAGGACACCGGAATTGCCGACAAAAGTTTCCCAGCCCTTATCGTAAATTTTTTCCAATTGGGAAAGATCTTGGACGATACCCCAGAGCTGCATTCCGAAACCTGCCATGAGGGCAAAGGCCTGTTCGACCATTGTGAGCCGGCCCAACGCTGCCATCTCATCCAGCAGGAAAAGAATTGGTTTATCGGGCTTTACGGTGAGGTTGCGTGCATTAACCGTGAGGGCTTGCTGCACCAATAGGCGAAGCCACCGGCCGAAAGTTTGCAACCGATCAGCCGGAAGGACGAGGTAAACGGTCATCTTCGAGGTTTTAAGGTCCTGGAACTTGAAGTCGGAGCGCTTAAGGCTTTCACGGATGCGCGGGCTATCAAGAAAGTGAGTATGGGCTTGTAGCGAAGCAAGCACGTTCGACCGTAACTTCGGCTCCTTACTGGCCGTGCGTGCCGCGGTGCTCCTGACAATCGGGTTCGAATTTTGAAACATCCGGGCAAGGATGGAGTCAAATTCATCGGCATCGGCCACGATAATGTCTCGGACACGGCCGAGATCGCGATCGCTTTCACCTTCATCGAGCGCAACGAAGAGGAGAATCCCCATCAGTAGCGCTCGTGCTTCATCGTTCCAAAACGGGTCAGCGGAGCTCTGATGTTGACCGACAACAATTGAGTCCGCGAGTATCAGCGCTTTCTCACTAATGTCCGGGTCATTCGGATCAAGCCAGTCCAACGGATTGAAGCATGACGACTCGAGGCCGGTAACGTGCCACGGATCGACCACATGAAGTGGCGTCGGCGGCTCTGAAAACTCCCCGCCCAGCTTGAACACACGGGCCGGACGACAGGATCATAACGAAACATGGGACTCGTTACCTCCGCAGCGGAGCATAACCCGGACGTCTTCCGGAACAACCAACTGTCGCCTCCCACTGGGATGAGCACGCGAGAGTGTCTCGGCTTCTCTCATCCGGCGTCCATTGCCTGCCGCGCAGAAGAGGAGTTCACCTTGCAGATACTATACGCCCAGTGTTGTGGACTGGATGTTCACAAGAAGAGCACAACTGGCTGCTGTCTGTGGTTTGATGCGGAAGGACAGCGGCACCAGGAGATCCGGAAGTTCGGAACCCACACCGCTGAATTGCGGGCATTAGCGGCGTGGCTGCGTCAGCATAACGTGAAGCATATAGTCATGGAAGCGACGGGAAGCTATTGGCGGCCCATCTGGAATGTCTTGGAGGGAGAGGGTTTCGAGCAAACTCGCCCAACCCACAACATATGAAAGCAGTGCCTGGCCGCAAGACGGACCCGCACGATGCCCACTGGATTGCCGATCTGTTTCAGCACGGACTCATCGCGCCCAGCTTTGTCCCCAACCAGCAGATGAGGCACTTGCGAGACCTGACTCGGATGCGGACAAAGGTGACTCAAGATCGCGCACGGGTCGTGAACCGGATCGAAGCGGTGCTGGAGGATGCCAACATCAAGCTCAGTAGTGTAGTGACCGATATCATGGGTGCCTCCGCCCAAGCCATGGTGAAGGGTTTACTCCGCGGCGAGAGGGATACGACGCAATTGGCGGAACTGGCTCAGGGACGAATGCGCGCGAAACGGCCGCAGTTACAGACGGCTCTGGAGGGAGATCTTCAGCCACATCACGTATTTGTGTTGCAACGATTACTCATGCAATCGCGTTTTCTGCAACAGCAACGAGACGCGATCGACCGGCAGATTAGGCGTCGCTTGGATCCGGAGATGCAGCAAGCGATTGCGCTTTGGGATTCGATTCCCGGCGTAGACGAAGACATCGCCACGATCCTGGTTGCGGAGATGGGAATTCGAAGCGAGCAGTTTGCCGATGGGGCACATGTCGCCAGTCAACCCGGTCGAGGAATAGCCGGCCGGAACTCATCGCGGACGATGAGAAGAGCGTGTTCCTCCCGGCGCGTTCTTTTACCTGGGCTCGGGGCCGACTTGCGGGAGGAGGCACGGCCCCGCCCCAGGGTTTGGTTTTGATGTTGATTTTGTTTTGGACCACATCGGACCGATAGATTCCGTCATGCCTCAGAAAACGCATTTCGATGGCCATCGGAATGAGTGACCCGGCGGGGGTGTGAGGGATCGACGCAAACTCTCTTGAGACGATTACAATCCGGCCCACGTAGAATCCGGTCGTTTGGAGGGTTTCCCTGTTATGGGCGCCTTTCGCTCCGTCTCCGCTGGGGTTCAGCCGCGTGTTTACCGCAAGTCCGTGCATGCGAGTTCTCCAGCCGCAACCCGAGTCTGCTTGCGCGCCAATAAGATCTGCTCGAACTCCACTGGCGGGCGGTAGCCTAGCGCGGAGTGCAGTCGCTTTTCGTTGTGCACCTGTTCGAGAAACCGCACGATCGATCGCCGAGCCTCGCCCAGGTCGCGGTATTCGTTTCGCAACACTTCTTCGTATTTCAGGCTTTTCATGAATGACTCACAGGCGGCGTTGTCCCAGGGATTTGCTTTGCGACCCATACTGATGTCGATGCCATGTGCTTTCAGCAGATCCGTATATTCTGTCGAAGCGTATTGGGAACCGTGATCGGAGTGATGAATCAGGCCCGGCTGGATCGTGCGATGCGACAGGGCCATGCGTAACGCGGCCAGCGTCAAGTCGTCCTTCAGGGTCCGCTCCAAAGCCCATCCGATTACGCGCCGCGAACAGGCATCCAGCATCACCGCCAGGAACACGAACTCGTCCTGCAAGCGGATGTAGGTGATGTCAGCCACCCAGAGCTGGTCCACATCGGTCACCACCATTTCACCCGCCAAGTTTAGGGTAGACTCTCCGCCCGTGGTTGGAATCGGTGGTGACGACAAATTTCCGTTTGCGCACGCACAACAGGTTGTCCTCTCGCAGAATGCGGTACACCCGCTTCGGGTTCACCGTCCAGCCACGCCGACGCAGTTCTGCTGTGATCCGCGGCCGACCGTAGCTGGGCCACTCCAACGCGATGTGTTGAATGGCATCGCGCAGATCCATATTCGGATCAGGCCCTGTCTGGCCGTCCCCGTGGAAGCGGTAGAAGCCGGACCGGCTGACCCGGCCCAGCTCCACCATGCGCTCGATCGTCAGCCCCCGGTCGGTTTTCACTTCTTGTTCGACCTTCCGGTAGACCGCGGACTTCCACTCAATGCCTGCAGCATCCGCTGCTCCTCGATGCGCTGCAAGCACCCCTTCAAAAAATCGATTTCCACAGTCTGCTGGCCGATCTTGCGCTCCAGTTCCGCAATGCGTCCTTCTGACCAGCGTGGTTCCCCGTTGCCGGGAAACGCGTTGCCGGGACCGTGGCGAAACTCCCGGCGCCAGCGGTGCAGGACGTTGGCGTTGACCTCCAACCCTCGCGCCACTTCGGCGATCGATACCCCTTGTTCCAGCCGCCGCACGGCGGCCAGTTTGAACTCCCTGGTGAACTGCCTACGAGACAATCCCATGACTCAATTCTCCGTTCAATGGATTTTGAGTCTTAACCGTTTGTCTCAAAACTGGGGGCAAGTCCATACGGTCTCGGAGTTTCCAAGTCCTGCGGCCTGACAGAAACCTACGGAGCTTATTTTCGAGAGAGCGTTCCAGAAACATGAATCAGGCAGGCGCACTTCTTCCAGCCGCGCCGACCCTCTTCGAACTCCCCAGATCGCGAGTCCTCAGGATGGCTTCGCATTCCTTCCTGTGCCTGCGGTAGAGCTTGAGAGCCATAGAGCCTCAAGCTGATTCTAGATCACGATTGCACGCTATTGCACGTCAAGATGGGAAATTTCGGGCAAGTATTTGATTTCAGGTTGGTGCCGAAGGTGGGGGTCGAACCCACATGCCCAGTGAAGGGCGCGGGATTTTGAGTCCTTTGACTCTGCTTGCAAGTTTCTGAAGCTATGAGACTTGCATTTTAAGAATGTGAAACTGTGTAAGCGACTGTGTAACTTTCGGGCGTTTTTGAGGGCTCTGCCCACCCCCCGCACTGTAGCAGGGACGCGCCACACGGCCTCGCGGAAAACGTCAGCCGCACCCCCCTGCCCGCCCCTTCGGCGACGCGCTGGTTAAATCGGGGTGTTGTGTCTGCGCCAGAGTTTCGCGCAGGAAGCCAGCCCTGCGCATCTGCGATCCGGTAGAAGTCTTCAATGACATCAGGATCGGCTTTTACCTACGCGTCGAGGCGTCTGGTGATTTTCCGGTACGGTGATTGTCGTGTGCTGGCTCGGGTTTCCCCGGCCATGGCAGGCTCGATCCATTTGCCGCTCGGTCAGGAGGATTCAGGCCTTTGTTCCGTGGGCTGAGTGGCAGGCATGCGAGCATGCTAGCCGTGTTTATCCTTGTAGTAGTTCCACACTTCTTCAAAGAGGTCGTTGGCGTCGCGGTCGTGTGCCAAGGCATACGTCCTGAAGTCGCGGCGCATTTCGGGCGAGATCTTCAATTGCAGGGGCACTTTGGTTCCGGATGGTGGCTTGGCCAGATTCTGAACGGTTTCGGCGGGCTTGGGCGGTTCGCCCTTGCGAGCTGGTTTGTGAAGGGCGCTGATGTTGGCCATTAGGCGGCCCTCCTCTTGGAGATTTTCTCGATAGCGCTAACAATGCTCTGGACCACCTTGTCCGCGCGTTGGTTGAGAGTGGCAGATGTGGTCTCGGTGAATGCCTTGCCTCGATCGCTCGCGCGACGGTATAGGGTCCGATCGGGAACTTCGCCGGCTAGCACACGGTAACCAGCCTTTGCGATGTACTCGCGGGCATCCTGTATTTCGGCGTTGCTGTCCCCTACCCTCCAAAGAACGAAGAACAGCTTGTCAGCGCCCACGCCTGCCTTGATCAGCTCGTGGCCGAGCAGAACCTGGGGGCGCAAATCGTCGTTCGATAGCCCGGTTGGCAGAAGAACAATGTCAGCGGCTTTCGCCATTTCACGGGTCGCAGCTGACGCGGCCGGGGCACCATCCATGATGAATAAATCGAAGTTGTCGGCGTCCTTGAGGGCTTGCTTGATACTGGCGAATGTCTCCGTCCTTATCTCGGGCAGGATTTCATTGGCCGCGCGTTCCTTGCACCAGTGAAAGCTGGTTCCTTGCTGGATATCCATGTCGGCGATCTTGACTTTCCATCCGCCATCGGCGAATTCGCGGGCGATCAGGCGGGCGCAGCTTGATTTTCCGACGCCCCCCTTTTGTGAAGCAATTGCGATCTTGACGGGCATGATGACCTCTCTCTGTTGGTGACTGTAGGCATGCTGGCATGCGAGAAGGCAGAAAGGCTGGAAGGCTGGAAGGCTGGAAGTACCGGAGGCGAGAATGCGAAACTGCTAGCACTCTACCATGCGGGCATGCTGTGTTCAAGAGGGCCACGCGGGCATGCTGGCATGCGCGCGAGCCGAAAGGCTAGACGGCCAGAATGCGCGGCGGCACGAATGCGAAACTGCTGGCGGGCCATCATGCGGGCATGCTCAGTCAGGGCTAATGCTGGCATGCGAGCATGCGTGAGGGCAGAAAGGCTGGGTGGCGAGAATGCTAAACTGCTGGCACTCTGGCATGTGGGCATGCCCGGTCAGAAAAAGGGCTAAATGCTGGCATGCGCGGTGGCGCGAATGCGACACTGCTGGCAGCCCATCATGCGGGCATGCTGGGTCAGGAAGGCATGCGTGAGGGGCCGTGTGCCGTATCAACCCTCCGGGGGCGTCACTAGCGTCGTACAGGAGTGGCTCTTGAGGAGTAACGTCAGTCCCCCAGGCAATGCGGGCATGCTGGCATGCGAGAGGGCGGAGGGCTGGCATGTCGGGACTCTTGACACGCTTTGCCTGTTAGCATTCGAGCATGCCCGCATGCTTTGTCAGGATCGGAGCCGCCGGTTAGGGCTTTAATCCTGCGGACTGGCGTCAGCGTTTAGGTTTAGGTCTAGCTCTTGCGGAGATGGGCGCAGGCAAGGGGCATGACGGCGTCGATTTCCGGCGCACACGCTTGCAAGCCGTGGGCGAATCTTCCCGCCCCGGCGTCCGCCCCTTGAGGGCGGAAAGGGGAGGCGTCTTCAGGTGGATTGCGGTTCAGCGCCCAAGCCCAGAGCTTCACTGGCTATGGTTTTCAATTTTTTCAAATCGCCGACTGATTGACTGGTCCTTAGGGTCCTCCGCGTTTGCTCAATTGCGCTTTCGATATCGTGCTGGATGCTGGCCGGGTCGGTACCGGTTTTGAGCAAGTATACGATCTCGTCGAGCTTCAATCGGGATTTCCGGAGTTCGGCCCCGTCATGCTCAAGGGCATCCACCAACTTTGCGGCAGCGGCCAAATAGGCATCCATCTTCTCGTGGTCAATGGTTGGCTGCCGGTGGCGGGGCAGGGGCGTGTTTGGCAGGGCATCACGGAGCAGGGTGGTTGTTCGGCGCTTTGTCCGCTGGCGGCTTTTCCCGCCCCTGCGTTTGCGTGTACCGCCGTCAATCATGGCCCCGCTCCTATACAACCTTCGATTGCTTTTGCGCTACTGTGCGCCCCCCAAGGCCGGGCGTCAAGGCTGTTCGGACCCTTGACATGAACTGAGAAAGGGTGGCGTCGCGTCCGCCAGTGAATCCGTTCTACTCGTCCTCGCCGGCACCGCCCCTGGTTCGCTCAAGACCCATGGCGTTCACGAACAGGGTCCTCAGCTCAAAAGCGTCCCG
>Ga0335078_10017298_pt1 | contig 10707 bp, 9 predicted proteins | sample Lox_Sample_32_FD_206711 | JGI IMG/M metagenome (GOLD analysis project Ga0335078, IMG submission 206711) | Soil microbial communities from Loxahatchee National Wildlife Refuge, Florida, United States - Lox_Sample_3.2 | ecosystem: Environmental > Terrestrial > Soil > Wetlands | place: USA: Florida... | reverse complement strand
TCTCGCAACTCCTCGCATCCCATTTTGCTTTTGCCGCGGCTCTAGTTTTCTGCCTGATTCCTACGTTCATTACAAAGTGGATTGTTTATGGCAGTCCCCTTAACTCCGGCTACGTTCCGCTCCGCTATTGGTTTTGGACTTCTCCCTATCTCTTCCAGGTGCTCTTCTCTTCTAACCACGGCCTGCTTTCGTGGACCCCCGTCCTCCTGCTCTCCGTTCTGGGCATCTTTCTGTTTTGGCGCGCCGTGCCGCGTGCCGGCGGCGCATTTATTCTCGCCGTGCTGGCTTTTTATTACCTCATCGCTTCTTACCCGGACTGGGCCGGCATCTCTTCTTACGGCAATCGCTTCTTTATCTCACTTACTGTGTTCTTTATTCTTGGCCTTGCGGTATTCTTCAGCCGTTTGGCGCGTCTTTTCGCATCGCCCCGCCGCGCTTTTTCCGCTGCTTCCGTCCTCATCGCTTGCTTTGTGCTCTGGAACTTTGGCCTCATGTTCCAGTGGGGCGCTCATCTGATTCCCGCCCGCGGACCGATTTCGTTTTCCGAAATGGCTCGCAACCAATTCACCGTCGTCCCCCGCGACATCACCGCGCAACTTCGCCGCTATCTTTTCCGCCGCCAATCCATGATGGAGCAGATCGAGCACCGCGACCTCGAACAGCTCAAGGAAAATCCCCCGCCGCCATGAGTCTTACGCCGATCAACGCAACGCGCCTCGCATCCCGCGAGGCGTTCGCTTCCTGCAATTCTCCGCGCAAGCCCACTCCTCTCTTCTCCCGACTCTGCTACTCTTAGCAACGGTCCGCTCCTCATCACAATGACCGCGAACTCATGGCCACGGTGAGCACCGCCAACTCGTCGATCGCCCCCCCGCGCGAAGTTGCCCCCGCGCCCCCTGTGGTGCGTATCGAACCGCCGCGTGGCTGGTTCGATCTTCGCCTCCACGAAGTCTGGGCCTATCGCGAACTGCTCTATTTCTTTGTCTGGCGTGACGTCAAGGTTCGCTACAAGCAGACCGTCATCGGCGTGGCTTGGGTTGTCCTCCAGCCCTTGCTGACCATGGGCGTCTTCACCCTCTTCTTCGGCCGCCTCGCCAAGCTGCCTTCTGACGGCCTGCCGTACCCCGTCTTCTACTTCACCGCCCTCGTCCCCTGGACCTATTTCTCTCTCGCTCTGCAGTCCTGCACCACCATCGTCGTGGACAACCAGCGCGTCATCACCAAAGTGTTCTTCCCGCGCCTGGTCCTGCCCATTTCCGCCGTCCTCTCTGGCCTGGTGGACTTCTGCATCGGCTTCGTCGTCATGTGCGTCGTGGTGGCCATCTACGGCATCCGTCCGGGACTAGCCGCCTTCTGGCTCCCTGCCCTGCTCTTGCTCGCCGTCCTCACGGCGCTCGGCGTCGGCCTCTGGATGTCCGCGCTGAACGCGCTCTATCGCGATGTCCGCTACGTCGTCCCGTTTCTCATTCAGTTCTGGATGTTCGCCTCGCCTGTGGCTTATCCCTCTTCGCTGGTTCCCGTGCGCTGGCGCTGGCTTTACGGCCTCAACCCCATGGCCGGCGTCATTGACGGCTTTCGCTGGTCGCTCACCGGTCACGGCCAACCGCCCGGCCCGCTCCTGCTCGCCTCCTCTGCCGCCGTCGTCCTCGTTCTTCTCGGCGGCCTCTTCTTCTTCCAGCGCATGGAAGGCGCCGTCGCCGACCGCGTCTAATCCACCCTCACGTCCAGCGTTCTTTCAACCGCAGAAACGGTTCTTCCACGTATTTCCGCGAGAGCCAAGCCATAAGCACCGCCGGCACTCCCGCCAACAGCACGCGCACCCACAGTCCCCAGAACGGTTCGATCCAATCCTGTCGTAGCAACCCTTGGGAAACAGCTCGGCTGCTCAGCCAGTCGATCATCCAAAAGCACATCAGGTGATACAGATACAAGCCGTAGCTGATTTCGCCAACGAACGTCAGCGCTCTCGGCGTCAGCCAGCGTTTCCAGCGGCTCGTTCCCGCCAGCAGAAAAAACACCAGCAGCGCCACAAACAAAAGATGCCACGGCACGACTTGCAGCGCCGCTCCCACCGGCATGCGCCGCGTCAGTATCCCGTGCCGCCATCCGATCGCCCAGATCGCGAACGCCGCCAGCACCAGCCCGCCTACGATTTGCACCAGCCGCCTTCGCGTGGGCGCAAACTCCGCCAGGAAAATCGCCAGTGCCGCTCCCCATGCCAACCCATCGCTCGCGTTCCACGTGTAATCAAAAACGTGGTAGGACACCCATCCTTTCGCGTCCGCGATCCGAAAACTGATCAACCGCAGTAACGGCGATGCCGCCACAATCACCCCGCACAGCGCCAGGACGCCCCTGTTGGACAGCTTGCGCACCGCCCACGGCCACGCCAGATAAAAGTGTTCTTCCACCGCCAGCGACCACAGCACCGGGTACGCCATCGTCACTCCCAGTAACGGCGCGAGATTCGCCACATACGCCAGACTTAGCAACGCGAAGTTCAGCGGCACCGCTCTCGCCGCCAACAGCAACCCCAGCGTCAGAAAAAACGCCGGCAGGATTCGCAGGGCCCGCCGTAGGTAAAACCGCCGGTAATAATCCGGTCGTGCACGCGCATTCATCAGCACGCCCGTAATCAGGAACCCGCTCAGCACAAAAAATAAATCCACGCCCAGCCGCCCCGTCCACGCGAGTGTCAGAACTTGCCTTTTCATCGGCGGAAACACGTCGAGATCGATGCCCCAATACAACCCGTGATACAGCACCACCATCAGCACCGCTATCCCGCGCAGCGCATCCAGCTCCGGCATATACGGCCGCACCAGCGGCTTGGCTCCCGCGTCCACGCGCGCCGCTGCCCGTGTTTCTGGCCACTTCGGTTCGGGAATCTCCAGAACCTGCGTACTCATCTCTCCTCGGCGCTACATTCCGGCGTGCTGACTCGATGCACATTACAACGTATCGCTCGGATTCGCGAATCGATTGCGCCCGCGAACCTTTCGTGTTCCGAACATTCCCCTCTTCCCTTGATCGTTGTAGCATTCCAAAGATGAATTCTGCGGTCATCCAGGCCGAATGTCTTGGCAAACAATATCAGCGCGGCCTCTCCGCCGAGCCCGGTCTTCGCCACGCTCTGGAAAACTTCGTAAAGTCCCCTCTCGCCTCCCTACGTCGCAAAAAAGAAGAAACCTTCTGGGCTCTCAAAGACGTTTCCCTCACCGTGCAAGAAGGCGAAGTCCTCGGCCTCATCGGCCGCAATGGCGCCGGCAAAACCACCCTCCTTAAGATTCTCTCCCGCATCACCAAGCCTTCTTCCGGCTGGGCCGAAATTCGCGGCCGCGTCGGCTCGCTGCTCGAAGTCGGCACCGGCTTTCATCCCGAGCTCACCGGGCGTGAAAACGCTTTCCTCTCCGGCGCCATTCTCGGCATGAGCAAGCGCGAAATCGCCCGCAAGTTCGACGAAATCGTCGCCTTCGCCGAACTCGAAAAGTTCATCGACACCGCCGTCAAGCACTACTCCAGCGGCATGTACGTCCGCCTCGCCTTCGCCGTCGCCGCCCATCTCGAACCCGAAATTCTCCTCGTCGATGAAGTCTTGGCCGTGGGCGATATAAATTTTCAGAAAAAATGTCTCGGCAAAATGGGCGACGTCGCCAAAGCCGGCCGCACCGTAGTCCTCGTCAGCCATCAACTCAACCAGATTCGGCGCCTCTGCGGCCGCGTCGTCTGGGTCGATGGCGGCCAGATCCGCCGCGATGGCAACACTCACGAAGTCGTCAGCGCCTACGAATCCGCCATGGCTCGCGGCGAAACCGGCGCTGGCGAAGCGTCACGTGCTGCAAGCACGGCTGGCCGCTTCGTAAAATGGGAAATCGTCGAGCCTCGCAGCGAAGAACCCCACGTGCTCACCGAGCAGCGTCCCACCACCATAAAATTCACCGTCCAGGTCGAGCAGCCCGTGCACAACGGCCATCATGGCTGCGCCCTCTTCAACAACGACCGTCAGCTGATTTGGGCCTGGTCCACCGATGACGTCCGCCTCATTCCTGGACAGCACGAATTTTGCTACACCTTTCCCATGCTTCCGCTGCGTCCGGGGCCGTACAATTGGCAGGTCAGTCTGTATGAACAGGGAAACCAACTGGACGCGTGGGATTGTGTGCCCGATATGATTGTCGCTACCGAAAATTTCCAGCATTCCCACGACCAGTGGAATGGCCTGCTCAACATGCCGTCGCAATTCTCGATTTCATGAAGCAAGGTGAACTTTGAGTCTGGACCTCAAGGGGCGAATCCCGGAGCTGGACGGAATTCGCGGAATCGCGATCGGTATGGTGCTGCTGCACCACTACTTTTTCGTTTCCATCCAAGCGCAGCCCGCAACGGCTCTGTCCTACGCCCTTGTCGTTGGGCGTCTCGCGTGGAGCGGAGTGGACCTTTTTTTTGTCCTGTCCGGGTTTCTGATTGGCGGAATTTTGCTCGATGCCAGGGCATCCACCAACTACTTCCGAGTTTTCTACACGCGACGGTTTTTTCGCATCGTCCCCATCTATTTTGTCTGCCTCGTTGCCGCGCTGGCGTTGGCCGCCGCGAGTCGTGCGGGATTTACGCCTGGATTGGCTTGGATGCTGAAAGACCAACTACCCTGGTTGCCCTACTTTGTTTTCCTGCAGAACTTCTGGATGGCTGTCGCTACGACTTACGGCGTGTTCGGACTGGGCGTGACTTGGTCGCTGGCTGTTGAGGAGCAGTTCTATCTGACTTTGCCAATCCTCGTAAGGATCCTGAGCCAGCGAGCTCTGGTCATTGTGGTGTCATTGGGGGTTATAGCAGCGCCGGTGTTTCGCGTTCTTCTTCACAGCTTTTGGCCGGAATATCACTATTCTTGGGTCGTCCTGATGTTCTGCCGGGCGGATGCCTTGCTGCTCGGTGTGCTCGGAGCCGTAGCCATGCGCAGTCCGAGATGGCGTGAGGCCTTGGCTCGTCAACGCGCTGGTTTTCGGATGCTGTTGGCAATTCTGGCCGCAGGTTTTGCTTACCTCACGTGGAAAGCCGCGGACGCCTATGGCATCGTGATGCTCCGGATCGGTTTCACGTGGCTGGCCGCTTTTTATCTGTGCATCCTGCTTTACGGTCTCACCTTTCGCCAGAGTTGGATTGGCCGCTGCTTGCGGTGGAAATGGCTGGCTTGGCTGGGCTCGATCGCCTATGGCAGCTATTTGCTGCATGAATTCGTTCGCGCATTATTTTTCGAATTATTTTTCCATCACGCTCCGCAGATTACGTCCGTTGCCGAACTGATAGTATCGTTGCTTGCGCTTGCGGCTACCCTAATGCTCTGCCAATTGTCGTGGCGCTACTTTGAAAAGCCCCTCATCAAGCAGGGGCACCGGGCGCGCTACGAATTTGGGGAGACCCAGACTAGCGGCGGGATCGCCGCTCTGCGCGCCGAAGGGAGCAGCACTTAGTGGCCGAAAAGCAGTGGTTGTTTGATCGTCCCTGGACTCGGAACTTCACCAAGCTCCGGCAGGACTTCGTTAGTTCCCTGTTAGCTAAAATCAGGGAGCAGGTCGAGTTGCAAACCGCCTTGGACGTAGGGTGCGGACTCGGAGATTTTTCGCAATTCCTATCTGAGCTTGGATTTCGTGTGGCCGCGGTCGATGGCCGCGCTGAAAATGTTGCCGAAGCGAGGGGCCGCTACGCCAATATCAACTTCCAGCAAGCCGATGCGGAAGATCTGGCAGCCGCGGGGTTAGGCAATTTCGATCTTGTGCTCTGCTTTGGTTTGCTCTATCACCTTGAAAATCCATTTCGGGCGATCCGTAGCTTGTGCGCGGCCACAGAAAAAGTTCTGCTCGTGGAGACGATGTGCATTCCCGGTTCTGAGCCGACCATGTATCTGCTCGATGAAGGAGTGGCCGAGGATCAAGGACTGAATTACATCGCGTTCTACCCCTCAGAGCCTTGCTTGGTAAAGATGTTGTACCGTGCCGGCTTTTCTTATGTTTATCTCTTCCAAAAATTGCCCGCCGACCAACTCTACGCAGCCACGATTTGGAAAGAACGGCTCCGGACTATGATGATAGCCTCCAGGCTTGCTTTGAACGTTCCGGGACTCGTGCTGGCGAAGGAAAAGATCCAACCGGTCGAGGGAGAGGTCGATCCTTGGTCCACTGATTTGCGAAAACTATGGGTCCGCCTCGCGCGGCTAAAAAACACCGTGCTGAAGCCACTGAGCTAGGAGAACTCCGCGCATGGGTTTTGTCTCATACTTGAAAGAACTAAAGAACTTCCGAAAGAATGGCCGGCCTGAAGAAGCCAAAGACGCCGCCTGGAACCAGCCTTACGACACCCTCCGCAAGCGTTGGGAAGCCGTCCCCACCACGCACACCGAATTCGTCAGCACCAATCGCCTTCTCTCCCTCTCCGACGACGCGCTTCTCGCTGAATGGAAAAAAGCCCGCGCCGACATCACCACCGGTCCCGAATGGGAACACCGCGGCTGGTATCACGCTCTCTACGCCGACGGCATGCGCGACAAAAAAGTCATGGACATCGGCGCCGGCTTCGGCGTGGACAGCATCACCTTCGCGCAGCACGGCGCTCGCCTCACCTTCGTCGACCTCGTCGAAACCAACCTGCAAGTCCTCGCGCGCCTCTGCAAAATCATGGGTCTCAGCGACGCCAAATTTGTCCTCTTCCAGGATTTGGAGTCCCTCAAGTCGCTCGACACCGACTACGACGTCATCATGGCCATGGGCTCGCTCCACAACGCGCCGGAACACGTCATGCAGCCCGAATATCAGGAACTCCTTCGCCACCTGAAACTCGGCGGGCGCTGGCTCCAACTTGCCTATCCCCGCAGCCGCTGGATTCGCGAAGGCCGCATGCCCTTCAGCAAATGGGGCGAACACACCGACCCCGGCAAAACTCCCTGGTGCGAGTGGTATGACCTTCCCAAACTCCTCCGCATGCTCGCCCCCGCCAAATTCGACGTCGTCCTCTACCAGGAATTTCACCACGGCGACTTCAACTGGTTCGACCTCCTCTACCGCGCCCACAAGTAGCACAGGCTTGTCCTGAGCCTCGAAGGGCACTCCTGCCTGTGCGGTGTAAAAAAAACCTCGATGGCTCTGCAAGCGGGAGCCGGTGTGGACGCTGCACAGGCTGGAGTGCCTGTGCTACATGGATCGAACTTTTGCGACCATCTTACTGGCCAAGCCTCCGCCAAACACGCTACAGTATCTACTCCGGCCCGAGGGGAAGTCATGTTCAGCCTGCCAACGTTTTGTTTCGGTGCACTTCACAGCATCACCTGCTGCCCCGGTTGCAACGGCTCTTCCATTTACCGCTCTCGCCGGCACGGCGCTTTCGAGATGATTCTGGCAAGAATCTTGTTGTTCTATCCTTACCGCTGCGAGCGCTGCGACCTCCGCTTCTACATTTTCGGCCAGCGTCGCCTGCCCGAGCTGGCTGTCAAGCCGGAGCCTACCGGCTCGCCGCTACTCCCTTGAATTTTTCTAAGTCCCAACCAAACTTTGCGTTCAGAGCTTTGCGGGTGCGACAAGGGTTTCCTATTGAGCGTGCGCGAACTTCAGAGTCGGTGTGGCAAACTGATTCTTCTCGGGAGAGCGCGAGTTTGGCGTTTGCAGAAAAACTCTGTTTCTTTAGGAGGTGGGGGCTTCAGCCCCCACGTAAGGACTTTGCGCTGAACAGGGCTTTAGCCCCTGAAGAAAGTTTTCGGCGCTTCCTAAAGACCTTTCCAGACATATCTTACGCATCACCAGCCCTCATGAACTTATGAAACAGGTTCTCACCGAACCCGCCGCCGCCACGCCCGCTGTCCCGCAGCCGCTGGACTGGCCCCGCATCTCTCTCGTCACCCCCGTCTGGAATTCCGGCCGCTACATCGAACAGACCATCGAATCGGTCCTCGCCCAGAAATATCCCAATCTCGAATACTTCATCATCGACGGCGGCTCCACCGACAACACGGTCGACATCATTCGCAAATATGAACCGCACCTGACCGGCTGGCTCAGCGAGCCCGACAAAGGCATGTACGACGCCCTCAACAAGGGTTTCGCTCGCTCCACCGGTGAAGTCATGGGCTGGATCAGCGCCACCGACAAACTCCATCCCGGCGGTTTGAAAGTTGTCGGCGAAGTTTTCCGCGCCTTCCCCAACGTCGAATGGATCACCGGCCGCCCCACCCATTTCAATGAAACTGGTCTCACGATAAACGTCGACGGCACGCCCCGCTGGACGCGCCTCGGCTTTCTCGCCGGCTTCAATCGCTACCTCCAGCAGGAGTCCACCTACTGGCGCCGCGGTCTCTGGGATCGCGCCGGCAGCCATGTCGATGCTTCGCGCCGCAACGCCAGCGACTTTGAGCTTTGGGTGCGATTTTTCCGCCACGCCCGGGTTTATCCCGTGGACGCGCTCATCGGTGGTTTCCGCATGCACGATGCGTCCATGGCGTTGCAGGATTTAGAAGCGTGCCATCGCATTCACGAGGAAATCATTGCCGGTGAACTTCGTCACGCGCCGGAACGTCGCTTCCTGAAAACATTTCGCGCCGTCAACGCCGCAATGAAACGCGTCCCCGGTGTACGCTATCTCTGGTGGAAACTGGGCGAACAGCCCACCGCCCGCTGGCTAGGCCGCCAAAGCGCCCCCGTAATTCGCTATGATCTCTCCAAGGGCACCTGGGTCTGTGCCGAAGAGAAGTAGACTTTGGGGGTCGGAGCTTCAGCTCCGACAAGAGACCACCGGCAAAAACAGGGCTTTAGCCCCTGAGGAACTGGTTCTCTCGACGTCCGAGGTTCGGCGAAGAGTCTGAAACTCAGAGCAGCGACGGTTTTCAGGGGTTTGAACTCTAAGACTTTGAAGGGGCTAAGATACTTTGGTTCACCAAACCATCTTGGCTCTCCACAGTGAACTTAACCCCTTTAAATGCAACACTTACGCAATAGTCCGTAACTGTTGCATCTAAAAGACTTACAGGAAAGCTAACTTCTTTAGATGCAACACTTACAAAAAACGGGGTGGGGTCCAAAGTACAATTGCTGCCGGCTCCCGCACCCTCGGAGCGCACCGAACCCGACGGCTCCGAAGGTAAGACTTTCGAGTACCAAGTGGGGTGGGGTGCCGCACCCTACGGTTTTCAGGGTGCGGGTTTTCGTAACGCGTATAGGACGACTGCCGCACGCGCTTGCACATAGGGCCAAGAATGCGTCGTCGTCAACTGTGAAGGCTCTCGTCCCAGCATCGGCTGCTCCTCGGTCGTGCCTATGCTAACCATCTGCACCGCCGCCAAACCCTTCCGCGGCCACATTGCCGTCATCCAGCGCAACGCCATCGCCAGTTGGACTCAGCTCCAGCCGCGTCCGCAAGTCATCCTCTTCGGCACCGAAGAAGGCACCGCCGATGCCGCTCGCGATCTCGGCGTCGCCCATATCCCCGAAGTAGCCCGCAACCGCTATGGCACACCGCTACTCGCCGACATTCTCGCCCAGGTAGAAAAACACAGCACCGGCGAATTGCTCGCCTACGTCAACGCCGACATCATCCTTCTTCCGGAATTTGCTCAAGGCCTCGGCAAAATTCGCCAGCAGTTTACGAAATTTCTAGCCGTGGGCCGCCGCACCAATCTCGAAATCACGCAACCTCTCGACTTTGCCTCCGGCTGGCAGCGACAATTGCGAGAACGTTTGCGCCGCGAAGGCCACCTCGAAACGCACACCGGCATCGACTTCTTTGCGTTTCCTCGTGGCGTTTATCGCGATGTACCGCCGCTCGCGATCGGCCGCGTCTGGTTCGACCAGTGGTTCATCAAATACGCGCGTCAGCAAAACTTGCCCGTGGTCGACCTGACCGCGTATTCTCCCATCGCGCATCAGAACCACGATTACAGCCACGTGGCCGGCGGCCGCAATCTGGGCACGTACGGAGGCCCGGAAGCAGAAGAAAACTTGGCGCTCTACGGCGAACGTCCGCACACCTACACGATTCTCAGCGCCACCCACGTCATGACCGAAGACGGCGATATTCGGAGAGTTGTTCTTCGGAAACAAGCCCAAGCCGTGCGCACGTTTTTCTGGGATATATTTGTGCACCGCACCCATAAAATAAGAAAGCGCCTCGGCCTCACGCGCGGCGCCCGCGCCTGATCCGGGTTACGCACGTAGCCAAGGTCTTTACACCGCGCCCGCGCAGGGCCGTTGCGCCGTAACAAGAAATTTGTAGTGGCGCAGCTTGCTGCGCCAGAGTCGAGTCAGGATGCTCCGCGTCCACGGCACGCTGCTGTTGAGCTCAGCTTGCCTTGAACTGGTGCGCGACACATAAAAGGGGGAATGAGTGAAGCACGTTTCGGTGATTGGGCTTGGGAAGCTGGGAGCGCCGATGGCGGCGTGCATCGGCGCGCGCGGATTTCGCGTTACCGGAGTGGATCTGAATCCGCAAAAAGTGGATTGCCTGAAACGCGGCGTCGCTCCAGTAAAAGAGCCCGGACTGACGGAACTGCTCGCCGAAGGCGGCAGCAACATCGAAGCCACCACGAACACCGCCGAAGCCGTGCACCAGTCCTCGGCAACATTTGTCGTGGTGGCGACGCCGAGCGAAGAGGGCGGCGGCTTCTCGCTGCAATACGTCCTGCCCACCTGCGAAGCCATCGGCCGCGCCATCGGCACGAAAAAGGAATATCAC
>Ga0335078_10017295_pt1 | contig 10708 bp, 9 predicted proteins | sample Lox_Sample_32_FD_206711 | JGI IMG/M metagenome (GOLD analysis project Ga0335078, IMG submission 206711) | Soil microbial communities from Loxahatchee National Wildlife Refuge, Florida, United States - Lox_Sample_3.2 | ecosystem: Environmental > Terrestrial > Soil > Wetlands | place: USA: Florida... | reverse complement strand
TCGTCGTATCCGACGCGCGCCTTCGCCGAAAAAGGAATGATTTGTTCGGACGGGACGCCAAGCTGCTCGCTGAGCTTCTGCAGCGAGGTGCGCAACTGATTGCCGGAGATGCGATCGGCCTTGGTTGCGATCAGCAGGAAGTTGCGATCGACGTGCCGCAACCACTCGAGCAATTGCAGATCAAGTTCCTGCGGCGGAATGGTGACATCCACGAGAACAAGGCAAAGTGCCAGCGACTCCCGTTCCTGGAGATAAGGGTTGATAAATCCCGCCCACTGCGCGGTCACTTCTTTGGGGACGCGGGCGAAGCCGTAACCGGGCAGATCGGCAAAGACGAAATCGGGATGCGGTTTGCCGGGACGCCGGACCTGGAAGAAGTTGATGGTTTGCGTACGCCCGGGCGTGTTGCTGGTCTTCGCGACCTTATTACCGACCAGCGAATTAATCAGGCTCGATTTGCCGACGTTGGAGCGTCCCACGAAGGCGATCTCCGGCGGACCCGGAGGCGGAAACTGCGCCGGGGTGGTAGCGGAGGTCACGAAGCGCGTCAGCACCTTCATAGCATTGCTAGCTCTGGGATGAAGTAAAACCGTTATAGGGCGCGGAAAACCAAGAATGATTTGTTGGGTTGCGACTGACAGCGTTCGGTTGTCTCCGCTGTCTTAGCTCAGAGACAACCGTCACGAAGGAAAACGGACGACCAGATTTCGAGCCCGGCTACTGATGGGCGGTGGGCGCCTGCTCCTGCGGCGGAGGCAGCGCCGGAATGTTCGGCGAATGTTCCTCGTGAGCTTCCTCCCGCACTTCCGGCAGCGGTCGCTCCAGCGCGTAGGCCAACACTTCGTCCATGGTATTCACGAAGTGCAGGTTCATGACGTTGCGCAGGTTCTCCGGCACGTCGGCCAAGTCCTTCTGGTTATCAGCCGGAATGATGGCCTCCAGAATGCCCGCGCGATGTGCCGCCAACAGCTTCTCTTTCAATCCACCGATGGGCAGGACTTTTCCGCGGAGCGTGATCTCGCCGGTCATGGCAATGTCGCGGCGCACGGGAATCTTGCTGAGCGCGCTGGCGATGGCGGTGGCGATCGTGATGCCGGCGGACGGGCCGTCCTTGGGAATCGCGCCTTCCGGCACATGCACGTGGATGTCGACGTTGCGATAGAAGTCGCGTTGCAGTCCGAGCTCCTTCCAGCGCGACCGCACATAGGTCATAGCCGCGTGCGCGGACTCCTGCATCACGTCGCCGAGCTTTCCGGTCAGGATCGGCTTACCGCCCTTGCCTTCCACAGCGGAGACTTCAGTCGTGAGGATCGAGCCGCCGACTTCCGTCCAGGCTAGACCGGTGACCAGGCCGACTTCGCTGCGCTCGTGGACTTCGCTGTCGCGGAACTTCATCACGCCGAGATAGTCGGCTACGTTTTCCGCGGTCAGCGTGACCGAGAACTTGTTGCCTTCCTTGACCACTTTGCGCGCCACCTTGCGGCAGATGTTGCCGATTTCGCGCTCGAGATTGCGGACACCTGCCTCGCGCGTGTAGCTGCGGATGATGGCGGTGAGCGCTTCGTCGGTGAAAAGGATGTTCTCTTCGGTCAGGCCGGTCTGCTGGCGCTGCTTGCGGACCAGATACTGCTTGGCGATCTCGACCTTCTCGGGCTCGGTGTAGCCGTGCAGCCGGAGAACTTCCATGCGGTCCTGCAGTGCCGGCGGAATGGTGTGGAGAACGTTTGCCGTCGCGATGAAGAAGACCTGCGAGAGGTCGTATTCGACGTCGAGGTAGTGATCGACGAACATGAAGTTCTGCTCGGGGTCGAGCACTTCGAGCAGGGCGGCCGACGGGTCGCCGCGGAAGTCCATCGACATCTTGTCGACTTCGTCCAGCATGAAGACCGGGTTCTTGGTGCCCGCCTTTTTCATCATCTGGATGATCTGTCCGGGCAGGGCGCCGATGTAGGTGCGGCGATGGCCGCGGACCTCGGCCTCGTCGCGCACGCCGCCCAGCGACATGCGGACGAACTTGCGCCCGGTGGCCTTGGCGATGCTCATGCCCAGCGAAGTCTTGCCGACTCCCGGAGGTCCGACGAAGCAGAGGATCGAACCTTTGGGATTCTTGACCAGCTGACGAACCGCGAGAAATTCAAGGATACGTTCCTTGATCTTCTCCAGCCCATAGTGATCCTCGTTGAGCGTCTTCTCGGCGACATCGATGTTGCGGATTTCTTTGGAGCGCTTCTTCCAAGGCACCGCGAGCAGCCAGTCGAGATAATTGCGCGAGACGGTCGACTCAGCCGACATGGGCGGCATCGCTTCCAGCTTCTTCAGCTCCTGCAGCGCTTTCTCGTGGACTTCGCGTGGCATGCCCGCGCTATCCACTTTCTTCTTCAGCTCGTCGAATTCGCTCTTCTCGCCGCGGCCCAGCTCTTTCTGGATCGCCTTGATCTTCTCGTTGAGGTAGTACTCTTTCTGGGCGCGCTCCATCTGGCGCTTCACACGAGACTGGATGGTGCGGTCCATATTGAGCTTTTCGATTTCGACGTCGAGCACGTCGCCGATACGGTTCAGGCGCTCGGCAGGATCGAAGATCTCGAGCAACTCCTGCTTGTCCTCGATGGAGAGTTGCAAATTGGCGGCGATGGTGTCGGTGAGCTTGGAAGGATCGTCGTTGCGGACGGCGGCGATCATGGTCTCGTAGTTCAACGACTGGCACAGCTTAACGTACTGTTCGAAGAGGCCGGTCACGCGTTGCATGGCGGTTTCGACCTGCGGGCCGGGTTCAGCGAGATACTTGGCGGTGCGAACGGTGGCTTCGAAGTAGCCATCGGTGTCGACAATCTGGAGGACCTTGCCGCGTTCCAGACCCTCGACCAGGACTTTGATGTTGCCGTCGGGCAGCTTCAGGCTCTGCACGATGTTGACGATGGTGCCTACCTGATAGATCTCATTGGGCTTGGGCTCATCGATGGAGGCGTCGTGCTGGGTGGCGAGAAAGATCTTCTTGTCGCCCGCCAAGGCTTCTTCCAGAGCGCGGACGCTGGACTCCCGGCCGACCACGAAGGGCGTCATCATGAAAGGAAAGATGACGACGTCACGAATCGGCATCATGGGAAGCTTCTTGGTCTCGAATTTCTCGCGCTGAGTCACGAATAACCCCTTCTCATTCAGAGCGAAGAGCTGCTCTGGGAAAAAGCATGAATGTTAAGGCGCGACCGTGTACACACCGCCGCCCCTTGGCAAGCTCTCTTGACTCAAGAATATCACGCGCGGCAAGCGCGCAGAAACCAGCAATCGCTCGCGGTTACAGCGGCTTTATTCGGTTTGTGCAAGGAAAGTGAATAACAAAGTGGGTGCCGGTGGGGTGGGGAAAGCGTCGAGTCGTCGTCCGAGAACTGGCGATCACGCGAGCGATCGAAGGAGGATGGGCGGAGCAGGGTGTTACCGCCCCATCGCTACCTGTCGATTCATCGTTGGTCGCACGCCGAAACAACCAGCGCTTGCGAAGCTTACTTCTTCTTGCCGCCACGGACCGCGACCGGACCGGGGATGTCGATCTGCGGAACACTGACGGTGGAGTTGGTCGCCGTCGGCCCCGGCAGAGCCGTGCCTCCAACCTTCTTGCCGTGAGCGATGGGGCCGACGCTGAGGGCGGACTGAGCGCTGGCGCCGAGGGCCATCGTCAGCAGGAATGCAAACACAGTTACTTTCTTCATGGGATTTTCCTTTCATCAATCAAGATCTGAATTTGCTTCGACTGCGGCTGGCTACAGCGCACCGCGTCAAGCTGTACTCAATGTAGTTTTGATCGCGGATAAGGTTGTCGTGGAAATGTGATGAGGCTGTGAAACCTTGGTGGACAAAATATGGCGTAATCATGGCCGGCGGCTTCCCCGGTGTTTGTAACAAAAACCTAACAATGATGCGGCTTCTGTCGCGTATGGCCGGAAGCCATTGTTTAATTGTCCGGAACAGAATCGCGACAGACCGCCCGGCTTGCTGCGGCTGCGCGGCTCGAAACGCGCTGACTTCGCCTTCCCGGAGGAAATCTCATGGAAACGAAAGTAAATGAATTAGTGCAGTCCGGTTGGACCCTTGCCGTACAGTTGGGCACACGTGTACTGGAAGCCATCGCACTCTGGATCGTCGGTCGCTGGCTGATTGCGCTGTGTTTGCGCATGATCGGCGGCGCCATGACCCGGCAGAAGATCGATCCGACGGTCATTCGCTACATCCAGAACGCGGTCGCCGCCCTGCTCAATATCATGCTGGTGATCGCCATTCTGGGCTTCTTCGGCGTGCAGACGACAAGCCTGGCAGCGCTGATTGCCGCCGCGGGCGTCGCCATTGGCATGGCCTGGAGCGGATTGCTATCGAACTTCGCGGCGGGCGTTTTTCTGGTGATCCTGCAGCCGTTGAAGGTGGGCGATTTTGTGAGTGCAGGCGGAGTGCTGGGTACGGTCCACGAGATTGGCCTGTTTGCCACCTCGATCGATACATTGGACAATGTACGAAACATCGTCGGCAACGCCAAGATCTTTGGCGATGTGATTCAGAATTTCTCTACCAATGCCTATCGAAGGGTGGATTTGACAGCGCAACTGGCGCACGGAGTCGACGTACACGCCGCCATGGCGCTGCTGAAGAAGGCGCTGGCCGGCATCCCGAATGTGATGACCAATCCTGCGCCCGATGTGGAGATCCTCGATTTCAACCTGGCCGGGCCTGTGCTCGCCGTTCGTCCTTACTGCAATAACAAGGACTACTGGCAGGTCTACTTCGATACCAATCGGCTGATTAAGGAAACATTCACCGCCGCCGGATTTGCCGTGCCCGAGCAGCACTACATGGTTCGCGGCGCGGCCGGAGGGATTGGCGTAGCGCGCTCCGCCTGAGTATGAGAAGCTAGTAAGTGGCCGCGGGGCGCAGCAAGCCGCGCGGCTGCATACGCTATTGGGCATCGGCACGCTGACAATGCCGAGCGCGAACTGCGCATCGAGCGCAGAGGGCAGAAACTTGATGTACGACCTAGACTTTTCGCCGCCAGAGGGAGTGACCCTTCCTCTTTGGCGCTCCTTGCTGATCAATCTGGCTGACCGTTTTGCCCCGGAGCGCCTTCCGCCTCTGGAGTTGACGTCCAAGCCAGTTGACGTCGGCATCCTGGAAGGCGACCTGCTTGAGCTGCCGTGGTATCGCACGGTGTTCTCCAACATCGGCGACGTAATCTCGCCGGAGATCCTGCCACCGCTGCAATTGGAATCGCGTCCGGTCGACGTGGGCGAGTTGTTGGGTGACGATCTCAGCCACGGCTGGTGGAACTCCCTGCTGCAGAACATTCGCGACCGGCTTTCGCCGGAGCGGTTTCCGCCGTTGCAACTGACCTCCCGGCCGTTGGCGGCGTTTGGAGCGGAATCGAGCTTGCAGATCCTCGATTGGTCCAGCCTGATTGCGGGGCCGAAGGTCTTTCGTCCTGATGCGCCCCAGGTGGCGTCGGGCACGACCAGCTTTGAGCAGGTGCCCGTACCCAGCGTTCCGGAAGCGCCGCCGGCCGATCCCGTGTTGCTGGCGGCACGAATGCAGTTGGTGCGGGACATCGGCCGAACCCGTTTTCGCCGGAGGATATGGATCTCGCTCGCCGTCGCTGAAGCCGTGTTTCTGCTGGTATCGATCTTCAAGTTTCAATAGCTTCGCAATTCCTCCCCAAAAAGGGAGCCGGGGCGGGCCTTGCGCCTGCTTTTTGCTTCGTGCGGATAAACCTGCGTTGTACGATAGATGTTTAGGCCCGAATGCAGGGCCGGCAGGTTATCCCGGCGACAGAAGGCGGATTCCGTGGGCATCAATACCAGCACGCGCCTGATTGGTGATGTGGTCATCGTGGACACGATCGGCGAACTCAGGCTTGGCGAAGGAACCAACGCGCTGCGTCACGTGGTCAGCGATCTGATTGATCAGGAATATAAGAGCATTCTGCTGAACCTGCGCGATGTCCGGCACATCGACAGCGCCGGCGTAGGCGAGTTGATGAGCTGCTACACCTCGGTGCGCAATCGCGGCGGTCAGCTGAAGTTGATGAACTTAAGTAAGAACGTTCACAACCTGCTGCAGATCACCAAGCTGTACACCATCTTCGAGGTGGTGGACGACGAGTCTGCAGCCGTGGCCTCGTTCGCGCAGGCGTGATGCCCGGTCGGGTACTCCGGTGCGGCAGGTTTGGGAGTCAGCAGTCCTGAAGTACTGTATTTATCTCTGAGGTTTGCGAGGCGACATGAAAGGCGATCCAAAAGTTATTGCGTTTCTTAATCAGGTATTGAAGGCGGAGCTTACGGCCATCAACCAATATTTTCTTCATGCCGAGATGTGCGAGAACTGGGGCTACTATCGGCTGGGAAAGCTCGTGAAGAAAGAGTCGATTGAGGAGATGGTGCACGCCGAGAAGTGCATTGAACGCATTCTCTTTCTCGACGGCACCCCCAACATGACCGATTATTTCAAGATCAACATCGGCGCAACCGTGGAACAGCAGTTCAAGAACGACCTTCAGCTGGAATACGACGCGGTCAAGCGCCTCAATGACGGCATCAAGCTGTGCGTGGCCCAGGGCGACAACGCCTCGCGGGAGCTGGCAGAAAAGATCCTGACCGACGAAGAGCACCACATCGACTGGCTCGAGGCGCAACTGCACGCCATCGGCGAGATGGGCATCGGGAACTACCTGGCTGAGCAAATGAAGGAAGGCGAATAAGCCGCCTGGACGCGCGGAAGCCTGCCTCTCGCGCGAATGCAATTACGCTACAATGGAAAGGCGCCGCAACAGCGGCGCTCCGCACTACGCTTTCCCCAGCGGAGAGATGGCCGAGTGGCTGAAGGCGCACGCTTGGAAAGCGTGTATACTCGAAAGGGTATCCAGGGTTCGAATCCCTGTCTCTCCGCCATAGATTTTCGATAGCCTACACTCCTTGACATTCCAATAGGCAGGGTGGTCACTGGGTGTCCATGTTGGCTTCTCGCCTGGCCGTGTATCACCAGTCCCACACTGAGTAGTTATCGAGATATTAATTATTCGTCAGAAGCTAAACGGCAACCCAAGCCTCTGGTACATATTGAGGTCCGGCACCGTAGGCTGGGCGGGGGGAATGTAGAGAGTTGAGCCGGTGGAGAGCGGAGTTGCAGGTAGTTGGGCCAGCAGGACGGGCTGGATAACGGGCTCACAGCCGGGAAGAACAGCCGCTTCATAGACAACGACAGTATGGTCCGGGCGGTAGTACTCCGATAGCTTCTCGAGCACAAGCGGCAGGCCTAAATTGGCATAGCCTGTTTGTTGAAATGTCCAATGGCCGACGACCCCGATTTGCCAGAGAATGACAGAGCACGAAGGATCGAGTCTGCGGCGGTGCATCACAAAATCGGTGGCATCGTAGACTTGGCACCCACTGGCGGCCGGATCGACACCGAGGTCGGCGAACAGGCAATCTTCCGCGGAAATTCCCGGCAACATCCGAGCGCCGTAACCTTCGCTGCGTGCCTGGCGAACGGCCGCATGCGACGGCAGCACAAATACCCCAGGATGTCCGTAGAACGCGGCGCAGGTCCGCTTTCCATCTCGTACGGATTCCATAATGCGATCGACGATGTCTTTATACGTCTGCAGGCGAGGCTTGCCGTGAACGTAATAGGCCTGCAGGGATTCCGCGGAGGGGTTCAACCGCTGAATCAGTGACTCGGCGATGGGCTCCGAAACGATGTAGAAGACTTTGTCCGCCTGTTGCAGGCAGACGATCGACTCGGTCGTGAGCTGGCCGACGCTGCGTATTCCAGTGCCCACGATGGTGAGACTCCCTGTTTTCATCGGGTCTTAGGAAGTCTTACCGGTAGTGCTTTGCCCTTTAGGAGCTTGCGTGCTCGGCTGACTGGCCTCCGGCGGTGCCGGAGTTTGCATGCTTGGCTGCGGTTGTGCAGCGTGAATGAAGTGGTGGACGACAAGCGTGGCCGCGTGCGGCTGTGCCGCCCAAATGCAGTTGGCCTGCGGCTGTGCTGCCCAGATACAGTTGGCCTGCGGCTGTGCCGCCCAGATGCAGTTGGCCTGCGGCTGTGCCGCCCAGATGCAGTTGGCGTGCGGCTGCGCGGCCCAGATGCAGTTGGGCTGCGGCTGCGCGGCCCAGATGCAGTTGGCCTGCGGCTGTGCCGCCCAGATGCAGTTGGCGTGCGGTTGCGCTGCCCCGACGCAGTTGGCGTGTGGCTGCGCCGCCCAGATGCAGTCAGCCTGCGGTTGCGCCGCCCAGATGCAGTTGGCCTGCGGTTGCGCTGCCCCGACGCAGTTGGCGTGTGGCTGCGCCGCCCAGATGCAGTCAGCCTGCGGTTGCGCCGCCCAGATGCAGTTAGCGTGCGGCTGTGCCGCCCAGATGCAATTGGCCGCGGCGTGCGGTTGCGCCGCCCAAATGCAATTGGCCGCGGCGTTTGGCTGTGCCGCCCAGATGCAATTACCTTGCGGCTGCGCCGCTCCGCCTGGAGCGACTTGTCCCGAGAGGCTTGCGTGAACTCTAGCCGGATCGCCGCTCTTGAGGGCCGCGATCTCGTCAGCGTCCAGTCCCGCCTCTTTCATCGCCGCATCCGGATTTTTCTGATAGCTTGCGAGCTTTTCAGGACTCACAGCCAATTCCGACAAGAAATTCGTGAGCTTTCCCGGCATATACACGTTCCTTGAACAAACTCGACTTGAATGTAACGGAATTACGAACTGGCCTAGGCCCTTTAACTGCTTGACGCCGACGCACGATGCTTAAGAGGTATTTGAAGGCATCCTTTCATATAGCCGGATAGTGCGTCGTTGTCCCATGCCCCAACCCAGAAAGAAACTGGCCAAGGCAAATCTTCTGCGATCACCACTCCCAGATCGCCTTTCACTTGCGCAGGCCCGCGAATATCGAAGCCGTAGAAGACGCGAGAATCCAAAAGGACCTTAAAAATCTTGCTCTGCCAGACCTCTAATTCTTGGAACGCGATAATAGCATATGCCCTTCCTCTTTGTAGCAGCTTTTCGATGCGAAACTCTGCCGGAAGATAGAGCATGCTATCGAGTGCGCCTGAGTACAGCGCCGGCTGCTTGCCCAGATAGGGATTGACCCAGTGAAATGGGTCTTTAATTTTCCAATAGATGCTACATGCCGGATCGCCACGGGCGCCTTCAGCGGAAGGATCGACACCCACGACAAACACTGCGTCATCGGAGAACTTGATCTTATGGTTCCCGAATTCCGCTACGAGCGGGTAAGCTTCGCGCAATTGCGATAGCAAAATCTCGGTTTGCGATTGCCGCCCATCCAACGCCTTGGCCGTTTCGACCGTAACTTCCGATTCGAACAGGCGAGTCAACTCGGCCGGGATAGTCAAGGCGTCCAGTCGTTGTTGCAGGCCGGCGATCTGGAGATCCAACTCCGCGAGGTCTTTGCCGCTCGCAGCACTCCTGGCGTGTTTTTTCCCTTCTATGGCGCCTTCCAGGTCGAGGATGCGCTTTTTCATGTACCCCGCAGGATTGAAGATCCCAGTAGCCTGGCGGACATCGGCACTGTTCGATTCCTGCGATACGGGTTGACGCCGCGCCAGCAATGGAGAATCGAGCGGCATATCGTACATCGTCAAGTTCGGGTGGGTCGGATCCCAAAGATCCGTACGGCTCAGAAGAACGCCGTCCCGGGAAAAGGAAAGATGGAACGGATCAATGATCTCGTATCCCGGAGTCGAGAAGACGCCATTGAGGGACTGGAACACAGCGGCGTCGAGAAGATCGACGCGCGCTCCCACCAGAGGATGGGCGGCGATTTTCTGCCCGTCGATGTAGACGGATTTCACAGAGACTCCAACTGTCGGTACCTGGTTATCCGCCGGTAAGTACATGGCGCGGCTGGCGACCGCATCGTTCAGGCGAATGATCCGGTCGAGTTCCGGTTCGTAAACGGTCGCGAACGACGCGCCGCTTATGCCACGCTTCTCGTCGCTGGGATCCGGATCGCGCGCCAGGCGGCACTGAAACCATCCTTCAAAATAAAGCTCGAGCATTTAGTTTCCTGCTCCCGGCGCCGGCTTGCCGGCCTTCGCCCCTGCGACCGCAGTTTTCAGGCGCGAAGCGATGTAGTTGATGTTCTTGCCAATGAATGCGAGGCGTTCGCCCGCTTGCTGATGTTCGGGCCGCAAGTTTTTTTGCACCGCCGCACAGACCAGGGCGATCTGCTGCAGCCGTTCGCCGAACACGGTCCAGGCCGCCAGCCTGTGGGGGTGCAGAATGTCCCGCGCGGAACTTTGAAACGGCGGACCGGCTTTCTGGTTCGAATGCTCGGCCGCATTCAATTCGCCGAGGATCTCGGCCAAGGGCCGAATGGCCATGGTCATCAGAGGCGAGAACGCCATACCTTCCAGGACCTTGTCGTCGGGGAAGGCGAAGAAACGCGCCACCATTTGCAACATGATTGCGTAGGTCGCGTCGAATATCTCAGCGACCGCGACCGCGTCGGGGTGCTCGAGCAAAGTACATCCCGGCCTGGCCTGGCCGGTGATCGGGTTCTCGACTGTAGCCCGTGCGGGTTCGAAGCTACCGGGCTGCGCCATGACCGACTCGAAATCCTTGAGAAGCTTTCTTAAACGAACACAGTGGCTGGCTGCGCGGTTGTTGAATGTCGCTTCCCCATTCTCGATGATCTCTTCGATAGCAGCTAGAGCCGTATCCAGA
>Ga0335078_10017294_pt1 | contig 10708 bp, 10 predicted proteins | sample Lox_Sample_32_FD_206711 | JGI IMG/M metagenome (GOLD analysis project Ga0335078, IMG submission 206711) | Soil microbial communities from Loxahatchee National Wildlife Refuge, Florida, United States - Lox_Sample_3.2 | ecosystem: Environmental > Terrestrial > Soil > Wetlands | place: USA... | reverse complement strand
CTTCACGCGAAGCGTGGTGGGAGCGGGCGTCTACGAGACCCGGCTTCACATTGAGCCGCAACCCTGAGCGCGTCTCCGGCCGCCCGCCGAACCGTTGCTACCATGTTGAATGAGGCTGCGGCTGTCTTGTGCGCCGTTACTATTTCGATCACAACGCGACCACCCCGGTATCGGATGAAGTCCTGCAGGTATTGATTCCGACGCTGGCGGAGGTGTACGGGAATGGATCGAGCATTCACTACTTCGGCCAGATGGCCAAGCAGCGAATGGAGATGGCTCGCCGCACGCTGGCCGGCGCGCTCATGGTGGACCCGCGCGAGATCGTCCTGGTCAGCGGCGGCACCGAGGCCGACAATCTGGCGATTCTCGGCAGTGTTCGCGCGCACCCCGCCGAGAAAAAGCACGTGGTCACCAGCGCCATCGAACATGTCGCGGTGCTGAACGCCTGCGCACAACTGGAACGCGAGGGCGTCGAAGTGACCTATGTTCCCGTGGGTAACGACGGTTGCGTCGATCCCGACGATATTCGCCTCGCCCTGCGGCCGGAGACCGTGCTTGTTTCGGTGATGCACGTCAACAACGAAACCGGGGTTGTTCAGCCGGTGGAGAAAATCGGCGCGATGGCGCGCGACCTCGGGGTGACCTTCCACGTGGATGGAGTGCAGGCGCTGGGCAAGGTGGACGTGAATCTCTCCACGCTGCGCGCCGACCTGTACTCGATGAGCGGCCACAAAGTGAATGCGCCGAAGGGTGTTGGCGCGTTGTTCGTGCGTCGCGGAACCAGGCTGGGGCCGATCATGCATGGCGGCCATCACGAGCGCGACCGGCGCCCGGGCACGGAGAATGTCCCCGCCGCCGTGGCCTTTGCCCACGCCACCGAATGGGCCAGCGCGAATCTCGACGATGAGACCGAGCGGATCCGGGAACTGCGCGATCTTCTGGAAGAAGGCATCGTTGAGCGCGTGCCCTCGGTCTCCATCAACGGCGGCAAGGCTCAGCGCAGCCCCAACACGACCAACATTTGCTTCGAGGCGATTGAGGGCGAAGCAATGGTGATCTCGCTCGACCTGAAGGGATTCGCGGTATCGAGCGGCTCGGCGTGCTCCAGCGGCGCGGTGGAACCATCGCATGTGCTGACGGCGATGGGGCTCCCGGCTGAACGCGCACGATCGAGCGTCCGATTCTCGCTCGGCCGCGGCAACACCCTCGAACAGGTGGACGAGCTGATTGACGCGGTAGCCGAATCGGCCGCTCAATTGCGCCGGCTCTCACCCTACTGGAAGGTAACGGCCTAGCGGCCGTTCAGGGCCCGTGTCCCAATCATCCATCACGGCTGTCGCCATGTCCGGCGGAGTGGACAGCTCCGCGGTTGCGGGAATGCTGCGGCGTGACGGCCATGGCATTGTCGGCTTCACCATGCAGCTCTGGAACCAGCGCCGTCTGCCGTCGCTCATCCCCGAAGGCGGCGTGACCGGCCGCTGCTGCTCGCTCGACGATGTGTACGACGCGCGCTACGTGGCGGAGCTGCTGGGCATTCCTTATTACGTGGTGAACTTCGAGCAGCGCTTCGAGGAACAGGTGGTGCGCCCGTTCGTGGAAGATTATCTGGCCGGCCGCACGCCTATTCCCTGCACTCTGTGCAACAACTTTCTGAAGTTCGACGAGTTCCTCGAGCGGGCCGCCGGCATCGGCGCGGATCGCATGGCTACCGGGCATTATGCGCGCGTTGGCTTCGACGATGCCAGCGGACGATGGCAGCTTCGCCGTGCCGTGGATGGGACCCGCGACCAGACTTACTTCCTCTTCGGACTGACCCAGGCGCAGCTGGCGCGCACGCTGTTCCCGCTCGGTGAAATGCTCAAATCGCGGGTGCGCGAGGAAGCGCGGGCGCTGGGACTGCCGGTGGCGGAGAAGCCGGACAGCCAGGAGATTTGCTTCGTGCCCAACGGCGATTACGCTGCCTTTATCGAAGCGTATTTCGCCGAGCGCGGCATCGCCCCCGGCCGCACGCGCGGCGAGGTGGTGGACTCCAGCGGCAAGGTCCTGGGGGAGCACGAAGGCGTCCATCACTTCACGGTGGGCCAGCGGCGCGGGCTGAAGATTGCGGCGGGCGAACCGCTGTACGTGATCTCAACCGTCCCGGGGGAGAAGCGCGTGGTGGTGGGGCGGAACGAGGAGCTGTTGCGGGACCGGTTGGTTGCGCGCGATGTCAACTGGATGTCCATCGCCGCGCCGACGGAGCCTCTGCGCGCCGAGGTGAAGATCCGCAACAAGCACATGCCCGCGGCCGCGTGGCTGATTCCCTGCTCCGATCCGCTCCGCGCGGAGGTCCGCTTCGACGAGCCCCAACGCGCCATCACCCCCGGCCAGGCTGCCGTTTTCTACACCGGCGATCTGGTGCTGGGCGGCGGGTGGATTGAATAGAAGCGCATCAGACAACCTGGGTTCGCCCGTGGGCGATCCGCCAGAATCCGCAGAACCGGGTTCGTAAGCGGCGCAGCGCTCCCTGGTCCAAATGAAAAGGCCCGCGACTTCCAGATCGCGGGCCGAAGCATGTTGCGGGAGGAGGAAAGGACTCTTACTGATCGCTGGGACGGCGCTTCAGGGTTGGACGATCCTCATCGTCGCCCTTGCTGTTGCCGCTGCCGTCGTCGGCGTCCACCGTGCCGGTGCCAGAGCCGGGCGTGCGCCGGAGCGTCGGCCGGTTCGCATCCTGCTTTTCGTCAATGCGCCGGCGGTTGTGCATGGCGTACAGGCGGCCTTTGACATCGTTGAACTCCGACGTGGTCACCACGTACTCGGGCTTGGCCTTCAGGTACTCCTGGATATGCTGCTGCGCCACCTTGATGCGGTCGTCGGTCGGGGGATGCGTCTCGAACACCTTGGCCATGGTGCCCGGCTTCCGCTTCTCCATGGACTGGATCTTTTCGAAGAAGTCCACGAAGGCCGTCGGGTCGTACCCGGCCTTGTACATGTACTCGAGGCCCAGCAGATCCGCTTCCGCTTCAAATGCGCGCGAAAACTTCAGGAAGCTCATGGGGATGAGAATGTTAGCCGCCTGATACGCGGCGTATCCGCCCCAGCCGCCGACAAACCACAGAGGGATCATGCCAATCTGCGCGATTTCGCCGCGGGTTGCCTGGCGCGTACCGTGGCGAGCGGCGACATGACCAATTTCATGCGCCATCACGCCGGCCAGCTCGGCTTCGTTGTCGGCCTTCAGAATCAGACCGGTGTTCACGAAGAAGAACCCACCCGGCAAGGCGAACGCGTTCACTTCCTCGCTGTCGATGACCTTGATGGTGAAAGGCACCTTCGCGTCGGAGTTCCGCACCAGGTTCTGCCCGATGCGGTTGACATATTCGGAGACCACCGGATCGTCCACTATCTTGGCCTGCCGCTCCACGTCCATGGCGAGCTGCTTGCCGAGGGCGATTTCCTTTTCCAGCGAGTAGAAGTTGACGCCCTTGCCAACGTCGCGATTGCCAATCTGGTCGGGGTCGGTTTCCTTCTTGTCTGCAAAACAGGGTGCTGTCAGCGCTGCCGCCAGCAATACACCGAAAACGGCTGAGAGGGTTCTACGTGCCATTCGTTCTCCGCGCGCGGGCCTGGTTCAAGTATAGACCTTCAGTTCTTTAACGTATAGTCGAGAGAATGGGTTTCGCGATTTCCGAGGGCCCCGTGTGGGAGCGTTACCGTGAGGAGTTTCCGGTCGTCGAGCGACTCACGTACCTGAACCACGCCGCCGTGTCGCCGCTGCCCCGAAGGGTGGCCGGGGCCATGAAACAGTTCGCCGACGATGCCTGCGAGTATGGTTCCATACATTACGATGAATGGCTCCAGGCGTACGAGGACGTGCGCGCGGCGGCCGCGCGGCTGACCGGCGGTCATCGGGATGAGATTGCCATCGTGAAGAACACCAGCGAGGGGATCTGCACTGTCGCCGGCGGCTTCGAGTGGAGATCTGGCGACAAGGTTGTCGCCTTCCGCGAGGAGTTCCCCGCCAACTACTTCCCATGGAAGCGCCTGGAGGCGAAGGGCGTGGTGGTGGAGTGGCTTTCCATCGCCGATCCGCTGGAGAGGGTCCGTGAGGCCAGCCGTGGAGCACGGCTCCTGGCCATCAGTTTTGTCCAGTATCTCAGTGGATTACGAGCGGATCTGAAAGCGATTGGCGAGATTTGCCGCGAGAACGGCTGTTTCTTTTTTGTGGATGCCATCCAGGGACTGGGAGCCTTTCCGCTCGACGTTGAGGAAGCACACATTGACGCCCTGGCGGCGGACGGGCACAAATGGCTGCTGGGAGCAGAGGGCTGCGGAATTCTGTATATGCGGCGGGAGTGGCAGGACCGCATCGAGCCGATTGAGTTTGGATGGACCAACCCGGCTCGTTTCGCCGACTACGCATCGCGCGACATGACTCTTCGAGCGGATGCCGGACGGTACGAATGCGGAACATTGAACACAATCAGTTGCTTTGGTTTACGAGCGGCCCTTCAACTGATACTGGAGCTTGGTCCCGGCTCCATCGGCCCGCTGATACAGGCTCGCGCAGAGGAATTGGCGGCCGGAGCGAAGGAGAAGGGTTATGAGGTTCTGGGCGATCATTCAGGGGAGAGGGGATCGGGAATCGTAACGGTGCGGCATCCCGCGCAGGACTGCAGAGCGATCGTTCACGACTTGAAGGACAAGGGCATCATTGCCGCGCCGCGCCAGGGATGGATCCGTTTCTCGCCGCATTTCTACATCAGCCCGGAAGCCATTCAACGCGTGGTGCAGGAACTGCCGGCGGCCTGAGGCTTCCTCAATTCAGGGCAGCGAGCATCCGGTGGATTTTCCGCAGCTCGGCGGCTATGGCTTCCCGGTCACCGGGGTCCGGCGCCAGATCAAGGTAACGGCGAAGATCGGTGCGGGCATCGGCCAGACGCTGCAGGCGCATATGAACAAGGCCGCGTGTGCGGTGCTCCCCCGCATCCCCGGGCATCGCGTGAAGCAGGAGATTCAGTATGGGCAGGACCTTTTCCCAGCTTTCCTGCCGGAGATAGATGGCTTTCAGATTATTCAGCATGCGCACCAGGATGTAGCGCGTGCTAACCGGCGACAGCACCAGCGGATTCGCTGAGGCGTCCGTGCCGGTAACCGACTTTGCGAGTTCGTGGCATTGCTCCGCCGAGAGGGCGCGGCCGGTGTGGAAGGGATCGAGAAAGGCCTGGTAATCGGAATCGTCGTAGCGCACCAGAAAATGGCCAGGGAGCCCGACCCCGTAGACCGGGCGCGCCAGCCGGCGGGCGACTTCGATATACACGATCGAGAGCGTCAGCGGTATGCCGGTGCGGCGGGCGAGGACATCGTTGAGGAAGCTGTTTCGCGGATCGTAGTAATTGGTTTCGTTGCCATGGAAGCGGTAGGTTTCGAAGATCACGTGGTTAGCGGCTTCGACGAAATCGGCGCCGCCGGCCTCGCGATCCAGGTGGTCGGCCGTGCGTGAAGCGAGCCGGTCGAGCATTTCGAGCGGCGGACCGTGATCGAGGCCCGGATACTCAATCTCGGCGAGTTCGAGCGTGGCGATATCGAGCGGCACGGAGCAGCGCTCGTCGGCAAGCGCGGCCAGCAACGCTTCCATGCTTCATGTTACTTCGGCAGGCGCGGGCCGGTATGGGGGTCGGCGACGAAGGGTGAGGGTGCGGGCGAAACGGTAATGCGCTAATGGTGACCACACAGACTTAATGCACTACCCGAAATTGACAGCGGGGTGAGTGTCTGGTGTAATTGAAAAGACAAGCCTTCCCACCTGCTCCTCAGTAGCTCAATGGTAGAGCATTCGGCTGTTAACCGAAGGGTTGTAGGTTCGAGTCCTACCTGAGGAGCCAATCTTAGAGTGTCCGGACCGGAAACATGGGTAACAGATTGTTCCTAAGACACAGGTAACACAGGCCCGAACCGGACAGCTCCGTCACGCGCTCAGGCTCGACTGACCTTACTTGTTGAAACGAGAGCTTCGGTGGAACGAAGGGGTCCCACCTGCGGTCCCACAACGGTGGCGGCGCTCTTTTGAGAAACGCGCCCACCCTCAACTCTTACGCACGACTGGAATCCCGCTCTCTGCCAGATGGGGAGCCGCTGCTGTTTCAGATCGTGTCTGTCTTTCCGGACGGACACCGCGAGAATCGACGGCGAATTGTGGTTCCACCGCCGCCGAGAGGCCGACTTCGGCGCGGCGCCTGGCGCTGAACCCGCAATGGGAGTAGCTACCGATAATGCCAGACATTGCCACCGCGTCCTTGGCGATCCCGATTCTCCGACTTGTTGAGTAGCGTGTCGATTTAGTTCGAGCGCAGACTGGGGACAAGCCCCCTCAGCCAGCGCACAACCGCAAAGCGGACGTTGTACCCGCCAGTGCCAGTGGTACAATCCACCATGGCCGATTCGGTCTGGGGGCCGGCTTCTGCGGCGTCAAGTCCCTCTTCCAATTCCCCTTCCCTACGGCACCCGGCGCTGGTTCGTATTACCCACTGGCTGATCACTGTTTCCTTCCTGGCGCTGTTGCTCACCGGAATCGAGATCTTGATTTCACATCCGCGCTTCTATTGGGGCGAGACGGGCAATGATCTGAGCCGCCCCCTGTTCGTCATTCCGATTCCCGCATCTCGCGATCTTGTTCCCACTGGCTACGGCTACACTCTCCCGGACCAGAACGGATGGAGCCGCTACCTGCACTTCGAGGCGGCTTGGCTTGCTGTGCTGACCGGCCTTCTCTACCTGACTTACGGCCTGGTCTCGGGCCATTTCCGGCGGAATCTGGCGCCGTCGCGCGGCGACCTCTCGCCCGGCGGAATCTGGAACGTGATCCGGGGACACTTGCGTCTCGGCTCGCGGGCAGACGACGGGGTCTATAACGTCCTGCAGCGGCTCGTCTACCTGTGCGTCATCTTCATCCTGTTCCCGCTTGTCATCTGGACGGGCCTCGCGATGTCGCTGGCCTTCGATTCCGCCTTCCCGGCAGCGGTGGCTCTGCTGGGCGGCCAGCAATCGGCCCGGACGCTGCACCTGCTCGTCTCGGCCGCGCTTGTCATGTTCCTTTTCGTCCACATTGTGATGGTGTGTATCAGCGGATTCCGAGGCCGCCTCAGGGCTATGATCACCGGGCGCGGCCGGTCTGAAACGGAGGGAGCATGAACCGCATTTCCCGGCGCAAACTCATCACCACGGCACTGGTGTCGGCGGGAGGCGCTGCCGGACTCGGCGCCTCGGGAATCATTGCCAGACGTCGGGGCCTCATCCCGCCTGACGCAGGCGGTATCTGGGGCCCGGGCGAAACGCTCACCTACGCCGCGCAGCGGTTGCTCACGCAGCACTCGCTTGCACGCGAGTTTACGCGCGCTCAGATCTCGAAGCCCCCATTCGCCAACGAAGTCTATCCGTTGGGCGATCAATTCAAGAAGCTGCAGGACGCTTCGTTCATCGACTGGCGGCTGGCGGTCGACGGCATGGTCGGCAATCCCACATCGTTTTCGCTCAGCGATCTTCACGGCATGCCCATGCGAAGCCACATCACCATCCTCGCGTGCGAAGAGGGCTGGTCTTATATCGCTGAGTGGATCGGTGTGCCGCTTTCGCATGTGCTCCACCTCGCGGAGACGCTCCCGCAGGCGTGTTACGTCGTCTACCGGTCCTTTCAGGACCCCGACTGGTGGGAGAGCATCGACATGGCGGATGCCTTGCACCCGCAGACCCTGCTCACCCTTGGCATGAACAGCAGCGAGCTTCCGGTCCCCTTCGGAGGCCCCTTGCGGATGCGCGTACCCCGCCAGCTCGGCTACAAGAGCGTCAAGTACATCACCCGGCTCACGGTCACCGACAGCCTGAAGCAGTTCGGGAAAGGCCTGGGCTCGTCGTCGCCCGAGGCCGGCTACGCATGGTACGCCGGCATCTGAGGCATAGGCGGCGAGGATACCCGACCATATTTCACGGACGCTCAATATAGTCGCTGACTCACGGCTCCCCAGATCTGATGAGGACGGCCGCACCTAATAGCTTCCGACAAGGCCGCTTCTCGGAAGTTAGCCCGCCCGACACCACCGATATTGCCCCTTAACGCTTGTGCTGTGCGGGACAAGTTCAGGGCGCGAGGCAGGAGGGCGATCGCGGGCTGTATCAGGCTGAAGGCAGTGGCCTGAAACCAGAACCCTCTTCTCTTCTCACCGCCAGATAGAACTCGCACTTCGCGCAGTTCGCAAGTTTCTGGGCGAACGTGCCCTGAATCTGGCCGCCGCAGAGCGTTCCAGCAATGGCCCAGCAAATCCGGCCCGCGTTTCTGCCGCCGTTCATCCCCGCCATGGATGCCGTCGCAGCCGGGCACACGCCGAGTTCGCCTGCCTTCGGGCCTCCCGGTTGCCGGCCGCATTGCTTTACCTCCCAGCAGTTGGGTTTCGAAGGCATGACGCTGGTACCTCTGTTACACAGATCGGTCGTCCGTCAGGGGAGCTTTAGCGAGCAGCCGATTTGCGGGCGGCTCCGGTCGGAGTCGTCACGGTCGATGTCCATTTTTCGCTTCCGACATAGCCAGTTATCGTTCCAGCTTCAGCCAGCGCCCTTGATTTTCGTCCAACTGGTCACCACTTACTGAGGAGGCCGTTCCCATTACCGTTTCGCCAGAGGCGGCTGGGGACACGCATGGCGTTCTGCAACACCACGCGACGATGGCGACCGGCCGGTCACCGATAACGATGCCAGTCGCCGCCGCGCCCATCTTGAAAGGGCCACGAGCCCCGGAAGCGGGTCTCGCCACGAAGCGGTGGGGCAACAAATCGGATGCCCCCACCACAATGCGGCATGGTGCCGGACCACAGCCGCCGGCGATTCGCCGCACCGCAACCGGGTTTGTGCATCTCCTATGGCGTCCAGGTACACGACGCCATCCCGCTGCCGTCCCACGTCTGTTGGGGCCAGTCCGAGTGCCAGCCGGTAGGCCGTCCGGGCTGTCGGCACCCCGATCCGGGAGTCGTAGTCGGCACCCCCCGAACCGCCGCCAAACCGCGGGTTCATCTCGATGTACAGGTATGCGCCGTCGCGCGGGTCCTGGCGAAATTCGAAATTGGCAAGCCCCACGAAACGCGTCCTGGAACCAATCCGTTCGGCCAGGTCCAGCACAGCGGAGTTGGCGGCACTGACTGCAATCGAGGCGACGCCATAGTGCGCCGGAGTCATCCGGATCTTGCGCTTCACACAGGCGGCTGCCAGCCGGTGCCTGCGGTCGAAGACCGCGTTGCACAGCCATGAAGCCTCATCCGGAGCCTCGATCAGCTCCTGCGCCACCAGAAGATGCGCGCAGCGCCCGGTGTCAGCGTAGAACCGTTTCACCTCCTGGCGGGAGCGGAGGATTACGTTCTTCCGGTCCAACACACTCCAGTAGGCATGTTTCCGCAACTTCACCATGATGGGAAGGGGCAGCCGGCTCAGCAGCTCGTCTTCCGATGGCGGCAGCGGGGCGACGGTTTTCGGCAGGGCGAACCCCAGACTGGCGATCAGCGTGGTCTCATCGGCTTTATCGATCATCGCGCGCATGGCGGATGTTTCGGGCATTAACAGCGAGAACCGCGCCTCCAGTTCCGCCCGGTGATCGCACATGAACTCCACCAGAACGTCGGAGGTCGGAAGGAGAACCGGCCGGTCCGGTGCCGGAATCGTCTCCAGCAGCCTGCGCAGACCTTCCAGCTTCTCGGCTGGCGACCGGCCGTCAACGGTAAACTGCCGGCGCGGCACACGGGACCACGCGATCAGGTTGTCGTCAAAGCCGACCGCAACAACCGTGATGTCATGGCGATGGAGGGCGCGGACGGCGCTGAGGCCGGTGTCATATCCGTGACACAATACGAGCGCCGGCGGGTCTGAAGCGCTCATAGCCCGTCGCCCCATGGCCTGGGATGTTCGTCGAACGTAACCTTTGGCTGGTTTGGGTGAATCACTATAGGTGCAATCCAAGTCTATCCCCCTCCCCGGCCTGTGCCCGATGCACAACAGCAGGAAACTCACTTGTGTTTCGACCAATGGGATGGTCCGCCGCAGAACGACACCCGAACGGGACGGTGGTGGTCCGCAAGCGATGTTCCCGCACTCAGCTGCTGACGTATACAGCTAATGTCAGCGTTCATCGGATCGGAATGGAGGCATGCAGCGGAGCGCATTTTCTGGATCGTGCGTTGCGAGACCAGGGGCACGATGTGCGACTGATGCCGGCCTGGTCAGGTACCTCGGATTCCGACGCCTTGACGCCGATGTAATTCCGACTGCGACGGCGAATCCGCTCGCCCTGGCTGCCCGAATGAAACGCTACAAAACTGGCGCAGAGTCTCGTCGGGGTAATGCGTGCGCTACCCGGTTACGAATTACGTTTCAGCAACACGTTCATGAATCAAATACACTCTCCTCTTGCCGCGTTCATGCTAGACTATGCCGATGTTCCGGCGTGAACCGCGACTTGGTTGCCTGGGGGACGGACGTCATCCGATGGACTTTGGATCGCCTTCCAGGACTCATACCGCGATCAGGGCTGTCACTGTTGCACTGGCATTTTGCATCTGATGGACGCAGTCATCCGCTCCCGCTTCCGGGTTGGCGCGCTGTGCCTATTCGCACTGGGCGTTTCGGTCGCACACAGCCAGCCTGCGTGGTATCAGGACCCCCAGTTCTTCAACCTGCTTAATTCGGCTAC
>Ga0335078_10017293_pt1 | contig 10709 bp, 9 predicted proteins | sample Lox_Sample_32_FD_206711 | JGI IMG/M metagenome (GOLD analysis project Ga0335078, IMG submission 206711) | Soil microbial communities from Loxahatchee National Wildlife Refuge, Florida, United States - Lox_Sample_3.2 | ecosystem: Environmental > Terrestrial > Soil > Wetlands | place: USA: Florida... | reverse complement strand
TGCCGACGCGGTCCGATGTCGGGCCGCGTCCCGCTGGAGCACATCTTCGTGTAGCCGACTAGCGACGCGAGACTACGGCGACCGCGAGGTCTCGGGGGCTGTGCAGGCGAGCAGATGATCGTCGAGCGCTTCGGCCGGCGTCCGCCAGTCAAGCGTTTTGCGGGGTCGGCTGTTGAGCGTCGCGGCGACTGCGGTGAGGTCATCGGCGCTGTGTCTCGAGAGGTCGGTTCCTCTCGGGAAGTACTGTCGGAGCAAGCCGTTGGTGTTTTCGTTGGTGCCGCGTTGCCAGGGGCTCTGCGGGTCGCAGAAGTAGATCTGCAGCCCGGTGTCGATTCGAAGTTGCGCGTGTTGGGCCATCTCGGCGCCTTGGTCCCAGACGAGCGAGCGGCGCAGCTGCTCGGGCAGCGTCGTGATCGAGGCGGCGATCGCGTCACGGACGGCCTCGGCTCCGTGCCCGGTCAGAGCGGGCCCGTTCTTTGTCCTCGGCTGATCGCCGTGGCCTTGCATCCGCGGCAGGTGCAACAGCATCGTGAAGCGGGTGGTGCGCTCGACCAGCGTCCCGATCGCCGAGCTGTTGAGCCCGAGGATCAGATCGCCTTCCCAGTGGCCGGGGACGGCCCGGTCGTCGGCCTCGGCCGGCCGCTCGCTGATCATCACCTCGGCGCTGACGAATTTCTTGCCGCGCGCCTGTGTGCGAGCGCGCGGTACACGGAGCGCGCGTCCGGTCCGCAGGCAGGCGGCGAGCTCGCGTCGGAGAGCGCCACGACCTTGGACGTAGAGCGCCTGGTAGATCGCTTCGTGCGAGATCCGCATCGAGTCATCATCGGGGAAGTCGATCCGGAGCCGATTTGCGATCTGCTCCGGGCTCCACGAGGTCGCCCAGCGCCTGTCCTGACGGCGACCGTGCCGACGACTGGTGAAGCGCACAGTCGGCCCGGGCACCGGCTCGCCGTCAGGTCTCGCGATCGTGCCGGCGAGCCGCTCCTGCACGTACTCGCGCAACGCGTCGTTGGCGGCCAGCTTCGCGGCCTTCGGGCGACTCGCGCGCCGCTCCGCGTGCCACTGCGCGGTCGTCGCGCGGTACGCGATCGAATGGCTACGCGTCGATGCGTTACGGCGCAGCTCCCTCGAGATCGTCGACGCGGACCGATTCAGTCGGCGAGCGATCGCTCGTACCCCGACACGCTGCGCGTCGACGGCCGCCCAGACCGGGGCGGGAAAGTGCTCGAGCTCAGCCTCGGGCGCGAACTCGGTTTCGACGAGCTCGGCACCGAGTTCGCTGCGCTCGAACGGCGCCCGCAGCAGCCCCGGCGTGAGCGTCGAGAGACGCGGCAGCGTCGGCGTACGGATGCCGCCGACGCGTGCGAAGAACCGCTCCAGGAGGTCGGCGACCGTCCCGTAGGAGGCTTCGAGCAGCGGCCGCAGCAGCTCCTGCTCGACGTCGTAGAGGTAGCTGGCGCCGACCGGCGCGAAGCTCTGCCGTTCCTGCTGGTCGAGGAAGACCTTGTGCGCGTCGAGCAGCTTGTTCTCGAGCAGTGCGTGCCGGGCGATGCAGGTCTCAAGCAGCCGCTGCAGGGTCGCGATCTTCGCCAAGTCGAGCTCGCTGTCGTCGCCGGCCTCCTCGCGCTGCTCGGCGAGGCTGCGGATGATCGTCCGCTCGGTCTCCAGGCGGGCGGCAAGATGGTCGAGTGCGTCGGCTATCACGCGCGGTGCCGTCTCCTCCCAGTCGACGGCGGCGACGTTGCGGCGGGTCGCTGAGAGCAGCGTCCGGATCTGCTCGCCGTACTGGATCGAGCGGAGCGTCGCCTGCCGGGCCGCCTGCACGGCCGCGTCGAGCTTGCCCTTCTCGAGTGCGTAGCGGAGCGCCTCCTCGGCCGCATGTTGGGCACTTTCGATGTCGGTGTCGAGCGCGCCGATGATCGCGTTGATCGCCTCGATCGAGGCGCGCAGGTGGATCCCGTCCGGGCCTTCGGTCTCACGGACGAGCGTGACGTCGTAGCGGCGGCGGACGTAGTCCTTGTCGGCGTAATCGGCGTAGCTCGCCTTGTGCGACTCGATCAGCGTCTCGATCACGATGCTCGCGACCCGCCGGTGCTCCTCCTCGCCCGCCTCCGGGTGCTGGGCAGCGAGCGCCGGCTGCAGCGCCCGGACGACGTCTGCGGCGGTCGCACCGCCCTCCAAGGTCATGCCGACGGCGATCAGCTCGATCGCGGCGAGCGCCAGCTCCTGCAAGTCGTACTCCTCGAGGCTGCGCAGCCCCTTGTGTGCTTCCAGCAGGACAAGCGGGGCGAGCGTCGCGAGCGTCTTCGCGCGGCGGCGCCTGCCGGCGTCGTCGAGCTCGAGCGCGGGCCGCAACGGCAGGTCGGCGTATCCCTCGAAGGTCGCAGGGTCGTCGTTATCAGGCCAGAGATCGAGCATCGTGCCCGTCACCGCGTCCTCACTCTAGGTCGGAGCCTGCTCTTGGCATAGCCGTGGACGCGTCGCATGTCTGAAAGACGCACGCCGGTCCCGTCGGCGCCGAATCGCCTCCGACCTCCCATGGAACTTCGGCTGGGCATAGCCCAATCACGCGATATCCCGGTCGGTGCGGGCAAGGGGCTTGCGGACTGCTGGGGTGATCTGAACGACGGCGTGAAGCCGGGCAGGCCGTTGTTAGCGTCCTCGTTCGGAGGCGCGGACCAACTCGTCATAGTTGATGCGGCACCGCCGTGCTGATCGCACCGCTGCGATCGACATCGATTTGGAGGTCGCATTCCTCGACTACGTCGTCGAAGTGGGAGACGACGAACACCTGCCGGAAGTCGTTGCGGAGCTCTTTGAGTTGCTCGATCAACTGCTCACGGCGCCCGAGATCCTGGCTTCCGAAGACTTCGTCAAGGATGATGAAGCCGGCTTCGGTACCACGCTGGCGCGAAACCGCGCGCGAGAGGGCGATGCGCAGGCAGAGGTTGGCAAGATCCTGCTCGCCGCCCGAGAAGCGGCGCAGTGGGTAGAAGACACCATCGTCAGCGAGCTCGAGCGCACCGGTCTCGTCGAGCTGAACATCGCTGTAGCGACCATGCGTTAGCGCCGCCAGTAGCTCGCTTGTCTCGCGCGCGACGGTCGGAAAAGCGCGGCGTTGGGCTTCTGCGTTGTAGTCCTTGAGGATCTCCGCGGCAGCCGCGCGATACCGAAGCTCAAGCCGCTCCTTCTTGAGACGCAGGCCCTGCTTGCGCGCCTGTTCAACCGAGTCACGCGCCGCCTGCACCTCAGCGCTCTCTTGCAGCGCCTGCTTCTCGACGGCCTTCAGCTCTTGGTCTGCCAGCGCAAGCGCCTTGTCGGCCTCTTCGCACGCAATCTGCGCTGCCTTGAGTGCCTCACGATCGGGGGCACGCGACGCCGCGATTTCGCGCGCACTCCCCGCAAACTCCTGCTTCGCGCGCGCGTGCTCCTCCTCTTCGGCGAGACGGCGCTCGAGAAGCGGTAGCTCCGCAGCGCGCGGCCGAAGCGCCCGTGCACGATCCTCGGCATTCGAAACTGCCGCGAGTTCCTCGCGCAGTGCTGCGTGAGCTTCCGCGTCGTAGCCGTTCGCTGACAGCTCGGAAAGCTCGCGGGCAAAGAGATCTGCTTCCGCCGCCGCCTCGCGAATCGCCTGCTCGACCTGCTGACGCTGCTCGTCCGATGCGGCGAGTTCGTCCCGGCGGCCGCGGAGCTCTTTGAGATGGGCCTCCTGCTGGTCGTGTGTCGCCCGGAGACGTGTCTGCTCATCGGCGAGCGCTTCGGCCTCGAGCTCGAGCGCGTCAGGGTCATCAATTGCTTCAGTGGCGAACTGTGACTCAAGCGCAGCCCTTCGCGCCTCCGACGCGGCGAGTTCGCTGATTCGACCTGTGAGCACGTGCTGGCGCTCATGTGCCGCTGATGTGCGCGAGGTGACTGCTTCGACGCGCGCGTGAAGCGCGGCGATCGATTCGTCGTACTCGAGGATGATCTTTTCGAAGTCGGCGCCGTAGGGCCGCTTGCAGCGGAGGCAGCGCGCATTCTCGCCGTCGCGCCTGATCTCCTCGCGGTGGGCCCCTTCTTCGCTAAGCACTCGCCGTAGCTCGCGCTCCTCCGCTTCGCAACCGGCGATGGTGCCGACGAGCGCCGCCTGCTCGCCGCGCAACTCGGAGAGCTCTTGAACGGCTGGTGCGAGCTGCTCGATCTCTAGAAGGGCGTTTGTGCGCGCACGAGCTGAGCGAGCGCGCGCCGCGACCGCCGGGACTTCCGTGCCTAGCTGGAGCAGGCGGTCGGTCGTCGCTTGAAGCGCCTCCTCAGCTTCGGTGATCTCTCGAGCGAGCGCTGTGGGCGCATCAGGGGCGGGAGCGAGCGCAGCGAGCTGGTCGGCAAGAGTCGCGCCACGCCGCTCTGCGTCATGCTTGCGTTCGCGTAGCTTGATCGCGCGCTCATGCGTTTGCCGGTGTGCCTCAAACTCGCCGTCTCGTGCACGGAGCTCGGCCGTCCGCGCCACGACGGGCTCGAGCGTCTTAAGCTCTTCTGCCGCCTCACGTGCAGCGGTGAGCGCAGCCGTCGTTGCCTGCGCGCGCTGGGAGGCTTGCTCTGCCTCCGCTTCAGCAATCTTCGCCGTACTGTTGGCGCTCATCGCCTGCTCGGTGCGCTCACGCGCGCCTATTAACGCTTGCCATGCCGCGTCCTTTTGCGCTTGCGTCTCCTCCTTCGCTTTGCGCTTCGCCTCGACCGCGGGTGTGTGCTCCTTGACGTGCTCCTCGAGTTCGGCGAGAACTCGCTTCGCCTCGCCCTGATCGATCGCCTCCGATTCGAGCGTGCGGACGACCACCTCCTGCTCGCGCGCCTCCTGACGCGCGAGCTTGCAGGCGTCTCGCAGGCGCGTGAGCCCGAGGAGGTCCTCGAGTTGACGGCGACGCTTGCCCTCATCGGCATCTGGCTTCAGCGCTTCGATCTCGCGCTGCCGCGCGTAGAAGGTGCTCGTGAAGCTTTCGCGTGTGATCCCCAGGCGCTCGACCAGCTCGTTCGTTGTGGCTGAGAGTGTCTGCGCAACGGGCTCGCCATCTACCCGCAGGTGCGCTTTCTTTTCGTTGCGTATGACCTGGTAGTGGTGACCGTCGTACGAGAACTCCAGCTCGACCTCACAGCGTTCACCGGCAGTGGCGCCGGTGCGCCTGGGCGTCAGGCCACCGGACCCTCGCTGGCCATAGATAGCCCAGTCGATGGCAGCAAGCAGCGAGCTCTTCCCCGCGCCGTTCAGTCCGCGGATACCGATCAGCCCGTCGGCGTTCAGATCGAGGTCGACGCTCTCGAAGGGCCGAAAGTTCGTCAGCTTCAGCTGCAGAAGCCTCATTCGCTCACCCCGTTGCCAGCCCGAGCCAGGTAGTCCTGCGCGCGCGCGAACAGCTCGTCGGACTTGAGACCTGCTGGTGTGTGCGCGTCGACAAAAACGCGGAGATCTGTTGGCGCACCGACGGCAACGGGCGCGTTCGAGTCGAAGAGGGGGAGTAGCTCGAAGTGAAGGCAGCGACCGGTTAGCTCTTCAATCCGGTTGCGGTCGCGAGCGCGCCAGGCGGCGGGATCGACGTTGGCGACGCGGCCACGGACAATCGCCTGATCGAGGTCGCGCCCCGCTAATTCCGCCTCGAGTAGATCAAGCATGTCCTCACCGGCTCCGACGTCGATCGTCGGAAGCTCGAAGAACGGGCGGGTCGGAACCTCCTCGACCCGCAGCCTCGCATCGTCGGTCGGGTTCCGCGCGAGATCGACGACCACAAACCCCTTCCGACGAGCCGAATCGGCGAAGGTGAGCCGCTCGAGCGAGCCGGCGTAGTAGGCGTTCAGGCGCGCGGGCTGCGCGATGTGCAGATGGCCGAGCGCGACATAGTCGAAGTCGCTTGCCGCTTGGAGGACTTCGGGGTCGAGGGTGATCGAGCCCGGTTCGGCTGCGCCGACTTGTGCGAACGCGTCGAAGCCTCCATGTAGGAGAAGGACGTTGTAATCGGCGTCGCCGACTGGAGAAGCCGCGGCAACACTTGCGGAAAACGCTTCCGCATCGTGCTGGTGCGGGATGCCGTGCACAGCAAGACCACCGACCCTGACGATGCGCGGCTCTTGCCAGATGAGCTCGCCGCCGAACCGACTGAGGAGAGAAAACACATGCGCGGTGCTGCGCTGACGCGGCGTTGAGTGGTTACCGGCGATGCCGACGACGGGGATCGCGGCGTCGCGCAATCTGGCAAGCGCATCAAGTGCGATCGTGAGCGCCTGGGTCGAGGGGTGGTAGCTATCGAAGAAGTCGCCGGCGTGCACGAGACAGGCCGGATGAAGCTCGATGATCGCGTCGATCGCCGCGTTGAAGGCGGCATAGACGTCCTGCTCGCGTACGTTCCGGCCCTCGCTGTCGAAGTGATGGAGATGCCGGTGTCCGAGGTGTGTGTCGGAGATGTGGGCGATCAGCATCAGCGCATCCAGGCCGGCAGAAGGTCGAGCTTGAGAAGACGCAGACGAAGTGCTGGAAGCGAGACGTCGAACCGATGCGCGAGGAGCGGGAGGTTGAGGCCGGTCGCGTGCGCCTCCTCCCGCAGGATCGGCTCGGGTGCTAGAAGCGCCGCGGCGAAGGAGTTCGCCTCGCCTTCCATGTGGCGCTCGGTGAAGAGGTCGGCATCGCGGCAAAAGCGCGTGAATTCGGCACCGCCCTCGGCATGGAGATACCAATGGCCAAGCTCATGCGCGATCGTGAACCGCCGCCGGCCGGGGCTCCGCGCTGCCCCCAGCCGCGCGACATAGATCGTCATCGTCTCGGTGAAGAGGAGCCCTGAGAGGCGGCCAATACCGAGAGGCGCGCCTGGAACGGTGCGGAGGTCATCTGCCTCCTCGATGTGAAGAAGCGCGAGTGAGGCGGCGATGTCATCGACAGGGACTGGCGGTGCGCCGTCGTAGCCGTAGTCCTGTTCGTAGCGTGAGAGCACTTGCATCGCCATCGCCTCTGGGTCAGGCATCGCGACCGCCGTGGAAGAGCGCCCGAACCTCAGGGTCGGCCTGATTGGGTCGCGGTTGCCCACCATGCGCCGCGGCCGTGAAAGCGCCTGCCGAGCGAGCGAAGCGCTGCGCGGGGTGCGGGCTGTCTTTCATTAGCGGCACGCTTGCGGCCGCGAGGTCGTCGAGGGGGATGCGGAAGACTTGCGCCAGTGCTCCGAGAAGCCGGCGGCTTAGACGCCGCCCGTCGAGCTGCCCGGTCTCGAGTCGGTGGTATTCACGTTCGAGCTGAAGAACGGCCTCATCGCTGACGTCAAGCAACTGGCAGATAGCCCGGGTGACGTCCGGCCGTCGCAGCCCACGCGTTCTTCGAAGCTCAGCGAGGAGCCCCGGAAGTGTCCCCGACCGTCCTGCTTTCTCCGTGATCCGATCAAGCGTCGCGAGGACGCGCTCGTAAGTCGCGGGCGGCACTTCCTTGCGTACCGGTCGGCGGCGGGAGGCGAAATACATCGCGAGCAGGTCCGCGAGTTGCGCTCTCTCCGACGTTGGAACACGCTCTAGGTAGCGGTCGACCTCCTCGGCCCGTCCAGCCTGCAGATCGTCTAGCGCTTCGAGAAAGACATGCTCAACAGAAGCGCTCATCGCTCCACCTTCCCTTCAATGAGTGTGAGTCGCGGCCGGCGCTCGAGGAAACGCAGCTCTACTGGGAACCGCCGACGATCCGTATCGGCGATCACTTCGAGCGCCAACTTGCACGCGAGCGCGCGGGTGTTCTTTACGCGTTGATTGGTGTGAAGTCGCGCAAAGAGCCTGACGGCGGCCTCATCGCCTGCCCGCTCGATTTCGCCGTCCGAGAAGCCGTCCAGCCGACCGGCCTCCGCGCAGGTCAGCTCGATGACATCAAGCGCGCGCAGAACAACCTGACGAACGAGCGCTACCTCCCGCTCGCCAGGAGCCGAGGCGCGCCATAGCGCCTCGACCTCGGCATCGGTCATCGCCGCATAGCGCACGTCCAAACGGTGGAGGCGCATCCTCATGCACTCTCCTCATCGGTATCGCCGTTCCCGCTTACGCCGTTCTTGTGCGCGAGCTCTGCCAGATTCCGGACCGCACGGTGGCGCGCCTGGTTCAGGGCGTTGACGGTTAGGCCGAGGACCTTGGCCGCCTCGCGCCGCGGCCGCTCCTCGATCACCGTCAGCTGGATCACCTGCTGATCGCGCTCGGAAAGCTGCTTGACAAGGGCGGTGAGTCGCGCTGCATCTCGCGCGGGATCAATGTCTTCGAAGGGATCCTCGGCCGGGGCGTCGTCGGGATCTGCATAGACCTCAGCAACGAGGCGTTCCTTCGACCTCTCGCGCCACCGGTAGTAGCGGTAGGCCTCATCACGAACAATCGTCCAGACGCATGCGCCCCACGCCGCGGTCATCTTCCGGCCGCTTTTGAGAAGTGCGACGAGCCGGACGACGACGATCTCACCGACGTCCTCACCGTCCTGGCGGCCGATGCGGGAGACGAGCCAGCCCCGGAAGAGCGGCTCCCAGCCGCCGATCAGCTCGGCGATGATCTCGCGCTCGCGCTCCGGGTCCGCGACACTCGCGCGCAGCTCGGCCAGCTTACGCAGTAGCTCGGCGTCTTCGGCGTCGTGGGCATCGTCATCTCGATGCACCGGTTGGGCGGCCTCCTCTGGGCCGGGGGTCGGTGAGGTCGTCACCGATCCCTCGTTCGCGAGCTCCGATTCGCTTACCTGTCTCGGTCCAGGCTTCGCCGCGCCGGTCGCACCGACCGCAAGGTCAGACGAACACGAGGGGTCGTAGCTAGCCGTAGGTACGTGAAGCTCCTGGGCGAGTCGGACGTCACTACCGCGCGCGCCCCCAAGCACCCGACAGCGCGACGGAGTTGGTGCGGCCGCTTAGGCCGCGAGCCTGTACCGGCCGGTGCGCCGGCCGATCGCGACGACGCCCTCGGCGCGGTTCACCTGCGCGAGAAAGGTCGCGAGGGGATCGCGACCGCCGATCCTGTGGCCTGCCCGTTGCACGAGCGTAAACCAGTCGCGGTAGTGGACCTCGCCCCCGGGTCCGACCTCCTCGGTCAGGACCTGGAGTGCGACCTCGCGCAGGCGTTCGCCCCGCAAGATCGGATCGAGCTCCTCGATCCGCAGCTGATCGGTGAGCCCACACGCGCTCTCCAGCTCTGCGAGGAATCGTTCGTCGCGCGCGACCTGCTCTTCGAGCCGCTCAACAAGCGCGCGCAGGCGGTCAACCTGGACACGCTGCTCCTCGATCCGCGCGCGCACAAGCCGATACTCGGCGAGCACCGCCTGCGAAACTTCGGCAAGCTCGCTCATCCCTTCGCAGCTCACTCTGCCGATCGTAGGCTCGCCCGCGGACGTCGCCGACACAGACTCGGCCGCGATCAAAGAAGCACGGAGCGGGGACGGGATCCGTCCCCGCCGCCGTCTCAGCTCTTCGTCTTCTTGCCGTCGCTGCGCTTCGCGCGCCAACGACCGTCCTTGTTGCGCGAGCGCGGCTGCTTGCCGCCGCCCTCGTCGCGAACATACGGACCCTTGCCGGCACGACGATCGGCCATCTCTCACCTCCTTCCACGCCTGCGTGCCTACCGCCTCATCACGACCGTAGGACCACCCGTACGCGCGCAGTTCCAACCGCTGGTGCCGGGGCCGAACGATGGCGCCGATTAGTCAGGCCGGTGCGATCGCCGGAGACGACGCACTCTGTCGAGCGCAGCTGCCCTGAGCCGCTCGAGACGCCAGGGTAGGGATGGCGCGGCCACCTCTGACCGCCGCAGCTGCTGCTGAGCGAGGCGCCGCGCCTCGCGCTCCGCTTGCGCTACCGGATGCTCGCCAAGCGGGGAGAAGAAGGCGTCCTCACCGTGGCCGAGGAGCAGCTCGGAATACGGGCAGTCGGGCTCGCAGCCGCGCGTGTCGATGTCGATCGTGCCGGTCTTGAGGTTGTAGTGCTGGCTGCCGATATCGGCCACGCCGCCCGGTGCCACCACCATCTGCAGCAGCTGCATCAGCTCGAGCGACGCGGCCGCCATCCCGAACGCAAACACGTTCTCGTTCCGGCGCAGCGGATGATCGATCGGGAGCGTCTCGATGTAGACCGGATCATCGAGATCGCCCTGCCGCTCGAGCGTCACCCACGCCGGGTTGAACTGCTCGAGGCACTCAAGGCAGCGACGTCCGGGGGCGGCGACGTGCGCCTTCCAGTCAGCGGAGCGCATCCGGCCGCTCCGCGCGCGCACGCGGATGCCGCCATCGACGACCGGGACCAGGTGTCCGTAGGCGGCGAAGTTGAGCACCGCTCGCGCCCAGGGGCGGTCGACGCAGGAGAACAGAACGTCGCAGTCGAGTGCAGCCCGGAATCCTTCCTCCTCGACAATGCTCCATTCGTAGGCGTCGACGCGCGGATTCGCGGCGGTCGCGTGCTCGAGCAGTGCGTCGCGTGCGACCTCGACTTTGCTGCGGTGCAGCCTGGCATCGCGAAGGGTCACGTTCAGCAGGCGGTCGAGGTTCACGAGCTTCACCGTGTCGAAATCGATCAGCGTCAGCCACTCGACGCCGCTGCGGACGAGCGCCTCGGCGACCAGCGCGCCAACGTTGCCGAGCCCGACGATGCCGATGTGCAGCCGGGCGAGATCGGCCTGTGCGGCCGCGCCCCAGGCGGAGACGGTGCGCGCGAGCTCCTCGCGGAAGTGCGGCTTCGGCCGCAGCGTCGGCTGGAACGAGA
>Ga0335078_10017292_pt1 | contig 10710 bp, 12 predicted proteins | sample Lox_Sample_32_FD_206711 | JGI IMG/M metagenome (GOLD analysis project Ga0335078, IMG submission 206711) | Soil microbial communities from Loxahatchee National Wildlife Refuge, Florida, United States - Lox_Sample_3.2 | ecosystem: Environmental > Terrestrial > Soil > Wetlands | place: USA... | reverse complement strand
AGCCGCCGAACGGCGTCAGTGACCCGAGCAGCCAGTCCACCGCGAAGACCGGGGCGTGCAGCTGCCGTCCGGCGGCCTCGGCCAGCGTGCTCTTGCCCGTTCCCGGCAGGCCGGAGAACACGATCAGCCGGGCGCCCGCACCGCGCCCGGCCAGCTCCGGGTGGTGGCAGCGTGCTCATCCCGCCTCCTTCACCAGGGCTGTGTCCCATATACAAGTTTAAGATGTCCGCCCACGACCCGGTCCATCCCCTGCGTCAGGCCATCCAGAGCAGACTTCCACCGGTCAACCGACTGAAGCGTCAACGGCCAGCCGTCGGTCTGGGCCCGGGCTATCTTGGCCCTGTCGTCGTGGACGATGCCGTTACGGGCCATGTTGAGGGCGGCCAGCTTCTGGTTCCACCCTTTGGCGCGCGTCGGGTACCTCGCCTGAAGGGCCATCCAGAGGACGAGTCCGAACAGGCCGAAGTCGTTGCCGAGGGTACCGGGATCAGCGTTTCCCTGGTTCAGCAAGCGCCTGGTGCGCGGCACGCAGGCGCTTGATCCTGTCGGTGCGGGCCGAGTCCCATGTACTCAGCGACCCAGATGACATGAGGCCCACCTTAGTAGCACTTTAGGATCAACGTGCCTCAATTTGTGCCATTGAATCGGCCGGGGCATCCACCGAGGCCGGGGGCCGCAGCGCCTTGTGGCGGGGCTGGGTGATGATGGGTTGCATGACTGCTCCTCCAGTGTGTGCTGGTGGTGTGGTCAAGGGTCGCCGCAGGTGTTCGTGCACCTCGGCGGCCCGCCCGGTTTCAGGCTGTATGACAATGATAGTGGAATTTAGATTCGATTTCATCTAACAAAACGATTTAATATCGACCAAGATTCCTATTTCTCTACAGTCCTGGGTACCTTCCGTTGCCATGCGGCGTGAAGGAAACTGGACGCTCAAGCATCGGCTTCGGCCGGGGATGCCGCGAGCGGCCAGCGGGGCGAACGTGTGTTAGCATAGGTACATGTCACTGAAACGCACCAACGTCTACGCTGATCCAGAGGATCTGGCTCTGATCAAGCAGATCGCTGCCCGTCGCGGCGTCCCGGAGGCCGAGATCATACGTGAGGGGATCCATCTCGCGGCGATGAGCACGCGGGTGTGGGACGAGCCGCTTGGGTGGCCCACCTTCGAGGGCAGCGGGGAGCCGGTAACGAACGAGGAGATCAGCCAGGTCGTGGCGAGGAACACCCACCCGGAATGATCGTCGTCGCGGACACCTCCGGGATAATTGCGGCCTCCGATCGCCGGGCGCCTGAGTCGGGTGCCTGCCGAGACCTGCTGGGCAGTGCCGGCACCGTGATCGTATCCCCGCTCGTGCTGGCTGAGGTGGACCACCTGGCCAAGGTCCGGTTCGGCGCCCAGGCCAGGCACGCGATCATCGACAACATCGTCACCCACGCACTGCGCATGCGTTTCCAGGTGCCCGAGGTCAGCCCCGATGCGCTGAAGCTTGCCCGCCAAGTGCAGCGGAAGTACGCGGACCTGGATCTTGACCTTACCGACGCGGTCAATGTCGCGCTGGCGGCTGACTATCGCACGGACGCGATCCTCACCATGGACCGGCGGGATTTCCGCGCGATCCGACCGCTGACACCGCACAAGGCTTTCCGTGTCCTGCCAGACGACCTCTGACCGTTAGCAGCCCAGCCGGGGGCCACCTCACCCACCGCCTAAGCGACGGGTCGCGTGACCCGAGGTTGGCTGCGCGGTAGCGTGACTTGTCATGGCGGACTACGAGACGGACCCGCAGGTCGTTCCTTACCTTCTGTACGAGGACGCTGGCGCCGCGATGGACTGGCTGACCAGGGTGTTCGGTTTCACCGAGCGGGCACGCATCCGGCAAGGCGACGGGACCGTCGGGCACGGCGAGCTGCTGACCGGCAACGGGGGCGTGATCATGCTGGGCTCTCCAGGAGAGGGCTTCCGCGGACCTGCGAAGCTCGGCGAGGTGACCCAACTCCTGTGCATCACGATCGCCGACTTGGCGGCACACCGCGAGCGCGTCCAGGCCGCGGGCGCGGAGGTATCCGAGGTTTCGATGCGGGCGAACCGCGCGCAGAGCTACACGGTCGATGACCCCGAGGGCCATCGCTGGTACTTCAGCGAGCCGTTGTAGTTCTCCGGCTCTTCCGGCAGCCCGGAATCCCCGCTGGTCGCGCCGGCGGTATCGACACGGTTGCGGCAACTGCGGCACACTGCGGGTGTGCCGAGATCGTTGCCGATCGTTGGCCGAGCTTCCGAGCTTGAGCTCTTGTCTGCCGGTTACGCGCGGGCGGCGGCGGGTCAGCCGCAGGTGATGCTGGTCACCGGTGAGGCTGGCATCGGCAAGACCAGGCTGGTGGACGAGCTGCGTGACCGGGTCCTTTCTGCCTCCGACGGGGCGCAGGTGCGGGTGGGCGAGTCAGCACCGCTGGCCGGAGCGACGCTAGCGTTCGGACCGTTCGTGGCCGCGCTTGGCGACCAGGGGGAATGGCTGCTTGCCGTGGACGGCGGCGGTGACATGCTCGCGGCACGGCATCGCCTGTTCCTGCGGGTCCTCCAGCTGCTCGCGGGACTGGCGGACCGGTCGCCGGTGGTACTGGTGCTTGAGGACCTGCACTGGGCCGATGAGTCGTCCCGCGAGCTGCTTGGGTTCTTGGCGGGTCGCCTGCGCACGGAGCCGGTGCTGCTTGTCGGCACGCTCCGGGAGGAAGAACTGCCAGCTGGGGTGCGGCGCTGGCTTGCCGAACTGGAGCGCCGTCCCAAGGTGACCAGGCTTCGGCTCGGGCCGCTGGCCGACGCCGAGGTCGCTGGGCTGGTCGCCACGATACTGCCGCCCGGAGCCGACGCGGACCGCGTGGCGGCCGTGGTCCGCGCCGCGGAGGGCAATCCGCTCTACGCCAGGGAACTCGCGGCCGCTGGCCCCCACGTGCTGCCTCCCTCGATCAGCGAGGCTGTGCTTGCCCGGGTAGCAGGCCTCGGCGACGAGGCGCGAGCGGTGGTCGAGCAGGTTTGCGTCGCCGACGGCGGGCTGCCGCACGAACTGCTGTCCGCGGCTCTCCGCCTCGCCGAGGAACCTTTGCTTGCCGCGGTCCGGCAGACGGTCGCGTCCGGCCTGCTGATCTCCGGCGTGGACGGCTACGCGCTGCGGCATGAGGTGATCCGGCAGGTGGTGTATACCGAATTGATCGCCGGCGAGCGCCAGCGCCTGCACCGTCGTCTGGCCGAGACGCTTGCTGTCCGCCCCGGCTCCGAGCCAGGTCGGCTTGCCAAGCACTGGCAGCTGGCCGGCTGCCAGGACCGCGCCGCACCGGCGGCTGTGTCGGCGGCGCGGGCGGCGGTACGTGCCCGCGCTTATCCCGAGGCGCTTCGCTGCTACACCCTGGCCGTGGAACTGGAAGCCTGGGTACCCGAGCCGGGGCCGGCGCTGCTTGAAGAGGCGGCGCAGACGGCTAGCTGGGCCGGGGATCCGCGCCGCGCTGTCGACTGGGCGGCGCAGGCGCTGGCCCGATCCGGCCCGGTCGACCGGGCACGGCTGCTTGAACGGCTGGGGCGTTACCAGTGGGAGGCCGGCGACCTGCGATCCGCTGTCGACTCCACCGGACAGGCACTCAAGCTGCTTGGCGATGACTCGCCGTCCGAACTGCAGGCTCGCGTCCTCGCCGCGCACGCCACACTGCGGATGCAGTTCGAGGAGGTCGATGCCGCGCTGCCACTGGCGACACGTGCGGCCGCCGTTGCCAGTCAGGTCAATGCCGTCTCCGCGCACGCCGAGAGCCTGGCCACGCTGGGCATCATCCAGGGCCGGCGCGGCGAGCTCGACGCCGGGCTGACGGCCTTGCGTACCTCGTTCGACCTGGCACGACAGGCCGGCAGCGCAGACGATGTCGCGCGCGCCGCGAGCAACCACATGTACCTGCTGTGCACCGCAGGACGGTTCACGGAGGCCCTGGAAGTGGCGCGCAGCGGACGGGCGGCCACCGACCTGCTCGGCGCTTCCACCACCCTGACGTCGGTGCTCGACAACAACACGGTGGCCATCCTCATCTACACGGGGCGGTGGCAGGAAGCCGGCCCGCTGCTTGACGAACTGGTCGCTCAGTCCGCTGGGTACGCAACGACGTTTCTGCGGCTACGGCAGCTGGAACTGGCCGTCGGCCAGGGCGAGGAGCAGCGTGCGGCCGACCTGGCCGCGGCACTGCACAAGCTCGCGGAGGACAAGCCCGCGATGCTAGGGCCGCTCCACGGGTGCCTGGCCGAACAGGCACTGTACGCGGGTGACCTGATCACCGCGGCGGAAGAGGTGCTCAACGGGCTCGCGGCCCTGGCCAGCGCCACACTGCCCGCCGACGAGATCAGGTTGCTCGCGGCCGGCGCCAGGATAGCCGCCGACTTCGCCTTGCTGCCAGGTCCGGCGCGCCCGGCGGGTCTTGGCGATCAATGGACCGAGTCGGCAGCCACGTTCGCGGACCGGGCCCAGGCCATCGCCGACCTGCACGGCGCCGGGCAGCAGGAAGTGGCCCCGTGGTGCGTCTTGTTCGCCGCGGAGCGGACCCGCGAGTCCGGCACCGACTCACGGTCGACCTGGCGGGCCGTAGCCCAAGCCTGGCACGAGGCCGGACAGCCGTACCGCGAAGCCTACGCGCGGCTGCGGGAGGCCGAGGCGGCCGCCCGCACGGGACGGCGCGACCAGGCGGCCCGCGCCCTAGCGGCCTGCGAGACGCTGGCCGGCTCGCTGCCCTCCAGGCCGTTGCTTACGCTGGCACGGGACCTAGCCAGGCGGGCCAGGCTGACCGACAGGTCCACGGCGGACCCGGCTGGGGCAGGACTGACACCCGTCGGCGAGGCCCGGTTCGACCTCACCGGCCGGGAGCAGGAAGTGCTCGCCCTGCTGGCACGGGGAGACAGCAACCGCCAGATCGCGCGCGCCCTGTTTATCAGCGAACGCACAGTTGCGGTGCACGTCTCCCGGATTCTTGGCAAACTTGGAGTACGCAACCGCACCGAGGCAGCTACCGCTGGTGCCCGCCTGGGCTTGATTTCCTCCCGGCCGCGCCCGGCGCCAGGCAAGGAGGGCATCGATGAACCACCCGGCGGGCCAGCCTGAGCTTGTCGCGGGTTACCTGAAGATCCAAGGTGACCCGACCTCGTGGGGCTTGGCCGCGGCCCCGCCGCAAGATGGCTGGTCCGGCACCCCGGTCGCCATCCCGATCATCACGCCGGTGGCGGGCACGCTGATCCTGTCCCCCGCCCGGGCGGGCAGCTTCGCGCTGACCCTCGCCATATACGCCAACGGGTGGATACACGGCGGCCCGATTGAGATTATGTCCCCCAGCCTGTACATTCCGACCACCTCGGGGCTGAAGGCCGGCTCGCACGGGTACCCGCTCGCCGTGCAGTATGACCTGCCCACCTTGCAGCAGAGCATCCTGGACGCGATGACCACGGGCAGCATGCTCCCGGTGGTCGTCGACGCGGACGGCATCGGCGTCGTGATACTCAACGGTGCGCAACTGCCCTTCGCCGTGCTTGCCGAGACCCAGGCCAGCTGAGGCGATCGGCCTGTCACCCGATCCGCTGTGACGCCGGTACGCCATATCCGCACGACGGCCATGTAGTCAATTTCCGTATACCCGGATACGTATGGCTGTCGATGTGCCGGCCCGGTCTTCCCGCGCACCCTGAAGTCATGGCCGCCTGGCTGGGAATCGCCTGATCCTTCGGCCAATGCGGCGCTACCCGGTGCCGCGCAGGAATCGGGGGCCACCGGGACACCAAACTCAACCACCGGGAGAACAGAATGCTGAAAAGCGGAATCCTCAGGCTCGCGCTCGTCGCCGCGATGATCGTATCGGCGCTCGGGATCGCCATCCTGACGGCGAACGGCGCGTCCGCCAACACCGGGCACGCGGCGGCCGCCACGGCCGGGACGGCCGGGACGGCCATGGACAGGCTAACCGTAGCCACGGCACAGAAAGCCTCCGCGGCGCCGAGCGGGTGCCGCCTCGGTTACCTGTGCGGGTATACCGGCCCTAACTACACGGGCAGCCTGGGAAAGCTATTCGAGGATAACCGAGACCTCAACGTGCCAGGCGATATATGGAACAACGTAGCCTCCATATACAACAACGGTGCGCACGACAACGTCATAGTGTACCGCGGAGAAAATTACAGCAGCGATGGCGGTCACGAGGCTTGCCTTTACCGGCAAACTGGATTCCCCAATATGAAATCGCAGCTGCCCGGCCTTTATCATCACATCTGGTCCAATTTCTGGATCACACAGCCATGCACATGAGGCAGTTCGGCTTACGCGCCGTCACCTCGATGATTTATGCTGATGCCGGCCCGGCCAGCCCGGGCCGGCATCAGCCAGCCGGTGCCGCTGGTCGCCGCCGCCGGGTGGCTGCTAGCCGGCCGCGGGCAGGCTCTCACAGTCGCGCCGGTATGCCGTGCCTGGTGGCCGCGTGCCGGAGCACGGCGGGGAGGAAGATCCCGTTCGGGACCTTGGACAAGCCGAACCTGCGCCACTTCGGCCTGCCCGTACAGCGCAAGGTGATGGAGTGAACGAGGCCGCGCCGACCGGGCACAACGATGGATTCCCCCTTGACGGAGCTGATGCCTGACCAGGGCACAAGATCACTTCTGCCCTGCCGCCCCGCGAGCGTGATGCCGGACTGGTCGATGCGAACCTGCCCGAAGGCAGCGGGCTCCCCGGCGTCGTAGGCCGCGATCAAGGCTGTGGTCAGCCGCGGGCCGATGGCCCGTAGGGCATCGGCCACCAGGGCGGCGGCCTCGTTTCGCGTTACCCATCTCTCGGATATCAGGGGCTCGCGCTTGGTGAGGGCGGGCCGGGCGTAGAAGCCGGAGACGACGGTGCGGGTGGAGGGCGGGACGTACGGGCCGCCGAAGCTGCTGACCACGGAGCCGAAGGTCACGCCGGCCTCGGTGACTTCCGCCCAGCGCACTGCCCGCAGGTTGCCGGGCAGCGACTGGGCAAACCCGTCCTGGTAGCGGGCCAGCCAGCTTCTAACCGTCCTCTTGCGCCTGCCGATGACGCTGACGATGCAGGCGGCCGCGAACGCGGCGCCGGCTAGGCCGGCCACCACCCACGCGGCGGCGGCAAGCGCTATGAGAAGGGTGCCCCCGGATAGCAGGCAGAGCAGCATGCCCAGGCAGGAGAGTTGCTTGCCCCCGTACTTGACGCGTACGTTCAGCAGCTCGCCGAGCTCCAATTCCTCCCCGGCCAGGCGGGCGGCCTCCGCTGGCAGCACCTGGACTGGGGGCTGGTCCTCGTGCATCGCGTCTCCTCGCCACCGCACGGTATCGACCACGATACAGCAGACTTGCCCGGGTTGATTCCCGCCTCGAGGAGGTCGCGGGCGAGCGGGGCGGGCAGCCCGGTTGCGGTCAATCGTACGGGGCCGCCGCCCAGGCGGATGCTAGGCTCCAGTGGTCGAGTCTCAGCCCGGGGAGGCAACGATGCCGCAGTTTCCAGGCAAGCAGAACCAGAACGCGCAGGTGTGGGAGCCACAGGTAGCCGACGGCCGGCTTGCGAACACGGCCGGCGCGAATCCGGCCGGTGTCTTCACCTCTGACCTGTCGGTGTCAGAGTACGTGCTGCTCGGCGAGGCCGGATTCGAGCCGCTCGGCTTCGTCGTCGGCTCCTCGATCTACCACGTCGGCTTGCAGGTCGGCCGGTGGAACCAGAACACCGAGCTGCAGGTTCTCACCCAGGCCATGTACAACGCCAGGGAACTGGCCATGGCCAGGATGCGCGCGGAGGCCGACCACCTGGCGGCCGACGGCATCGTCGGCGTGCAACTGCGGATGCAGATGTACGCCTGGGGCCAGAGCTGCCTGGAGTTCGTGGCGACCGGGACCGCGGTCCGGCACCTGACCGGCCAGGGCGCGCACCGTGCGCCCGACGGCCGCGCGTTCACCTCCGACCTGTCGGCGCAGGACTTCTTCCGGCTGCTCGCGGCCGGGGCGGTGCCGGTCGCCTTCGTGCTCGGCACCTGCGTGTACCACATCGCGCACCAGGGCGTCATGCAGTCGCTGCGCCAGGCCGGCCAGAATCAGGAGATGCTGCAGTTCACCCAGGGCGTCTACGAGGCCCGCGAGCTTGCGCTGATGCGCATGCAGGTCGAGGCGGCGGCGGCCAAGTCCTCCGGCGTCGTCGGCGTGACCGTGGAGGTCAAGAACCACGTCTGGGGCGAGCACGCGACCGAGTTCCTGGCCACGGGCACGGCGGTCCGGCGGCTCGCCGACGAGCACAAGCTGCCGGAAACCTCCCCCAAGCCGACGTTCACGCTCGGCCTGGACAGCTAGGCGCCAGCCCGCGCCGCTCCGGCGCCAGCCCCGCGCCGCTCCGGCGCCGCGGCCTTGCCGGCCAGCGCCCGGGCAGTTCAGCCGCCGTGGGAGGCAAGGAAGGACTCGACCACGGTGACGAAGGCCGCCTGGTCCTGGAACAGGAACGCGTGCCCGGCATCCGGGTAGCGCACCAGCGTCGAGCCGCCGATCTGCGCGGCGAGCACGGCGGCGTTGGCGGCCGGGTCAAGCCGGTCCGCCGTACCGTCCGCGATGAGAGTACGCGCAGCGATCGACGCGACCCGCCGCCCGGCCTGGTCCTGGCCGGCCCACCATGTCGTGATCGCCTTGGCCTGGGCGGAGACAACCGCGGCGGGCGCGGGCGCGGTAGCCGGGTAGCTAGAGGTCGCCGCCAGGTACGTGTTCCGCGCCCCCGTCTGGTCGGCGGGGAACAGGTCCGCCATGACCACCTGCTGATCGGCGGATGACAGCGCGGATATCGCGGACTTGGCGGGCTGGACAGCCGAGCCGTCACCTGGATAGGCCGCGCACAGCACCAGGCGGTTCAGCTGAGCCGGGTGCAGCACCGCGAGCGCGGAGGCGATCATGCTGCCCATCGACCAGCCGAGGACGTCGGCCCGGCCGAGCCGCAGCGCCGTGATCAGCGCGCTCACCTGATTGGCCATCGCGTCGATGCTGAGCGTCCCTGGCAACGCCGACGTCCCGCCGATTCCGGCGTTGTCGAACGTCACCACCCGGTACCGCGCCGCCAGCGCGTCGACGAAGCGCGGGTCCCAGGTCGACATCGTCCCGCCGTACCCCATGACGAGGATGAGCGGCGGGCCGGAGCCGATCTCGCGGTAGGCCACGGTGCCGAGGCCGGTCGCCACGGTGCGCACCGGCTCGGAGGTGACCGAGACCGAGTCGGGGACGGGCGGGGTCGAGCCGGCCGCGGCCTTGGCCGCCGCCGCGTCCGCGAACGCGAGCACGGTCGCGGTCGCGGGCGTGCCGAGCCCGGAGTACGAGACGTAGCCCGGGTAGCCCGTGGTGGCGAAGGCCACGAAGTCGGCGCTTATCGGGATGCCGCTCAGCGTGAAGCTCCACTGGTAGGCGGCCGATGAGAGGCCGACCCTGGGGAGTGGCAGTGGCCGGATCCGCACCGCCGCCCGCTGTCCGCCGACGGTGATGACGGCGGACCGGCACGCGGCCATCGCGTGATTGACCGCCGCCCACCGCTGCGCCGCCTGGGGGCCGCCGAACAGCGCCTCGCCGAGCGACGGGATGGCCGGCCCCTGCACGAAGGCGGCGGAGGCCGAGAGCACTCCGGGAGATGAAGGAGATGAAGGAGATGAAGGAGACGAGGGAGACGAGGGAGACGAGGAGGCAGCAAGCCCGCTCAGGCAGGGCGCGCTTGTCTGCACGCTTGGCGGGCTCACGGGCGTCGCCGTCCAGCCCGCGGGCAGGTCGGCGACGGTCAGCAACCGCGCGGAAAGCAGGCTGGCCGCGCTCGGCGTCCCGCCGCACCCGGTGGCAAGCACGCCGACGGCGGCAAGCAGTGCCAGTACCGCCGGCCAGCTCAAGCGTCGCACGCCGCCTCCACGGCCGCGCGCACCTCGTCCAGCCAAGCCCGGCCAGTACGGAGTCTCGCAGCACCGGTTCGTCCAGGCCCAGAGGCGGAAGTCCCGGTCCGGGTGGAGCACGCCCTCGTTCTGCTGAGGAATGCACGCGGCTCAGGAGACGGTGTAGGCCACCAGCTGCGGGCTGCCGCCGCCGCCCTTGACCTCCGGCCCGCCCGCCGGGACAAGCACCGTGTTGCCGGCGATCGCGATGGGCGAGTTCGTGGAGGTGGGCAGCTTGTGCTGGTAGACGATCGCCCCGGTCGCCCGGTTCAGCGCGAGCAGCGTCCCGTTGTACAGCGTGGTGAACACGAGGTCGTTCGACACCGTGGCCGCGCCGAGCGGCAGCGTGGGCACCCTCGTGTCCCACTCGACCTTGCCGGTGGCCAGGCTCAGCGCCTCGATGTCACCGGACGACGCGCCGCCCGACGCGTCGCCGTTGACCGAGGCCATGGTCTTCGCGGTGAGCGGCACGTTCAGCGTGACGACGTACACGCTGCCGTCGGCCACCGCCATGTCGGTGAGGATCCCGCCGAGCGCGCCAGGCTCGAACGTGTACGGCAGCTTGATGGTGAGCTCGTGCTCGAGCAGCAGCTGCGAGTCGTTGTCCGTCCCGTTGTGCGCACCGACCGGGGTCTTCCACAGCAGCGTGCCTGTGGCGGCGTTCATCGCGTAGACGTCGCCCATCTTCCCGCCGCCGATGACCGCGGGCACGCCGTTGACGACCGTGGCGATGGGGGACAGCTGCATGTCCCAGTCCTTGAAGTC
>Ga0335078_10017291_pt1 | contig 10710 bp, 4 predicted proteins | sample Lox_Sample_32_FD_206711 | JGI IMG/M metagenome (GOLD analysis project Ga0335078, IMG submission 206711) | Soil microbial communities from Loxahatchee National Wildlife Refuge, Florida, United States - Lox_Sample_3.2 | ecosystem: Environmental > Terrestrial > Soil > Wetlands | place: USA: Florida... | reverse complement strand
CTCTACACCACGGAAATCGAGCGCCTCGTGCTGCACGCTCAGCTCTACGGAGGTGAGGTACCGGTCGCCCAGCCGGCGCTCGCTGGGAATGAGGTCGAACTGTTTTGATCGGTGGCCGTGATTTGGATTTTGGTTAAATGACAGGTACCAAGTTAGGGCAGGCAACGGTGATCGGAGTCTTACCTGAGCGCCGAAATCGCTCCTCAGTAGCTTCGGGCAACTGGGAAGCAAATGGGAGTAATCAATCGGTAATTTGGGTGGCGAAGGTGGGTACCCCCCCCACCCTATATAATGCAAAGCCAATAGTCTATTTAGAATCAACAGCTTAGATACGCGCGAGGCGCTGCCAAAGCCATTAAGCATCTTGCGATCATGGAGTTGTAAAAATTACACAAAGCCATTCCGGAGCCAACAAGTTATTTGTAATCACTATGCGCTTAGGATGTAAAAATTGCACAAAGCCAAAGTTGAACCGCTAGGGTTCCTCGTGTTTGTAAATCTCGGCTTGGCCTCAAGGCGTGGAGAAAGGGAAGCCGAGCCATCCCAACAGGGGCGACCGTCGCAAGGGAAATGAGATGAAAAAAATCTTAGCCGTGGACGACTCATCCAGCGTCCGGCAGATGGTCGGTTTCACTTTGCGGAAGGCTGGCTACGACGTCGTCGAAGCAGTCGACGGCCAGGACGCTCTCGCGAAAGTCGGCGAGAGCAAGTTCGACATGATCATCACGGACCTTAATATGCCCAACGTCGACGGCATTCAGCTCATCACCGCCGTCCGCAAGCAGCCGGGGTACACCTTCATTCCCATCCTCATGCTGACCACCGAGTCCCAGGCCGAAAAGAAGGATGCCGGGCGCAAGGCCGGCGCAACCGGCTGGATTGTGAAGCCTTTTAACGCCGACCAATTGGTCGCGGTCATGCAAAAGCTTATCAAGTGAGAGTACCGAGATGAAGGCCACAACAGTGGACACGGCTTCGAACGGCGGGGAATCCCAGGATTTACCTGGTAACGTCGCCCAGCAGACCGTAGTGACGCCGGCCAACGGCGCCGGCGATGGTCTCACGCCAATCGATCCGGCCCTCCTGGCAACCGCCATTGGACAGGCCGCCGAAGCTATCGTCATCACCGATACCGAGGGAAGGATTCAATTCGTCAACCCCGCTTTTACCTCGATGACGGGATACACCGCCCACGAGGTCATGGGCCAGAACCCACGTCTGCTGAAATCCAGCCTGCAGGACCCCACTTATTACGAGAGCCTATGGAAGACCATTCTGGCCGGCGAGGTCTGGCGCGGCGAACTCATTAATCGACGTAAGGACAGCACCTTCTACGCAGAGCAGATGACCATCACGCCGGTTCGGGATTCGAACGGCGCCACGACGAACTTCATCGCCATCAAGCAGGATGTGACGCCCCGCCGGTCGGCCGAAGCGGCCTTGCGGCTTCGGGAGGCGAAGCTCAAAGAGGCTGAGCATGTCGCCAGACTGGGGAGCTGGGAATTCGATGTGAGCGCGGGCGAGTTTCGCGGATCGGAAGGGCTCTTTCACATCTTCGGTTGGAATCCCATGGCGACGCCCATAGCACTTGGGAAAGTGATGGAAGCGCTTTATATCACCGATCGCGACCGGGTGAACGCCGCCCTTGAGTACACCGCACAAACCCAGGAACCCTTCGATATCGAACATGGAATCGTGTGCCCGAACGGTGAGCTTCGGGTGGCGCGCAGCCGCGGCCAGGTTGTTATCGAGCCCGGCGGCAAAACGGCGCGAATCGTCGGCACCACGCTTGACATTACGGAGAGCAAGCTGGCGCACACACGACTTGCCCAAAGCGAGGAGAAGTACCGCGCCCTCATCTCCAACATTCCGGACATTGTGTGGACGGCCGACGCAAAAGGCGTGCCGGTATTCATTAGTGCCAATTGTGAGAAGTTGAGTGGCTACACCGCTGACGAACTCTGCAATTCCCTTCGCTGGCTGGAGAATGTCCATCCCGATGATGCGGCGGCCGGTGTGGCTGCCTTCGCGGCCTTTGTCGCCGGCGGCCCCCATTTTGATGTTGAATTCCGCATGCGAAGGAAGAATGGGGAATGGATCTGGGTCCATAGCAGAGCGATAACCAAATATCAGAAGGACGGAAGAGTCTTCGTCGATGGCTTGCACTCGGATATCACGGAGGGCAAGCTAGCGCACGAACGGCTGGCGCAAAGCGAGGAGAAGTACCGCTCCCTGGTCCTGAACATCCCTGATGTGACTTGGACGGCTGCGGTCGATGGGACGACGGCCTATATTAGCCCGAACATCGAGAAAGTTTACGGATTCACCGCCGAGGAGATACTCGAAAAGGGCGAGGAACTTTGGCTGGGGCGAATTCATCCGGATGATTCTAAGCGAGTCATTGAGGGTTTCCAAGCGCTCTTCACTGAAGGCCGGCCCTTCGATATTGAATACCGGGTGCAGCACAAGGACGGTAGGTGGATTTGGATTCATGACCGGGCACTCCGAACCTATGAGAAGGACGGTGTGCGTTACGCAGACGGTCTGTTCAACAATATCACTGAGCGCAAACGAGTAGAGGAGGCCCTGCGCTTAACCCAGTTCTCCGTGGAGAACGCTCTGGACGCCGTGTTGTGGACGGACCCTTCGGGGCGCTTTCTCTATGCCAATGAGGCAGCTTGCCGTTTAGTAGGGTGTTCCCGTGAGGAACTGCTGTCTTTGACCGTGTCGGACGTCGACGTCGACGTCTCTCCGGAACGCTGGCCGGCGGTATGGGAAGCGCTGAAGGCTCGCGGCTCGCACCTTCTGGAGAGCCGCATGCAAACGAGGCAGGGAAGGGTATTTCCTGTCGAGGTCGCCGGAAGGTACCTGCGCTTCGCGGATCAGGAATACAGCTTCAGTTTCGTGCGTGACATCACCGGGCGCAAGCGAGCCGAAAAGGCGCTGCAGGCTTCGGAGCAACGCTACCGACGTTTTGTGGAGGAAAACGCCGCCGGATTCGTGCGAAGCACGAAAGACGGCAGAATTCTCGATGCCAATGACACTGCAGCTCGTATGTTTGGCTACCGCACTGCGGACGAGCTGAAGGGGCGCCAAATCGGGGAGCTGTACGTCGATTCGGCGGACCGCCTCAGGATGGTAACCCTCCTCAAGCAACAGAGGTGTCTTACCGGGTACGAGCTACCGTTCAAACAGCCAGACGGAAGCGCGGGCTGGCACTTGCTCAACATGAGTCTGGTCGAGGAAGGCGGCGACGAAATCGTCGAGTCCACGGCGGTCGACATTACGCAGCGCAAGCGGGCCGAAGAGGCGCTGAGGATCTCGGAAAAACGCTATCGGGAGTTCTTCGAGCGCAACCAGGCCGGCGTTCTTCGATGGACGCCCCAAGGCCAAATCCTCGATTGCAATGCATCCATGGCGACCATCCTGGGTTACGACTCCGCTAGGGAACTGTCGCAGCAGAGCACGGCGGAAATGTGGGACGACCCGGCCGACGGGAAGAAACTACTGCGAGTAGTGAGGAAGCTCGGGAGGGTGCGCAATCTGGAGCTCCGACTTCGATCGAAAGACGGCCGGCCGGTTTGTACGCTTGCCAGCGTGTATTTGAGCAAAAAAGAAGCGGGCCACGACCCGGTACTGGAAGCGACCATCATTGACATCACCGAGCGCAAGCGGGCGGAGCAAGCCATCCGAGAATCTGAACGCTTCCTGCAATCCACCCTTGATGCTCTTTCGGCTCATGTGGCTATTCTCGATGAGAGCGGAACCATCATGGCGGTAAACGCCGCCTGGAACCGCTTCGCCGCGGCCAACGGCGGGAAGATCGAGGCCTGCAGCATTAATGCCAACTATCTGGAGGTTTGCGACCGGGCTTCAAACGAAAGTCCGGAGGCGGCTCGCGCCGCGAAAGGCATTCGAGATCTTATGGCCGGAAAAGCGGAGACGTTCGGTCTCGAGTACCCGTGCCACAGCCCGGACCAGAAACGCTGGTTTCTATTGCGGGTCAGTCGGTTCACAGGAGACGAGGGTCGCCGCAGGGTTGTTCTCATTCACGCCGACATCACCGAGCGCAAGGAAGCCGAGTTGGGCCTGCTCGAAAGCCAAGGTGAGTTGGCGGCCGCCCAACGCATCGCGCGAATCGGGTCGTGGCGATGGAACACCCTTACCGATGAAGCGCATTGGTCCGATGAAACTTTTCGCATTTTCGGGCAGAAGCCGGGCCCTCTGGAGCGGCACGGCGCCAGATTCCTGGAGATGATCCACGCTGACGACCGATCAAGAGTCAGTGCAGCCCTTACCGCCGCGCTCGAAGGGGCCGCCGATTACAACCTGGAGTATCGCCTCGTGCGGCCCGACGGGGCCGTCAGAGTCATCCACGCGCAGGCCGAAGTCGCGAGGGATGAGGCGGGCCGGCCCACCTTCATGCGGGGCACCGTACATGACATCACGGAGCGAAAGCACGCGGAGGAAGCCAAGGCGCTGCTCGCCTCCATCGTGGAGTCTTCGGATGACGCCATCATCGGTAAGGCGGCGGACGGAACTATTGTCAGTTGGAACCGGGGTGCGGAGCTTCTTTATGGTTACCCCGCCGCCGAGGTGATCGGCAAGCCTGTTTCTATTCTCGCCCCTTCCGACCGCGCTGATGAGGTTCCGGGCATCCTTGCGAGAATCAAGCGAGGGGAGAGGATTTCGCATTTCGAGACGGTGCGAGTGAGAAAAGACGGCACTCCCGTTGATGTCTCCCTCACCATATCCCCCATTAAGAATAGCGCAGGAGAAGTGGCCGGTGCTGCCACGATCGCCCGGGACATCACCGAGCGCAAGCGCGCGGAGGAGAAGTTGCGCCGCAGCGAGGCCTATTTGGCAGAGTCTCAGAGGCTCAGCCATTCGGGCAGTTGGGCCTGGAATCTTTCGTCGGAAGAGCTTTACTGGTCCGATGAGACTTTCCGCATTTTCGGCTTCGACCCAGAACAGACAAAAGCCTCCATCCGCGGCACTTTCCTATCCCGGATCCACCCCGTGGACCGGCCCAGGGTCCAAGAGGGCCTCAACGCAGCCGCGGCTCAACTAACTGACGTCGAAACAGAGTATCGCATCGTGCTTCCGGACGGCTCGATCAGGCACCTCCATGACGTCGTTCGCCCCGTAGCCAATGAATCGGGTGAGGTCGTCGAACGCTTCGGTGTGGTGAGCGATGTTACCGAACGCAAGCAAGCGGAGGAGAGGCTCAGGCTAACGCAATTCTCGGTGGAGCATGCCTCCGTCGCTGTATTTTGGATGGACGCAGCGGGCCGAATCATCTACGTCAACGAGGCGGCCTGCCGCTCTTTAGAACGTTCCCGCGAGGAACTTCTTTCCTTGTCGATCCCGGACTTGGATCCGCATTACCCCCAAGAAGCGTGGAGAACTTTTTGGGAGGGCCTCAAAGCGCGCGGCTCGATAACCTTCGAAACCCAGAACGAAACCAAAGAGGGAAGGGTCTTCCCGGTGGAGATAACTGCGAACTACCTGGAGTTCGATGGGAAAGAATACTGCTTCGCCTTCGCGCGCGACATCACCGAGCGCAAGGCGGCAGAGGAGGCCCTGCGCGAGAGCGAAGGCCGTTTCCGCCTCTTCGTTGAGCACGCACCGGCCGCCATCGCCATGTTCGACCGCAATATGAGATATCTCGCTGCCAGCCGGCGTTGGCTGGAGGACTACCGGCTGGCCCCGCAGGAGATCATCGGACGTGGCCACTATGAGATCTTCCCCGAGATACCTGACCGATGGAAGGAAATTCATCAACGGTGCCTGGCGGGCGCGGTGGAGAAGTGTGAAGAGGACCCCTTCCCGCGTGCGGACGGCACCACGGATTGGGTGCGATGGGAAATACACCCTTGGCGCCGGTCTATGGGAGAGGTTGGCGGACTGATTCTCTTCTCGGAAACAATAACCGAGCGTAAGCGTGCGCAAGAAGCCTTGCGAGCCTCGGAGCAGCGCTACCGCCGCTTCCTGGAGCGCAACGCCGCCGGCGTTATCCGCAACAACATGGACGGCGCCATTGTCGATTGCAATGATGCCGCAGCACGGATCTTGGGCTACGAGTCGGCACAAGAGTTAAAGACCCGCCGGAGCAAGGACCTGTACCTGATCCCCGGAGATCGGGAGAGGACGCTCGCTCTGCTCAGAGAAGAGAAGGCGCTCGTCGGGTACGAGTTTCAATTCGCGCGCAAGGACGGGAGTCCGGTTTGGTTCCTGGCCAACATGACGTTGGCCGAAGAAGACGGCAGAGAGATTATCGAGGCGACATTCATCGACAACACCGATCGCAAGCGGGCCGAGGAGGCGTTGCGCGGCAGCGAGGAGCAATTCCGGCAGTTGGCTGAGACCATTCGCGAGGTCTTTTTTATCGCCACTCCGGATCCGCCGCGGCTCAATTACCTCAGCCCGGCTTATGAAGACATCTGCGGTCGGCCCCGCCAGGAAGTTTACGACCGTACTGAGGCCTGGATCGATGCCGTTCATGCGGACGACCGCGAACAGGCCATCGGCATCTTCACACGGGTTTATCAGGGTGACCGAGCCAAAGCGGAATACCGTGTGGTAAGGCCGGACAGCTCGGTTCGCTGGATCAGCGCCCAGGCCTTCCCTGTCAACGACTCCGAGGGCCGGCTGACCAGAGTAGTCGGAATCGCAGAAGACATCACCGAGCGTAAGCAGGCCGAAGAAACAATCCGAAAGAGTGAAGAGAAGTACCGGTCGCTCGTCTCCAACATCCCGGACGTTGTCTGGACTCTGAGCGCCGACGGCCGCTTCGCTTTTATCAGCCCAACTATCGAAAACGTCAGCGGATATGCCGTCGACGAGATCGGCGAGAAAGGCGCCCGGCTGTTCATTGAGTCCATCCATCCCGACGATGCGGAGCGAGTGAAGACAGCCCTCGAAGCCTTGTTTAGCAAGAATGAACCGTATGACGTGGAGTGCCGCGTTCGGAGGAAGAGCGGCGAGTGGATTTGGATCCATGATCGGGCCCTGGCCACTTATGAGCGGGACGGGGTCTTACACGCCGACGGTCTCCTCTCGGACGTCACCATTCGAAAGCGCGCCGAAGAAGAGATGCGAAAGGCGAAAGAGGCCGCCGAAGACGCCAACCGCGCCAAGAGCCAGTTTCTGGCTAACATGAGCCACGAAATCCGTACACCGATGAACGGCGTGATCGGCATGGCGGGGTTGCTTCTCGATACCGAACTAACGCCGGAGCAGCGGCAATATGCCGGAATCGTGCGCAGCAGCGGCGAGGCGCTGCTGACGGTGATTAACGACATTCTGGATTTCTCCAGGGTCGAAGCGCGGAAACTAGTGCTGGAGGCTGTCGACTTCGATCTCTTGGCGCCCTTGCAATATGCCACCGACCTGCTGGCCGTGAAGGCCCGCCAGAAAGGACTTGAGATCACCTGCCAGGTGAGGCCCGGAACCCCGACTCTGCTGCGAGGCGATCCCGGCCGTTTGCGTCAGGTCTTGGTGAACCTGCTGGCGAACTCCGTAAAGTTTACCCATTCCGGCGAGGTCGCCATCGGGGTGGGACTCGAAACTGAAAGCGAAGGCACCGTGACCCTTCGTTTCACGGTGAGAGACACCGGCATCGGCTTCCGACAGGATAAAACGGCTGCTATCTTCGCGCCCTTCGTGCAGGCCGACGGATCCACCACGCGCCGGTATGGCGGCACCGGCTTGGGCTTAGCGATTTCCAAACAATTGGTCGAGATGATGGGCGGCCGCATCGGTGCGGAGAGCGCAGAGGGTAAGGGGTCAACTTTCTGGTTCACGGCGGTGTTTGAGAAGCAGCCACAGCCATTCGCGCCGCCAACCGTCGCGCCGCCTGGCTTGGGAGCGGCGAAGGTGCTGGTGGTCGATGACAACGCCACCAACCGATCGCTGACCGTCAACTTGTTGCGATCCTGGGGATGCCACAGCGAGGCCGCCACGAACACCAATTCAGCAGTGGTTGCGATGCGCGAGGCGGCTCGATCGGCCAATCCGTTCCGGCTCGCGCTGCTGGATATGAGTCTGCCCGGTATGGACGGAGCGCAACTGGGACAAAGAATCGCGGCCGATCCTGAGTTGCGCGGGACGGCGCTGGTGCTGATGACCTCGGTGGGAGAAAGGACCGACCTGGCGCGGCTGCGCGAGCTGGGTTTCAGCGCGCAGGTCTCCAAGCCGATCTGGGAGTCTCGTCTGCGAGAAGCGCTGGCCGCAGCCGTCGGTGAGAAACGCGTCGAGGTGGCGGCCTCGTCCGAGGGCATCCGCAAGCAGACTGGCGCGCTGTCTGCCGTTTCCAAGGGCCGTATCTTGGTGGCTGAGGATAACCCCACCAACCAGGCGGTGGTTAAGGCGATGCTGGAGAAGTTTGGCTACTGCGCCGACGTAGTGGAAGATGGCGCTGCGGCTCTCCTGGCCCTTCAACTGGCTGATTATGACCTGGTGCTGATGGACTGCCTGATGCCCGAAATGGACGGCTATGAGGCAACGCGCCGCATCCGCGTGCGCGGCGCTGGAATACGCAACCCCGACGTTCCCATTATCGCCCTTACCGCCGCCGCCATTTCAGGAGACCGGGAAAAGTGCATCGCCGCCGGAATGAGCGACTACCTGGCGAAGCCGATCGAGCCGGAACAACTGGCCGAGGTTCTGCGGAAATGGGCCGCCACACCTCCGGGCGGCCGGGAAGTGAGCCCGCCCGACTCCCACTCAGCGGAAGAGCAAACCGCCGTCTTCAACGAGGCAGAGTTCCTGACTCGTCTGATGGCTGACAAGGTCCTGGCCCGAACGGTGATCGCCGGCTTTTTGAACGACGTTCCAAAACAGTTAGACAGCCTGAGGAAGTGGATCGAGCAGGGCGATGCAGCTCGCGCTGGAATCCAGGCGCATACTCTCAAGGGCGCGGCGGCTACGGTGTCGGCCGGCGCGCTACGCGCTGCGGCTGTCGAAATGCAGGAGGCAGCAAACTCGGACGGGTTGGGCCGGACGAAGGCGCTGCTGCCCCGCCTGGAAGCGGAGTTCAAGCGCCTCGAGGATACGCTTCGACGTTGCGGCTGGGTCTAGCCTAGGGGAAGAAAGGAACCATCAACGTGCGCACGCTTATTGTCGAAGACGATTTTACCAGCCGGCTCTTGCTGCAGACGTTTCTTGCTCATTATGGCGAATGCCACGTCGCGGTCAACGGCAAAGAGGCCGTGGAGGCCTTTCGCCTGGCCCGAGATTGCGGCCACGGTTACAACCTGGTCTGCATGGACATCATGATGCCTGAAATGGACGGTCAGGCGGCGGTCAAAGAAATCAGGGCCCTGGAAGAAGCCGAAGGCGTCCTGTCCACCTCGGGAGCCAAGATCATCATGATTACCGCGCTCGACGACGTGAGGAATGTCGTCCAATCATTCAAGCTCTTGTGTGACGCTTATCTGTTCAAGCCCATCGACGCTGCCAAGCTGCTCGATCACCTGAAGTCCCTACGCCTGGTTGCGTGACGCGGCCAGCTTTGAGCAAAATCTTTCGGCACGCGTATTAAGGAACATAGATTACTTCAGAGATTACCAGAGACTACCACGACGTCGTCGGCACTTGCCGCAGGTCTTCACAAACTCATGCCCGACACGATTTGGGATGAAGACTCGATCCCGATCCGCTGGAATGACTGCACCTGAGTGCACGACGGCACTGGTTCTCGAACAGGTCAGCAACAAGCTCAAAATGAAAAGTTGGGCCCGCATCCAGAATCCAGTCGGGTTTCTGCTGACCTCTGTGCCCTCGGCGGCCCAGGCAGCCATCAGTGCCTCGAAGCGTCGGGAGCAGGCCAAAGCCGAAGGCGAGATAGCTTCAGCCACGAAAGAAGCCCAAAGACGGCTTCAGCTTGAACAAGAGCTTGCAGCCTGGAGAAAAGCAGAAGAGGCCTTCGAAGCTCTCTCTCAGGCTAGAAAACAAGAGCTTGTCAACCAGGAGCGCCAGCGTTTCCTCCGCGAGCACCCGGAATACCGTGACCGCGCCCATCTGCCAGGGTGGGAGCAATCATTCCGATCCAGGGCAATCAAGGCCTTCTTGGCGGATACTGGACCGCCAGCGCGCGACCTCACTTTGCTGCCAACTGAGCTGTGAAAGCTGAGACCATTGCAGCTTTTTCATCTGGCTGGATCAACCAACAACAATCCCCTCGGCCCAGGGAGCTTCGATCTGTGATAGTATTCCCGTCATCAGGCAGGCCGAGCACTCCCCGGCTTGGGTTGCCCGGCACGATCCCGGCCGCCTCCGTCGCTGCCAGCACGACTGCCTGATTTTCAACTTCGTGGCTATCAACACCATCGAGGGCCGAATCCTCCAAAGGCTTCTTGAAAAACTACAGGAGATTCGCGACGCCCTCGACGACGATGCGGTGTTCAACGTGGTGGGAGAGATTCTGCCGGCAGCCCACTTGGAGCGTGTGTTGAGGGACTACTACGCCGGCAAGATGGGCGAGGCTGATCTTGAGGATCGCGTGCTTCGCGATGTCAGCGAGGACCGCTTCCGCAACATCTGCCAGAATGCGCTCGAAGGCCTGGCGGCCAAGAAGCTCAACCTGGAAATGCTGATTGAGCGCCGAGCCCGAGCCCAGGAGCGACGAGTCGTCCCGGAGACCATTGCGCGCTTCCTCACCGACACAGCGCCCTATGTGCCGTTCACTTTGCAGCCGATGGCATCACT
>Ga0335078_10017290_pt1 | contig 10711 bp, 10 predicted proteins | sample Lox_Sample_32_FD_206711 | JGI IMG/M metagenome (GOLD analysis project Ga0335078, IMG submission 206711) | Soil microbial communities from Loxahatchee National Wildlife Refuge, Florida, United States - Lox_Sample_3.2 | ecosystem: Environmental > Terrestrial > Soil > Wetlands | place: USA... | reverse complement strand
CCGCCCTGCGGCGGGCTCCCAGCCCGCCGGCCTCCCCCGTCTGAAATTTTTCGGCGCGCGTACCCACAACCTCAAAAACATCGACGTGGAGATTCCCCTCGGCGCGATGGTGGCGATCACGGGCGTTTCCGGTTCCGGCAAATCCACGCTGGTGCACGACGTGATCTACCGCTCCATGCAGGCTCTGCACAAAGCTCCCGCCACGGAAACCGCCTCGCCGCCGCCCGCCGACGAAGAACCGCTGGAGCCTACGCTAAAGCTGGCCTGCCGCAAGATCGAGGGCGCCGAACCGATCCGCGAGACCATCATGATCGATCAATCGCCCATCGGCCGCACGCCGCGTTCCAACCCGGTGACTTACATCAAGGTGTTCGACCTGATCCGGCAGATCTTCGCCTCCACGCGCGACGCCGAAAAGCGCGGCTACACCGCCGGCCACTTCTCGTTCAACATTCCGGGCGGGCGTTGCGAGACGTGCCAGGGCGATGGCACCGTCACGGTCGAGATGCAGTTCCTGGCCGATGTCGAACTGATTTGCGAAGAGTGCAAGGGCACGCGCTTCAAGAGCGGCATCCTCGACATCCGCTACAACGGGCTGAACGTCCACGAAGTTCTGCAATTGACCGTCGCTGAAGCCATCGCGTTCTTCCGCGGGCAGAAGCGCATCACGCAGAAGCTGCAGGTGCTGGCCGACGTGGGCCTCGGCTACCTGCGGCTGGGACAATCGGCCACCACGCTTTCCGGCGGTGAAGCGCAGCGCGTGAAGCTGGCCGCGCACCTGGCGCAGGCCTCCTGCGAGGGCATCCTCTACATCTTCGACGAGCCCACCACGGGCCTGCACTTCGATGACATCGCCAAGCTGCTGGCGGCCTTCGGGCGTCTGATCGAGAACGGCGCCAGCCTGCTGATCATCGAGCACAACCTGGAAGTGATCAAAGCGGCGGATTGGGTGATCGACCTGGGACCGGAAGGCGGCGATCGCGGCGGCTACGTGGTGGCCACCGGCACTCCCGCCCAGATCGCCCAGGCGCAGGGTTCCTACACCGGCCAATTCCTTCGTGGGGCAGACCTCCAGGTCTGCGCGGGTCCTCCAGGACCCGCTGCTCTCTTAAAACACGCCGCCCACAACGTAGAATAAAAGTATGTGGGCGTTCGCGGCGTTCCTGTTCTTCCTGCAGGCGCCGGACTACAGTGCCGAAGGCCTGAAAGCCCTGGACACCGCGAAGTACGACCAGGCCGCCGAACTGTTCGGCAAAGCCGTCGCCGCCGATCCCAAAGACTACGCGGCGCATTTCCACTTGGCGTTATCCTATTCCATGCTGAAGCGCGATGCCGACAGCCTCGCGGAATACAAAAAGGTGCTGGAACTGAAGCCCGGCCTGTATGAAGCCGAGTTGAACGCCGGCATTCTGCTGATTCGCGACAAACAGCCGGCCGCCGCTGCCCCATACCTGCAACAGGCCGCCGGCCAGAAACCCAAGGAGATCCGGCCGCGGCTGTACTGGGCCCAGGCGCTGCTCGAATCGGGCGATGCCGCCAAAGCCGAAGAGCAATACCGCGCGGCGCTGGATCTGGATGCGAAATCCGCCGCGGCCGAATTGGGCCTGGCGCACGCGCGAGTTAAGCAGGGCCGGCTCGACGATGCCGCGCCGCATTTCCGGGCCGCCGCGCAACTCGACCCGAACTATCGCGACAGCTTGTTGGAGCTCGCGGCGCTGTACGAGAAGAACCACCAGAACGCCGAAGCCATCGCCATCTACCAGGGGTTCCCGGAGAATGCGGCGGCCCAGGAGCATGTCGGGCAGTTGTTGCTCGAAAGCCGGCATTCGGCGGACGCCATTGCGCCGCTCGAAGCCGCCTTCGGGAAAGATCCGACTCCGGCCAACCGGCTGGCCTTGGCTACCGCGTACCTGTTCGAGAAACAGTACCCCAAAGCGTTGCCGCTGCTCGACCAGAGCGTGGCCGCGGAGCCGGGCAACTACGCGCTGCGCATGATGTACGGGCGCGCGCTGCGCGATGCGAAGAAATACGATCCGGCGGCGCAGCAGTTCTTTGAGGCCACCCGGCTGAAGCCGAATGCGCGCGAAGCCTGGAACGAGCTGGCGGGTATGCTGTACATGTTGGAAAGATTTCCCGAGTCGCTGGCGGCCCTGGACCGCGCTCACCAGTTGGGCGACGATACGCCAGCGAATTACTACTTTCACGCCATTACCTACGATAAGCTGCGCGCCCTGAAGCCGGCCCTGGACAATTACCGCGAGTTCCTGGCCCGCAGCAAAGGCGAGTTTCCAGACGAAGAATGGAAGGCGCGCCAGCGCGCCAAGCTGCTGGACAGGGAGTTGAACAAACGGTGACCTGGCGCTTATTGCTCGGGATCGTGCTGGTGAGCGGCGTGCTGCGCGCCGATCTGCAACAGGCCAAAGCCGAACCCAACCTGGGGAAGCGGTCGGCGCTGGCGCTGGACAATGCCTTTAATGCACTGACCCAGGCTCGCGATGCGTATACCAAGGGCGAGAATGCGAAAGTTGAGACTTTCACCAAAGAAATCATCGAATCCGTGGCGTTGGCGGAGACGTCTCTCCATGCGACGGGTAAGAATCCGCGCAAGAGCCCCAAGTGGTTTAAGCGCGCAGAGGGTTCCACGCGCGAACTGTTGCGCCGGCTGGATTCGTTCCAGCAGGATATGGACGCGTCGGATCGTCCCATGCTGGATGCCGTCAAGGCCAAGGTTCAGCAGGTGCATGACGATCTCTTGCTAGGGGTATTGGAGGGCAAAGAGAAATGAGAACGTTGCTGGTTTGCGCGCTGTTGGCCGCGCCGCTGGCGGCGCAACAGCAGCGGGATTTTCTGACTGTGGACGAAGCCGACCAGATCCGCGAAGCACAGGAACCCAACCAGCGGTTGGCGCTCTACATTCATTTCGCCCGGCAGCGCCTCAACCAGGTCGATCACTGGCTGGCCAAGGAGAAGCCGGGCCGCTCGATTCTGATCCACGACGCTTTGGATGACTACGCCAACATCATCGACGCTATCGACACGGTAGCCGACGATGCCCTGCAGCGCCGCTTGGATATCAAAGCGGGCCTGACGGCCGTGGCCACGGCCGAATCGGAGATGCTGCTCGATTTGCAGAAGATCCAGGACGGCCAGCCGAAGGACATGGCGCGCTACGATTTCGTTCTCAGACAGTCCATCGACGGAACCAGCGACAGCCTGGACTTGGCGCGGCAAGACCCGGCCGCGCGCGCCGCGGCGGTTGCCGCCAAACTAGCCAGGGAGAAAAAGAAACGCGAGGCCGAGATGACGCCCGCCGAGCGCGACGCCAAAAAGGCCGAAGAAGCCAAAGCCGAGAAGGAAAAAAAGAAGGCGCCTACGCTGCTGCGTCCGGGCGAGACGGTCAAGGACCAGCAGGAGTAAGGCCCTTTACTGCCAGTCCATGGCCAGCCGCACCATGGTGCGCAGGGGCATGCCGGTGGGACCCTTGGCCAGGAACGGCTTGCCCTCGTCGAGCCAGGCGGTGCCGGCGATATCCAGATGCACCCACGGCGTGGGGTCGGCGAATTCCTTCAGGAACATGGCGGCGGTGACGGCGCCTCCGTAACGGCCGCCCACGTTGGGTACGTCGGCGAAGGCGCTTTTCAGATAATCCTTGTAATCGTCCTCCAGCGGCATGTGCCACATTTTTTCGCCTTCCGCGCGCGCCGCCAGCATCACCCGCTCGCGCAGTGCGTCGTCGTTGGCGAACAGCCCCACGTGGATGTGCCCGAGCGCCACCACGATGGCCCCGGTGAGCGTGGCCGCGTCCACCAGGTGCGTGCAGCCCAGCTTCTGCGCGTAGCTGATGGCGTCCGCCAGAATCAGGCGCCCTTCCGCATCGGTATTGATCACCTCGATGGTTTTACCGGAGAGCGATGTGACGATGTCACCGGGCCGCTGCGCCCGGCTGCCCGGCATATTCTCGACGGCGGGTATCAATGCGGTGACGGGGATGACGGGCTTGAGTTGGGCCAGAGCGCGCATGGCGCCGATGGCCGCCGCCCCGCCGGACATGTCGTATTTCATCTTCTCCATGCCCTCGGCCGGCTTGATCGAAATGCCTCCCGTATCGAAAGTGACGCCTTTGCCCACCAGGCCCAGATGCACGGACCCGGGGTAGTCGGTAGCGGGCCGGTAGCGCAGCACGATCAGGGCGGGCGGTTCGGCGCTGCCCATCGCCACGCCCAGCAGGCTGCCCATCCCAAGCTGGGTCATTCGTTCGCGGTCGAGCACCTCGCACTCCAGTCCGAACTCTTCGGCCATGCGGCGGGCGTGGCTGGCGAGCGCCATTGGGGTCAGCCGGTTGGACGGCTCATTCGCCAGTTCCCGCGTGAAATTCTGGGCTTCGGCAACGATGCGCCCGCGCTCGACGGCGGTGTCAAGGTGCGGACCACCCTCGGCCACCGCTACGGTGAAGCGCTCCACCGGCTTGATGTCCTTCTTGTCCGTCTTGTAGCGGTCCGTCTCGAAGTCGCCCAGGATGGCGCCTTCCACGGCAGCCGCCACATCATCGGGGCCTGCCTGAGCGGCGTCGAGCCAAATAGCGGCCTCGGTGATGGACTTCGATTTCAGGTGCCGTATCGCGGCGCCGACGGCCCTGCGTAGCTCTGCCGCGCTGAACTTCCCGGGCTTTCCGGCGCCCACGGCCAGCACTCGTTTGGCGCGCATACCCGGCACGTTGTGCAGCAGCGTCGTCTCGAACGGCTTGCCGGCGATCTCCCCGGCGTCGAACAGCTCGCCCAGACCCAGGCGTTCGTCGCGGCGCTCCTGAAACACAAGCAAAATCAAGGCGTCGGTGTGCACTTCTTCAATTGGTTGGCGTTGCAGGCTGACTCGCATTCTGGCTTCTGTCTCCTGACTTCTGACTTCTGACTTCTCTTTCACTGTCTCGCTTTACTGGCGCGCACCGCCGCTCTCGCCTCGGATTCCGCCGTCTTGGCGCGTTCGGTCTCGCGTTTGTCGTGCAGCTTCTTGCCCCGCGCCAAGGCCACTTCACACTTGATGCGGCCCTTCTTCAAGTAGACCTTGGTCGGAATCAGGGACAGGCCCTTTTCCCGCGTCTTGCCCAGCAGCTTGTCGATCTCCTGGCGGTGCAGCAGCAGCTTGCGGGAGCGCACCGGCGGATGGTTTTCGCGATTGCCGTAAGCGTACTGGCTGATATGCGCATTCACCAGCCAGGCCTCGTTCTTTTCGATCGCGGCGTAGGCCTCTTTAAGCTGGACCTTGCCCGCGCGAGCGGCTTTCACTTCGGTGCCCGTCAGCACCAGGCCGGCCTCAAAGCGCTCCATCAGAAAGTAGTTGTGGCTGGCCGAACGGTTGTCGCTTAGAATCTTGAAATCGGCTTCTTTTCCGGCCACAATTGCTCTCAACGCTGGGAAGTCCCGCAGCGTCATCCAGATGAAGCAGGCTGGAGCACCCGGCTTTCTTCTAATCTTACCATATGGTCTCCGCATGCCTGGTACTCATAGAAGCCCTTTTGTTTTCAAAATTTTAACCACTCTGCTGGGGCTGGCGGCGCTGGCTGGGTGCCTGGCCGTTCCGGCGGACGCGCGCACGCGCAAAGGGGACAAGTTTCTGGCCCAGGGCAAGGACCGGGAGGCGCGCAAGGATTGGGATGGGGCCCTGGATTTCTACAACCAGGCCCTCGCCGAGGACCCCAGCGACCCCGGCTACCAGTTGGAAGTGCACCAAGCCCGCTTCCAGGCTTCGCAGGCCCACGTGTCGAAGGGCCTGAAGCTGCGCAAAGATGGATCGCTGGCGCCGGCATTGCTCGAGTTCCAGAAGGCCTATGGCTTGGATCCGTCTTCGAGCGTGGCGGAGCAGGAGATCAAGACCACGCTCCAGATGATCGAGCGGGAGAAAAAAAAAGGCGCTGATTCGGACACCCGCGGCCTGACGCCCTCCCAACTGGCAAAACGGAACTCGGAAGAGAAGCTCGATTCCATGTTGGGCGTGCCGGAGTTGCGCCCGCTCAACGCACAGCCCATCAACCTCAAGATGAACGGCCAGCCCACCAAGATTCTTTTCGAGACGGTGGGTAAGCTGGCCGGCATCAATGTCCTGTTCGACCCGGACTTGAAGGAGAACAATAAGCAATCGATCGAGCTCACGGGCGCCACTCTGTCCCAGGCCCTGGATTACCTGGCGATGGTAAGCAAGACGTTTTGGAAACCGGTATCCGCCAACACCATCTTCGTCGCGCAGGACAATACCACCAAGCGCCGCGACTACGAAGAACAGGTGATGAAGGTCTTCTATCTGACCAACGTGACCACGCCCCAGGAACTGCAGGAGATCGTGACCGCGGTGCGCTCGGTGGCCGACATCCAGCGCCTGTTCGTGTATAACGCGCAGAACGCCATCATCGCGCGCGGCGAGGCGGACCGTATTGCCCTGGCCGAGAAGATCATCCACGACCTGGACAAGCCCAAGTCGGAAGTGGTGGTGGATGTGCTGGTCCTGCAGGTCTCAAGCGACATGACGCGCACCCTGGGGGCGGCCCTGACCAGCTTGAGCATTCCGGCAAACTTCACGCCGCGCTCCTCGATCGCCACCGCGAGTTCTTCGACCTCCAGTACCGCCTCCGTTTCCACTCCGACCAGCAGCGACACGGGCGTCACTTCGCCTACCGGGACGTCCACCACCACCGCGGCTTCCGTGCCGCTCGCCGCCCTCAGCAAGGTGGGCACGCAGGATTTCTCCACGGTCCTGCCCTCCGGGATGTTGCAGGCGGTGCTGAGCGATAGCGGCACGCGCGTTTTACAATCTCCGCAACTCCGGTCGGTGGACAATCAGAAAGCCTCGCTGAAGATCGGCGAGAAGGAACCGATTGCGTCGGGGAGCTTCCAGCCGGGCGTCGGCGGCGTCGGCATCAACCCGCTGGTGAACACGCAATTCACGTTCATCGACGTGGGCGTGAACGTGGATCTGACCCCCAAGGTGCACGACAACGGCGAAATCTCGATGCACATTGAGATCGAAATCTCGAGCGTGCAGAGCTACGTGAATTTGGGCGGCATCTCACAGCCGATCATCGCCCAGGAGAAAGTGCAGCACGACATTCGCATGAAGGACGGCGAGGTCAATCTGCTGGCCGGGCTGAAGCAGATTTCCGACAGCACCACCCTGACGGGGATTCCGGGACTCTCCAGCATACCCGTGATCAAATGGCTGTTCAGCAGCAAACAGGTCAGCAAGAGCTCGCAGGAACTGGTGATTGCGCTGATCCCGCACATCGTGCGGCGGCCCGATTACACCGAAGAAGAGATGCGCGGCGTGGCCGTCGGCAATGCCACGGTGGTGAAACTCCACTACGCGGATACGCCGCAGGCGGACGGTGAGCCGGCGCCCCAGAGCGCTGCTCCGCCCGCTCCCGGCGCTCCCCTGGTGACGCAGCCCGCTGCGCCCCCGAATCCGCCGCCTGCGCCGCCAGTCACCTTGCCGCGAGCCACCGCGCCGCGGGTCAACATGCCGCTCAACATGCCGCGCAACTTGCCGCGCGCCGCCGCGCCGCCGGCGCCGGCTGCGCCACAAGCCAACGCATCGATCAACTTCGTGCCGGCGCGGATGGAAACCACCATGGGCGGATCGTTCAAGGTGAACCTGGTGGTGGCGAACGCCGCCGACCTGTTTTCGGCGCCCTTGCAGATCAAGTTCGACCCCAAGGCGCTGAAGCTCGACGACGTGGAGCGGGGCAACCTGATGACCAGCGACGGCCGGCAGGCGATCTTCACCAAGAATATTCAAAACGACACTGGAGAGGCGGATATCACTCTGAACCGCCTTCCCGGCGACGGCGGCATCACCGGCTCGGGCATGCTGGTCACGCTCTCGTTCACTGCCCTGGCGCGCGGCGCTACCAGCGTTTCCGCGCCGGCGTTCAGTCCCAGCAACTCGCAAGGCCAACCCATAGCCAATTCCTCGCCGCTGCTGACAGTCAACGTGAGATAACGCATGCGACGCAAGAATCAGAGAGGACTGACTCTGGTAGAACTGGTGGTGGCATTCTCAATCATGCTGATCCTGACCACCATGGCCGTGCCGCTGGCTCGTTCCAGGGTCCGCATCGAACGCGAGAAGGAGTTGCGCTGGGCCGAGCGCGAGATCCGCGCGGCCATCGACAAATACAAGGACTATGCCGATGCCGGTTATCTCGGCCAGCAAAAAATGGACTCCGATAACTACCCGGACAAGCTGGAGACCCTGGTGGAGGGCGTCAAGCTGCAAGGCCAGGTGGATAAGAAGATCCGATTTCTGAGACGCATCCCCAAGGACCCCTTCACCAACTCCACCGACTGGGGCATGCGCAGCACTAAGGATGACCCGACCTCCAACAGTTGGGGCGGGCAGAACGTCTTCGATGTTTATACCAAGAGCACGGAAAAGGCGCCGGATGGAACCAATTACTCGGACTGGTAGGGGGCGCGTGTGGCGCCGCAGCGAGTCCGGCTTCACCATGGTCGAGATGATGATCGTAATGGCGATCATCGTGATCCTGGTGTCCATTGCCATTCCGCAGTATCAAAAGGCGATCATCCGGTCGAAAGAAAGCGTGCTCAAGAACAACCTGTTCACCTTGCGGCAGGTGATAGACGAGTATACCTACGACAAGAAAAAGGCGCCTCAATCGCTGCAGGATCTGGTGGCCGGCGGTTACCTGCGCGACGTCCCCATCGATCCCATGACGGGCTCGAACGATACCTGGCACACCATCCAGGAAGACGCGCTGCAAAGCGTCGATCAGACCGAGCCGGGTATCTTCGACGTGAAGAGCGGATCGGATAAGACCGGTCTGGACGGCACTCCGTACGCGGACTGGTAGCTCATCGTGGGGCAGTGGTGTGGGGCGGGCGTCCACGCCTGCGGCGGGTCTCCGGACCCGCCCCTTGGCATTTTAACCGTGCGCGGGTCCCCCAGGACCCGCGCTTCGCTGGCCGGCGTGGACGTCGGCCGCAGGATTGGAGTCCTGCCCCACGAGGAACCGCAGCACGGCGCGGACGGCGTCCACCGCCAGCCGCGCGGAGTGCTTGGATTCGTCGCCGAGACCGCCCACCGCGTTCTCCACATCGAGCGGGCCCAGAGTGGCGATCTCCGCCGGCGTCTTGCCGATCAGCAACTCGGTCAACGCGGAGCCGGCCGCGATAGAAGCCGTGCAGCCGCGGGTCTTGTAGCGCGCCTGGGCCACTCGTCCGTCCCGATACTCAACAGATAGCCGCAGAATGTCGCCGCAGACCGGATTCGACACCTCCACCGTCACTGCCGGCGGCGGCAGCTCGCCCACGTTACGCGGATTCTGGAAGTGATCGAGCAGACGCGCGGAGTACATTTATGCTCCAATTGTCCTAATGCGGCAGTACTTCCCAATCCTGAAGGAACGCGTGCGTGCGCGGGAGTTCAACTCGCTCTTTCTGTTTGTCACGTCGCGCTGCAATTCGCTCTGCCGCACCTGCTTCTACTTTGATAAGCTTAACAGCCCCGACGACCTGACCACGCCCGAAATCGAGCGCATCTCGGCCACCTCCCCGCCTTTCCGCAAGCTGTGGCTTTCCGGCGGTGAGCCCTTCCTGCGCGCGGACCTGGGCGAAATCGTGGCGATGTTCGTCCGGCGCAACGGGGTCCGCAACGTCAATCTGCCGACCAACGGCCTGCTGCCCGAGAAGATCTTCCGCACCATGGACCGCATGCTGGAGCTTTGTCCGGAGGTAGCCATCGACTTGAACTTCTCGCTCGACGGGCTGGCCAACACGCACGATTCGATCCGCGGCGTGCCGAACAATTTCGTGCGCACGCTGGCCACCATCGAACAGGCCGAGCGGCGCTATGCGGGCGTGCGGCGGCTGCGGCGCAACGTGCTCACGGTGATCACGCGCGAGAACTACAACGAGATCGTGGCGCTGGGCTTGCATCTGATGGAGCAGACCCATATCGACGGGCAGTATTTCGAGGTGGTGCGCGGCGCGGCGCCCGACCCCACCCTGAAGCAACTGACGCGCGAAGGCGTGGCCGCCCTGCACCGCCGCCTGATGCCGTTCCATCGCCATTACGCCAGCCAGCTTTTCGCGCACCTGCCGCCCGGCGCGCGGCATTTCGCGAAGATGTATTACCTGGGCAATCTGCGCTTTCACTTCGACCTGCACGAGCAGTGTCTGGAGTCGCCGCGGAAATGGCCGATGCCCTGCACGGCGGGCGAAACCTCCATCGTGATCGATCACAACGGCCGGTTCCGCGCCTGCGAGATGCGCGGGATTGTGGGCAACCTGAAGGATTTCGATTTCGACCTGCGGCGCGCCCTGGAATCGGAGGCGATGCGCGCGGAGGTGCGCGCCATCCCGGAGGCGAACTGCTGGTGCACGCACAGTTGCTTCATCCAGGACAGCTCCAAGTTCCAGCCCAGCGTGCAGCTCTTGCAGATCCCGTGGGCCTGGTTCCGGCAGAGGATCGACAGGCTGCCGGAGTTGCCGGCGGCGGAACTGGAGCGATTCAAGGCGCTGGAGCTGGCCTGACTTGCTTACTGTCGTGGCGGCCATCCTGCGACGCGGCGGGCGCATCCTGATTTGCCGCCGGACCGCGGCCCAGGCGCATGCGCTGAAATGGGAGTTTCCAGGCGGCAAGGTCGAAGCCGGCGAGAGCCCGCCACAAGCGCTCGGCCGCGAGCTATGGGAAGAGCTGGCCGTGC
>Ga0335078_10017289_pt1 | contig 10711 bp, 9 predicted proteins | sample Lox_Sample_32_FD_206711 | JGI IMG/M metagenome (GOLD analysis project Ga0335078, IMG submission 206711) | Soil microbial communities from Loxahatchee National Wildlife Refuge, Florida, United States - Lox_Sample_3.2 | ecosystem: Environmental > Terrestrial > Soil > Wetlands | place: USA: Florida... | reverse complement strand
TTGTACGGTGCCTGAGGGGTGAGGTTCAACGTGGCAGGCGCGGACAGCGTTGTGCCCGAGGTCTGATTGCCACCGGTCCCTGAGTACACCGCGCTCCAACTCGTGATGTCGCTGAGACTAAGGCCGACACCGACCTCAAGGTCAAAGGCACCGGGTCCCCTGTTGTTTCCAGAGGGGGTAAAGGTGTAAGTATATTCCCAAAGGCTTCCCACTTGCTGGACCGTGTAAGCCAAAGAACCGCTCGAAAATGCCCCATCGCCGACCAAGCCGCCGTTGCCAGACGTCAACGTTGACGACGTGATAGCCCAGGCGCCGGATCCGATGCCCAGCGCGAGTAGACCGAGTAGCAATGAGAGAACCGGCGCTTTTTTCATGTGCCCTCCAGTAGCAAAGATGCATTTCCTTAGTATACGGTAATTCCAAGTAATAATTGCAGCATATCATCCTGGATAAGGGAGTGTAAAGACATTTTCTGGACAATTGGCACTTTTTGTCCCAAATAATTACGGGACAAGCAATAAGAACCGGGCGCCGGAAAGGGACCGACCGCCGAGCTCGGCCCGGGCCTCTTGCCCCTGGAGCCGGAGGAGAGACTACAAGCGCGGAATCCCGGCCGAGTATACAACGGGAAGGGAGACGAAGAAAAGGCGGCCCTTGAAGGACTAAAGGAGGTTCCTAAGGCATTGGAACCCGTTTGGAAGCCAGCGGCGATACCGGCAGTTGAAGCAGGTCTTTGCGCCTTCGCAATAATCTTCGTCTTCATCATCGATAGCATAGGCCGGACACTTCCCGGCAATGGCCGATGCGGCAAGGAGATCTTCTACATTCTCCACGGAACCACAGAATTTGAAGCCGCCGGTAGTTTCTCTTATCTGTCGCACGATCAATAGTCTTTCAAAGTTTTTTTGTCGGCCGTTCTCCAGTTGGGCCCTGAAATATTGTCGGTGGGAACCACGAGAAGAACGGCTTTCCCGTCCAACAGCACCATTTTCATCCGCTCCCCCAATTGGACGGCCTCGCTTTCACGCAGCACTTCTCCTCCCATGGTCTTGACGACATCGACCCCGAATGCTCGGATCTCTTTGACGGTTGCCGATCCGTTCATGGAAGGAATGCGGAGCTTGCCCTTGAACCTGCCGTCATTGCCGGTGAGACGCAATGCCGCGCCGGCGAGGGCGCCGATCACCCCCTGGCCCGTGCCTCCGTGCTCGGAAAGATGCACGCCAAGGGCGGCGGCCGTCTCATACGCCTCTTCCTTGGAGATGACGATGGTTTTTGCCTTCCTTCCGTATTCCATGAGCGCTTCCGGCTTCTCCAAGCGCTCCGGAGCAAGGACGCACAGCCCGGGGTCCGAGCCGGGCGCACTTTCCGCTGCGAGGGTCGAACAGCAGTACTCCGTCACCTGTTCCAGCATCTCCCTCGGGATCTCGGCCGGAAAGCACATGGAGCTGTTATGGGACGTGTAGGCGATATCGGGGTGGATGAGGAGCTGATGTCTCGTCACCGGCCCGCACGTGCCCCAGCCGTGTGCTGCTATCCCCGCAGCCAGAAGCTCGGCGATCTCACCGGTTCCCCTACTGTCGATGTTGTCGGTATCGTCAATGGAAATGAGTAGGTTCATGATGCCCTCATCACCCCGCTCACTTCAACCCGATGATCATGCTGTATCCGAAGCCGTCCGTTCGCGTCATGACGAGGAGATCCCGTTCATAAGAGAGCGTTGCGTGCTCGTTATAGTAATACGTGCTCATGGGAACCTGCTGGACCCCTGCGCCGCTCTGAACCCCGTTCGTAATCCCGTTCCACCACGTCCATACAGAGAAGTAGGGCTGCCCGGCATTGTAGTAGCGGGAGGCAGCGTCGCCCGTGTCGGGAGTGACGAAGTTGGCGAAGGTGGTCCATGTGTGGCCGTCGCTACCGGTGTCCGGATAGTAGGCGAACGTGAAGGTGGCGGGATTCGACAAGACCGAGTTGCTGTCAGTGTACTGGGGAAAAGTCGTTACCCCTGAATTGGTGATCTGCATCGTTCCGTAGGCCCACGACGCCTGCGGGACGTTCCCTCCTCCCAATACGGTGCCGATCTCGTGGAACTTGTACGTCCCCGAAACGTCATTAAGAGTATACGTGGGCAATGATTGGTCGGTGGGTATGAAATTCAACTGGAGAATCCTAAGGTAGTACTGATCAGGAATAGTCTGGATGGCTCCGGTGCTCGTTTGCGTGGCGGGAATGGCATTCTTCGTCGAGACACCGACGATAACGGTCTTGTCATCGGTCATCCTGCCGGTGAAGATCACGTTGTGGCTTGCGTCCTTTACGGCGGCGAAGTTGTCATATTCCTTGAGCATGCCGTCGGACCGCATGGCGAAACAGGTCACTTTCCACATGAAGTCGTATCCGGCGGCCATTTTGTATGTGGGTGTACTGTAGTCCCAGTAAATGACGTCCTTGATGCTGTTTGCCCCATCGGGGATGAAATCGGATGCGGGAGGGTTCGACCAGAATTGACCCTGCGCCCCGACCCTGGCGTTGCTGTACTCCCATTCGATGTCGCTTCCGCTGTTGAGGGCGTGGTAGGCGAAGCGGGTCGGACCGTTCCCTGCCAGATTGGGATTGTTCGGATTCTGGCCGCTCGTGCCGGCAACGTCTAGCACGCTGTAGTCGTTGGTGGGCCTCTGTTTCTGGAATATGGTGAGGGCCTTCGAGCCGTCCACGGAGTACGTCCAGGTGCCCACCCACATGTTCTTTCTCGAACCCATGGTGCCCTGGAAATCTGTCCCTGATATGGTTATGCTTCCGCCGCCTTGCAAGGTTATCGTCTCGCCCGGGGGGAGCGGTTGAGACGTCGAACTGTCGTCAACGGGGTCATAATGGGCGCTGTCGAGGAAATCGGTATACGTGGCGTTGCCGCTTTGGTCGATGACCACGGTCCCCCGCTCCCATTTCGCGCTTGGGCCGGAGACCAGCGTGTGAAAGTACCACGTTGCCGCTAAATCGGCCTGGCTAGGGGGAGTCGGGGTAGAGGCCACCTCGGCGGACGCCTGACCCTCGCCATCGCGGTCCACGGCCGACACCATGAAGTAGTAAGTCACGTTGTCCGTGAGCCCCCAAACTGCGTAGGAGGTGCCGCCACTGATGTTGAACTTGGTCCAACCCGACGAGGGCGGTCCGCCGCCAGCTGCTGCCGGCGCATAGTAGATATCGTAGGACTCTGCGACGTATACCGGATTCCAGAACAATGTCACGACCTGGTCGCCGGGTGAGGCCTGCAAGCCGGTGACCTGTCCGGGCAGCCCCGGGTCATACCGGAAAGGGGGCGAGCTGAAGGGATCGCCGCCTCCACCGCCGCAGCCTGACAGGAGCAATCCCGCGATGAGGCACAGGACCGCAATCATTTCCTTCGTTGCGTGACCTTTCATGGCAACACCTTCATTGCATCCAAAGCGTCGATACTGCACCTAGAAGCGATATTCAAAGCCGCCATAGACATATCTGCCTGGTCGTGGGATCCCGTAAGTATCCTCGTAGTCTCTATTGAAGACATTGTCCGCGCCGGCGTACAGGGTAAGGCTGTCCCTGAAAAGCCTCTGGCTTATCTTGAAATTCGCAACCACATAGGGGGACATGTATGCCTTCGGGATAGTGACATAGAGCTGCTTCGAATAAACAACCGAGTCGCCCACATAAACGAACGAGACGAACGGGGTCATGCCGAAGTCGAAATCGTACCAGCTCGTAAAGGTAGCCTTGTTCTTCGGGACGTACTGGAGCGGGTTGTTGTCGTCCGTCCACGTTGGACCAGAGAGGTCCACCGAATCCTGGAACGTGTAGGCAAGCTTCAGGTGAAGGCGTTTGATGAAGTTCGTTTCGAGGGACGTCTCGAACCCGTAAATGCGGATATTGGGGACGTTCACGTTGTAGGCCACATACCCTTCCTGCTGGGAGAGCTCCTCCTCCTTCTTGCCTATGAAATCATGGTAGACGTTCCAAAAGCCATTGATCTCGAAGCGCGTTGCCCACGGCAGCTTCTGCTCCAGGCCGAGCTGGTAATCGAAGGCCTTCTCCTGGGAAAGACCGGCGTTTGCGGACGGCAATTGATAGAGCTCGCTCAAGGTGGGAAAGCGGATGTTCCTCATGAAGGCGGCCTTGAGCCTCGTATCCTTGAGGATATCATAGTAGAGACTCGCGGAAAAACCGTAGTCCTCGAGGTCCCTGTCCTGTCGGAGCTGCCAGTAATTCGTCAACCCTGCTGCAAAGCCGACGTTCTTGAGGAGGGACACGTTGTATTCGACGGCCGCGGAATAGAGGTAGAAGTGATAGTGATCCGAAACGGGGTAGAGGACATAGGGGGGGCTGCCTCCGAAGATACCGTGACCTCCCGCAGCCACAGTCCCGCCGCTTGCCTTGACGGCACCCGAATCTATCCAGGTGTCTTCTTCGCCAGTGAAACCGAACGTCACTTTTCCCGCGCGCCCGAAATCGTAGCTCGGCTGCACCGAAGCCCCGCCTTTAATCCCTGTGTCCCTCAGGTGGTATGAGTCCGGAATGAGGGGATTGTCGAAGGAGTCGTAATTCTGGTCATCATACTGATTGTCGTCCTGGGCAATGCGATTGTAGTAGACCCTTGAATGGAGGTCGAAAGCGTCCGAGGGGACGTAGTCTGCGGCCAGCTGGAACAGGTAGCCTTCGTAGTTGTCGACCCGGCCAAAAAGGGGCTGAGGGGCGTAAGGGTCAAACTTGTTGTTGATTGCGCTCTCCGGTTTGCCGTATCCTCCCTCGACGTAGTTGCCGGTGAGGGCAAAATGCCACTCGTCAGTGGGGGTGAAGCCGAGGTTAAGAAGCGCGTTGTTCCTCGTCTCGTCGCTATTCTTGCGGTAGCCGGACTCCTCGTAAGTGCTGTCGGTGAACGATCTGGCAAGGGGGAACTGGTCGCGATGATAGGCACTGCCGCTCAAGAAGAAGTCGTACTTCCCGGTGCCCCCGGAAAGGCTGGCTTTTCCCAGATATGGAGTACCGTCTCCTGCCTCGAAGCCCACCGAGCCTTTTATCCCCTTATCTCCCTTCTTGGTGATGATGTCGATGACGCCGCCGAGGGCCCCTTGGCCATAGAGGACGGAGCTCGCGCCCACCGTGACTTTTATCTTGGCTATGCTGTCCACCGGGAGCGTCGATGGATCGAACTGCCCGTCAAAGCCGGAATTGATCGGCGCCCCGTCCAGGAGCACGAGAACGTCTTTGCCCTTGGTTCCCCTGATCTCGATCCGCGGCCGACCGTCCGTGCCCACCCTGACGTCGACGTCCGGGAGAAGCACGAGGGCCTCATCGAGGGTCCTGGCATTCGACTTGCCGATTTCCTCGGCGGTGATGACGTGGACTGACTCACCGGCTTGGATGGCGGTCAATGATGATGCCGTCACAGTGACTTCGCCGAGGGAGAAGATATCCTCGCTCTGGTCTTCGTGCGTCCCTATGGCGAAGAGAGGGGACGCGAAGAGGAGGAGGGATGCGCAGAGGCATCCTGAGAGGAGCAATCGGTCATTCATTTGGCGACGTTCTGCCTTCTCAAAAGGTGTCGCTCCCTTCGGACGCCGCTGCCGGAGCCCTGAAAGGTCGTCTTCGGACTGCAGGGGCTGGGATTCCCCGGAGATCCCGTTTCGCAGAGGCATCCCGAGTGGTTCTTCCCTTCTTTTCTCGATCGGTTGTCGAAAGGAGACAGACAATAATGAACATTTAGTTCGTTCTTGTTGTCAAGGAAGATTTTGGGTCCTATCTGATGCGAGCAGCTTCTCCTGATTACCAGAACCTACGCCTTATGCCCTCGCGGCTTGACATGAATAAGAGTCATCGATATTCTTACGGATATACAGAAGACAGGTTTTCGCTCTCCCAGGCCCCCTTTGTGCGGGGGACCAAGCGATGCTCGGGGATGATGGGGGACCATGTGAGGCGGCAGGCGGCTAAAGACCAGTGTCATCAAACGCAGTAGACGTGCTGAACTTATCCTATCGCTATCCCGGGGCGGAAGCGGAGGCCCTTTCCGGCGTCTCCCTCTTCCTGAAAGCCGGGGAATGTGTGTGTCTCACCGGGCCGTCTGGTTGCGGGAAGAGCACCCTCCTTTTGGCCATGTCGGGGCTTCTGAAGGGAGGGGAGCTGAAGGGAGGGTGCGCCCTAAGCGCAGGCGGTCGGGAGCCTGCCGCAGGGATCGTTTTCCAGAACGCGGAGTCGCAGATACTCTCCACAACGGTGGGTGATGAAGTGGCCTTTGGTCCGATGAACCTCGGCGTGCCACCCGAAGAGAGGGGAAGGAGAGTCCGGACCGCCCTTCAGGCAGTCGGCCTTTCCGGATACGAGACGAGGAACGTGGAGGAACTCTCCGCCGGTGAAAAACACCGGCTCACTTTGGCGTCGGTCCTCTCCATGGAGCCCCCCGTATTCCTCCTGGACGAGCCCACGGCGCAGCTGGACGCGAAGGGAAAGGAAGGCCTTCGCACCATTTTGCAGGGACTGAAAGAGCGTCGCTACACCGTCGTCGTGGCCGATCACGACGTAAGACCCTATCACGGCATTGCGGACCGGTTTCTCTTCATGAATGGGGGGAGGATAGAAGAGGTCGATCCGGGAGGGGCTGCTCCCTGGGAGGAAAGCCGGTGTCGTCCGGGGAACGAAGAGGCGCGGCAGCCCACATCGGTCGGGCGTCCTCTGATCGCCCTCGACCGGGTCTCTTATTCACGGGACAAGGGACACCCGGTGCTCTCCGACCTCTCGATGGAGGTCCGGCCAGGCGAGCGCATGCACATCCTCGGCGACAACGGTGCGGGGAAGTCGACCCTCCTCAAGCTGATTACCGGCCTACTCCGGCCGGATTCCGGGTCGATGGACGTGCTCGGGAATGCCCATCCGAAGCCGGAGCATTTGAAGGGGAAGGTCGGCCTTCTTCTCCAGAACCCCGTGCGCCAGATTTTCGAGAGCACGGTCTACAACGAGGTAACTTTCTCTCTGAGGCGACAGGGCCTTTCCAATGAGGAGAGGGAGAGACGGACCGCGAATGCCCTGGACCTGTGTGACCTCTCCGCCTTTCGCGGCCGGTCCCCTCTCAACCTGAGCTATGGGGAACAGCATCGCGTCACCCTGGCATCCGTGATGGCGATAGAGCCGCAGGTGCTTCTTCTGGACGAGCCCTTTTCCGGACTCGATTTCTCATTCAGGCGCAAGGCGCTCGACATCCTCGGAGATTTTGCCGAGCGATACGAATGCGCCATCGTAGTGACATCCCACGATCCGCTCATCGACCCCTGCTGGGCCGACCGCTCGTTCCTTCTTTCCGATGGACGTCTCAAGGGGCTACGGCATGAAAGAGTACGGGGCCCTCCGCTGCGCGTTTCAGTTCGAGCATCGCGATTCTCCGGTCCACCGTCTCGGGGGAGGCTGGAAGGTTATCCTGGTCATTGTGCTTTCGGCCCTTGCCGTGGCCGTGGACAGGCCGGTGTACGTTGCCGCCCTTTTCGGCGTAGTCGTGGGACTCTATTTCTTCGCCAGGCTCGGGGTCTCGGGGCTCTGGAACGACCTCCGCCTCTTCCTCATTCAGATACCCATCGTCACGCTCCTCTTCGTCCTGAGATACGGCGTGGCCGAGGGGCTGCCGACAGGCTCGAAGATCGCCTTTCAGCTTCTCCTCTTCTTTCTGCCGAGCGCCCTTTTCCTTCGCACGACCCGGAGCTCCCAGATCATGGAAGGCCTGAAGAAGATCATGCCCGTGAGCCTGGTCTTCGTGATCTTCACGAGCCTCCGTTTCGTGCCCTTCTTCGTTCGGGAGATAGAGGAGATAGCGCTCATGCAGAGGCTTCGGGGCGCTTCCGTGGCACCCCGCGACCTGATAGACCCGCGCAACTGGAAGGACCTGCTCGATTGCCTCTTCATACCCCTTCTGGTCCGGGCGATAAAGACCGCGGAAGAAGCAGCCCTTTCCGCGGAAGCGAGGGGCTTCGGCAGGGCGCATAAGGACGCCGCGTGAAAGGGAAGGGACAGAAAGGAGGTAGGTATGGCGGACTATGGAAAGGGCAAAGAAAAGAAGGGAACCCTCCTCAAGAGATGGGATGACTACTTTTTCAGGAAATTTACCCTCAGGGACGCGATCTTTCTCGGATTCTGCGCTATCTTCATCGTCATCACTCGGGCAGGATTGAGGCTCCATTTCAATATCCCCGGTCACGCCATGTTCTTCATGTGCTTTTTCCTTCTGCTCGCCGCAGGGTGTGTCCCTAAGATGTGGGCTGCCACGATTGCAGGGCTGGTGGCAGGGATCGTGGCTGTCCTCCTGGGGATGGGGCAGGGCGGACCGCTCATGCTGCTGAGGTTCATCCTGCCCGGCATTGTCATCGACGTGGCCCGCACCTTGTTTCCCCGACTGGTCTTAAGCTTTGCGGCCTGTGCGGTGGTCGGGGTGCTTGCGGCAGCGAGCCGCTTTCTTACCATTATCCTCCCTGACCTGATGGCCGGCATGGAATGGGGGGTGGTCGTTCAACACGCCATGGTGAGCACTTTTTTGGGAATGGGCTTCGGCGGCCTGGGTGCCGCACTGGTTCCGGCAATCGTCCGCCGCCTGAGGGACCACAACATAGTGAAGTTCCCCGCCCACAGGGCGAGGCTTCCCGGATAGGAATCAAGCGCCATTTATTGCGCTCCTTGACCTAAGCCTACTAAGGCGGGGCGCAGCACGAGCGCTCCCGGTCATCGTGGAATGATTGCGAGGGGGTCATGATGAAAGCCACGACGAAAGCGTATCTTCTGCTCGCCGGTTCGGTTGTCCTGTTGCTCTTCTTCGCGGCACTGGGCTACGCCGGCCCAACAAGCCCGCCGCATGATATCGCGATCAAAGTGCGGGAGCACACGAAGCTGCAGCCCGTCATCTTCTCGCACGCCTCGCATGTGGACAGAGAGAAGATCGAATGCGCGACGTGCCACCATAAGGACCCCACAGAGCCGAAGGCCTGCACCACGTGCCACGGCACGGAGGGCCAGGGCAAGATTCCGTCGGGAAAAGAAGCGCTTCACGGCGTTTGCCGGACGTGCCATCGGGAACAAGTGGCCTCGAAATGCCACGACTGCCACCATAAGCCGTGAGGAGGGAGGATTTCTATGTGGAAGGAAATGATGTATATGGCGGTGGTCTGTCTCAGCCTGTCGTTGATCTCACCCGGTACGACGAGGGCGGACCAGGGGGCCGCGCAACCGCAGGCTGAAGGGGGCGGCAAGACCATCCGGGCCCTCGTGATCGGCGGGATGACCATGACCGGTCTGTGGCCGGAAATCGTAGGGCGATTCGAAAAGAAGACGGGATACAAGGTAGTGCTGGTTGATACCGGCCCGAGGCCCGGTCTCGATAAGGCCTTTCGCCAGGGCAAGGCAGACCTTTTGACCATGCACTCGGGTGATATCACCACGGATCTTGTGGTCGACGGCTACGGCATAAACATGAGACCCTGGGCGCGGAACGATCTTGTCATCTACGGACCGCCGAGCGACCCGGCCCACATCAAAGGGATGAAGAATGGGGCCGAGGCCCTGAAGAAGATCGCCGAAGCGAAGGCGCCTTTTCTGGACGGCCTCGACGTGGGGGGGCGCGAGATGGCCAACAAACTGTGGAAGAAAGCCGGATTCAAGCCCACAGGCTCATGGATCATGAGGGATGATGCCCCATCGGCCGCAGAGATCTCGCGTTTCGCGAGTGACAAGGGCGCCTACCTCATCATGGGCCGCATGCCCTATCTCTTCGAGAAGGACGATTTCGGGAACCTCGTCATCATGGTCGAGGCAGACCCTGACATGAGGCGACCCTACATCGTGATGGAGGCGAACCCCGCCCGATTTCCCGAGGCGAACTATCAAGGCGCCAGGGCGCTCTCTGATTTCCTCCTTTCCACGGAGATACAGACCTTCATGAAGAGCTTCAGGGCAGAGGAGTTCGGCAACATACCCCTCTTCTATCCGGTCTGGCCCGTGGGCAACTAGGTTGGCTTAAGAGCGCCTCTCACAAGGGACGGCTCATCGGGCGGGGCTCCTCAGGGCTCAAATGATGGATCCGGTTGACCTTAGCCCGATGAGGGTAACAAAAATAGACACATTTTCATGCCTTCAAGTCATGCAAGATCCCCCTATTGCGGCGCCTGTCCCCTCGCGCCTTCGGGGGCAGTGATCGGCCTCGATGAGACACTCGCTTCTTTCTCAGATGGAGACTACGTGGACGCCGGAGAAAACCAAGGAGAGGAAAAAAAGAGCGTCCCCAAGGGGATTTGAACCCCTGTCGCCGGCTTGAAAGGCCGGTGTCCTGGGCCAAGCTAGACGATGGGGACCATGGGCCGTGCAAGATTCGAACTTGCGACTCTCTGCTTAAAAGGCAGATACTCTGCCGCCTGAGTTAACGGCCCCAAAGCATGAAAGTCTACAAAGTATACGATTTTGCCCGTACTGTCAAGCTTATTCGAGCTTTCCGCCCCTCCCACCTAATCATAAGCGCTCCCGGTGGTCAATTCAAGAATGGGGTTTAAGGGCCGCTCGGAGAGCCTCCGTTACCAAAACCTTTACACGGTCGATTCGTCTGTGATAATAATTGAGACAGCCCGGTAGTCCCCGATCTATCAGTCCGCTGCTCATGCGGCGGTTTCAGCCCTAAAAGTGGCATTTGGCGGACCTCATGTTTATACTCTATACGGCA
>Ga0335078_10017288_pt1 | contig 10711 bp, 12 predicted proteins | sample Lox_Sample_32_FD_206711 | JGI IMG/M metagenome (GOLD analysis project Ga0335078, IMG submission 206711) | Soil microbial communities from Loxahatchee National Wildlife Refuge, Florida, United States - Lox_Sample_3.2 | ecosystem: Environmental > Terrestrial > Soil > Wetlands | place: USA... | reverse complement strand
GATTAGGCAGGCTGCTGTGCACGGCGGCCGTCATGTAATCGGCGGCGGCCGCGAACGCCGTACCCGCCAGCAGCACTCCCAGGTCGCCGAGGCGGAACGCCGCCCAGGCCAGGATCGGCAGGAACAGCAGGAACGGCAGCGCGCCGAACGGAAACGTCAGGACCGTCCCGGCGGCCACCACCAGCGCCAGCAGCGCGAGCAGCGCCAGTTCGGCCCACCGGGCGGACAGCATCGCCCGCCGCTGCGACCACAACAGCACCGCGCCGCCGACGACCACGACGGCGATCGCGTCCCCCGCCCACCACTGCAGCGCCAGCCCGGGCCACCAGCCGCCGCTGCCGAGCCAACCGGTCGAGGCCCCGATCAGCGCGCCCGTCATCGGACCGAGCACCACGGCGCCTGCCACGAACCGGGCCAGATCCCCGTGGGCGCCAAGATCGGGACGTCGGCCTCGGCAGAGCCAAAGCACGCACGAGGCGCCCACGACCGGCTCCACCACGTTCGCGGTCGCCGACCCGAGTTCCGCCGCGATCATCAGATGATGCTGCGAGCCGACACCTGTCCCGCCGACCGCGATCGCGGCGATCACCACCGGCCAGTAGCGTCGTGCCGTCAGCAGCAGGACCGCCACGTCCACGCCCGCCGGAGGGAAGCCGAAATCCGGGCCCGAGCTGAAACCATGCCACGACAGCTCAGCGCTGGCCGCATACACCCCGGCGACCAGCGCGAATCCGATCACAGCCCGTCGGACCGTGTGCCCACCTCCCGACTCGGTACGCACCGGCGCCGGGATCTGGCGATCTGCGAAGACACACGGACCCGGCCAGCCCGAAAACCAGGCTGGTTATCAACCGTTACCAAGATGCTACTGCCAGTAGTTCTGGCTGTCAGCCGAATGGGCCGAATGCCCGAATGAGAGTAGCGTCGGACGTATGCTGCTCACCGCCGAGGGCGCCGTGCTGCTCCTGATCGACCTCCAGCAGCGGCTCATGCCGGTGATCTACGACCAGGGCACCGTCCTGGCCCGCGCCGTGCGCCTAGCCGAGGCGGCACGCCTCATGGACGTGCCCGTCATCGCTACCGAACAGAATCCCGCCGGACTGGGCCCCACGGTGCCGCCGCTTTCCGCCTACCCGCACAAGGTCCTGGCCAAGACCGCGTTCTCGGCCGCCGTGGATCCCGGCCTAGCCGCCCTGCTGCCCGCGAGCGCGGGCGGAACCTCCGGTGAGATCATCGTCGGCGGCGTCGAGGCGCACGTCTGCGTCCTGCAGACAGCGCTGGACCTGCTCGACCGCGGGTACCGCGTCGCCGTGGCGGCGGACGCGGTTGGGTCCCGCCACCCGGCCGACCGCGCCGCCGCGCTCGACCGAGCCAGGCAGCACGGCGCGGAAATCGTCACCTCCGAGATGGTGCTGTTCGAATGGCTCCGTGACGCACGGCACCCGAGGTTCCGCGAGGTGCAGAAGCTCCTCAAGTGAGGTGACAGCCGACCTCCGGAAGCCGGGGCCGGTAGCGGCGACCTATGTTACGAGTCGTCCGCCCCGTCTCCGGAGCCGTGCTCGCCGCCCGATCCGATCGCGGCGTGCTCCTCGCCTGCGACCTCCCCGGCACCGTCGCCGTGCCCATTACCGTGCCCGTGTCCGTTCGTTTCAACGACGATCGTCTCGGCGAAGGCGCGGTTGGATACGCCCCTGGCCCAGCCCATGGCCCCCTGCGACCGCGGTGACGGCACTCCGTTCTCGTCCTCGGAGCCCGGCGCCGGCATCAGCGCGGGCACCTTCTTCGCTTCGAGAATGCCGAGTTCCTCCTCCGTCATCGGGCGGTGTACCTCGATGAACTCGCCGTCGGGCAGTTGCCTGATGATCCCCGTCTCCAGGCCGTGCTCGACCAGCTCCGCGTCCTTACGCTGCAGGCCCAGGCAAACACGTCTAGTGACGAAGTATGCGATCAAGGGTCCGATGATGACGAGTACCCGCGCTATCCAGGTGATCGTGTACAGCGGGATCTGCAGCTTGTCCGCGAGCACGTCGTTGGCGCCCTCGGCCCACAGGATCCCGTAGAAGGTCACCGCGGCCACGCCGACGCCAGTGCGCACGGGCGCGTTCCTCGGCCGGTCAAGCACGTTGTGGAAGGCCCTGTCGCCGGTGGCCCACTGCTCGAAGAACGGCCAGAGCGTCGCGCCGCCGAGGATGATGGTCAGCGGCAGCGCGAAGGGTATGAGCACGCTGAACGACACCGTGTGCCCGAGGAAGTTCCACTCCCAGGCGGGCATGACGCGCAGCGAGCCCTCCAGGATGCCCATGTAGAAGTCGGGCTGGGAGGCGGACGAGATGGCCACCGGCGAGTAGGGACCGTACAGCCAGATCGGGTTGATCTCGGCGAAGGTGGCGAGGATGGCCAGCGCCGCGAAGATGAAGAAGAACCAGGCGCCGCCCTTGGCCATGAAGTACGGGAAGAACGGCTGGCCCACGACGTTCTTCTCGGTGTTCCCCTTGGCCGGCATCTGGGTGTGCTTCTGGTGCACCATGATGAACAGGTGCGCGGCGATCAGCGCCAGGATCAGGCCCGGGATCAGCAGCACGTGGATGATGTACATCCTCGGCACGATCAAGTTGCCGGGGAACGGGCCGCCGAACAGGAAGAACGCCAGGTACGTGCCCACGATCGGGATGCCCTGCAGCACGCCCTCGAAGATCCTCAGGCCCGCGCCGGACAGCTGGTCGTCCGGCAGCGAGTAACCGAAGAGGCCCTCTAGCAGGCCCAGCGAGAACAGCCCGATCCCGATCAGCCAGTTGACCTCGCGCGGCTTGCGGTAGGCGCCGGTGAAGAACACCCGGAGCATGTGGATGGTGAGCGAGGCCATGAACAGGTCCGCGGCCCAGTGGTGGATCTGCCGCATCAGCAGCCCGCCGCGGATGTCGAAGCTGATGTTCAGCGTCGACTGGTACGCCTGGCTCATCCGGATGCCGTCGAGCTTGACGTAGGAGCCGTGGTAGACGACCTCGGACATGGACGGGACGAAGAACAGCGACAGGAAGGTCCCGGTCAGCAGCAGGATGACGAACGACCACAGCGCGATCTCGCCGAGCATGAACGACCAGTGGTCGGGGAAGACCTTCCGCATGAACACGCGCAGCCCGCGCGCCCCGTGGAACCTGTCGTCCAGCCATCCGCCGACGCCGGTCAGCGCGCCGGGGACGTTCACATCGTCGCTCATCCGCGCTCCCAGAAACTCGGGCCGACGGGCTGGGTGAAGTCGCTCTTGGCCACCAGGTAGCCCTGCGCATCCGTGGTCAGCGGCAGTTGCGGCAGCGGCCGCGGCGCCGGGCCGAAGATCACCCGGGCTCCCTCCGCCGCCTGGAACGTCGACTGGTGGCACGGGCACAGGATGTGGTGCGTGGTCTGCTCGTAAAGCGCCACCGGGCAGCCCACGTGGGTGCAGATCTTGGAGTAGGCGACGATGTTGTCGACCGTCCAGTTCATCGTGCTGATCAGCGTGCCGCCGTTGTAGACCGTCGGCACCTGCAGCACACCCGGCTGGAACCTGATCAGGATTACGGTGGCCTTGGCCAGCGCGTCCGGGTCGTCCTGGTATCCGTCTGGCACGATCGTGATCATGCTGCCCGGCGCGCTGAACTGCGCCGCGGTGAGCGGCTGGTTGGTCCCGTACACGAGCAGCCGCCGGCCCGGGCTCCACACGGTGTGCCGCAGGCTGGTGCCGGGCTGCGGACCCGTGTCGCGCAGCACCACGATCGGGATGGCGGCAAGCGGCAGCGTGGCGAGCATCAGCGTGCGCCGCACCATCGGCCGCCTGACGAACTGGCTGGTCGCCGCGGCCTCCTTGAAGTACTCCTCGAACGCGGCCCGCTCGGGTCCTGCCGAGCGCATCTCGTGCCGCTCCTCGGTCATCTCCACGTCCGGCATCAGGTGCCGCACCCAGATCAGCGCGCCGAGGCCCAGGGCGAAAAGCGCGACGGAAAGCGACAGTCCGAGGGCCAGGTTGGAGCGGAAGACCTTGTCCACGGTGTGCACGCCGAGGCCCACGTAGGCGGCGATGAAGCCGCAGCCCGCGAGGAACGCGAGCAGGAAGCAGAACACCACGATCTTCTCGGCGTTCTTGGCGTGCTGCGGGTAGTCCGACTCGACCGGCAGCTTCTCTTCGCCGTGCTCGGCGAGCGCGACGGCACCGCCGCCATGAGCTGCGGTTTCCGCGCCGCCGTGGGCCGCGGCTTCCGCGTCGCCCGGTTCGCCGAGCAGCCTGGGCGCCGGCGGGGGAGTGCCGATCACCCGCCGCGGAGCCATCCCGTGGCCCTCGGGGGTTTCGGCGCCCTGGATAGCCTCGGAAGGCCCAGGCGTCTCTTCCATGTCACTCATCAGTGCTCCGTCTCGGAGGTGCCCGAGGCGCCCGCCGCGTCCGACTGGGCAGCGTCCCAGGGTTCACGTCGCCTGGCGGTGATCCACATCGCGATCAGCACCAGGAAGCCCAGCCCGCCGAGGAAGACGACCGCGCCCTCGGTGATCGGTCCGGTCCGGCCAAGCGACAGCCCGCCGGGGTTGGGCTCGGTCCGGGTATCGAGGACGTACGCGATAATGTCGCGCTTGGCCTGGGGGCTGATCGCGCCGTCGGAGAATACCGGCATCGCCTCGGGGCCGGTCAGCATCGCCTCGTAGATCTCGGTCGCGGTGGCCTGGGTCAGCGGCGGCGCGTCCTTGCCGTAGGTCAGCGCGCCGCCGGCGCCCGCGAAGCCGTGGCACTGCGCGCAGTTGGCGCTGAACAGCTGGGATCCGAGCGCGGTGTCCGCACCGGACGTGGAGACCTGCGCCGCGTCCGGGATCGGCGGCCCGCCGCCGAGGGAGGCCACGTAGTCGGCGATCTCGTAGATCTGCTGCTGGTCGAACACCGGCGGCTTGCGCTCGTTCTCCGCGCCGACCTCCTTGGCCGGCATCCGGCCGGTGGATATCTGGAAGTCGACAGCCGCCGCACCCGCACCGATCAGGCTGGGCCCGTTCGCCGTGCCCTGCGCGTCCAGGCCGTGACAGCTCGAGCACGTGTAATCGAACAGGGCCTTGCCCGCTTCGATGCTCGCCTGCGATCCAGCCGATGCCTGCGCGGTGCCGCCCTGCCAGGTCAAGGCGCCGTAAACCAGCGCGACCAGGACGAGCCCGAGCAGCAGGGCCGCGTAGCCGGCGGCCGGGCGCCTGCGCCTGGCGTTGATCCAGCCCACTGAGGTCCCCTGACTAGTGAATGAGGTAGATGGTGGTGAACAGCCCGATCCACACGACGTCGACGAAATGCCAGTAGTACGACACGACGATCGCGCTGACCTGCTGTTCATGAGTAAATCTCTTGGCCGCGTAGGTACGGCCGAGAAGGAAGATAAACGCGACGAGACCGCCGGTCACGTGCAGTCCGTGGAATCCGGTGGTCAGGTAGAAGACCGACCCGTAAGGGCTTGAGGACAGCGTCAGGTGCTCGTGCCTGATCAGATCCAGGTACTCGTAGCCCTGCCCGCAGACGAAGTACAGCCCCATCAGGAACGACAGCACGTACCACTCGCGCAGGCCCCAGCTCATCGGGTGGAAGATCGACCTGGTGCGCTTGATCTGGCCGCGCTCGACCGCGAACACGCCCATCTGGCAGGTCACGCTGGACAGCAGCAGCACGGTGGTGTTCACCGAGCCGAGCGCGATATCAAGGTGCGCTCCCGGCCACGCCAGCCCCTGGCCTTTGTCCACCGACCTGATCGTGAAGTACATCGCGAACAGGGCCGCGAAGAACATCAGCTCGGAGGAGAGCCAGATGATCGTGCCGACGCTGACCAGGTTCGGTCTGCTAGCCGGCGTGCGCGGGCTCGTCTGCACGGTTGCTGTCGCCACGAGGCCATTATTACGACACCCTGTAGGCGATCGCCACGCGACCCCCCGCGTTGGTACCAGTCTCGATAACATCTCCCTCATGAAGGTCGTTGTGTACAGTCACGACGCGGATGCCCGGGCCCAGATCAGGCTCGCCATCGGGCGTCGTCCCGCGATGGACGTGCCGGACGCCGAGATCATCGAGGTCGCCACGCAGGCAGCCCTGCTCCGGCTGCTCGACGCCGGCGGCGTCGATGTGATGGTGCTCGACGGCGAGGCCCAGCCGGCCGGCGGCATGGGCGTGTGCCGCCAGGCCAAGGACGAGATCTACGACTGCCCGCCGGTGCTCCTGGTCATCGGCCGCGCCGACGACGGCTGGCTCGCCACCTGGTCCCGCGCGGACGCCGTGGTCAGCCACCCGATCGACCCGGTCGCGCTCGCCCACGCGCTGGCCGGCCTCATGCGCGAGCGCGCCGCCGTAACCGGCTGACCGCCATGGATTCCCGGACCACCTGGCCCGCTCTCCTGGGCGCCCTGACTCGCGGCGATTCGCTCACCGCCGACGAGAGCGAATGGGCGATGAACGAGATCATGGACGGCGCGGGCTCGCCCGCCAGGATCGCGGCCTTCGCCATCGCGCTGCGGATCAAGGGCACGACGGTGGCCGAGATGACCGGCCTGGCCCGCGCGATGCTCTCCCATGCGACCCCGATCGACCTGCCTGGCCGGTTCACCGACCTGGTGGGCACCGGCGGAGACGGGGCGCACACGGTCAACGTGTCGACGATGGGCACGATCGTGGCCGCCGCGGCCGGCGTCCCGATGATCAAGCACGGCAACCGGGCGGCGTCCTCCGCTTGCGGTGCCGCCGACGTGCTTGAGGCGCTCGGCGTGGTGATCGACCTGCCGCCCGCCGCCACCGCCGAACTTGCCTCCGCGGTGGGGCTGGCGTTCCTGTTCGCGCCGCTGTATCACCCTGCGCTCAGGCACGCGGGCCCTACCCGCAGCGAGCTCGGCGTGCCCACGGTGTTCAACTTCCTTGGCCCGGTGGCCAACCCGGCGCGTCCCTCGGCCCAGGCGGTCGGGGTCTTCGACCCCAGGATGGGCGAGATCATCGCCGGCGTGCTGGCCGGCCGCGGCTGCTCGGCCCTGGTGTTCCACGGCTCTGACGGCCTGGACGAGCTGACCACGACGGGCACGTCCTCGGTGTGGGTCGTGCACGACGGCGAGGTGGCCAAGACGGAGTTCTCCCCGTCGGACCTGGGCCTGCCGCAGGCGTCGGTCGCCGACCTGCGCGGCGGCGACGCCGCGCACAATGCCGCCGTGGTCCGCGCGGTGCTGGCCGGCGAGCAGGGCCCGGTACGGGACATCGTGCTGCTCAACGCCGCGGCCGCGATGGCGGTCACCGCCGGGGTGCCCGGCCCGGACGCCCTGGCCGCCGCGCTGGCCGACGGCTACGCACGGGCCGCGCAGGCCGTCGACTCAGGCGCCGCCAGCGCCCTGCTGGACCGCTGGATATCGGAAAGCCGCCGCCTGGACCCCAGGTAATCCCGGCCCTCGGGCGCTGAGCCTTCCGGCGCTCAGCCCTCGGCGCCCAGGCCGAGCGAGAACGCGGCCTCCAGGTCGTGCCTGGAGTAGGTACGGAACGCGATGTGGGTCTCGGTGTGCGTGACCCCGGGAGTCTTGTTCAGGCCGCCAGGAATGACGTCGGCCAGTTCCTCGTGGCTGCGGACCCGGACCATCGCAACCAGATCGAATTCGCCGGTGACCGAGTACACCTCGCTGACCTCGGGGATCTGGGCGATGGTCTCGGCGACCTCGGGAATGCGCTGGATGTCTGCCTTCACCAGAACGATCGCGGTGACCACTGAATGCCTCCCAGGATGTCTGTGGTGGCGCTTACGCTACTACTCCGGGCCAGTCGCTGAGCTGCCCGAGGGTATGCACGCCCCGGTGGGCGAGCCTCCTGATCAGCCAGCCAAGCACGTCCGCGGTCGCGCGCGCGTCGGCGAGCGCCCGATGACGCGGCGACGTCCTAGCCCTGAAGAACCCGGCCAGCGTTCCCAGCTTGACGTCGGGCACCTGGTCAGGATCCATGACGTACCTGGCGAGCATGACCGTGTCCAGCACGGTGAACCCCGGCCAGGCCAGCCCGCAGGCCTCGCAGCCTGCCTTGAGGAAGCCGAGGTCGAACGGGGCGTTGTGCGCGACGAGCACGCACCCGTCGGCGAACCGCAGCAGCCCGGGCAGCACCGAACCCAGCCTCGGCGCGGTGGCTAGCATCCCGTCGGTGATCCCGGTGAGGTCCGCGATGCCCGGCGGCACCGGAATGCCCGCATTGATCAGCGAGGCGAATTCTCCCCGCCGCGCCCCGCCGTGCACCCTGACCGCCCCGATCTCCGTAATCGTCGCCTCCGCCGGCGACCACCCCGTGGTCTCGATGTCCACTACGGCAAACTCCAGCTCCGCCAGCGGTACGGCCTTATCTCCGCTGGCCGCACCCTGGTGCTCGCGGGCCGCGCTCCTTGATCCGTCAGCCGCGCCCTCGTACTCCCCGGCCGTGCCCACGCGCGGGTCTGGCACAAGCGTGCTCACGGCCTGACTGATCACGCCCCTTACGGTAGGGCCGCCCACCGACATTTCCCCGCTGCCCCGCCGTAACCCGCCGTTCCCAGCCCGGGGCGCCCGGCACCACTTGACGCACCATGGACCTGGCCTGCCGCCTGCCGATCACCCGGCAGGCGATCGCCAAGCACCTGACCCTGCTGGCCGATAAAGACGCCGGCGCCAGCCGCCCGGTTGCGCCATGGCCCGAAATCGGCGCGCACCCCCACTCGGCCGCCGCGTCCGGAAATGTCTCAGGGCGCCGCTACGGTGTATCCGCCCATGTACGGAATGCCATAGGAGGCGTCATGACGATTGATTGCCGTCGCTGCGAGATGCGCGGTATCGGCTGCGACGATTGTGCCATTGCGTCCATCGAAACACGAAACGTCACCGGCCGCCTTCCGGCGGCGCAGGCGCGAGCGCTCAGCGTTCTCGCCGATGCCGGCCTGGTGCCTCCGCTGCGTTTCACGATTCCAGACACACAGGCCCAGATCTGCGCTTCCATGCCCTTTCCGGACACTAAAGCGTCGTGATAATAGCGCGCAGAGGTCCTTCCCGCAGCAGAATCGTGACATCGTAATCCAGGAGTTGGAATTGCGGGAAACGGTTGAATCGCCCTTATGCCTTCACTACGCTTGCCCGAAGGTTGGCCAGCCGGTAAACGAGCCACGGACCTGGGCGAACACGTTCGGGATTCGCGTGGATTACAAGGAGTGTGGTACGTACGTGGGTACGCGGCCGGGGGGCAGCAAGTCCCTGATCCGCCGCGCTATCGCGATAGCGGCCGCGCTGGCGGTCGCTGCGGGGCTGGCCGTTTTCGCCTCTCGTGCCGGTGCCTCTCCCCAGCCGACCGTGGCCCAGGTCCAGGCGCGGATCAACAAGCTCACCTCGCAATTCGACCACGTCACGGAGCAATTCGACCAGGCCAGCCAGCAGCTCTCCGCCGCCAAGGCGAGGCTGTCCCAGGTACGGGTGGAGCTCTCCCACGCCAACGCCCAGTTCCACGCCACGCAGATGATCGTCGCGCAGACCGCGGAGGCCGCCTTCGAGGACACCGGGGCGACCTCAATTGCCAGCATCCTCACCTCCGGCGATCCCAGCGCGATCCTCCAGCAGGGTGCGCTCCTGCTTGAGCTGTCGAACAGCAGGAACGCCGAGACGCAGCAGCTTCTCACCGACGCCAGCCAACTCGCCGCCATCGAGCAGACGATGGAGCGGACGGAGTACGGGATCTCCCAGCTCAGGTCGCAGCTCGCCGCCCACAAGAAGTCCCTGGGCGAGCTCATCGCTACCGAGCGGGCCACGCTGGACAGCCTGACCGTGCCGCAGCAGCAGACGGTAAAGAACAACACGATCGGCGCGAACGGCAGCACCACGGTGACCTACAGCGGGCCGACGACGACCGAGGCTGACAAGGCCGTCGCCTTCGCCTATGCCCAGCTCGGCTGCCCCTACGTGTACGGCGGCACCGGACCCTGCCATCTGGGCTTCGACTGCTCCGGGCTGGCTCAGGCCGCCTGGTCGGCGGCGGGAGTGGCCATCCCGCGCGACAGCTACGAGCAGTGGGCCGAGCTGCCGCACATTGACCTGTCCGCGATCGAGCCCGGTGACCTGCTGATCTATAACGGCGAGGGGCACGTGGCCATGTATGTCGGTGGCGGCTACATCATCGACGCCCCGCAGACCGGGATGGACGTGGAGCGGATCCCGATGAGCACCCCCTGGTACGCCGACAACATCGACGGCGCCGTCCGCCCCTGAACCTGCCAGGCCGCGGCTGGCCCAGGTGGACTCGCCCGCCGCCGTCCGCCTAGCCTTGGTCGCGTGGACGATGGCGCGGAGCCGATCCCGCCGGGTCGCGCCAGCTGCCCAGGAGGCTGCGCCAGATCGCGATGATCGTGGTCTTCGACCTGGGCGGCCCGCTTCTTGTCCACGGCCTGCTCGGTGCCCTGGTCGACCGGCGGCCGGACGTGATCGGCGTGATGGTCCTCGGCGGCATCGCGGTGGGCACCATACTCGGGCTCACCACCCACAGCGCCAGGCGCACCGTCAGGACCAGCGGCTAAGGACGACACGACGGGCGCTATACACTCGTCCGGTGTCCCGCACGCTGATCGTCACCAACGACTTCCCGCCCCGCCGGGGCGGCATCCAGTCGTTCGTGCACGGGCTAGCCACCCGGCTGCCGCCCGATTCGGTCACCGTCTACGCGCCTGCCTGGGAGGGCGCCGCCCCCTTCGACGCCGGG
>Ga0335078_10017287_pt1 | contig 10711 bp, 6 predicted proteins | sample Lox_Sample_32_FD_206711 | JGI IMG/M metagenome (GOLD analysis project Ga0335078, IMG submission 206711) | Soil microbial communities from Loxahatchee National Wildlife Refuge, Florida, United States - Lox_Sample_3.2 | ecosystem: Environmental > Terrestrial > Soil > Wetlands | place: USA: Florida... | reverse complement strand
GTCGTAATAGAACGAAGGCCAGGATTCCCCATCGCGCACCAGGAATGTATGCTCCAACTTGCGGTGCAGAGACGCGCTTAGAGGGCTGGCGTGTATAGCTCTGCGAATAAGTTTTCGAAACCCCGAAGGCGTCACCGCGCGATAGGTCGAATCCATGCGCGAATTCGTTAGAGTCCAAGCATAACGAGTGTAGCCCGCAAGGGTCTCGTCGCTTCCCTCTCCTGTCAGCACGACCGTCACACGCTCCCGTGCCAGCCGCGCTACAAAATAGAGGGACACACTCGAGGGCCAAACGATCGGCTCGTCTTCATGCCAGACGAGGCGGGACAGGCTCTGGAAAAATTCCTCCCGGCTCATCCGAACCTCGTGATGGTTAGAGCCAATGTGCGCGGCCACTTCCCGCGCAAAGCCTAATTCGCTGAACTGTTCTTCTCCATAGCCAACCGCGAACGTCTCAATGCGATCACCGCGGATCTTCGAGGTCAGTCCCGCCACCGCACTCGAATCCAGCCCCCCGCTAAGGAAAACGCCCAGCGGCACGTCACTCATCAAATGCGAAGATACGGCGCCTTCCAGCAATTCCCGATATGTCTTCACGTAATACTCGCGAGGCTGCGCTTCGGCATCCACGGCAACGTCCAGATCCCAGTAGCGCTCGATGCGGGGCTCTCCCTTTTCGCGAAGCTCCAGGGTATGTCCCGGCATCAACTTTTGGATGCCCGAAAACATTGTTTCCGGCCCGGTGATATATCCAAAGGCTAAGTATTCGGCCAAGGTGCCGCGATTGAATTCGGCGTCGACTCCCGGATAGGCCAGGATCGTCTTGATCTCTGAGCCAAAGAGGCAGGCCTTGCCGTCCCAGCGGTAGTAGAACGGTTTAATTCCGAGACGGTCGCGCGCCGCGAAGATCGTTCGCGTGCGCCGGTCCCAAATGACGAACGCAAACATGCCGCGCAGATGCTTTACACAATCGCGACCGTACTCTTCATAGAGGTGAATAATCGTTTCCGTATCGCTTCGCGAACGATAGCGATGCCCCTTGGCTTCAAGTTGCGCGCGCAATTCGGAGTGGTTGTAGATTTCCCCGTTATAGACAATCCAGACATCTTGATTTTCGTTGCTCAGGGGCTGATGGCCGCTCTTCACATCGATGATGCTCAACCGGCGCATCGCAAGACCGACGTTTTCCTCGACAAAGAATCCTTCGTCATCCGGGCCACGGTGCACGATGCGGCGATTCATGGCTGCCAGTACCTCGCCATTCACACGCCAATCGCGATTTTGAAAGAAGATGCCGCAGATACCACACATAAAGAATTCGAACCTTGCTTAAGTCTGAGAAACCGCGAATTTATGGAGTGCCTTCCGACTCGCTCTCGACGCGCAATGAGAGCGCCGGCGCAGGCTCTTCAAGAATCGCTTCCGGATCCGAACTGAAGACCTGTCTATTGTCGTTGTCTATGTCCAGTTCGCCCCAGGAAACTCTCCGCTTGAACTTGAGCGTCGGTCCGGCTTCCACTGTGGCATGGGTTCCATTCACAAGAATGAGCCGCCGCCCCAACCCTTCGCGCGACTGAATCCAGCAAACGAATTCGGCATCACTGGACACGGAACCGTGACGCCAATTCTTCCCGCTTTCCCCAAACACGAAGCTGCAATCCTCGTTCCCCACAAATCGGTAACCGGTCGCGCCCGAATCCTGAGGCTGACTTGCAATTCGAGTGAACTTACCCGGCACGTCTAACGCCTCATCCAATGTTACTAGCAATGTGCAGAACTCGCGTGGGACAGGCCCTGTGATTGAAAAAGTGAGTACGCTTGCCGACGACTTCTGCCCGTAGGCTGGCGACCATGGCTGCTTGCTCACCTGTTCGGCCCATCCGTGCCCTTCGACTGGCAGAAGAGCAAAACCGTTGGAAGCGCCTCTCACGCGGTACAGGCCGTCTTTCACCAGCTGAACGTCTTGCCCGAAGCGCCAGAAGACTTCCATCAGGTGCTGACCCTGGCCAGTTATCAAATCGCGAACCAGGTAGATTCCGTTTCGAAGGGATAAGACGGTTCGACGATGGCGCACGGGCGACGGAAGGCGCTCATAACCGTCATGGCTTCCAACCATCAGATCAAAGTGCTTGCCTTGAATCCATTCGTCTGCCTTGGATTGCGTCAGTCGACTCCAGGAAAATGCTGTTGCCGGCTCAGCTTGATCGACGCCGTCCACGCGCACTGTGTTGTGCATGGCAGTCCCGCGGAAGAGTCTGCGATCGTCTCTTTCTCCCGCGTATTCACAAGTACCCGGATCGATTAACAATTCCGCTCCCCGTGCATGCAACGTCAAGCTCAGAGCGTCCGCATGCCCGTGCCCGCCGCTTTGCGTCCCGAGCGGGCCGCAATCCATCACAAGCTGAACCGACGGCTGGGCGCACGGCATTACATAGAAACCGGCAGTGCCCAACGCTGCCGATGACCGATCGACTGGTTGAGTCTCCAGTTCGTCCCACTGCTTCACACCCTCGGGACCGAGAAGCCAGATGGTTTCCTCGCGCAACTGCTGCGCCAGAGCTTTGAATTCCCCTCGGTTGAACAGGATCGCCCCCGTCGCTAATGGATCGAGCAAATGCTCCGCCCGATTCCGCCTCGAGTCGAACAAACGACCGCCGTCGTCATCACCAAATCGGGGAGGCGAGCCAACGCGGCCCAGGAGGGACAGTGCAGAGAGCATCTTCTCGAGAGTAGCTTCGAAATCGGCAGGCAATTCAATGCCATTCACCATCGCCAGAATCGCCGCATGAAGAAAGAAATCCAGCGCATAGACGTGATAGTAGGTGGATTGTTCGAAATGAAAACCATCTGCCTGCACCTGCCGGCGTGCTCCCTCCAGTACAATTTGCCAGCCAGTCTGCCGCCAGCGGTCGGCGCCGTCCAATTCCGGGCAAAGCACCCCCAGAAAGAACAGAGCGGCTCCCTCACCTAGCAGGTGAGTATTGGGCGAAAAATACGTAGATAGATACCGTTCAATATGCCTTCCATGCAGCGCCAGTCCACGCATCCACTCGGCACGGAAATCGGGGATTCCAGGCGCCCCTTCCAGCAAGTGATATGTCCACAGCCACGACAAACTACGGAAGCCCACTTCCAGGCTGCTCGCCCAGTTCATCCCGACCGGGTAAGGGTTTTCCTCCCACCAATGCCTCCACTGTCGCAGAATCTCGTCGGGATATCGCATGTTCCCCGTGAGCCGGTACGCCTTCGCGAGCGTAACGAAGTGTTGATGCCGGTTCAGTTCCCATGTGACCTTGCTGTCGCCTACTTCCGTAAAATCGAGGTATCGTACTCGATGAAAAAGCTTTCGCGGCGCCCGCTTGCCATGCACGAGATCGAGGTGCCAATCGATCGGACGACCGTATTCGAGCCCGCTGTAACCGAGTAAATCGAAGCGGTGCTGAAGAATCCGCTCAGCTTGCTGGAGTATCCGATCTGCCTGGTCTGGGATTCTTTGTTGAAGCAGGCGGACACGGTCATTCACTTCGAGGGACGAAAAGAAGAAATGGCCCCGCTGCGTCCCGGCCCCGGTTTGTGCGTGCCGGGCAAAGTCATGCTTCAGCAACCAAAGCAGACCGTCCTGCCTCTTATCCAGTTCTTGATGGAGGCGGAAGCGAAGCTCGGCACGATCCATCCGCGCGATTCGATCGGCCAATTGACGGAATTTGTCGACACTCATGGGGCCCGAGGCTCGGCACGTTGAAATGGGTTGCCGTTCCAGAGTTTCCGCCTCGTTAGGTATTATTAACTGTTCCTGTCGTATCCCGCTAATCATGGCGAGACTGCAGAAAATTGCAACCTCGCGGCGGAAGGAACGACCAATAACACTTCCGTCATTGCTCGGCTTGTGGGAGTCGGGTTCGCGGAAAATTTGCCCGCTGGAGGCCTATCCAGCGCTTGGAGCCCCCACGATAGGAATTCATGAGCAGGAAAGTCAGCGTGTTCGGACTAGGCTACGTCGGATCGGTCACGGCAGCCTGTCTCGCTTCCAAGGGAAACTCTGTTATCGGTGTCGACCTGAGCCGATCGAAGGTCGAACAGCTCGCATCCGGTCAAAGCCCGATTGTGGAACCGCGCATGAAGGAGTTGGTGCAACATGCGCACGCCGCTTCCACATTGCACGCCACCACCGACTCGGCGGAAGCCGTCATGCAGACAGAAATCTCGTTCCTGTGCGTCGGCACTCCCAGCTTGCGCAGCGGCAAGCTCGATCTCGGCCACGTCGAGCCAGTGTGCCGCGATATCGGCCAGGTGCTTAGGCGTAAGGACGACTTCCACCTCATCGTGCTACGCAGCACTGTCCTTCCGGGAACAGCAGAAAGCATCGTTATTCCTGCGCTGGAGCAGAGCAGCGGCAAGCGCATGGGGAAAGATTTCGGCGTCTGTGTAAATCCGGAATTCATGCGCGAAGGCACGGCTGTGGCAGATTTTCTGCAGCCTTCGATGACGATCATCGGCTCATCCGATGCCCAGCACGCTGCCTGGCTTCGCGACCTTTACGCATGGGCGCCGGGCCGCATCTTCGAAACTTCGTTCCGCTCGGCTGAGATGGTGAAATATGTCTGCAACGCATGGCATGCCCTGAAAGTGGCTTTTGCCAACGAAGTGGGAACGCTCGCCAAAGAAATGAAAGTCGATGCCGAAGCCGTCGTTGAAATCTTTACTGCCGACGACAAGCTCAATATCTCCCCCAGCTATCTGAAGCCGGGATTCGCGTTTGGCGGCTCGTGCCTGCCCAAAGACGTTCGCGCCTTGAACTATCGGGCCAAGGAACTCGATCTACATCTGCCGCTGTTCGAGTCCATCATGCCCAGCAATGATGAACATCTGCAGCGAGCAATTGAGATGGTGCTCGCGTCCTCGAAACGCAACGTGGCAATTCTCGGTCTCAGTTTTAAGGCCGCTACCGACGACCTCCGCGAAAGTCCCCAGGTCCAACTCGTCAAACATCTTCTAGGCGAAGGACGCAAATTAAGAATCTGGGACGACAACGTTTCCCTGGGGCGCCTCATCGGCTCCAATCGCGAATACATCGAGCACGCCATTCCACACATTGGATCTCTTCTGGTCAGCGATCTGGGAGACTGCTTGCGCGACGCGGAGGTTGTGGTCATCGGCACGCGCGGCATTTCGCGTAATCAACTCCAGCAGCATCTCCGCCCCGATCAAGTAGTCATTGACCTGGTGAATCTGGAAAAGTCGCGACGCCCTGCGCTCAAGCAGTACGAAGGAATCTGCTGGTAGGCTACCTTGCGAACTCTCTGGGTCAAAGCGGGCAAACTCCTGCCGGTCGATACCGGCGGCAAGATTCGTTCCTACAACATCCTTCGTCATCTCGCACGCGCGCATAGCGTCACCTTGTTGGGATACTATGGCGGCCCGAAAGACAGCTCTTACGAGGACGCAATCGCGCTTGAACTGCCGGGAGCACAAACCATCCATACCGCCGTTCTCGACGGTTCGGGGGTCGCCCAAACCCTCTCCTATCTGCAACTCATGTTTCAGTCTGCGCCGTTTGCCGTCAGCAAGTTCACTCATGCCGCCGTGAAGCGAGCTGTGGCCGATAGACTTGGCAGTGACAAATTCGATGTCGCGGTCTGCGACTTTCTCTCCGCCTCTCTCAATTTTCCCGCGCAGCTTTCCACCCCGACCGTGCTTTTTCAGCACAACGTCGAGACCTCTCTCTGGCAGCGCCTGGCGGAGACGGAATCCAATTTCGCGCGTCGCTTCGCCTACAAGATGGAAGCCGGCAAGATGGCGAGTTACGAACGCGCCGCTCTCGGACGCTTTCATCACATCATCGCGGTTTCTGAACACGACAGGCAGCAGATGCTGGCCATGGATCCATCGTGCTCGATCACCGTTGTCCCTACCGGCGTGGATACAGAAAAGTATTCCGTCGCGCCGCCTTCTCAAGCCAATCCTCCAAAGATTGTGTTCCTTGGTTCCATGGACTGGGAGCCAAATATCGACGCCGTCCAATATTTCTGCCGCGACATTTTCCCGCGCGTTCGCAGCCAGTTCCCCGCTGCAATTTTTCAGATTGTGGGCCGCAACCCGCACGCCAGCGTCAAACAACTGGCTTCGGATTTCGTCGAGGTCAGCGGAACCGTCCCGTCGATCGCCGAGTATCTACGCGAAGCAACGCTCGTGGTTGTTCCCCTTCGCATTGGCGGAGGGACTCGCCTGAAGATCTTCGAAGCGATGGCTACCGGAAAGGCTGTCATCTCCACATCAATTGGGGCCGAGGGCCTTGCCGTGCAGAGCGGCCGCGATTTGATCCTCGCCGACGAACCGGCATCCTTTGCAGAAGCAGTCCTCGCGCTCCTGACCGACTCTTCCCTGCGTCGCCGCTACGAGGAAGCCGCCGCGAAACTCGCGGTCCAATACGATTGGTCGAACATCGTGCATCAGTTCGCTGCAGTCCTGGAGGAGGCGGCAAGAGTTCCACTCGGTTCGCCACGACCATGAATGTCCTGATATTGGATGGGAACCAGAATCAGGCCGTCGCAAGCGCGCGATCCCTGGCACGCGCCGGTCACACTGTTTTTGTCGGCGAGACCTCAACATGGTCCAAGGCCGGTTGGTCGCGTTCGTCCTCGGGATCCATCCAATACCCTCCACCAAATACAAACATAGCGGCATTTCTGGAAAGCATCGCATCGTTCGTGCGGCGGCGGCCCGGCACTCTCGTCCTGCCGATGACCGAGGCCACCACGCTGCCCATCTCAACCTATCGGGATTCCCTTCTGAAAGCGGGCGCACGACTGGTTCTTCCCGACCATAGCGATCTGCTTCGGGCCTTCGACAAAGACGAAACCACCCGCCTCGCCGCGTCGCTTGGAATCGCTATCCCGCGCACGACTCTCGTCGGCACTCCCGAACAAGCGCAGGCATCGGCGCCAACTCTAAACTATCCCGTTGTTCTCAAGCCGCGCGCGTCCGAAGAACTGAGTGCGGGAATGGTTCGCACGGCGGGTCGTCCGCTCTACGCCCGAAACGCTGCAGAATTCATTGCCGCCTATCGCGCCATGAGCGCACGTGCCTCGGCTGTGCTCGTACAGGAATTTGTTCGTGGGGATGGAACCGGCTACTTCGCCCTGATGCACCACGGGGAACTTCGCGCAGAATTTGCACACCAGCGTATTCGTGATGTGCATCCGACGGGCTCCGGCAGCGCAGTTCGCGTCAGTGTCGAGCTCCATCCCGAAATTCGCCGCGCATCCCTGGCAATCCTGTCCTCCCTTCGTTGGCATGGAGTCGCAATGGTCGAATACCGCAAGTTGCCGGGCTCAGCGCCGGTCTTCATGGAAGTCAACGGACGTTTCTGGCACTCGCTCCCTTTGTCTTGTTATGCCGGGGTGGATTTCCCGGCCCTGCTGGCACGCATGGCCGAGAGCGGCGATATCCCCCCAACCTCGGGCTACAAAACAGGAGTCCGCTGTCGCTGGCTCCTCGGGGACGCACGACATCTGCTTGAAGTCTGGCAAGGCCCGCCGCCCGGCTATCCGGAAACATTTCCCGGCCGTCTGCGAACGCTCATCGATGTACTCATGCCAGTTCCCGGCACCTATCACGATCTGTTTCAATGGAAGGACCCGCTGCCAGAATTGGGCGACTGGATCTATACACTGCAGCGGGCTATCGGGGGGCATGGATGAAAGGCGCGCTGCACGTTCACAGCACGTACTCCGACGGTGAGTTCACGCTCCCGGAATTGCGCCGTGCCTACATCGCCGACGGATGCTCCTTCGTGTGCATGAACGACCACGCTGAATATTTCGATTGCGATTCGGTCAAGGCCTACGCTCAGGATTTGCAGGAAAATTCCGACGAACAATTCTGTTTCGTCATGGGCCTCGAGTACGAGTGCGAACGCCGCATGCATATCCTCGGATACGGCGCCTCCGCTGTGGCTTCCAGCAAGGATCCCCAGGCAGTGATTCGCCACATCGAATCGCAAGGGGCAACCTCAGTCATAGCCCACCCGAAAGACGAATTCTTTCCGTGGATCGAAACGTTCAACACTCTTCCAAAAGGAATCGAGACTTGGAATTCCAAGTACGACGGTCGCTATGCGCCGCGCCCGGGAACGTTCGCTCTGCTGCAGCGTCTACGTCAACGAGCGCCCCAGATGCAGGCCTTTTACGGCCAGGATCTGCATTGGAAGAAGCAATATCGTGGACTTTTCGTAGCGCTGGAATGTGACAAGCCGGAGCCAGCTCCGATACTCTCTGCGTTGGCGGCCGGCAAGTACGAGGCTGTGAAAGACGAACTGCATTTGCCTTCCTCTGGTATTTTGCCCGATGCCTTGCTTGCCGAATTCGGAAAGGTCCACCAGCGCTCCAATCGCATCTGGCAGTTCTTCAAAGGCGGTACGGCGACGCTGGATCGTCTCGGCATTCACGTTCCAGAAGCCCTCAAAGCCCAGCTCCGCAGGATTTTCTGATGACCGATCACGGAATCGTATTCCTGATGTACCACGAACTCGAACTGCCGGGGCGCGCCATGGCGCAGGCAGATCCGGGATACGTGCGTTACATCCTGCCGCAGAAGGCATTCCGGGAACAGATGCAATGGCTGCACGAGCAAGGTTGGCGTGGGCTGAGTGTCAGCGAATCGTTGCTATTGCCAGCGGAAAAGTCGGTTACCATCACCTTCGACGACGGCTGCGAGACCGACCTCATCGCAGTGGCACCGGTACTATCAGAATTCGGATTCCAAGCCACGTTTTATGTGACCGCCGGCTTCTTGGACAAGCCGGGCTACCTTACCGCTGCGCAAATTCGCCAGCTACATTTTTCAGGCTTTGAAATCGGCTGCCATTCCATGACGCACTCCTATCTCAATGATCTCCCCGCCTCGGCATTGCGGATGGAGATCGTCGATGCAAAGCTGAAACTCGAAGACGTCGTCGGCGCCACCGTGGAGCATTTCTCCTGTCCAGGGGGGAGATACGACAGCAGAACGATCGCAATGGCAAAAGAGGCCGGCTATCGTTCCGTGGCGAACAGCCGCGCTCACGCCAATACTTTCTCCACAGACTCGTTCCATCTGGGTCGAGTCGCCGTCATGCGTGACACAGGACTCGCGACGTTTTCGAAGATCTGCGCGGCATCCGGTTTGTGGAAAACTCGCCTCTCGGAATCAGTTCGCGAGTCAGCCCGGACCGTTCTTGGCAATGCACTGTATGATCGCCTCCGCGGCTGCCTGCTGGGCGAGCCATAACTTCGGTCTCTTCAACGCAGCACAGGCCTGTATCGCGCTCGGTTCGCCATCCTTTCGTCATGTACCTCCGGGCGCTGGCAGACCCGGTCCCTCGGTAATCTGTGCCGCAACACAGTGAACCCCTAAAGTCACCGATAAGGACTCGAACGCATATGTCCCCCACTTTGTCGTTGCGAGGCTTATATAGTGAATCCCAAAACGCTTCTTTGGTATGAAGCTCGACGTTGTTCCTTCTCAATTGATGCCCTGATTCTCGTACTACTCGCGATCGCTTTGGCCACATGGACGGGTTGCGCCGGAGTTTCGCAGACCGCGTCTACTAACACCTCGACCACTTCTACAACCAAAAACACCGCGCCGAAGATCACGGTCACGGTTGCGAACACGACCATCACTGGCGGTACCACCCAGCAGTTTTCGGCTCAGGTGGAAAACACAAGCAATACTGCGGTGGTATGGAACACGAACTTCGGAACGATTTCTTCCACCGGACTTTTCACCGCGCCGAAAGTGACCTCAACCCAATCGTTCGTGATCGTTGCCACCAGCGTGGCCGACAGTTCCGTCTCGGCCAAAGTAGCCGGAACCGTTGTCCCCGCTCAAACAGTCGGCGCGCTCAAGATCGTTACCTCTAAACTTGCAGGAGGAACCAGCGGAGTTTCGTATAACGCCGCTCTCTCGGCTTCCGGAGGCCAGTCCCCATATCAATGGAACTTTTCTTCGGGAAAGCTTCCTGCCGGACTGCAGTTCGACGGATCGACCGGCGTCATCTCCGGGACACCGTCGCAGACAGGCAGCTTCTCGTTTACCGTCGTCGTAAAGGACGCGGCCTCGAATCAGACTAGCCAGGCACTCGCGTTATCCATCGCGGCGAATTCCTCGAGCAGCTTCGACGGTCCAGCCGAGCTGCCCCGGGTTTATCTGCAAACTGCACTTGCTGACACGCCAGCACCAGGCAAAACGATCGCTGTGGGCACGGGTGGCGATTTCCAGGGCGCTCTCAACAGCGCCAACTGCGGCGACACCATCACCCTGCAGGCGGGAGCGACTTACGGCGGAGTGTTTTACTTCCCGCAGAAATCCTGCGATTCCGGACACTGGATCATCGTTCGCACCAGCACTCCCGACAGCGCTCTTCCGCCCGAGGGCACTCGAATGACGCCCTGCTATGCGGGCGTATCTTCCCTGCCCGGCCGTCCTTCGCTCAACTGCACCTCAACCAAGAACGTACTGGCGAAGGTGGAATTCATCAACAAAACGGGATATGGCCCGATCGTCTTCTCCAGCGGCGCCAATCACTACCGCTTGCTCGGACTGGAAATTACGCGCACCGCGGGAACATCGGTCGTCTCGAACCTGATCACGCCGGACGTCAACGTGGGTGCCAGCAATATAGTCCTCGACCGGTTGTGGGTTCACGGCACCGCACAGGATGAAACCACGC
>Ga0335078_10017286_pt1 | contig 10712 bp, 9 predicted proteins | sample Lox_Sample_32_FD_206711 | JGI IMG/M metagenome (GOLD analysis project Ga0335078, IMG submission 206711) | Soil microbial communities from Loxahatchee National Wildlife Refuge, Florida, United States - Lox_Sample_3.2 | ecosystem: Environmental > Terrestrial > Soil > Wetlands | place: USA: Florida... | reverse complement strand
GGTGAAGGGGAACCTTCGGCTCATCTCCGAGCAGGTGGACAGGGCGGCACGGATCATCAACCAGATGCGGGAGCTCACCCGCAGGTCGGACAACACCTTCTCCATCCTGGAAATCAACGGTGTCCTGCGGGAGTGCCTGGAGTTCCTGGTCCCCCAGATGAAGCTTTCCGAGGTGGATCTCTCCCTTTCCCTGGAGCCCGACCTGCCTCCGGTCTGGGGAGACAGGATCAGGCTTGCCCAGGTCTTCCTCAACCTGCTCACCAACGCCCGTCAGGCCATGGACGGCGCGGCGGACAGGCGCCTCAGCGTCACGAGCCGCCGAGACGGAACGCCCGAGCTGCCCGTGGTGATCGAGATCCGCGACACGGGCAAAGGCTTCTCCGAAGAGCAGGCACGGAAGCTCTTCCAGCCCTTCTACACGACGCGCAAGGGAGGCCACGGCCTCGGGCTTTCCATCTCTCGCGCCATCATCAAGGACCACAAGGGGGAGATCGAGGCGGCGGGAGCCCCCGGAACGGGTGCAACGTTCTGCATACGCCTCCCCGGCGCCCGGCGGAACGCCACGGGGAGCGGAAACTGATGGCAGGACAGGAAGGCTCGACGATCGTCGTGATAGATGATGACGAGGCTGCCCGGCACTCCATCGGGCAGATGCTCCGCCTTCGCGGGTGGCAGCCGGAGGTCTTCTCCTCCGCGGAAGCCGCGCTGGCATGGCCCGGAATGGCGGAGGCCATGTGCATCATAACGGACGTGAAGATGCCGGGAATGGACGGGGAGGAGTTCCTTGCCCACGTCACGGCCATGGCCGCGGCGCCTCCGGTGGTCATGATCACCGGCCATGGCGACATCGCCATGGCGGTACGCTGCCTGAAAGCGGGCGCCTTCGATTTCGCGGAAAAGCCGTTTGACGACGACGTCCTCCTGGCCTACGTTGCCAAGGCGGTGGAGAAGAGCAGGCTGGTCCGTGAGGCGCGGGACCTGCGCCGCCGGCTGCGGCTGTGCTCCCCCGGGGAAGACGGCAGGTTCGGCATGATCGGGCGCAGCCGGGCAATCCAGGAAGTCTATGCCCAGGTGGAGGCGGCTGCCCGCTCGGATGTGCCGGTGCTCCTCCTGGGAGAGACGGGGGTGGGCAAGGAGCTGGTTGCCCGGGCAATCCATGCGCAGAGCCGCCGGTCCAACGGCCCGTTCGTGCCGGTGAACGCGGGCGCCCTTCCCGAGACCATGCTGGAAAGCGAGCTCTTCGGCCATACCAAGGGCTCTTTCACGGGGGCCGTGGAGCAGCGGGAGGGCAAGCTCGTCATGGCGTCGGGGGGCACGCTCCTCCTTGACGAGATAGAGACAATTTCCGCCCGCGCGCAGGTGCAGCTCCTGCGCGTGCTGGACGACGGAGTCGTGGAGGCCCTGGGCAGCGACAAGCCGCGCAAGGTCGACATCAGGCTCGTGTGTGCTTCCAACGTGGAGCTCTCGGAGGAGGTCAGAACCGGGGCCATCCGGGAGGACTTCTATCACAGGATCATGGTGCTCTGCATCCGCGTTCCTCCCCTTCGGGAAAGAGCGGAAGACATCACGCTCCTGGCATCCCACTTCCTCAAGCTGGCCTCAGACAGGAACGGCATCCCTGTCCCCGCGGTGCCGGAAGCGACCCTCGCGGACATGGTGCGCTACCCGTGGCCCGGGAACGTGCGGGAGCTGAAGAACGCCGTGGAGCGCATGGTGATCACCTCCCGCGAGGGAACGGCCGGAGGTTTTTCTCCCGATATGATGGGAGATGCCGGCAGGCTCCTCTCGGTCCCCCCGGGAGAGGGCCTTCTTCGCGACGAGCTCGAGAAAGTGGAGCGAAGAGTCATCGAAACGGCGCTGAAGGATCACAAGGGGGAAATCAACGCGACGTGGCAGTCCCTGGGCATCTCCCGCCGCGCGCTGTACGAGCGCATGAAGAAGTACGGGCTCGACCGGGAGAGCTACCGGGGCTGAAAAAGCGGGCTCCGGATGGTACGCTTGGTGCAGCGGGAGGCGTCGAGCCACATGGACCGCGCCCGGATCCTCGTCGTTGAAGCCGAAGAACCTGTCGCACTCGCCGTCAAGGACTGCCTGGAAAGACTGGGCTACGAGGTACCGGACGTTCTCGCCTCCGGTGAGGAGGCCGCGGAAAAATCCGTCAGCCTGGCGGCGGACCTGGTCCTCATTGGCGCGCACCTTTCGGGCGCGATGAGCGGGGCGGACGCCGCGCGCCTGATCAAGAGCTCCACCGGCGTACCCGCGGTCCACCTGAGCTCCCTCTCCGACACCCCCACGGAGCCTTTCGGGTTCGTTCTCAAGCCCATCGAGGAAAGGTCGCTGGAAGCGACGGTCAAGATGGCGCTCGGCCGAAGAGTCACGGAACGCCGCGTCGACGTGCGGATTGCCGGCGATCGCATGACCGCGGTCGCCAGCTTCTCCGCTCCCGCCGCAGGCACGGGGCGGATCGAGCTCGAGGAAGTGCGCGGTCTTCTGACGGCAAAAGGCGTGTGTTTCGGAATCGACTGGGACCTGGTCAATTCCACGATTCTTGCCTGCAACACGTCGCGCAAGGCGCTCCTGGACGTGGAGATAGCGCACGGCCGTAAGCCGTCGAACGAGGTCGAGCGTCACCTGGACGTCGAGCCCTCGCTGCTCACGAAGGCGGCTCCCGAGAGCTCGGAGACGAGGGCAATCGACTTCAAGGCGCTCAGCCCGTTCCAGCTCGTCAAGAAAGGCGACATCCTTGCGCGAATAACTCCCCGCACGGAGGGCGCAGCCGGTGTCGACGTCACGGGGGTCGCCGTCGCGTACGGCCGGACCGCGTGCACGTCGCTTCGGCCGGGCAAGAACACCCTGGTTCAGGGCGACTCAGTAGTGGCCGGGTGCGACGGGAAGTTCGTGCTGGGTGAGGATTCCTTCTGGGTAAGCGAGGTGCTGGAGATTTCCGGCGACGTGGACTATTCAACCGGGCACATCGACTTCCCCGGCGACGTCGTGGTGCGGGGCCAGGTCAAGCAGGGCTTCAATGTGAAGGCGGGAGGGTCCCTCACGTGCGCCAGGACCATCGACGCCTCGGAGATCTCCTGCGGCGGCGACCTGGAGACGGACCAGGGAATCCTGGGAAGGCCGGGCAGCATGGTGAAGGTTGGCGGCCGGGTCCGCGCCAAGTTCATAGAGAACTGTTCGGTTGAGGCCGTCGGGGATGTGCTGGTGACCACCGGCTGCCTCAATTCAACCATCAAGACCCTCGGTGCGGTCTGCACCGGGCCGAAGGGCGTGATCATTGGCGGCAGGATCCAGGCGGTCAAAGGAGTCACTGCCTTCCAGATCGGAAGCCCCGCCGGCGTTCGAACGGAGATCTGCTGCGGTGAAGACTCCCGGGTCCAGCAGAAGCTTGCCTGGATCAAGGACAAGAACGCGGAGCTGGGCCTCGCGCTCAAGGACGTGGAAGCCAGGCTTGCCGCTCGAGGGCAGGGGGACCCGCACCTCGTTCAAGCTCGGGACAATCTGAAGGCTGCAATGCACAGGATGAGCGATTCCGCGAAAGGCCTTGGTGCCTTGCTGGACAGGAACAAGGAATCGACTGTCGGGGCAACAGGGGAGATCCACCGCGGCGTGCTTGTGGAGCTCTGCCGCGTGCCATTCGCGGTTGCCAGGTCGATGAGCGGAGTACGCCTTGTCCTGGACAAAACTGCCAACGTGATAACCCCGCAGCGCCTGGGCAGAGCTTGACTCCCGCCGGGCGCGTGTGACCCCGTCCCCGGGGGCGGCTGCGCCAGGCGCGCCTTTGCATCCGCGTGCCGCGAACCTTGCTATGGGCCCCTTTTTCCGCGATGATACTGTAGGGAGGGGAAGAGGAGTCACAATGCCTGAGTACGCGTCAATTGCTGATTCGAGCAAGCCCAATGCCGGCCGAATGTACGACTTCATGCTGGGAGGAAACCACAATTTCGACGTGGACAGGCAGGCGACCCAGCAGGTCCTCAAGCAGGCACCCTTCCTCCCCAAAGTTCTCCGGCTCATCCGCTGGTTCCTTGGCGAGGCGGTGAGACGACTCGCGGCGGATGGATACACCCAGTTCATCGATTTTGCCTCGGGACTGCCGACAATCGATCACATCCACCAGATCACCCCGGCGGGCACGAAGGTCATCTATTCCGACATCGACCCCGTCACCGTCGCGTACGGGCAGGAAATACTGAAGGACAACCCCAATGCCCGCTACGTCGCCTGCAACGTGGGCACGCCGGAGGATCTCCTGGGCGCCCCCGTGGTCAGGGAGTTTTTCGGAACCAGCCGAAGGATCGCGTTCGGCATCAACGGTGTCGCGTTTTTCCTGAGTGACGATGCCATCGGCCATGCAATGAAGGCCCTCTACGATTGGGCGGATGCGGGTTCCCGGCTTTTCCTCTGCGACATGTGCCTGCAGGGAGATACCGTATCGCCCACGCTGCAGGAGATCTTCAACATCTACAAGGGGCTCGGCCAGCCCATGAGGTTCCGACCCCTGGATACTCTCAAGCAGCTGATAGGGCCATGGAGAGTGAGGGAGCCCGGCTTCCTGCCCCTGGAGGAATGGATCGGCATGAAGACGGTCGTTGAGGGAGAAACCATGAAGCAGGATTCGGTGACCATGCAGGGCGTCATCCTGGAAAAATGACCGAGTCCGCCCTGAAGACTCTTGGAGATGCACTCGGCTCGAGCCTGCGTGAATCGGCCTTCGAGAACCGGTATTCCCTGCATCCGCGCCGTCTCCTTGAGATCGGACAGGAGCTTGCGGGCTCTTTCCTCGGGTTCATCGAAAAAGACCCGGCTGCCGACCCGTTCGGCTTCGGCCAGAAGCTTGCCAGAGAGGGACTCGGGGAAAGGACGATCCTGCTTCTCAGCACGCGGCTGCGCAACAAGGAATCGCTCACGGCCGCCGACGCCTTCATCGAGGCGCTTCTTGCGGGTTTCATGAAATCCCGCGAGCAGCAGATTCTCACGGACCAGGAGCAGCTGCGTCACGCGCTCTCCGCCGCGTTGGAAAGCCAGAGCCAGGAGCTTTTCATCAAGAATCACGCCATCAATACCTCGATCAACGGGATCGTGCTGGCGGACCTCGACGGGAAGATCACGTGGGTCAACTCCGCGTTCCTGCAGATGTGGGGCTACGCGTCCGCCGCCGACGCCATCGGCGCTCCCCTGGGAGACATCTGGGTCGGGGAAAAGGCCCGCGACATCGTGTCGCTTCTTCCCCGTTCGGGGGGGTGGCGGGGGGAGCTTGTGGCGCGCCGCAAGGACGGTGTCGCATTCAGCGTGGAGCTGTCCGCTTCCGTGGTCAGAAACGAGGAAAGCAGGGCCATTGGCCTGATGTCCTCCGTGGTCGACATCACCGAGCGCAAGAGACTCCAGGCCCAGATCCTCCAGGTCCAGAAGATGGACGCCCTGGGAATGCTGGCAGGCGGGATCGCCCACGACTTCAACAACCTCCTCACCGCCATCAACGGCTACATGGAGCTCCTCCTGATCGAAGCCCCGCGGGATACCGTGATGTACGAGGACCTGATCCAGGTGCGGGCTGCGGTGGACCGCGGCGCCGCGCTGACCCGCCAGCTCCGCCTCTTCACGCGGCAGTCTCCCGGGACGCGCCAGACCGTGTCGTTGAACAACATCGCCCAAGAGACGTGGCAGCTCATCAAGAGGACCTTTCCGCCAAAGATCGCCATCGAGCTTTCTTTCTCTCCCGACGCCGTGAACATCGAGGCTGATCCCAACCAGATGAGCCAGGTGCTTGTCAACCTTTGCCTCAACGCCCGGGATGCAATGATGGAGCGGGCGGAGGGAATTGCCGGCGGTACGCTCACCATCGGGACGTCTGTCGTGGAGCTGACGGAGAAAGCTGCGGCGAAATACGTGAGCGGGCAGCCGGGAAAGTATGTCGTGCTGTCGGTTCGCGACACGGGGGTCGGAATGCCGCCGGAAATGCTCGAGAGACTGTTCATTCCTTTTGTCACCACGAAGGCGGTGCGAAGCGGCACGGGGCTCGGGCTCGCCGTGGTCTACGGAATCGTGGCGAGCCACAATGGCTTCATCGAGGTGACAAGCGTTCCGGGAAAGGGCTCCACGTTTGAGATCTTCCTGCCGCTGAGCGAGCGGAGCGAACAGATTGACGGCACCTCCCTGCAGGGACCTTCAGAGCAGGGCTTCTCCCGCGGCCACGGCACCATCCTCGTTGTCGATGATGATCCCCAGGTGCGGCAGGTGATCACGCGGATGCTGGAAAGCTGCGGGTACGCGGTGGTTACCGCCAGGGACGGCAGGGAAGGCCTGGCGAGATTCGCAAACGGCGTCGGCATCGACCTCGTGGTCCTGGACCTGGTCATGCCGGGCATGGGCGGGAAGGAGTGCCTGCGGCTTCTCCGGGAGGCCTGTCCCCAGGCACGCGTGCTCATCACGACCGGCCATGTCATCGACAGCTCCGCCCAGGAGCTCCTTCGCGAGGGCGCACTTGGCCTCGTAGAAAAGCCTCACAGCCTCCAGGCCCTCATTTCCGCGGTTCAGAACGCCCTTGGCAGATCCGACTAGAGACCCAGTCGACTTTCACAGCAACTTCGCCCTAATCAGCTTCTGAGCGATTTCATAGATATCCCTGTTGTCGCCTTCCCTCCTCACTCCGGTTGCCACCACATAGACGGCGACCTTGTCTTTCTGGACGCTGTAGAGGATTCGGTACCTTCCAGCCGCAACAATCCTCCGTAAGCCTTTGAGTGGACCCAAAAGTGCCCGTCCTTGTTTTTCCGGGGAATTGCGCAATCCGCCCATCTTCACAATGATTTTGCGGTACGCTTTAGAGTCCCCAACCTTGATTGCATCCAGCATTTCCTTGGCGGTCGGGGTGACGTACACCTTGTACGTCATCTTCGAGTTTCCTTTGATCGAATCTTTGTCCACGACAGCGTCGAAAGAGGGGGTGGGAGTCGAGAAATATTCGAGGAGGCTCTTCGCCGTACGCGGGCACATCGTTGCGCGTAGTACTCGAAGAGCAGCCAGCAATCGACCTCTCGTCGATCTACGGTGATGGTGTATCCATCTGAGTCAATGCCGGTGCTTTTCCAAAGCGACTCTGCCGACCGCAGTCCAGGATCAATCAATATTCCAAACCTTTCCTGCGGATCTTTGCCCCGGGTTCATCAGCGTTTTCCTTTTCCACCTCCTCCAAGGGAATGAGCTTACCCTCCTCGGATTCCTTGATGCTCCGCCTCAGCTTTTTCATGAGCTCTTCGTCCTCGAGGATGCTCAGAGTTTCCCGGATTGCGTCGTACTTCTCCCATCGCATCAGGGCAAGAACTCTCTTGCCTCGATTGGTAACCGCAATCGTCTCGTCAATTCGCATCCTGTTGCGAATCGACGTCAGTTGTTCCCTGGCAGCAGTGATTTTCAGCGTCTTGAGCACAGTCGTGCTCCTCTCTCTTTTGATGTTTTTAGGTCCTCGCCTGGACCCCTACCCCCCCTTCAAGACACAACGCAGCACGTACAAGCGTACGTACATTCAAATGTACATGTCAAGTGCTCAGCGCGAACATCCAAGGCGATGTTGCCGCCGCGTTGCTGTCGCCGGCGCGTGTGCATAAGTCGCCCATGTGCAGGATATGCCCAAAGATTGTGCCATGAGGCGTTTTGCCGTCTTCCGAATGCCCGAATTCAGCCCGCGAACTTTGATAATCCCATCTCATTACAGAGGAAAGATTTGATCCCATTGTGACATTCCGATCTCGAAGCCCGTCGACTCTATCGAGACTGAATTCACGATTGGCACGACGCTTGCAACACATCGAAGCGATCCTGTCGAACTGGATCATGGCTTCATGAAGGTCGAACAGCTTGCCAACGCCATCGAAGCCCGCCTGGTCGTCTCGAGCGGACCGGCAAACCCGGATATCCTCCGCGTCTACGGCGGAGCGACAATGAGCGACCTCATCGCAAACGCCGGCCCGGGCACATTGCTTATCACCTCGCTTGCCAACGTTCAGCTTATCCGGGTGGCAGAGCTGATGGATGTTCCTGGGATCTGTCTCTCCGATGGAAAGGAACCCGATGCGGACGTCGTGGCACTCGCCCGCGAAGCCGGCGCCGCGCTCCTGGTTTCGCGGGCCAGCCGTGAAAACCTTTGCGCCCGCGCCGCGCAGTGCCTGGCCGCGGAGAAGGCGCTGCCGCAGTGATCACGCTGAGCTTTCGAATTGCAGGAGGGGACTTCGATTCCGCCGGCCTCGCGGCACGGAAGCTCAAGGAGCAGCTTTCGAAGCTCGGCGTGGATGCCTCCGTCCTGCGACGCGCAATGATCGCCGCCTACGAAGCGGAGATGAACGTGGTCATCCACGCGCGCACCGGCACCCTGTGGGCCCGGGTGGATGAGACGAAGCTCGACCTGGAGGTTGCCGACGAGGGCCCGGGGATACCGGATGTCGCGCTTGCCCTGCAGGAGGGCTGGTCAACGGCTTCCGAGCAGGCCCGCCAGATGGGGTTCGGAGCCGGCCTCGGCCTTCCGAACATCCGTCGAAGCAGCGACCATTTCCAGATCGAGACCAGGGTCGGCCGGGGCACGCGAATCAGGTCGACGATTCTCTTCGGGACGGGTTCGCCCTCCGCGGCGCAGGCCCCCGTCTCGGCAATACCCCTGATGGTGGATGCGGATCGCTGCAGAGGCTGCCGGAGATGCATCTTTGCCTGCCCCGTGGGAGCGATTCGCGCGCGGGACCGGCGCCCCGTTCTCCGGGAGCACCTGTGCATCGGCTGCACCGCGTGCATCGAGGAGTGCCCTGACAGCGCCTTTGACATCCCGCGCGCGCCCCTGCCGGTCGTCCCGGCGGACGCTCTTCTCCTTGCACCCCGCGGGCTGCTCGCCGCCCTTTTCGGCATCCGTCCCCCGGAGCAGGTCCTCTCCGCGCTCCGCGAGCTCGGGTTTACCGAAGTGAGGCTGCTCGAGGAGTGGGAGGAGTCCCTCCTGGCGGAGGCCCGACGCGAAGCGGCGGCACGGGAGCTCCCTCTCCCTCGAATCCCTCCGTTGTGTCCGCCCATTACCGCGGTGATCGAAAGCAGGTTCCCCTCCCTCATTCCGAATCTTTGCGTCTTTCATTCGCCAGCCGAAGCAGCCTGCGAGGAGTTCCCTTTGCGTCCGGTATTCCTGGTTGCCGCGTGCCCGGGACAATACGGGGAGTGCTCCCGGTCCAGCCTCACGGAAAGGCTGACAGTCGTTTCTCCGGCTGCTTTGAAGGCAGCCATCCGGCCTCTTCTGGACGTCCAGCCTGCCGTCCGTCTTCCCCTGGGTGTCGCCGTTCCCCACCGCGCTTCCCCGCAGCCCGGCGAGCTTGCCGCAAGCGGTGCTCGCAGCGTGCTGAGGGTCCTTTCCCGCGCTGAGACCGGAGCGCTGGGCCGTGCCGCCCTCCTGGAGCTTCGCTTCTGCGCGGGAGGATGCTCCGCATCCCCTCTCCTTGGCTCGCAGCCGGAGCTCACCGACATGTGGCAGACAGTTGCCGTGACGGCGGGAGTGACGCCGCAGGTGCCGGCCGGGGTCGCCGCGCGGGCAATGCCTTTCGCGCAGCGTCCGGGCCTGAGGCTGGATGCCGCCATGGGAGAGGCAATTCGGAAGCTTTCCCGCATAGACGGAGAAACGCGCTCCCTGCCCGGCAGGGACTGCGGCTCCTGCGGCGCTCCCTCCTGCGCCGCGTTCGCGGAGGATGTCGTCATGGGCCGGGCGGCCCGGGCAGATTGCCCATTCACGGAGAATCACAGATGAAGCTGAGACAGATCGCGGAGGCACTCGGCCTGGAGAACCTCACCACCGAGCTTCCCATGGAAGAAGCGGGAAACGTGGATTCGGCGCACGCCTCCGACCTCCTCAGCGACGTGCTTGCCAACGCTCCCGCGGGTGGAGTGCTCATCACCATCCAGGTCCACATGAATGTCGTGGCGGTGGCGGTCCATGCCGGCCTTGCGGCGGTTGTTTTTGCCTCGGGAATGCGGCCCCCCGCGGACGTGCGCGCCAGGGCGGCCGCGGAGAAAATCAGCCTGTTCGCGACCCGGGAGTCGACCTTCGACACGGCGGGGAAGCTCTACGCGCTGGGGCTTCGGGGAAAAACGAAGGGATGATCCGATGCGCCGCGGACCTGCACATCCACACCGTCCTTTCTCCCTGCGCGTCGCGGCAGATGCGGCCCCGCGCCATTGTCCGTGAAGCAATGGAAAAGGGCATGGCGATGATTGCGGTGTGCGACCATAACAGCGCCGGGAATGTCCGTCCGGTCAGGAAGGCCTCCGAGTCACTGGGCGGCCCCCGTGTCATTGCCGGGATGGAGATCACGACCCGGGAGGAAGTCCACGTCCTGGGCTTCTTCCCGGATGAAACGGCCGCTTTTGCCGCATCGGAGGAGGTGCGGGAAGGGCTTCCTGCCTGGCGGCCGCTGTTGTCCCGCGCCCCGGCGTCCGGCAGCCGCAGCTGCGAGCAGGAGCTCGTGGATGCGGAAGGAAACATCACGGGGATCGAGCCGAAGATGCTGGCGGCCGCGAGCCTCTTCAGCCTTTGCGACGCCGTGATGCTGATTCATCGACACGGCGGGCTTGCCGTTGCCGCGCACATGGACCGGCGCAGCTTCAGCGTGCCGGGCCAGCTCGGCTTCCTTCCCGCCGACGTGCCATTCGACGGCCTCGAGGTTTCGGCGGCGGGAGCGGCGCGG
>Ga0335078_10017285_pt1 | contig 10712 bp, 11 predicted proteins | sample Lox_Sample_32_FD_206711 | JGI IMG/M metagenome (GOLD analysis project Ga0335078, IMG submission 206711) | Soil microbial communities from Loxahatchee National Wildlife Refuge, Florida, United States - Lox_Sample_3.2 | ecosystem: Environmental > Terrestrial > Soil > Wetlands | place: USA... | reverse complement strand
CGAGGTGGTGGACTGCAAGAATCATGGGACCTATTCGTACATGATCCAGATCGGCTCGCCGGAGGAATGCGTGGCAGCTCTCAAGGACAAGGGTTGGGAAACCTGGCGCTACTGACGCCTTAGGCGCCATGAAGATTTCGATCCTCGACGACTATTTCGACACCGTCCGCACTCTCCCCTGTTTCTCGAAGCTCGCGCCCTTCGAGACAACCATCTGGAACGACCACGTCGACGAGTCCGTGCTCGCCGAACGCTTGCGCGATACCGAAGTGCTGGTGCTGATCCGCGAGCGCACGAAGATCCGGGCCTCGCTGCTGGAGCGCCTGCCGAAGCTCCGGCTCATCAGCCAACGCAGCGTCTTTCCGCACATCGATATCGCCGCCTGCACGAGCCGCGGCGTGATCGTCTCCTCGAGCCAGCATCCGGGTACCCCCTGCTACGCCGCCGCCGAGCTCACTTGGGGCCTGGTCCTCGCGGGGATACGTGCGATCCCGCAGCAGATGGCCTCGCTCCGCGCGGGACGCTGGCAGCTCGGCGTCGGGCAGACGCTCCGCGGCAAGACGCTCGGCATTTTCGGCTACGGTCGGATCGGAAGCGTCGTCGCGGGCTACGGCAGCGCCTTCGGCATGAGGGTTCTGGTCTGGGCGCGCGAGCCCGCCATGGCGGCGGCGCGGGCGGAAGGACACGCGACCGCGCGGAGCAAGGCCGAGTTCTTCGGGGAATGCGATGTGCTCTCGCTGCACATGCGTCTCGTCGATGCAACGCGCGGGATCGTCACCGCCGAGGATCTCGCGCGGATGAAGCCGACGGCGCTCCTCGTCAACACCAGCCGCGCGCCGCTGGTGGCGCCGGGCGCGCTCGCCGCGGCGCTCCGCGCGGGACGGCCGGGGATGGCAGCGGTCGACGTCTTCGAGGCTGAGCCGGTCGCGGCCGGCGGCGATCCGCTTCTCGATCTTCCGAACGTCGTGGCGACGCCGCACATCGGCTATGTCACGGCCGAGGAGTACGAGATTCAATTCACGGATATATTCGACCAGATACTCGCCTACGCGTCGGGGAGCCCGATCAACGTCGTCAATCCCGAGGTGCTGAAGGCCCGCAGCTAGCGCGGCGCCGGGCTCAATCCTCGATCAGCTCCCCCTGCAGCGCATCGTGGACCTTCTCGCCGAAAGTCGCGTGGTGGGGCGCAGTGAAGTAGAGCGTCACGAGATCGAGCTTGGCCTCCGCCGCGGCGGCGACGGCCTTGACGATCGCGTCGAGCCAGGCCTCGACATGGTCCGAGACGTCCTGCCAATCGGGGCCCCGCCGGGTCGCATCGGAGAGCCGGTATTTCGCGACGAGATCTTGCAGCTCCTGCTGCGTGAGGCCGCCCCAGGCGAGGAAATCCAGGTGGAAGAGACCGAAGAGCGGGCGTGCCGCCAGCTTCTCGCCGAACTGAAGATCGCCGTAGCAGGCGCCGACGACGCCGTCGAGAAGCGCCTCGCGAAAGGCAAGCTGCAATTCCGGATCGTGCGCGACGGCCTGATCCTGCGCGATGCGGCCCACGGGCGTGCCGAGCTGGCGCACCATCCCCGCGAACAGAAGTGCGGCATTGTCGCCGATCTCCGGCGGATCGAGCGCGGGCGCACGCTGCGGCACCATCGCGTCTTCGATCTCTTCGAGCGCGTCTTCGAAGAGGAGATCAGTGTCCTCGAGCGGGATTGCCTCGTCGTCGCGATTGGCGGCGAGGCCGAGAGCATCGCCGCGGACGAGCTGCTGCCACTGCTGCTGCGCGACGGCGCGCAGGAGCTTCGGCTTCCTGTCGGTGAGCGCCGCCTTCAGCGCGTCCCAGGAAATGCTGTAGAACTCGAGAGCGTAGCTCATGGCGGTCACCCAAAATGCTTCGCTTCGTACGAAGGCCGAGACTTTGAATCGCGGCCGGACCGAAAAAATTCGGCGCCCATTCAGCGCGGCGCGGCGTTAAAGGCGTGTTAACGCCGCTCCCTCGACGCGGAACGCAGCCCGGACAATTTGCTACAATTGCCGCGAATGACCCGAAGGGGTGAAACGCGGGAACGCGTCTTGGTTTCACACGGAGGTCATGCTCTCCTTCCATGATCGTTCAACGCCTGCGCTGCGGGAGCCAGGTTCCCAGGGGGGCACGATGTTCAATCCCACGGCTTTGGTCATCGAGAGCTTCGTCGGCGAGCTCGAGGCCATGTACCACCGGATCTACGGGCTGCTCGAGCCCGGCTATCCCGGGATCATCGCCTTCATCGCGCGGCTCGCGCTCGAGAACATCGCCAACAGCGACGCGCCCTATCACGACGTCAACCACACAATCATGGTGACGCTGGTCGGACAGGAGATCCTGCGCGGCAAGCACATCAACGAGGGCGGCGTGACACCGCGGGATTGGCTTCATTTCATGGTGTCGCTGCTCTGCCACGACATCGGCTACGTCCGCGGCGTCTGCCACGGCGACCGCCAGGGCCACTACGTCATCAACGACAAGGGCGACGCGATCGAGGTGCCGGCAGGTGCGACCGACGCCTCGCTCACGCCCTACCATGTCACGCGCTCCAAGCTCTTCGTGCGCGAGCGCTTCGGCAAGGTCAGCCTCACCCATATCGACACGATGGTGATCGGACAGAACATCGAGCACACGCGCTTCCCCGTCCCCTCGGACGACGAGCACTCGGGCGTCGCGGACTATCCCGGCCTGGTGCGCGCCGCGGACCTCATCGGCCAGCTCGCGGACGTAAACTACCTCCGCAAGATCCCCGCGCTCTTTGCGGAGTTCTCGGAGACCGGCACCGCCGCGAAGCTCGGCTATCGAAGCTCGGAGGATCTCCGCCTCGCCTATCCGACCTTCTTCTGGAAGGCGGTGCGTCCCGTTATCGGCGAGGGCCTGCGCTGTCTTCGGGTGACGCAGGAAGGCAAACAGTGGATCGCCAACCTCTACGCGCACGTCTTCTCCGAGGAGCATCGCGGGTCGCTCTGAGGCCGGCGCGACGGCCACGCGGGCCCGGCGATGGCTGAGCGCGTGGGGAGTGCGCCGGGCACACTCTTCTGTTTCGGACTCGGCTACAGCGCGGGGTTCCTCGCGCGCGCTCTCCAAGCCGAGGGCTGGCGCGTGCTCGGCACCTTCCGCGACGCCGCGAGCGAGGCGCGCCTTCAGGGAGAGGGTTTCGAGACCCACCGCTTCGAGCGGGCTCATCCGCTCGACGACGCACCCGCGCTCCTCGCGGCCGCTACCCACGTGCTGAGTTCCATCCCGCCGGATGCCTCAGGCGATCCCGTCCTGGATCTGCACGGTGCCGACATTGCGTGCGCGTCGTCGAAATGGATCGGGTATCTCTCGACGACCGGCGTCTATGGCGATCGCAGGGGTGGCTGGGTCGATGAGGACGCGGCGCTCGAGCCCACCGGCGAGCGCGGGCGCCGCCGCGTCGCCGCCGAGCGCTGCTGGCTCGATCTCCACCGTCGGAATGGTCGGCCCGTGCACGTCTTCCGGCTCGCAGGGATTTACGGACCCGGCCGCAGCGCGCTCGATGCGCTCCGCGGGGGTCGCGCGCAGCGCGTCGACAAGCCTGGACAGGTTTTTTCGCGCATCCACGTCGCCGACATCGTGCAAGCGCTCCGCGCTTCGATGACCGACCCCGATCCCGGCGCTGTCTACAACCTCTGCGACGACGATCCCGCGCCACCTGCGGAGGTGATCGCCTATGCCGCTGAGCTCTTAGGTCTTCCTCCTCCTCCGCTCGTCCCCTTCGCGTCCGCTACTCTCTCCGAGATGGCCCGAAGCTTCTACGCCGACAACAAGCGCGTCTCCAACCGGCGAATGAAGGAAGCACTCGGCGTGCGGCTCATCTATCCGAGCTACAGGGACGGGCTGACGGCGCTATCGAAGGGTTAGCGGGCAACAAGTCCGGCGATGACGAGGCTAGAGCAGCGCTTCGATCGTTCGCACGAGGAGCGCCAAATCCTGGTCGCGGGAGAGGCGGTGGTCGCCGTCCTTGACGAGCGTGACCTCTACGTCCGCGCCCGCGAGCCGCTCCGCGAGGGCGAGACTCGTGCGCCAGGGGACGTCGGGATCTGCCATACCCTGGAGGAGGCGCACCGGACAGGTGATCGCGATCGGCGAGTGCATCACCAGGTGGTTTCGTCCCTCCTCGATGAGCGCGCGCGTGAAGATGTAGCCCTCTGGGCTGTATTGCGAGGGAAGCCGGACGTAGCCCTCGCGCAGGATCGTCGCGCGCGCTTCCTCGGAGAGCTCCGCCCACATGAGATCCTCGGTCGCGTCGGGCGCGGCGGCGATTCCTACCAGCGACTTGACGCGCTCCGGCCGTGCCAGCGCCGCGAGCAGCATGATCCAGCCGCCAAGGCTCGAGCCCACCAGCACCTGCGGCCCTTCTGTCAGTGCATCGAGCGTCGCGAGCGCATCCGCCTTCCAGCGCCCGACGGTGCCGTCCTTGAAGTCGCCGGAGGACGCGCCGTGACCGAAATAGTCGAAGCGCAGAAAGGCCTGTCCGCGCTCCGCGCAAAAGCGATCGAGCGCCTGCGCCTTGGTGCCGGTCATGTCGGACATGAAGCCGCCGAGGAAGACGACGCCGGGTGCGCGGCCGGGGCGGCGGCGAAAAGCGATCCGCTCGCCGTCCTCGCGGGCGAGGAATTCCGGCAGCTCGCTCGCGTGAGTCGTTTGAGCCATGGACATTTGCGGCGTCCTCATCGCATTCTCGCGCGCATGGCGAACGATTCGGACAGTAACACCGGCGGCGGCCGGGCGGAAAGCCGTCCGCCGGTCGTACTTCAGGTGCTGCCGAGTCTCGTCACCGGCGGCGTGGAGCGCGGAACGGTGGAGATCGCGCAGGCGCTCACCGCGGCGGGCTGGCGCGCGGTGGTTGCGTCCGCGGGCGGGCCTCTCGTGCACGAGATCGAGCGCGCCGGTGGCGTGCACGTGACCTTGCCGCTCGCTTCCAAGAATCCGCTGACCGTCCGCAAGAACGTCGGCCGCCTCGTCGAGACGATCGAGCGCTACAGCGTCGATCTCGTGCACGCCCGGAGCCGCGCGCCCGCCTGGAGCGCCTATTGGGCGACGGGGCGCGCGGGGCGTTCCTTCGTCACGACTTTCCACAACGCCTATGGCGCGGAATCCGGCCTGAAGCGGCGTTACAACTCCGTCATGGCCAAGGGCGACCGCGTGATCGCGATCTCGAATTTCGTGGGCGAGCATGCGGCCTCGGTCTATGGCGTGGGGCACGAGCGGCTCCGCGTCATCCCTCGCGGCGTCGATCTCTCGCGCTTCGACCCCGATCGCATGACCGCAGAGCGTCTCGTCGTGCTGGCGCGGCAATGGCAGCTCCCCGACGGCGCTCCCGTGATCATGCTTCCGGGCCGACTCACGCGCTGGAAAGGTCACTCGATCCTGATCGAGGCGCTCGCGATCCTAGGGCGGAGCGATGTGCATTGCCTTTTCGTCGGCTCCGGTGCCGAGCGCTACAAGCGCGAGCTCGCGGCGGAGGCCTCGGCGCGCGGCGTCGGTGCCACGCTCCGCATCGTCGACGAGTGCCGCGACATGCCTGCGGCATACATGCTCGCGGACGTCGTGGTCTCCGCCTCGACCTCGCCCGAGGGCTTCGGCCGCGTCATCGTGGAGGCGCAGGCGATGGGGCGGCCGGTGATCGCGACCGACCACGGCGGCGCGCGCGAGACAGTGAAGCCCGGCGACACGGGCTGGCTCGTCCCGCCCGGCGATCCCGAGGCGCTCGCGGCGGCGCTTGTGGCGGCATTGGCGCTCGCGCCCGATGACCGCTTCGACCTCGGTCGCCGCGCGCGCGAGCATGTCCGGCACAGTTTCGACACGGCGCTCATGGCCGCGCGCACCCTCGACGTCTACGAGGAGCTGCTCTTCCCGGCGGCGACGACGCTCAGGGCCGCGCGCGCGGCACTCGCTTGAGGAACCGGGAGTGGCGGCGGAGCGCATTCTCGTGATCAAGCTTGGGGCGCTCGGCGACGTCGTGCAGGCGCTGGGGCCGATGGCCGCAATCCGCCGGCATCACGCGGATGCACGGATCGTCTTGCTCACGAGCGCGCCCTTCGTGGGGTTCCTCGGCCGCTCTCCCTATGTGGACGAGGTTTGGCTCGACGAGCGCCCGCGGCTCATCGACCTCCCGGGCATCCTGCGCCTGCGCCGACGGCTCCGCGCGGGCCGCTTTGCGCGGGTCTATGACCTCCAGACCTCCGATCGCTCGAGCTTCTACCATCGCCTTATGGGACCGGGCGCGCGGCCGGAATGGTCGGGAATCGCGCGTGGCGCCTCGCACCGCCACGCGGATCCCGAGCGCGAGCGGATGCACACGCTGGAGCGTCAGCGCAACCAGCTTCGCCTCGCCGGAATAGCCGAGGTACCGCTCCCCGATCTCTCCTGGGCCGACGCCGACCTTCACGCTTTCGGCCTGCCCGAGCGCTACGCCGTGCTGGTCCCTGGCGGCGCTCCGCATCGGCCGGAAAAACGCTGGCCCATCGAACGCTATCGGGCACTCGCGGAACTCCTCGATGCGCGGGGCGTAATGCCGCTTACGATCGGCGGCGCCGCTGAGCGCGCGCTCGGCACGGCAATCCCCGCCGCGCGCGACCTCACGGGACGCACGTCTTTTGCCGAGGTCGCCGCGATCGGCCGCCGCGCACTCTCTGCGGTCGGCAACGACACCGGGCCGATGCATCTGCTGGTGGCGGCAGGAGTGCCCGCGACGGTACTCTTTTCCGGAGCCTCCGACCCCGCTCTGACGGCGCCGCGCGGGGACCGCGTCACCATCCTCCGCCGCGACCCGCTCGCCGATCTCTCGGTGGAGGAGGTTGCCGCGACCCTCGCTATCGGCTAAATCCCCGGCCCATGAGTACGACAGACGCATCCCAAGTCTCGCCCGGTCAGGTCCGGATCACGCTCCCGGACGGCTCGGTGCGCAGCTTTCCGGGCCCGGTGACGGGCGCGGAGCTCGCGAAATCGATCGGCCCCGGCCTCGCAAAGGCCGCGGTTGCGATCAAGCTCGACGGCGAGGGGAAGGACTTGGCGACCCGGATCGAGCATGACGCCCGCGTGCAGATCGTCACGCGCAGCTCGGCCGATGCGCTCGAGATTCTCCGCCACGACGCCGCGCACGTGCTCGCCGAGGCCGCGAAGGAGCTCTATCCCGACGTCCAGGTGACCTTCGGTCCCGCGACGGAGACGGGGTTCTATTACGACTTCGCGCGCGACCATCCCTTCACGCCCGAGGATCTCGTGAAGCTCGAGCAGCGCATGCACGAGATCGTCGACCGCGACGAGCCCGTGACGCGCGAGGTCTGGGAACGCGACGAGGCTGTCCGCTTCTTCGAGGGGATCGGCGAGAAATACAAGGCCGAATGGATCCGCGAGATCCCCGCCGCCGAGGCGATCAGCATCTACCGCCAGGGCAAGTTCGTCGATCTCTGCACGGGCCCGCATTTCCCGTCGACGGGAAAGCTCGGCCACGCCTTCAAGCTCATGAAGGTCGCGGGCGCTTATTGGCGGGGCGATGCGCGGAACCAGCAGCTCCAGCGAGTTTACGGCACGGCCTTCGCTGAGCAGAAGGAGCTCGACGCCTATCTCTTCCAGCTCGAGGAAGCGGAGAAGCGCGACCATCGGCGCCTCGGCCGCGAGCTCGACCTCTTCCACCAGCAGGAGGAAGCGGCCGGCAGCGTCTTCTGGCATCCCAAGGGTTGGACGCTCTACCGCATCATCGAGCGCCACCTGCGCCATCGCCTGGAGGAAGCCGGCTACGTCGAGGTGAAGACGCCGCAGCTCGTCGACCGCGCACTTTGGGAGGCCTCGGGCCATTGGGAGAAATTCCGCCAGAACATGTTCACGGTGAAGGACGAGGACGGCGATCGCATCCTCGCGCTCAAGCCAATGAACTGTCCGGGTGCGGTGCAGATTTTCAACCAGGGCCTCAAGAGCTATCGCGACCTGCCGCTGCGTATGGCGGAGTTCGGCTCCTGCCATCGCAACGAGCCGTCGGGCGCGCTCCACGGCATCATGCGCGTGCGCGCCTTCACCCAGGACGATGCGCATATCTTCTGCACGGAGGAGCAGATCAATTCGGAGAGCGTCGCCTTTTGCGATCTCCTGCGCTCGATCTACCGCGACTTCGGCTTCGAGGACGTGACGGTGAAGTTCTCCGACCGTCCGGCGGTTCGCGCGGGCTCGGACGAGGTCTGGGACAAGGCCGAGCACGCGCTAGAGGAGGCGACCAAGGCCGCGGGATTGCCTTACACGCGCAATCCCGGCGAGGGAGCGTTCTATGGGCCGAAGCTCGAATTCGTGCTGCGCGACACGATCGGCCGCGACTGGCAATGCGGCACGCTGCAGGTGGACTTCGTGCTGCCCGAGCGGCTCGATGCGACCTACATTGGCGAGGACGGAGCGAAGCACCGTCCGGTGATGCTGCATCGGGCGATCCTCGGCTCGATGGAGCGGTTCATCGGCATCCTGATCGAGCACTACGCGGGGCGCTTCCCGCTTTGGCTCGCGCCGGTGCAGCTGAGGGTGCTGACGATCACGAGCGATGCCGACGCCTATGCCGAGGAGGTCGCGGAGATCGCAGCGGCCGCGGGGCTTCGCGTCGAGACTGACCTCCGCAACGAGAAGATCAATTTCAAGGTTCGCGAGCACAGTCTCGCAAAAATCCCGGCGCTTCTCGTCGTGGGCAAGCGCGAGGCCGAGACGCGCAGCGTCGCAATCCGCCGCCTCGGCGGAAAAGAGCAAGAAATTCTTGCGCTTGACGAAGCCGTCGCTAGATTCAGGGCGGAGGCTGCGGCGCCTGCCCATTGAGGGGACGCCGCCGCTCTTCGCCCGCAGCCGGCCAGGGCAGTAAGTCCCTGGTGAGGCGGGCTTTTTTCACGTTCTCTGGAGGATATACATAGCCAGGCCACCGTTACCCGCGCCGCCCTCGAAAGATGGGCCCCGCTTCAATCAGGAAATCAACGCACCGCGAGTCCGCCTTGTGGACGAGCGGGGCAATATGGTGGGTGTTGTCACCCGCAACGAGGCTCTCACCAAGGCATTGGAGGCCGGCCTCGACCTCGTGGAGGTCTCGCCCAACGCCGATCCACCGGTCTGCAAAATCCTCGATCTCGGCAAGTTCAAATACGAGGAGCAGAAACGCCGCAACGAGGCGCGCAAGAAGCAGAAGGTGATCGAGGTCAAGGAGATCAAGCTGCGCCCCGGCATCGACGATCACGATTACGATGTGAAGATGCGCAGCATGCTCAAGTTCATCGAGGAAGGTGACAAGGTCAAAGTGACCATGCGCTTCCGCGGTCGCGAGCTGGCGCACCAGGAGCTCGGCATGAACGTGCTGATGCGCGTGCGCGACGACCTCGACAAGGTCGCGAAGATCGAACAGACCCCTCGCATGGAAGGCCGCCAGATGACCATGGTGATGTCGCCGAAATAGGCGGCATCATCGGCATCGGTGGGCCTACTTCGATCCTGACCTGTGCCGGTGCGCCCGGGTCGCGATGCCGTTGAACCAGCCGCCATGCGCGACCTTCGACCTCTCCGGCAGCGCACCGAGTGGCATCCATTCGAGCCGGGTTACGCCGCGGCCGCCCTTGACCGCGATCGCGTCCGCCGCATCGGAGCGAAAATGAAGGGCGATGTGCCAGGTGCCGTCGTTCCCTGTGAAGGAATCGACGTCGACAAGGTGCATTTCCGTGGGCTCGATGCCGAGCTGCTCGCGCGCGATCCGCTCCGCGGCGGCATACGGGTTCTCGCGGCTACGCAGGAGATCGTTGGGCAGGAACCAGCCGGGCTCCGCGTCGGGCGCCGTCTGAAACATCACATAGGCTACCGTCTCGGACGTGAGCAAACTCAGCGTCGCGATCAGCTTGACGTCCGAGTGCGTCCCCGGCCTCGCGCCCGCCGCCGACTCCGTCATCGCGGTATGTCTCGTCGCCTGAAGACGCTCTGCCTCAGCGGTGTCTTTTCGTTGACCCGCCATTCAAGGGCGAAGGGCCGCCAGTCGCGGTGGCGGAGCTCGACGGCCCGGCGGGCGGGCTACCAATGCTGATCCCGGCGGCCGATCCGACACCGGAATTGACGGAGATCGAGCCCGAATTCGTGACGCCGCCGCTGGTGTTGGACCCGATGTTGATGCCCGAGGCAGGGCCCGACAAGCTGCTTGCGCCGATCGCGCCTGTGTTCGTGACGCCGTTGATGCTCGACGTGCCCGTCACTCCGATCCCGACGCCGGAGGCGCCGGCATTCAGCGTGCCATGGTTCTGGACCGATCCATTGATCGTCGAATCCGTAATGGAGATCGCCGCCGGCGCACCCGGTGGAGGCGGTCCGATGACGCCGGAATTGACGATGCTGCCGTTGACGACTGCGCCATTGCTCACGGAGATGCAGTCCCGCGCGCCGAGGTTGTTGAGGCCCGCGAAGGTTCCGGGCCCAACCAAATTGCCGCCGGCGCTACATGCCATGGCACTCCCTCCCCCGCAGAGGGCGATGCCGACGGCGAGAATGCCGAGCAACCTCTTTCGCGACGCCCTGCCGATTGCCATGGATTGCTCTCCCGCACCGTACGATTCGAGGACGCACTCTCCACGAGGATACCGGATTGGCTGCTGCCGATGAAAATCAAACTTTTTGTGATGATTGCGCCGCATTTCCCCGCGCTCAGGCGGGTAAAAAAGCGCGTCGCCGAAGC
>Ga0335078_10017284_pt1 | contig 10712 bp, 6 predicted proteins | sample Lox_Sample_32_FD_206711 | JGI IMG/M metagenome (GOLD analysis project Ga0335078, IMG submission 206711) | Soil microbial communities from Loxahatchee National Wildlife Refuge, Florida, United States - Lox_Sample_3.2 | ecosystem: Environmental > Terrestrial > Soil > Wetlands | place: USA: Florida... | reverse complement strand
CTCCATTTAATGAAAGTGTCTAACATCGGCCGTGTCTCAAAACTTGGGGGCACTCCAAATCTCCGGGAGGAGCCACGGATGCACACAGATGGACACGGATAAGACGTTCCCAAACCAATCTGCGTGCATCCGCGTTTATCTGCGGCTATTTATCCGTATTCACTGCGTTCGCTTGTACCGGAACTACCGCTTGCGCTGGCCTTGCGCCTGATGGCGGATCTTCTTCTTCATCGATCCCCGCGCCACGCCGGCGGCGCGCTTGGCCTTGGGGGGCGCGGCCTTGCGCTTGGCGCGCTTCAACTTCTTACGTTCTGCTTTATCCGTGACGTTCTTCGTGTTCATCAGTTTCTTTTCAATCCTGCGTATTTTTCCACGAGCTTCTTGAGACCGAAACGAGGGAAGTTCACCGTGATCTTAGCATTATCGCCTTCCCCCTCGCGCCGGACCACCGTGCCCGTTCCATATTTCGGATGCTCCACCGTCATACCGGCGCGATTCACCCTCGGCGGCGGAGGCGCCGCGGGTTTGGGCGCCGGCGGACGCGCGAACGGAGCCGGCGGAGGTTGCGGCGGCGTCTTATTCGGATTGGCCTTGCCGCCCGAATTGAACGGCATGCCCCGCTCGCCGAAAAACTGCGAGATGTTCTCCACCGAATTGTAGGTCTTGCCCGTGAACGTATTCCGCTTGGCCGATTGACGGACCTCATACCGCTCGGCGTGCAGCCCGATTTCCGTGGCTTCGTCGCGCGGGCCCAGATCGTCGATCAAATCCTGCGGCACTTCGTTCAGAAAAATCGAGGCCGTCGAGCGTTCCTGCTCGCCGCCGCCGAATCGCCGCCGGTACTTCGCCCAGGTGAGGACCAGCCGCTTGCGCGCGCGCGTCATTCCCACGTAACAGAGCCGGCGCTCTTCCTCCAGGGCGTCTTCGGAATTCATCGACCGGCTGTGCGGGCACAGGCCCAATTCCAGCCCGGTCAGGAACACCAGCGAAAACTCCAGCCCCTTGGCGTTGTGCAGGGTCAGCAGGCTGACCGCCGAATCGGGATCGAATGCGTCGGCCTCCGCCACCAGCGCGGCGTGGTCCAGAAAATCGGAAATCGATTCGCCGCGCTCGGCCGCTTCCGATGCCGCGTTCGTCAGTTCGTCCAGGTTCTCGATGCGTGCTTCCGATTCCGGTGTCTTCTCCTGTTCCAGCATCCGCCGGTAGCCGGTCCGCTCCTGTATGAACTTCAGCAGGTCCGGCAGGGGCGAGGAACTGGCCACTAGCGACAGTTCCTGGATCAGGTTGCGGAATACCACCAGCGAGGATTGCGAGCGCGTGGAGAGCCGCTCATCGTGAATGATGCGCTCGATGGAATCCCACAGGTTGAGCGAATGCTCGCGGCTGTATTTCTCGATCTGCTCCACCGTGGTGCGGCCGATGCCGCGCGCCGGCGTGTTGATGATGCGCAGCAGGCTGACCGAATCGGTGTTGCTTACGGCCAGTTTCAGGTACGCCACCATGTCCTTGATTTCCGACCGTTGATAGAAGCTGAAGCCGCCGACGATGTTGTACTTGCGGCCATAGCGCCGCAGCGCCTCTTCCATCTGCCGCGATTGCGAGTTGGTGCGATACAGAATCGCCACATGGTCGCGCGGATTCGACGCCAGGTACTTCTCGGTGGCGTCGGCCACGAACAGTGCTTCGTTTTCGGAATCGTAGGCCGCATACACGCCGACGCGGTCGCCGGCGGGCGATTCCGTCCACAGCTTTTTCCCTTTGCGCGCTTTGTTATTCTCCACCACCGCGCCGGCTGCCGCCAGAATGTTCTTCGTCGACCGGTAATTCTGCTCCAGCCGGATCACTCGGGCTTTCGGAAAATCGCGCTCGAAATCCAGAATGTTGCGGATATCGGCGCCGCGCCAGCTATAGATCGACTGGTCTTCGTCGCCAACCACGCAGACGTTGCCGTGCTGCTCCGAAAGCAGGCGCATCAGCTCGTATTGGCTGCGGTTGGTGTCCTGGTACTCGTCAACCAGGAGGTAACTCAGGCGGCGGTTCCAGGAGCCGCGAGTGGCGTCGTCAAGCTGGAGCAGGCGCACAGATTCCAGCAGCAGATCGTCGAAATCGAGCGCATTGGCGCTGAGCAACGCCTTTTCGTACTCCTCGAAAACCGCGGCCAGATTCTCGCTTTCTTTGTTAACGGCCTGTTTATAAAAATCGGCGGGCGTCTGCTTCCGGTTCTTGGCGTGGCCGATTCGCGAGAGCGCCGCCCGGTACTGCATGAATTCTTTCTCTTCCAGGCCCAGCGCCCGGTAAGCCGCCTTCACGATGCTGATCTGATCGTCGTCGTCGTAGATGGTAAAACGGCGGGTGAATCCCGGCCGCACCTGCGAAAGAGCATCGCCATCGCGGCGAAGCAGCCGCACGCAGAAAGAATGAAATGTCGAGATATTCGGCGTGGATTCCAGCGGGATATCTTCCAAAAGGGCCGCGATGCGGCCGCGCATCTCATTGGCGGCCTTATTGGTAAACGTCACCGCCAGAATCGCGGAGGGGGGCACGTGCAGAGTCGTGATGATGTGCGCAATCCGATGCGTGATGACCCTGGTCTTGCCGCTCCCGGCCCCAGCCAGGATCAGAAGGGGTCCCTCGGTATGACTTACCGCCTCCCGCTGGCGGGCATTGAGCCCTTTGAGGAAATCCATGGTTGAGGGGACGAACTCAATTTTAGCATGCGGTTTCCTAAAAGCCGATGCTCCCATTGGTTCTAATGGCGGACGCGCCCGTGTGCCGTATAATTCTCGGGAATGGCTTTGAATCCGGGAGACCGTCTCGGACCTTACGAAATCTCGGCGCTGCTCGGAGCGGGCGGCATGGGCGAAGTGTATCGCGCCCGCGATTCGCGCCTCGACCGCGAAGTCGCCGTCAAGATCCTGAACGAAGAATCCTCGGCCAGCTCCGAGAGGCGCGGCCGCTTCGAGCGTGAGGCCCGTGCCGTCGCCGCTCTGAATCACCCCAGCATCCTTTCCGTTTTCGATTTCGGCTCCTCGGGCGGCCTCTACTACATCGTCAGCGAACTGGTGGAAGGTGAATCGCTGCGGCGGCGAATGGAGCGCGGCGCGATTGGCGTCAAAGAGCTCTACCGGCTGGCGGTGCAAATCGCCGATGGCATGGCGGCGGCGCACGCAGCCGGCATCACGCATCGCGATTTGAAGCCGGAGAATGTGATGCTCACCGCCGATGGCCGCGCCAAGATCCTGGATTTCGGCCTGGCGCGGCAGGCCGGGAAACAGGCCATAACGGATTCCGACGCCACGCGTACCCAACTGGACACCGAACCGGGCCGCGTGATGGGCACCGCCGGTTATATGAGTCCCGAGCAGGTGCGTGGACTGGCGGTAGACCACCGGTCGGACCAGTTTTCGTTCGGCATCCTGCTCTACGAGATGGCCTCGGGCGGCCCTCCATTCGCGGGCGATAGCAGCGTCGAAACCATGAATGCCGTTCTGAAGGATGAGCCGAAACCGCTCGACCCCAAAGTGCCGGCGCCGTTACGCTGGACCATCACACGCTGCCTGGAAAAGGAGCCGGCCGCGCGCTATGAATCCACCGGCGACTTGTATCGCGAGCTGCGCGGGCAGCAGGAGCACCTCTCGGATCTGTACACCTCGACCGAAGCGGCTCCGATACCCGTTTCGGCGCGCCGGACATTCCGCTCGTGGCGCTGGGTCGCGCTGACCGTTGCCGCCGCCGTGCTGGGGACGGCCGGTGGTGCCTGGTGGGCCGGCCGCTCTCGCGGCGAGATAGGCCGCCTTCGATTCACACCCATGGAGGTTACCTGGCCGAATGCTGGCGGGGCCAGATGGTCGCCGGACGGCAAAGCGTTCGTCTACCGGGCCGACGTCGAGGGTGTGCGGCAGATTTTTCTCCGCTACATGGCTTCGCCCTCGCCGCAGCAAATCACGCATGGAGCCGTAAATTCCTGCGTGGTGGGCTGGTCGGCGGACGGCAAACGAGTGCTGTTTACCGCGTGCAATCCGGGCCGCGAGATGGAAGTGTCCGCGGTGCCCATCTTCGGCGGCGAGCCCGAGAAAATCGCCAGCACACCGGTTCCGATCAACGCGGAGGTCTCGAACGGCAACATAGCGATCTTGACGAACGAATCCGGCAAATTGACGGTGGAATTCGGACCGCTGGGCTCGCCCCTGCGGCGCTACGCGCCCGCGCCCTTCGAAACCACGTACAACCTGAACGGTCCCACACTGGGTTTCTCGCCCGACGGCAAGAACATTCTCCTGTTCCTGGATATACCCCAGGCGCGCACCGCATGGATTCTGCCGTTGCCGGAGGGCCGCGCGGCTCCGAAACGGGTTTTTCAGGATTTGCCGGCTTACGGCGGTACACCCGAATTCAGCTGGCTTCCCGACAACCGCCGCATCGTTCTGGCGCTGCAGGACCGGCATGACGATGAACACTCGCACCTTTGGATCGCCGATGTGTCTTCAGGCGCCCGGCGCCAGATTACGGCGGGTACATCTTCCGAGATTGCTCCGGCGGTCTCGCCCGACGGAAAGAGAATCCTCTTCACACAGTTCAAGATGGAATCCCGCCTGGTGTCGGCGTCGCTGGAGAACGGCGCCGTCGAGCCGCTGCTTTCGTCCGATTTATCGGCCGGAATGCCGGCGTGGGCCATGCGGCAGGAGAGGTTCGCCTACACCACCAATCGCAACGGCCCCGCCGAGATCTGGATGCGCGGCGGCGGACAAGACCGCCAGTTGGTGACTCAGGCGATGTTTCCCCCGGAAAGTACCTACGCTTTCATGGTTCCGTCACTATCGCCCGAGGCCGACCGGCTGATCTATACGCGCATCGATTCCCACCTGGGAGTCTCCGCCTGGATTTCCTCGGTGAGCGGAGGCCCGCCGGTGCGGCTGACCAACGAACCGGCGATGGTGGAGTTCGGCGGATCCTGGTCACCGGATGGAAGGAACTATGCCTACCTGCGCTGCGCTTCCGGCAATTGCGGCATCGCCGTCGTGAAGCCCAGCGGCGAAGCGGCGCCTGTATTGATTCGGCAGAGGGTAGCGTATGGGCTCCCGCAGTGGTCGCCCGACGGCAAATGGATCAAAGTGCTGGACCCCTCCGACGGCTGGACTCTGATGTCGCCGGATGGCAAGACGGCGGAGACCCTCGGGTTGAAGGATGCGGTGGATCTGACGTTTTCGCGGGATTCCAGAACGGTATTCGGCATCCGCCGCGACCGGCAGCGCGCGCAAATGTTTTCGTTCGATTTGCAGAGCAAAGCCGTCAAACCGATCGGGCCCATCGATCTGGAGTATTTTCCAAGCAGTCCGGTCGGCCCGGGCATACGGCTCAGCCTGGCGCCGGACGGCAAGAGCATCCTGTACCCGGTGGCGCGGAGTTCGAGCAGCGTCTGGATGCTGGAAGGGTTCGAGTAGAGCCGCCGGCCGATCCCGCGTTTCCCGGCGCCGCCTAAAATGGAGGACGTGCATCGCGCAATCCTTCCGATTCTCCTGGGAGTCGCCGCGTTTCAGGCCGCCGCTGCCGAGAAACAACTCCTGCAGAAAGGTTGGGCTATCCAGTCCTCAGCCGGCCTACCCGATTCGGGCGCCGCTATTTCCACGGCAGGTTTCTCCACCCGCGGCTGGTATCCCGCGGCTGTCCCTACCACCGTCTTCAACGCCCTCGTCGAGGACCACGTGTATCCCGACCCGTACTTCGGCATGAATCTGCGCTCGGTGGCCGGAGTCACCTACCCCATCGGCGCGAACTTCTCGAATATCGCGATGCCGCCCGAAAGCCCTTTCCGCCGGTCGTGGTGGTATCGGACCGAATTCACGGTTCCCGCCGACTACCACGGCAAGACAATCTGGCTGGGCTTCGACGGCCTCAATTTTCGCGCCAATGTCTGGCTGAACGGGCAGCCGATCGCGACGTCGGACAAAGTTGCCGGCGCGTGGCGCTTGTTTGAATTTGACGTCACGGCGGCGGCGCGTCCTGGGGCTACCAACACTCTCGCCGTCGAAGTTTTTCCGCCGGAGCCGCAGGATCTCGCCATTACCTTCGTCGATTGGAATCCGATGCCGCCCGACAAGTTGATGGGATTGTGGCGCGATGTGTGGATATCGGCGACCGGGCCGGTGGTGATCCGTTACCCGTTTGTCACAACGCATCTCGAAAATGGCGCGGCGCGGCTCACTGTCCGGGCGGAGGTGACGAATGCCACGGAGGCGCCAATTGATGGTGTGCTCAAAGGGAAAATCGAATCGCTGGATTTTTCGCAGCCGGTGCATCTCGGGCCGCACGAAACGAAAGTCGTGCACTCATCGCCGCTCGCAATCGCCAACCCGCGCTTGTGGTGGCCGCTCGATGCCGGCGATCACCCGCTTTACCCGCTGGAACTGACCTTCGAAACCAACGGCACAATCGGGGATTCACGAAAGCTCGAATTCGGCATCCGAGAGATCACTTCCGAAGTCGACGCGCAAAATCACCGCGTGTTTCGCATCAACGGTAAGAATATCCTCATCCGCGGCGCCGGCTACACCTTCGACATGCGGCTCCACTCATCTCCGGAGCGGCAGGAAGCGGAGTTGCGCTACGTCCGCGACATGCACCTCAACGCCATCCGCTTCGAAGGCAAGCTCGAAGACGAACATTTCCTCAACCTCTCGGACCGCTACGGCATCCTGGTCTTCGCCGGATGGTGTTGCTGCGACGCCTGGGAAAAGTGGAACCAGTGGCCCGCGGAGAACGAAACCATCGCCCGCGAATCCTTGCGCGATCAGCTTCGCCGCCTGGCCGCTCACCCTTCGCTGGCCGATTGGATGTACGGCAGCGACAATCCGCCGCCGCCCAAAATCGAGAAGATGTACCTCGACGTCATCAAGGACGTCGAGTGGCCCAATCCCTATCATTCGTCGGCCACCGCGAAAAAGACGGAACTTGGCGGCCCGACCGGTGTCAAAATGGAAGGCCCCTACGAATACGTGCCGCCGGTGTACTGGTATCTCGATAAAGATCACGGTGGAGCGCACGGTTTCGCCACCGAAATCGGCCCCGGACCGGCGCCGCCGCCCATCGAGAGCCTGCGCCGGATGCTGCCCGAAGATCATTTGTGGCCGGTCGACGCGTTCTGGGACTATCACGCCGGCGGCGGCCAGTTCAAAACGCTTCGTGTGTTCAACGAAGCTCTCGACAAACGATACGGCAAACCGGCGTCGGTGGAGGAGTACGCGCGCAAAGCGCAGATAATGGCATACGAAACGCACCGCGCCATGTTCGAGGCCTACGGCCGTAATAAGTACACCTCGACCGGCGTCATACAGTGGATGCTGAACAACGCCTGGCCGGGAATGATCTGGCATCTCTACGATTGGTACCTGCGGCCGGGCGGATCGTATTTCGGCGCCAAGAAAGCCAATGAGCCGGTGCACGCGCAGTACGATTACGCCGGGCGATCGGTAGTAGTGGTGAATTCGCAGTACCGCGCGATGCCAGTGCAATTCAGCGCGACCGTCTACAACCTCGACATGAAGGCGATGTGGCGCAAGGATGTGGCCCTGGAAGCCCCGCCCGACAGCAGCACGGTGGCGGCTCAGATACCGGAAATCCCCGGGCTGAGCTCGACATATTATCTCGATCTCGCGCTCGGCGGCTCCCATAATTTCTACTGGCTCTCCACCACGCCGGACACGCTCGATTTCGCGAAATCCACCTGGCATGACACGCCCACCAAAACCTTCGCCGATTACACCGCGCTGAACAGTCTTCCACCGGCCGAGGTGCAGGTTTCCGTTCAGCATTCACCCGGCTCGACTACCGTTACGCTCCACAACGCCGGCCGCTCACTGGCCTTCGGTCTCCATCTCAAGGTCGACAAGGGCGCCGGCGGCGAGGAAATCCTGCCCGTCCTCTGGGAAGACAACTACATCGCGCTGCTTCCAGGGGAAACGCGAAAACTCACCGCCGCTTACAACCCGCGCGATCTCGGCCGCGCCAAGCCCGTCGTCGAAGCTGAAGCCTGGAACATGAAGCTGCAAATCATCCAATGACACCCACGCCTTCCGCCGTCCAAATCGAAAACCTGACGCGCCACTTTCCCATGGGCGAGAGCACTGTCCGCGCCATCGATGGAGTTTCGCTCTCGGTCGCCGCCAGCGATTTTGTGGCCCTGCTGGGACCCTCCGGGTCGGGTAAATCGTCGCTGCTGAATCTCATCGCCGGCCTCGATCGCCCCACCACCGGCACCGTGATAGTCCACGGGAAGGATCTCGCGCAGCTTACCCGCAACGAGCTGGCAGCCTATCGCCTGCGCACCGCCGGCATGGTCTTCCAGTCTTTCAACCTCATCCCCACCATGAACCTGCTGGAAAATGTCGAGCTGCCGATGCGCTTTGCCGAAGTGGATCGATCGGAGCGTCAGTCGCTCGCCAAACAGGCTCTCGAACGCGTCGGGCTCGGCGGGCGCGTCCACCACCGGCCGACGCAGCTTTCGGGCGGTGAGCAGCAGCGCGTCGCCATCGCCCGCGCCCTCATCAACAAGCCGCGACTGCTCCTGGCCGACGAGCCCACCGGCAACCTCGACAGCCGCACCGGCGCCGAAATTCTGAAGCTGATCGCCGAATGCCGCACCGCGCTCGGCATGACCATCATCATGGTGACCCACGAGCGCGCGCTGGCCGAGCAATATGCCCGCCGCATGATTTTTCTGGCGGACGGCAAACTGACCGACGACAAGGATAATGGAGCCATCCAATGAAGACTCCGGACCTGCTGGAACTGGCCACCCGCAATCTGCGAGAATCCCTGCTGCGAAATTCGCTCACCACCATCGGCATTTCTGTCGGGGTGGCCTCGCTCGTCTCCATGATGTCGCTCGGCGCGGGACTGCAGCGTTTCGTCTCGACCCGGCTGGAGCGCGTCGGTTTCAATCTCATCACCGTCGCCAGCCGGATCAATCGTGGTCCGATGGGTATGGGCGACATGCCGCTCCCCCAAACCGCGGAGGAGCGTCCGCTCGATGAAGCCGCGCGCCAGGAAATCTCCGACCTTCCGGGCGTCGCCGAAGCCTATCCCGACATGCGCTTCGGCGGTGAGATCAACTTTAACGGCACCAAGCGGAACCGCACCATTATCGCCATCCCCGATTCGCTCAAGAGCACGGACGATTTCAATAACGTCAAGGGCAGCTTCTTTTCGTCGCCCACCGCATCCGAGGTGATGCTGGACAAGAGCGTCGCCGCTGAACTGCTCGGTAAAGTGCCGCCCGGCAGCACCTCGTTCGCGCAAAACTCCGCGCTGGATGCGGCGTCGCTGGCCAGGGATGTGCTCGGCCGCGAGATCGACCTCGGATACGTCGAGCGCGAGAATGTCCCGGGGCAAACAGGAGGGTTCACGCTCGATACCGGCCAGACCAAAATGAAAGTCGTCGGCGTGCTCGATATCGACATCCAGAGCCGATTCGCCGGGGGACGCACCGGCGTCTTCGTGCCGCTGGCTCTGGCGCAGCAACTCCACGTCGTTCAGCCCGGCGACCTGCGCCCCAATTCCACGCCATCTTACAACCTCATCATCGTGCGGGCGAAAGCCAGCGGTCAGGTTCAGAAGGTGGAGGATGCCGTCCGCAAGATGGGCTTTATCGCCTTTTCCATTCAGGACGCCATGCGCAGCATGCGCCAGGGCTTCGCGATTTTCGATCTGTTTCTGGGCGTTTTCGGTTCGCTGGCGCTGGCGGTGGCATCCATCGGCATTGTCAATACGCTGGTGATGGCCATTCTGGAGCGGCGCCGCGAGATCGGCATCATGAAAGCCATCGGCGCCAGCGACGCCGATGTGAAGCGCGTATTCTTCGCCGAAGCCGGCGCCATGGGGGTGTTGGGCGGCGCGATCGGCGTCATGCTCGGGTGGCTGATCGGCCGCATCATCGCCGCGGGCACCAACATTTATCTCGCCCGCCAGGGCGCGCCCCAAGTGGACGTCTGGTATGTGGCGTGGTGGCTGGTGGCCGGCGCCATCGGGTTTTCGCTCATGGTCAGCCTGCTGGCCGGCTGGTATCCGGCGTCGCGCGCCGCCCGCCTCGATCCCGTAGAGGCGCTGCGCTACCAGTAACGTTTGCGGGATTCTCCGCCCTCACTCGAGCCGGACCGGGTTCAGCTTCACGCTGGTGGTGCCGCTCGGGCCGACCTCGACCTCCTGCGCGCCAGGCCGGGCGCGCAGGATCCGCGCCATCCCTTCCGGAGTGAGCACCACCGTGCTCGTGGTCGCCAGCACCTGGTATTTGGCGGGAGCGACCGTGCTGGAGATGAACTGCCCGTTCCCGTCCGGCGCCACCACCAGCATCGCTATCGAAAGTTCCGCGGGCGTGGCCGCATCCTCGGGTAGTATCAGCACTCTCGAATCCGGAATTGGGTTGCCGTTGGTATCCGTCACCGTGCCGCCCACGGTGCCGCCGTCGCGGCCGATGACATAGTGAATTTCCGCGCCCGTCAACACGCTCGTCCAGGGCAAAAGGTGGCGCCGCAGCGAGTGGATCCCGCCCAGAGTCTCGTCCTTGATGTAATAACCGAGCGGCAAGCCCGCCCCTTCCACGATGTAGTCATTAAGGGGCATCGAGCCGCGGCTCCCCGAAATCTGAAAAGCCTGTGACTGCCCGGGGTTGACGGGCGTCAGCGACGCCGCCACTGGTAACGGGATCGCGGGGCTGGGCG
>Ga0335078_10017283_pt1 | contig 10713 bp, 9 predicted proteins | sample Lox_Sample_32_FD_206711 | JGI IMG/M metagenome (GOLD analysis project Ga0335078, IMG submission 206711) | Soil microbial communities from Loxahatchee National Wildlife Refuge, Florida, United States - Lox_Sample_3.2 | ecosystem: Environmental > Terrestrial > Soil > Wetlands | place: USA: Florida... | reverse complement strand
CCGGAATTCCCAACCGGGCGAAGTCTCCAAATGAGACAGTGATGCCCATCTCCCGTGCCTGTTGTACGACGATGATGTTGGACACGCTGCCGATGATGATCAAACTTCCGCCGAAACTGTTCGCCAACGCCAGGATGTAAGCCATGACCGGCTGAGAGAGCGGGACCACCTTGAGCAACAACATCACCGCCGCCGCGTTGTTGATCAGGTTGGACAATACGGCCGTCGTCAAAACCAGATTGGCCGGTGTATCCAGATTGAAGCCGCTGCCTGCCAGCCACTGAACGACGCGGTCCCCGCAGCCCGTGGACTGAAATGCTCCCGCCACCACAAACAACCCCATGAAAAGGATCAGAATGGGCCAGTCCACCAATCCGAGCAAATCTTCGGTGCGAAACCTGCGGCTGGCCAGATGAATGCCGGCGGCGGCCAGCGCGATGATTTCCCTGGGCACGCGCGAAAAAAACAACCCGACCACCACCACCAGAATGACCAATCCCTTGACGGTGTGTGGCCGGTTGAAGGGAATCAGTTGACAGTCCGATGCATTCTCGACCGGTGATGCCAATTGAAGATTCTTTTGCGACATCAGCCAGATGATTGCGTAGGCAGCGCCCATGGCAACGAGGACCGGCACACTGCACCAAAGCAGGTAGTGACCGAAATTCAGGTGTGCCACCTGGCTGATCATCATGTCCTGCGGATTCCCGATCAAGGTCGCTGCCGCGCCGATGTTGCTCGCAATCGCCAGGGCAATCAGAAAAGGAACCGGATTGATGCGTTTACGCAGCAATGCCGCGCCGACGACGGGCGTAAAAACGTAGCAGACGATGTCATGATTGAGGAAGGCCGATAACCCGCCCGTTACGGCCATCAACAGCAGCATGAATCGCGCAGGATGACCGAGCCGTGCGGAAATGCCGTTGGCGACCTTGTCGTAAAAACCCGACAACCGGAGTTGCGCCGAGATGACAAAGAAGCCGAACAAAAGGAAAATGGTCGGCCAGTTGATGAAGGAGACAACGTTGGCGGTGGTGACATCGCCAAAAATCATCAGCGCTATGGCGCCCAACAGAGCGATGCCGGCGCGGTTGAGTTTCAAGCCCGGAACGTGCCCCATCGCGATGGCGATATAGGTGACGGCAAAGATCGCCAGAATGACCGGCTCCCGGGGATTGGCGGCGGCAATCAGGGCGGACATGGGGTCGGGCGGATTTTATTTCGCCAGGAGCTTGCGGAGTGATTGCAATTCCTTCCGCCGCTCCCGGTCCGGTTCGGGATAGTTCAGCTTCAAATCCCTGAGCGTGTCGAGGATGATTTGAGAAATAATCAGCCTGGCATTCTCTTTGTCGTCGGCGGGAACCACGTACCACGGCGCGTGGCCGGTGCTGGTCGCGCTCAGGCAATCCTCATACGCCCGCATGTATTCTTTCCAGAACTTCCGCTCAGCAATGTCCGATTGGCTGAATTTCCAATTCTTCACCGGGTCCTCAATCCGGACAAGGAAGCGTCGGCGTTGCTCTTCTTTGGAAAGATGCAGGAAAAATTTGATGACGCACGTGCCGTTGCGGTGCAAATGCCTTTCAAAATCCAGAATGGAGCGGTAACGCTTTTCCCAAATGCTGTCCTGCCCCACCAGGTCCTTCGGCAGGTTTTCTGCGCGCAACAGTTCCGGGTGCACCCGGACAATCAGCACTTCTTCATAATAGGAACGATTGAAGATGCCGATGCGCCCGCGTTCGGGCAGGCAAACCGTCGTGCGCCAGAGGAAATCGTGCTCCAGTTCCGTGGCACTGGGACGCTTGAAGCTGAACACTTCGCAACCCTGCGGATTAATGCCGGACATGACGTGCTTGATAGCGCCGTCCTTGCCGGCGGCGTCCATGGCCTGAAAAATCAGCAGGACAGCGTAGCGGTTGTAGGCATAAAGCAGACTCTGGAGCCGGCTGAGTTCCCGGGTATGCGCGGCCAGCAGCTTTTTGTAATGCTCATCCGAGTGATAGAACGGCTGGACCTTCGTCGGCCGCTCTTTGAGCCTCACCTTTTCACCTTCGCGAACACGGAATTGTTTGGGTGTGATTTTCATTTGACGCACTGAAAATAACGCAGACATCGCCGCAGCAAAAGCCAACAAATCCACAGGCAGAAAGCTTGCGCCACCGGCCCGGCCATGACGCTTAAAATGACGAATCCCGGCCGGGAAAGTTGGTCTCCCTGACCGGGACCGGAAGAATGAAGCCGCACGAAGTTCGCTGGCAGTTTATCTCACATGCCTGTCGTTTACGCAATCAACATGCCAGACCCGGTTCCGCTGCCATTTTCCCCGAATTTCAACCGTTTTTCGTTTCGCTGGCGCGCTTTGTGTTGTTGTTAATTGGCCCACGCGGATAAAAACCTTCATCGAACAGGCTGCAGGCTTTCGCTGAGAAACGCGTGGTATATCCCACACCACGACCCGCCCAAAAACCAAAGCCGGCAGTGCCGGGGCGTTTTCCTGTACGGTTCTTCTTGGCAAAAGTGCGTTTCACAGGTTAGCTGGTCGCCATGCAAGTTGTGTTCGATTATTTAAAACGCAATCACGCCCGATTCGTAGCTGAGTTGTGCGCGTTCCTGCGCTTTCCCAGCATCTCTGCTCAACCACAACACAAAAAAGACATGCTCGCCTGTGCCGAATGGCTCGCCAACCATTGTCGCAAAATCGGCCTGACTGCCCGTCTCTGCGCGACCAACGGCCATCCCATCGTTCTCGCCAAAACCCCGGCCCGTTCACGTAAGCCGCACTTTATGGTCTATGGCCATTATGACGTCCAACCGCCTGAGCCCCTCGATTTATGGAAATCGCCGCCATTTATGCCGCGCATCCGGGGCCGCTCGATCTTTGCCCGCGGCGCAACCGACAACAAAGGCCAGCTCTTGGCCCATCTCAAGGCCGTCGAAGCCTATCTGAAAACCGGCACGCCCCTGCCCTGCGACCTCACCTTTGTCTTCGAAGGCGAGGAGGAAGTCGGCAGCGCCAACCTCGCCAGATTTCTCAAAGCGCATCGGCGCGAATTGCGCTGTGATGCCGTCGTCGTTTCCGATACCGGGATGCCGGACAAAGATCATCCGGCGCTGACCTATGCGTTGCGCGGCGTCATCTCCTTTGAAATCACGGTGCGCGGCCCATCGCGCGATCTGCATTCCGGCATCTTCGGCGGCGCGGTAGACAATCCCGCGATGGCACTTTGCCAGTTGCTGGCGAAACTTCGCGAACGGAACGGCCGTGTTGCCATTCCCGGTTTTTACGACGGCGTCGCGCCGCTTTCGGCCTATGAACGAAAACAATTCAAGCGCCTGCCCATTACCGACCGTGAACTGCAAAAAATGCTCGGCGTGAAAAAACTATTTGGCGAACGCGGGTTTACGCCCTTCGAACAGCGCAGCGCCCGGCCCACGTTTGAAATCAACGGCCTCACGAGCGGTTATCAAGGCGAAGGCGGCAAAACCATCGTGCCTGCCTGGGCGCGCGCCAAAATCACCTGCCGGCTCGTGCCCTCTCAGAGGCCGGCGCGCATCCGGAAAATCTTCTGCGACCATCTCCGGAAAATCTGTCCGCCCACCGTGCATCTGGAAATCGCCGACGGCCACGGCACTGAGGCGTATCTGGTTTCGCCGACCAGTCCGCAGGCGGAGGCCGCCTTGCGCGCATTGCGCAAAGCGTTCAACCGCGAGCCCGTGTTGCTGCGCGAAGGCGGCTCCATCCCGATTGTCAACGATTTTAAAGAGGTTCTGGGAGCGGACACGCTGCTGCTCGGCCTTGGCCTGCCGGAGGACAACGCCCATTCGCCCAACGAGAAATTTGACCTGGACTGCTTCGAAAAAGGCCAGCGCATGAGCGCGTTGCTCTGGCAGGAATTGGTTTGTTAATTGGTTAAATCGTTGGATTGTTAAATCGAATCACCATTTAACCGTTCAACGGTTCAACGCTTCACTGTTCCCACGCTGTTAACTCTTCCGCCACCCGTTCGACGGGCAACCCCACCACATTGCTGTATGAGCCGGAAATCTCCGACACAATCAGGTCGCCGTGTTCCTGAATCGCGTAGGCGCCGGCCTTGTCCAGCGGATTCACTTTTGAAAGGTAATCGTGGATTTGGCTGGTCGTGAGCGGGCGAAAGGTCACGTCGGTGCTGGCGGCAAAAGTGCGTTCGCGGGCTGCGCGGAGATGAATCAGGCTGATGCCGGTGACGACCTGGTGCGTCCGGCCCTGTAATCGGGTCAACATGCGTTTCGCCTCGGTGACATCGGCCGGTTTTCCCATCGTTTCTTCGCCCAGAAACACCAGCGTGTCCGCGCCGAGCACCAGTGCGTCGGGATGTTTTTTGGCAATGACGCGCGCCTTGCGGTGCGCATTGAGCTGGCAGACTTCCCACGGCGATAATTGGTCGTCGAAAAGCTCTGCGGCATCGCTGGCCATAATCTGGAATTCGAGGTTTAACTGCCGCAGCAATTCCGCGCGCCTCGGCGACGCGGAAGCCAGAATCAGCGGCGGCAAATTCATCCCAAAATCTAAGCCGGGTTCGCAGACGTGTCGAGCCGCGGAGGCTAAAACTGAAAACTTGAAACTTGAAACTTGAAACTTGACACTCCATCCCCATGCAAAGCGACCGCCACATCGTCAACCTCGCGCTCATCGGCTTCATGGGCGCCGGCAAAACGTCCGTCGGCCGGTTGGTGGCCGATCAGTTGCGCCTGGATTACCTCGACACGGATGAACTGATTCAATCGCGGACCGGTCGCACCATCAACGATATTTTTGCGAAGGACGGTGAACCGGCTTTCCGTGAACTCGAGGAGCAGGTTACCGCGGAACTGGCCGCGCGCGCACGCACCCTCATCGCCACCGGCGGCGGGCTGCCGACCCGTCCAGCAAACCTGGCCAGTCTCAAAAAACATGCGCTGGTCGTCTGCCTCTGGGCGTCACCGGAAAAAATCTGGGAACGGGTGAAAAACCAGACGCACCGGCCCCTGCTTCACGGACCTGATCCGCAGAAAAAAATCCGCGACCTGCTGGCCGCGCGCGAACAATTCTACCGGCAGGCGGACGTGCTGATCAACACGGACATCCGCTCCGTCCGCGAAGTCGCGCAGCAGGTCGTGCATCAATTCAAACTCGCGCAATCCAAGCGGTGATGAAGGGGATCGCACCAGACTCTGGAGATTTGGTGGGGCGAGCGTACTCGCGAGCCGTTCTGGGTAGGGACGGCTCGCCGCGCCGTCCGTTTATGGTATCGGTCGTCTCGGCGAGACGCCACTACCGGTTGCCAGTCGTCTCGCCTCACCGGAACCAGACCGGCACATGAAGGCAGCCATCCGACAGCGGGCGCTCGAACTGGGATTTGACGATTGCCGGTTCACGACCGCCACTGTGCCCGCCACCGCGGACCGATTGCAAAACTGGCTGGCCGAAAAGCGCCAGGGTGAAATGACCTGGCTGGAACGCACCGCCTCGAAGCGGATTGACCCGCAGAAGGTTTTGCCTTGCGCGAAAAGTATCATCGTTGTAGCTGCAAGCTACGCGGCCAGGACTCCGAACTCTGAACTCCGAACTCCAAACTCCGGTTTGGTTGCCCGTTACGCCCGGTTCACCGATTACCACACCATCCTCGGCGAGCGGCTCAAGATGCTGACTCAATTTATAAACCAGCTTGGCGGTAACCAAAACCGTTCGCTCTGGTACGTGGACACCGGGCCGCTCCTGGAACGTGATTTTGCCGAACGCGCCGGACTCGGTTTCATCGGCAAGCACACAAATGTCATCAGCCGGAAATCCGGCAACTGGATTCTGCTCGGCGAAATCATCACGACGTTGGAATTGGAACCGGATGCGCCGGAGAAGAATCATTGTGGCAAATGCACACGCTGCATTGCCGCCTGTCCCACTCATGCCATCACCGCGCCATTCCAGTTGGATGCCCGCAAGTGCATCTCCTATCTCACCATTGAGCTGAGAGGTTCAATTCCGGTTGAACTGCGTTCGGCCATTGGCAATCGCGTTTTCGGTTGCGACGATTGTTTGGCGGTCTGTCCGTGGAACCGGTTTGCGCAGGAAGGGAAAATGATGATGGCCCACGCCCGACTGGCATTGGCGATGCCGGATTTGATTGAATTGCTGCAACTCGACGAAGCCGGGTTCAAATCGCGATTCGCCGGCACGCCGATTTTGCGGGCCAAGCGCCGCGGCCTGTTTCGAAACGTTTGCGTGGCCCTGGGTAACATCGGCGATAAATCTGCCCTGCCCTATTTACGGAAAGCTGCCAGTGACGCCGAACCGTTGATTGCTGAGCACGCGCGCTGGGCGACGGAGCAGCTTCAAAACAGAGCGAGACCGGTTCAAACCACAGATGGACACGGATAAACACGGATTCTCTTTCGACTTCCAACCCTCAACCTTCGGGCGTTTCGTATCAAAGCTGTGCTGTTTCTTGACTTCCGGCCATTGCGATGCAGCTTTGGCTGGTTCTGCAAATTTTTTAACTGATATGAAAGCCTATCAACTGTCCGCTACGACTGGACCGGACGCGTTACGCTTCGTCGAGTTGCCCCAACCCAAGCCCACTGCTGGACAGGTGCTCGTGCGGGTCCGCGCGACCGCCCTCAACTATCGCGACCTCCTGGTCTCCGACGGCCGTTATGGCAAAGTCGCTCTGCCGCTCATTCCCCTTTCTGATGGCGCGGGTGAAATTGCCGTTGTAGGTGAAGGCGTCACGCGCTGGAAAACTGGCGATCGTGTGGCCGGCACATTTTTTCAGGACTGGTTGACCGGCCCGTTCCGGCGCGAGACAACCAACACCGCGCTCGGGGGCGCATTAAACGGCATGTTGGCGGAATACGTGGCGCTCTCCGAGCAAGGCGTGGTCGCCGTTCCGCCACATTTGAGCTTCGAGGAAGCCGCCGCCCTGCCCTGCGCCGCGCTCACTGCCTGGCAGGCCTTGGTCACGCGCGGCAATGTTTCTGCCGATGAAACCGTGCTGTTGCTCGGCACCGGCGGGGTTTCCATTTTCGCGCTGCAATTTGCCAAAATGCATGGCGCGCGGGTCATCATCACATCCAGCAGCGACGCAAAACTCGCGCGCGCCCGAACGCTCGGTGCGGACGAGACGATCAATTACCGCTCCGTGCCCGATTGGGAAAAGGAAGTGTTTCGCCTCACGGACGGGGCGGGTGTAGATCAAATCGTTGAGGTCGGTGGTACGGGAACCTTTGTGAAATCGCTGCGTTCGATTGCACCGGGCGGCCAGGTCCATCTGGTCGGTGGTGTCAGCGGGTTCACCAGCGATGTGCCGCTCACCGAAATTATCCGTAAGCTGGTCGTCGTGCGGGGCATTTACGTGGGCAACCGCGCGATGTTTGAGGCGATGAACCGTGCCATTTCATTGCATCGAACCAAACCCGTGATTGACCGGACTTTCGGGTTTGCCGATGCACCGGCAGCCTACCGATATCAACAAAGCGGCGCCCACTTCGGAAAGGTCGTCATCTCCGTCTGAAGGCTGCAACCCAATTAAGACGGCAAAACGAACCAGTCATTTCGCCGGAGCAAAGGCCTCGACAAATTTCAGCATGCCGCGCACGTCGTGGTAGTTTGCCTTCCAACTGTTGGCCAGCGTGGTGTCGCTGGGCTGGCCGTTGGCGGCAACGGCATACAACCAGATGCCGGTTTTCGGGTCAGCCTGGCAGGTTTTGATGAAGTGCAATTCTTTATCCAACGCCGTTTCATAACGCGAATCGCTTTGATGTTTCAAGGCGTCGGTTAACGTACCCACCATTTCCGCCTGAATCCACCAGACTTTCTCCGTGTCGTACGCCGGCTGGTCATCAAGTCCCCGGCTGTAAAGTCCGCCGTGCTCGTCATCGTAACCGTACTTCAATGCGTGATTGAGTATCGCGTAAAAGTGGTCCCAGGACGGTTTCCGGCCCAGCACGGTTTCCGTCCGGACCATCAACCAGGCGAATTCGACGTTATGGCCGTAGGACAATCCGTCGTGCCCGTGGCCGGTGACCGGTTTCCAATCGAACTGGCGGTAAAACATGCAGTGGGCCGGATTTTCCGGATAGAAATACATCTGGTTTATCCGCAACGCTTCCATCAACGACGCCTTCACCGCCGGGTCATGACTGGCGTCGTATAATTCAGTCAACGCTTCCATCCAGTGCAGATGCGCGTTGGCGCTTTTGTAACCGACAATTTCCACCGGGTCCCCCGGGTCACCGGGTGAGAGCAATTTCCACTTGCGATTAGCGTGCTCAAACCAGCCGCCGTTTTTGTCGTCATGCACATGCGCCTGGATTGTTTGATACAATTCCAGCGCATGGCGAAGTGCGGTCGGATCGCCGCTGGCACGGTAATATTCGACAAAGGCATAAATCGTGAACGACTCGCCGTAGAGAAATTTGCCGTCGTTGAGCGGCTTGCCTTCGAGGTCGGTGCTCCAAAAATAACCGCCATACCGGCGGTCGAGAAAATGGTCCAACAGGAAGTGATAACCTTGAGTAGCCGCCTGCAAATAGTTTCGGTTGGTGTCGCTGAAACCGGCAAGGTGCGCGCGCGAAAACGCCCAGACCATCCGGCTTTGGGTAACGATTTGTTTTTCCGACGGCTGTTTACGGCCCATGACTGCGTCAGCGTCGAGCAGATAACCGCCGCGATTGGTGTCCTGCGCCGTGTCAAACCAGTATGGGAGGATTTTTTGCGCCAATTGCGTTCGCATTTCGCGTGCGGGACCGGAAAAGTCGGCCGCACGAGCGCACGGTAGAAGCGGCGGCAGCATCAAAGCAGACAGCAGGGCAAGAAGACTAATACGAAACAGCGACGAACTGTGATGCATATGCCAGCCTTCCAAGTTTGTGGCGGTATTTCAAGAACCAATCCCTGACTCGTCGCTCATTCACGGACTGGAAAGGACACCTCTGAATCTGTTCGCATCCGTTTCATCCGCATTTCTATTCGGCCAAAGCTTTTAATTGTTGCTCATTCAGCGGTTGAGGGCGGGCGCCCAACGCAGCGCGCACGGATTTTATGTCATCGGCGGTTACCGGGCCGGCTTTGTTGCCCCAAGATTCGCGGATATAGGAGAGCACATTGGCGAGATCGGCATCGGACAACGCCGCGCCCATCGGCGCCATGGACAGGTTCCAATCCTTGCCTTCAACCTCGAGCGGCCCGTTAAGTCCGGTCAGCGGAATATGCGCCAGACGCGCAAACCCTTTTGCGTTGACCCATTCCGACCCGGCGAGCGGCGGAGCTTGATTGGGTTTGCCCATGCCATCAGGTCCATGACAAACGCCACAAATCATGTCGTAGGTCCGCTTGCCTTGCGCGAGCATGGCCGCGGCGCCGGACTTCGGCTGATACGCGTCCAATTCCTCGGCGCTCGCATACGGCTGATACACTTGCGCGTCAAACCAGCCGCTATGATGGTCAAAATAAACTCCGCCGAGGAACAACAGCACGAGCAACAACACGACAATCCACATCGGAACGGTCGAACGCGAGGCTGTGGGTTCGGCGTCGGGCTGTGTGCTGGATTTCAATTCGTGGTTCATGCGCTAAGGCGTAAAGGGCGCGTCGTAAACCGGCACATTGAGCCGCAGGCTCAACAGATAGGCCGCCAGTTCCCGCGCTTCCGGTTTCGGCACGACTTCATAACCGGCAGGCGGACCGGATCCTTTCGGGAAAACCAGGGCATCCGGCGCAGGCGCGCCGCCGATTTTGCGGACTTCAAATAAGTAGCCGAACGGCGGCATGGTAGAACCTTTTGCTTCTGCGGCTGGCGCGTAAAGATGAACCAATTGCCAGTTCAGGTCCGGCTCGCGCATGCCGATGTTCGACAAGTCCGGCCCGACGCGCAGACTGCCGAGTTGCACCGGATAATCGTAAAGATAATCCTCCGCGACGCTCTGGCGCATTCCCCACCCGCGCCTGATGTCCGGCCCGGTGGCAAAGATATGAATTTCCGCCTTGCCGCCGGCGGCGGTGATTTTGTCGGACATAGCCTCAGCCACCTCCTTGGCGAGGCCGTCGAGTTTCAGAGTGGAAACGAGATTGCTCACCGCCTCCGGATTTTTCCCGGCACCGGTCAGTACCACATCGCACGCGACGCCGGTCTGACGCACTTGCTCGGTATGGCAGGCAGCGCAGCCGTTGGCGCGATAGACCTGTAAACCCGAATTGGCATCGCCGGGCCGCCCGATCGGGTAAAGTTCGGATGAATTGAGGACCGTAGTTTGTTTGACGCCGCCAAGTTGATGGATGGGCGCGAGCACGAATCCACACCACGAAAGGCCGAGCGCAATAAACACCGCGAGAAAAACTGCTGCGCCGTTTTTCATGTTTTCACCTCCATGGTGGTAAGCGGTGTTTTCACGATGGCAATGGCCTTCTTGAGCAGCGCAAGTTTCCAGACGAGCGTCAGTCCGAAAAGGTTCAACGCAAAAAGCAGATTGCCCAGCAGAATCAACAACCAGCCGGTGGTGCTTACGCGCAGAAACGGCAATGTCGCCGCAGACACATCCACCGCGGCGACATTCGGGTCCGCCCATTTCAATCCCTGCACCACACCGCCGATGGCCAGCGGCACGACGAGCAGCAGGATGCCGAACCATGAAATCCAGAAGTGGACGCCAGCCAGTTTCGGGAACGGCCAACTGAATCCGACCGCGCGCGGCAGCAGG
>Ga0335078_10017282_pt1 | contig 10713 bp, 5 predicted proteins | sample Lox_Sample_32_FD_206711 | JGI IMG/M metagenome (GOLD analysis project Ga0335078, IMG submission 206711) | Soil microbial communities from Loxahatchee National Wildlife Refuge, Florida, United States - Lox_Sample_3.2 | ecosystem: Environmental > Terrestrial > Soil > Wetlands | place: USA: Florida... | reverse complement strand
CGACCACCGAAACGCAGATGGGACGCTTGTAGTCGGCGGTGGCCTTCTTCAAGGCTTCAGCCACGATCTTCTGAGCAGACTCCAAACTCACTATGTCCATGTCAGTTCTTCTTTCGTTTGGATTTAGCTGTAGCTCACGCTTACATTCCAAGCTCGCGCTAAATTAGCTGGGGGTTGACCTGAATCTAAAAGGATAGATCAATCGGAAACAATGTCCAACCCAAAATCATGCGCTGCGGGTTGGGAGAAGCCGAAGGGCGAGGAGAATCCAAAGTTGGCAAGCATCAGCCGGCAAGGTTTGCAGTCTTGCGTCCTCGAGCAGGCATCTTAGAGCTTGAGCTCCCTGCCATGAATGAAATCGCGCGGCTTTTTCAAGCCTTCGTTGCTCCCGCCATATTCGTCTCGGCGACCGCGTTGCTCGTCCTATCGGTGAACGTGCGCCTGATGGGAATAGTCAGCCGGCTGCGGCAGTATGTGCACGCCAAGCACATGGCCACCAAGAAGGGACTCACGCAGCAGGCCGAGGCCTACACCGAGCAGATACAGTCCATCGAGCGGCGCGCGGAGATGATCCGGCGCTGCTTCCTGCTGGCGCTGATTTCCCTGGCCGGCACGATCGCCTCCTGCCTGCTCTTCGGGCTTGGCATTTATTGGGAAGAGTCAGCCCTGGCGGCCGTGGTGGTGTTTGTGCTGGCGCTGATTTTTCTGCTGGCGGCAACCTTGCACTATGTCGCGGAGATCACGGTGGCGCTGAGCTCAGTGCGCGACGAAGCTCAGGATCTGCGATTTATGGACCTGGAAACGCCCTCCGACAGCGGAGATCGCGCGGCGTGAAGGCGTGTCGCGAGTTTGCCAATTGGAAAGAAACTGCAGGTCCTTCGACTCCGCGCCCCCCGACCCGCAGAATGCAGGCCGGAAGAGCAAAGCGGGCGCGTCGTTCAGGATGACGCTCCCTGATGATGGAATTTCACCTCTAGTCGGCCTGACTCGGTTTGGGCAGCAGTTTGGGAATCTTCCCGGCCTTGCGCTGGGCCAGCCAGAAGCGCAGCCGATCCATGTAGAGGTAGATGACGGGGGTGGTGAACAGGGTCAGCATCTGGCTGACGATCAGCCCGCCCACGATGGTGATGCCCAGCGGTCGGCGCATCTCGCTGCCGGTTCCCATGCCGAGGGCCAGGGGCAAGCCGCCGAGCAGAGCCGCCGCGGTGGTCATCATGATGGGGCGGAAGCGCAATAAACAAGCCTGGTAGATGGCCTCTTCCGGACGCTTATTCTCGCGGCGCTCGGCATCGAGGGCGAAATCGATCATCATGATGGCGTTCTTCTTCACGATGCCGATCAACAGGATGATGCCGATCATGCCGATCACGGAGAGATCGGTGCGCGTAATCAGCAGCGCCAGCAGCGCGCCGACTCCGGCCGATGGCAGGGTGGAGAGAATCGTGATGGGGTGGATGTAGCTCTCGTAGAGCATTCCCAGGACGATATAGACGGTCGCCAGCGCGGCCATGATCAGAATGGGCTGGTTGGCCAGCGAGCTCTGGAAGGCGGCCGCCGTGCCGGCGAAGTTAGTATGGATGCTGGCAGGCATTCCGATCTCCCGCTGCACCTGCAGAATGGCCGTAGTGGCCTGTCCCAGGGAAACGCCGGGAGCGAGGTTGAACGACAGCGTGACCGACGGGAACTGTCCCTGGTGATTCACGCCCAGCGCCGTACTAGATGGCGAAAAGCGAGCGAACGAGGACAGCGGCACTTGTGCTCCGTTGCTAGCGCGCGCGTAAATGTAGTTCAGCGTGCCGGGGTCACCGCTAAAGGCCGGATCGACTTCGAGCACCACCCGGTACTGGTTCAACTGCCGGTAGATGATCGAAACCTGGCGCTGGCCGAAGGCGTCGTAAAGGGCATTGTCGATGGCCGATGCCGTCACTCCCATGCGCGCTGCCGTATCGCGGTCGATCTCGACATGCGCTTCCAGGCCCTTGTCCTGCTGGTTGGTGGAGACGTCGCGCAACTGCGGCAGGGCGCTCATTTTGGCCATCATCTGCGGCGCCCAGTAATTGAGCTCCTGCAGGTTCTCCGATTGCAGTGCCCACTGGAATTGCGAAGCCGATTGCCGGCCGCCGATCTGCAGGTCCTGTGCAGATTGCAGATAGAGGGTGGCGCCGGGAATCACGGCCAGTTGCCGGCGCAGGCGCCCGATCACCTGGTCGGAAGTCACTCTCTTGGGACGCTCGTTCAGCGGCTTAAGGCTAATGAACATGCTGCCGCTGTTCTGCAGACCGCGGCCGCCGGAGAAGACCATGACCTGGGCGACGGCGGGATCCTTCCGCACGATGGCGCTGTACTGGGCCATTTTACTGCGCAAGGCGAGGAAGGAAATATCCTGCGAGGCCTGGATGCTGCCCATGATGCGTCCGGTATCCTGCTGCGGGAAGAAGCCCTTGGGCACAAAAACATAAAGCAGGATGCTGATGCAAACGGTGGCGATGGTAACCGCCAGGGTCAGTCCCTGATGCCGCAGTACCCATCCCAGCCAGCGGCTGTAGGTCTCCAGAATCCAGTCGAAGGCGCGCTCGCTGGAGCGGTACAGCCGGCCGTGCTGCTCCTTTTCGATGGGCCGCAGGAACTTGGCGCACATCATCGGGGTGATGGTGAGCGAAACCAGCAGCGAAACGGCTATGGCGATGCTCAGGGTAACAGCGAACTCACGGAACAAGCGGCCGACGATGCCGCCCATCAGCAGGATGGGAATGAAGACGGCCACCAGCGAGAGGCTCATCGAGAGTACCGTGAAGCCGATTTCGCGCGAGCCCTTGTAGGCGGCCTGCACCGGACTGTACCCCTGCTCCAGGTACCGCATGATGTTCTCGATGACGACGATGGCATCGTCCACCACGAAGCCGGTAGAGATGGCGAGCGCCATCAGCGACAGATTGTCCAGGCTGTAGCCCAGCAGGTACATGGCGCCGAAAGTCCCGACAAGCGAGAGCGGCACGGCTACACTGGGAATGATGGTGGTCCAGAGATTGCGCAGGAATACGAAGACGACAAAGATCACCAGGATGATCGAGATGATCAATGTGATTTCGATGTCACGCACCGAGGCGCGAATGGTGGTGGTGCGGTCCATGAGAACGGAGATATCGATGGCCGGCGAGATGGAAGCCCGCAACAGCGGCAACAGGGCGTAAACGCGATCGACCGTGTCGATGATGTTGGCTCCCGGTTGGCGGAAGACAATCATGACAATGGCGGCCTTGCCATTCGCGAAACCGGCGGCGCGCAGATCGGTCATCGAGTCCTGTACGTCGGCAACGTCCGCCAACCGCACCGGCGCGCCATTGTTGTAGGCGACGATCAGCTTCCTGTACTCCTTGGCCTTGAACATCTGATCGTTGGCGGTGATGGTGACCGCCTCCTGCTTGTCGGCGAAGGCGCCCTTAGGGCGATTGGCGTTGGCCGTTGCCAGGGCGATGCGAACCTGGTCCAGACCGACTCCCATGTTGTTCAACTGGGTCGGGTTCAACTCGGCGCGAACGGCCGGTTGCGAGCCGCCGCCGACGAAGACCTGGCCCACGCCGTCCACCTGCGCCAGCTTTTGCGCCAGGATCGAGTCGGCGGCGTCGTACATTTCGGGCTTGGTGATGGAATCGGAGGTAAGCGCCAGGATCAAGATGGGCGCGTCGGCCGGATTGACCTTACGGTAGGTGGGGTTCTGCGGCAGGTTGGCGGGCAGATTGCCCCTGGCTGCGTTGATGGCCGCCTGCACATCGCGCGCGGCGGCGTCGATGTTACGGTTCAGATCGAACTGCAGAACGATGGCGGTCGACCCCAGTTGGCTGGTGGAGGTCATCTCTGTGATGCCGGCGATGCGGCCGAATTGCCGCTCCAAAGGGGTGGCGACAGAGGACGCCATGGTCTCGGGGCTGGCGCCCGGCAACGCGCCTTGCACGTAAATGACCGGGTACTCCACCTGCGGCAGCGGCGCGACCGGCAGCTTGGTGAAGGCCAGCGAGCCGGCCAGCAGCACCGCCAGGGCCAGCAGCGAGGTCCCAATGGGTCGTTTGATGAATGGCTCGGAGATATTCATCGCCTACTCCGCCGCCACCGGCTCCTCGATACGGTTGCCCATCTTGAAGCGCGAGAAGCGCCGCGCCAACCGATCGAACCACAGATACACCACCGGGGTCGTGTACAAGGTCAACAACTGGCTCAGCAGCAGGCCGCCCACGATGGTAATGCCGAGCGGCCGGCGCAACTCGCTGCCGGTCCCGGTGCCCAGGGCCAGCGGCAATCCGCCCAGCAGCGCGGCCATGGTGGTCATCATGATGGGACGGAAACGCAGCAGGCAGGCCTGGTAGATGGCCTCTTCCGGCGGCTTGCCTTCCTGCCGCTCCGCCTCCAGGGCGAAATCGATCATCATGATGGCGTTCTTCTTGACGATGCCGATCAGCAGGATTATGCCGATCAGGCCGATCACGTTGAGGTCATTGCCGGTGATCAACAGCGCCAGAATAGCACCGACGCCGGCCGAGGGAAGCGTGGAGAGAATCGTGATGGGATGGATGTAGCTCTCATAGAGCACTCCCAGCACGATATAAACGGTGACGATGGCCGCCAGAATCAGCCAGGGCTCGCTGGTCAGCGACTTCTGGAAGGCGGCCGCGGTCCCCTGGAAGCTGGTCTGAATGCTGTTCGGCATGTTCAGCTCGTGCCGGACCTGGTCGATCACCTTGGTCGCCTCACCCAGTGAGACGCCGGGGGCCAGATTGAACGAGAGCGTCACCGCGGGGAACTGGCCGAGGTGACTCACCAACAACGGCGCATTGTTGCGCTGCAGCCTGGCAAACGACATCAGCGGCACCTGGGTTCCGCTCTGCGAGCGCACGTAAAGCCGGTTCAGCGCTTCCGGGTCCTGCTGGAACTGCGGATTGACCTCGAGCACCACGTGATACTGGTTCAGTTGGGTGAAGATGGTCGAGACTTGGCGCTGCCCGAAGGCGTCGTACAGCGTGTCGTCGATGTTCTGCGGCAGGATGCCAAAGCGCGAGGCGGTATCCCGGTCGATCACCAGGTCGGCGTTGAGGCCTCCGGTGAGCTGGTCGGTGGCGACGTCGCGCAACTCCGGCATGGCCTTCAGCTTTTCCAGCAGGCGGGGAGCCCATTGCCCGAGTTCGTTGGCGTCGGCGTCCTCCAGCGAGTACTGGAACTGGGTGCGGCTGACTTTGGTCTCGACCGTGAGGTCCTGCACCGGCTGCATGTAGAGCGTGATGCCGGCAACCTGCTCCAGCTTGGGCTGCAGCCGGCGAATGATCTCCGAAGCGGTGGCGCTGCGCTGGCTGCGCGACTTCAGGTTGATCTGGATGCGGCCGCTGTTCTGCGTAGAATTGACGCCGTCAATGCCGATGAACGAGGACAGGCTGGCAACATCGGGATCCTGAAGAATGACCTTCACCAGCTTCTGCTGGTTCTCAGCCATGGCGGCGAAGGAGATCGTCTGCGGAGCATCGGAGACGCCGAGGATGACGCCCGTGTCCTGCACCGGGAAGAATCCTTTCGGCACGAAGACGTAAAGTGCCAGGGTGAGCACCAGGGTGCCGACGGTAACCAGCAGGGTCGCGCTCTGGTGCCGCAGCACCCATTGCAACGTCACACCGTAGCGGTCGATCACCCGGTTATAAAAGCGCTCGGAGGCATGATAAAACCAGCTCTGCTGCGAGTCCTCTTTGTGCTTGAGCAGCTTGGCGCACATCATCGGCGTCAGCGTCAGGGAAACGACGGCCGATACCAGGATGGTGACTGCCAGGGTGACGGCGAATTCGCGGAAGAGACGGCCAACGATATCGCCCATGAAAAGCAGCGGGATGAGCACCGCAATCAGCGACACGGTGAGGGAAACGATGGTGAAGCCGATCTGCCCGGAGCCCTTGAGCGCGGCCTCCAGCGGTGAGTCACCCGCTTCGAGATAACGCGCAATGTTCTCGATCATGACGATGGCATCGTCGACCACGAAGCCGGTCGAGATGGTCAGCGCCATGAGCGAGAGATTGTTCAGGCTGTAGCCGAGCAGGTACATCACCCCGAAGGTTCCGACCAGCGACAGCGGCACGGCGACGCTGGGAATGATGGTCGCCCGGAGATTCCGCAGGAACAGGAACATCACCATGACGACCAGGCCGACGGTCAGCATCAGCTCGAACTGCACATCGTCGACCGAGGCGCGAATGGTCTCGGTGCGATCCGTGAGCACCGCCACGTGGACCGAAGCCGGCAGCGCCGTCTGCAACTGCGGCAGAATGGCCTTGATGTGATCGACCACGCCGATGATGTTGGCACCAGGCTGGCGCTGGATATTGACGATAACCGCCGGCCGCTCGTTCATCCAGGCGGCCTGCTGCACATTCTCCGCGCCATCGACCACGGTGGCGATGTCGCTCAACCGGACCGGTGCGCCATTGCGGTAGGCAATGATGACCTGCCGGTAACCGGCGCTTGACAGCAACTGGTCATCGGCGCCAATGGTGTAGGACTGGCGCTTGCCGTCGATGGTTCCCTTCGCCTGGTCAACATTGGCCAGGGTAAGGGCGTTGCGAAGGTCTTCCAGGCTGAGGCCGTAAGAGGCCAGCGCGGTGGGGTTGGCCTGGATGCGCACCGCCGGCTTCTGCCCCCCACTGATCGAAACCAGGCCGACTCCGGGCACCTGCGAGATTTTCTGTGCCAGGGTTGTGTCCGCCAGGTCTTCAATCTTGGTCAGCGGCAGCGAGTCGGAGCTGAGCGCCAGCGTCATGATGGGCGCATCCGCCGGATTCACCTTGCTGTAGATCGGCGGGTTGGGCAGGCCGGTCGGCAGATAGGTAGAGGCTGCGTTGATGGCCGCCTGTACCTGCTGCTCTTCGACGTCAATATTCTGGTCGAGAGTAAATTGCAGCGTGATGAGGGAGCTGCCAAACGAGCTGGTCGACGTCATCTGGGCCAGGCCTGGAACTTGGCCGAACTGGCGTTCCAGCGGCGCGGTCACGGAGGAGGCCATGACGTCAGGACTGGCGCCGGGATAAAACGTGACCACCTGGATGGTGGGATAGTCCACCTGGGGCAGCGCCGAGACCGGCAGCTCGCGGTAGGCGACAAAGCCCACCAGCAGGATGGCCACCATCAGCAGCGAGGTTGCGACCGGCCGAAGAATGAATAGCCGTGAAGGACTCATGGTGATGCTACACTCGCGCTCTGTGTCGAACGAGCCGCCGGCGCGCCGCGGATTTCCACCCGGCTGCCGGATTGCAGCTTGTCCTGGCCGTCGGTCACAACCTGCTCCCCGGGACTCACTCCCGAGGTAATCGAGGTGAGATTCCCCTGGGTGAAGGAAACCTTCACGGGACGCATCTCAACCGTCTTGTCCGGCTTCACCACATAAGCGAAACTTCCTTTCGGACCGCGCTGAATGGCGGCAGCCGGGACCACCGTGTTGTCCTTGCGGGTCTCCAGCAACAGCTTCACGTTCACGAACTGGTTGGGCCACAGCGTCCGCTCATTATTCCCAAAGACGGCCTTCAGCTTGACCGTTCCGGTGGTGGGGTCGATCTGATTGTCAATAGTAAGAAGCTTGCCGGCGGCGAGCTGGGTCTGGTCATCGCGGCCGTAGGCCATGACCGCGAGCTGCGTCTTGGCCATCGCCTTCTGCACCGGCGGAAGCAGGTCTTGCGGCAGCGTGAAGATAACCGCGATGGGCTGAAGCTGCGTGATCACCAGCAGTCCGTTCTGGTCAGTAGCATGCACCATGTTGCCAATGTCGACCAGCCGCAGACCAACGCGTCCGGTGATCGGCGAGGTAATGCGGCAGTAGACCAGGTTCAGCTTAGCGTTGTCGATCTGCGCCTGATCGGCGCGCACCGCACCCTCCAGCTGGTCGACGGTGGCGCGCTGGGTATCGAGCTGCTGCTGGGGAATGATCTTGGCGGCGAAGAGACCGGTGAAACGCTCCAGGTTGATGCGCGCATCCTGTAGCTGCGCCTGATCCCTGAACAGGGTCGCCTGCGCCTGACTGAGAGCCACCTCATAAGGCCGGGGATCGATCAAGGCAAGCAGCTCGCCCTGCCTGACGTCCTGTCCCTCCTTGAAGGCGACTTGCACCAACTGCCCGTCTACCCGGGACTTTACAGTGACCGTGTTGAAGGCGGTGACATTACCCAGACCGGTGAGATAGTACGGCATATCGCGTTTTTCGGCGCTGGCCACGGCGACAGAAACGGCCTGTGGCCCCATCCCCGCGCGGCCCCCCGGCCCGCTGCTGGGACCTCCTTGCGATTTGCCGCAGGCAGCGAGCAGGGAAGCCGCCGCGACTGCCAGGACGAGCCAGCGCATTCGCCGGCTACGAAGGTTCAGAGTACGCAAAAAAGAGGCCCTGACGGGAAGATGCTCCCCAAGGCGATGAATCTTCGAGCTGTAGAATAAGAACACAGGTCTACCTCAGGACGCAGGTTTGGCTCGGCATATTGTCGCGGCTGCCTGGCCCCCGAATCCGGGTGAAAACGTTCTGCCCATGATAGCAGCCCGCACTCGCATTATGCGCCCTGCAACGGTGGGCTGTTCCTCCTGAGTTATCCCCAATAACCCCACCAAAACCGCAGGCCGCACCGTCGGCTTGATAGTGTAAACACGCCGTGCCGGGCAAGGACTCGGGGACGCGGAAAGGCTTTCGCCCGACAGGTAGAACGAGAATCTGCGCCTGGAGACACGACTCCGGAGCTCCCGCCCGGGAACAATCTTGGCACCGGGCCACGATCACGGGAATCGGGCATAGCTCTTACTACCAGGCCTTACTACTGAATGCGCTCGTAGTCGTAATGCTCCGCCTGAAGGGCTGCCAGCAACTCCTCGACATGCTCGGAGCCGCGCGTCTCCATGGTCAGATCGATAGCCGTGTCGCCGAGGTTCACGCCGTAGTACGTGCGGTCGTAAGAGGTCTCGACGATGTTGGCCCTCTGCCGGGCCAGAACCCCGGTGAGCTTGTGCAGCGCGCCCGGATAATCGGGCAAGTGAATGCGCAGGCGGATGAGGCGCCCATCCTTCACCAGGCCGCGCTCGATGATGCGCGACAGGATGGAAACATCCAGGTTGCCACCGGAGATGATGGCCACAATCTTCTTGCCGATGCAGGAGACCTTGTGCTGCAGCAGGGCGGCCACGGGCGCCGCGCCCGCGCCCTCGGCCAGCGTCTTCTCGTTTTCCAGCAGCAGCAGAATGGCGTTGGCGATCTCTTCCTCTTCCACGGTCACAATGTCGTCGACGTACTTGGTCACCATCGGCAGCGTGCGATCCCCGGCGCGGCGCACGGCGATGCCGTCGGCCAGAGTGGAGGCGACCGGCAGGACTACAGGCTCGCCGGCAGCCATCGCGGCGCGCATCGAGGGCAGGCGGCTCGTCTGCACTCCGATGACGCGGATCTTGGGATTCAGCTCCTTGAGCACGCAGGCCATGCCGCTGATGAGTCCGCCGCCGCCGATGGCGGTGATGACGACATCCACGTCGGGCATCTGCTCGAGCAGTTCCAGCCCCATGGTTCCCTGGCCGGCGATCACGGCGTCATCGTCAAAGGGATGAATGAAGGTGAGCGACTGCTCAGCGCAACGGCGCTTGGCTTCGTCGCATGCTTCGTCGTAGTTGGCCCCGTGGAGAATCACGTCGCCACCGTAACGCCGTGTCGCCATGACTTTGTTGAGAGGCGTGGCCAGCGGCATGCAGATCTGCGCGGCGATGTTGCGCTTGCTGGCGTGGTAGGAAACCGCCTGGGCGTGGTTGCCGGCCGAGGCGGCGATCAAGCCGCGCTCCCGCTCGCCGTTGGTGAGGGTCAGAATCTTGTTGAGCGCCCCGCGCTCTTTGTAGGAGCCCGTCATCTGCAGGTTTTCGAGCTTCAGGAAAACCTTGTTGTCGATGAGCCGCGAAAAGGTTTCCGAATGCGAGCACGGCGAGACGAACACGGAATCCGCAATCCGCTCGCGCGCCTGCTTGACCTGCTCCAGTGTGACCATGCTTGTTTCTGTCTTAATCATGAACTCTGCCGTAAATAGGGTCGTTCAACTTGCATCAGCCAAAACTCTCGCATGGGTTCTCGCCGGACTTCGCCCCGGCTTCGCGCCGGCTGCGACACGGGCAAAAACAGACCCTGGCCAGCGGTTGCGCCCGTAGCTTGCGTCTGCAACCAGGAATTCCGGCAGCACAGTTGTGCTCCGAAAAGCCGTGCACCGCAAATTTTTGGCAGTTGACCGGCCACCCCATTTGACCGTGCAGGTTGACTTTGATTATAACAAGCGGCGTTTTGGGCGAGATTGCCGCGTTGACGTTAGGAATTGGCGGCGGCACCAAAGGGGCGATGGAGACTGTAAACGCGACCACGGAGTTCACAGAGGGGTACAGCGCCGAATCATCTGTCCGCGCTGCCTTCCGCTGTGTCCTTTGTGGTTTTATCCAGGGGCATTCAGCTAACCGAGAGCTGATATCCGCAATCCAATCAAAGTGCGGCTGAAACTCGTACAGCTCGGAGAAGAGGTCTTGCGGCAGCCGGCCAGGGAGGTTCTGGCGGAAGAGATCCGCTCGGGCTCTTTGCGGCAGCTCATTGCCGACATGCATGAGACGCTTCAAGACGCGCCCGGCGTGGGCCTGGCAGCGCCGCAGGTAGGAGTATCCATACAGCTGGCGATCGTGGAAGACCTGCCGGAG
>Ga0335078_10017280_pt1 | contig 10714 bp, 6 predicted proteins | sample Lox_Sample_32_FD_206711 | JGI IMG/M metagenome (GOLD analysis project Ga0335078, IMG submission 206711) | Soil microbial communities from Loxahatchee National Wildlife Refuge, Florida, United States - Lox_Sample_3.2 | ecosystem: Environmental > Terrestrial > Soil > Wetlands | place: USA: Florida... | reverse complement strand
TGACGCGCTCAAGGTTACGTCGGATCCGCGTTACGAGAACATGCTGGACGAGTACCGCATGCTGGTCCACGAGCAATTGATCTGCGGCGCGCAGGTGCACGTCGATGTGAAAGATCGCGATCTGGCGGTGGCTGTCGCGCACCGCGTGGAACCTTGGCTGCCAGCGTTGTTAGCGCTGTCGGCGAGCTCGCCGTTCTGGGTGGGGCTGGACACCGGCTACGCCAGTTACCGCAACCTGGTCTGGCGACGCTGGCCGACCACCGGTGCCCTGGGCGCGTTCGAGTCAGCCGCGGACTACGACCGGACCGTGGCCGACCTCGTCCGGTCCGGAGTCATAAGCGACCCCGGCATGATCTACTTCGATGTCCGGCCGTCAGCCCATCAATCCACGGTGGAGCTGCGCATCTGCGACGCGTGCCCGCGTTTGGAGGACGTCGTCCTGCTGGCCGGGCTCTTCCGCTCGCTGGTGATACGGGAGATCGACGCGGCAATCGCGGGCACCCCGCCGATGCCCGTCCGCCCTGAGGTGATCCAGGCCGCGACCTGGCGGGCCGCTCGGTCCGGCCTGGAGGGCAATCTTGTCGATCCAGCGACGGTAACCCCGGTGCCAGCTCACCAGCTCATCGGGCGGATGCTGACAGATCTCCGGCCTACGCTGGAGTCGACCGGGGACTGGGAACTTGTCGCTGAGCTCACGGAGTCGGCGCTAGCCCGGGGCAGTTCGGCGGCCCGGCAGCGCGCGGTGTGCGCCCGCGGCGGCCTCCAGGAGGTCGTCGACACGCTGGTGGCGGAAACCCGCACCAACACCGATTGGATGCCGGGCGCGGGACCCGCCCGGACGACGGTCAGCGCGATGCTGGAGGGCTACGCGGCTGAGGGCGACGAGGCGATCCTCTTCGATGGCAGCGCCCGCGGACCGTACGGAATGATCATGACCGCGCTTGACAAGATCGGTATCGACGGCCTGTCCGAGCGGCAGAGATATCGCGACGAGGTCCAGCGGCGGATGGGAATGATCTTCAACATCGGTAGCGAGGACGAGGACCGGCTCTTTCCGATCGACCTCATTCCCAGGGTCGTCGCCGCCGAAGACTGGCGTCTGCTGCAGGCAGGGCTGACGCAGCGGGTCCGTGCGCTGGAGGCATTCCTGCGCGACGCTTACGGGGACCGCGCCGTGGTCCACGATGGCGTGCTGCCTGCCTGGGCAATCGACGCATCGCCCGGTCTGCGGGAGTCGGGGCGGCGGTTGCCCCGGTCGGCGGTGCGGTGCTGCCTCGCGGGCATCGACCTGGTCCGCGACGGCGCCGGCCGGTGGGCGGTGCTCGAGGACAACCTGCGGGTTCCGTCCGGCATCGGGTATGCCATTGCCAACCACTGGCTGGCGGCCCGGGTTCTGCCCGAGCTCATCCCCATGTCGCTGGGGCTCACCCCGGGGCCCAGGATGGCGGTGCGCGCGCTACGGTCTGCGCTGACGGAGACCTCGCCCCACGTCGCCCTGGTCACCGCGGGCCCGGTGGACTCGGCATTTTATGAGCACCGGCTGCTGGCCAACGAGCTGGAGATCCCCCTGGTCCACCCGGGTGAGTTGCGCGTGGCGGACGACGGCGTGTGGATCGACGGCGCCGAGCCCGCCAGGGTGGACGTGATATATCGCCGGATCGACGAGGACGAGCTATTCGGCGCCAAGGGCGCGGACGGGAAGCTACTTGGCCCCGGCCTGCTGCAGGCGATTGGTGACGGCAGCCTGGTCCTGGCCAACGCGCCAGGTAACGGGGTCGCCGACGACAAGTGCCTGTACGCTTACGTGCCGAAACTGATCGAGTACTATCTCGGCGAACGGCCCTTGCTCGACAATGTGCCAACCTACCTGTGCCGTGACGCCGAGTCGCGCTCGCAGGTACTGGACCGGCTGGGGGAATTGGTGACCAAGCCCGTGGATGGTTACGGTGGCGAGGGCGTCGTGATCGGTCCGGATGCCACGCCCGCGGAACTGCGGGTGGTCCGCGCCCGCATCCTCGCCGACCCGGCCCGCTGGATCGCCCAGGAGACCGTCTCGTTGTCGACGCATCCGACGCTCGCCGATGGGCGCTTGGAGCCGCGGGCTGTCGATCTCCGCGCTTTTGTGTGCCTAGCCGGCCAGCCCACGGTCGTCCCAATCGCGCTGACCCGGGTGGCGCCGGGCGGAAGCAGGATCGTCAATTCGTCGCGCGGAGGCGGGGCGAAGGACACGTGGCTGATGTATTGACGTCTCGCGAAAGGATCCGCATGTCCCGGAAACCCCTTCGCTCAAGGAGCCACCGATGTGCGGTTTGAGCGGCGAGCTCCGCTTCGACGGCGAGCCCGCCGACGTAGCCGCGGTGGTCCGGATGACCGCGACGATGGCGCCGCGCGGCCCCGACGGCTCGGGTATCTGGGCCCAGGGACCGGTCGCGCTCGGCCACCGCCGCTTGAAGATCATCGATCTATCCGCGCGGGCGTCGCAGCCCATGGTCGATGCCGAACTCGGCCTGACCGGCGTCTTCAACGGTTGCCTCTACAACTACAAGGATCTTCGCGAGACGCTGCGCGGGGACGGTTACTACTTCTTCTCCACCTCCGATACCGAGGTGCTGGTGAAGGCCTACCACCGCTGGGGGCAGCGGTGCGTCGATCACTTCAAGGGAATGTTCGCGTTCGCGGTGGCGGAGCGTGATACCGGGAGGGTGATCCTCGGACGCGACCGGTTGGGGATCAAGCCGCTCTATACCACGCGTAACGCCGCCCGGCTGCGCTTCGCTTCCACGTTGCCCGCGCTGGTGGCAGGCCGCGGTGTCGGTACCGATATCAACCCGGCAGCCCTGCACCACTACATGACCTTCCACTCGGTGGTACCGTCGCCGCTCACCATCCTCAGCGGGGTCGACAAGCTGCCGCCGGCCACGGTGCGGACCTTCGAGCCTGACGGGAGTGCCTTCGAGGACTACGCGTACTGGCGCCCGGATTTCACCCGCGGTCAACATCTCACGCCGGCGGCGTGGCCGGAGGCGGTGCTCGCGGGTGTGCGGACTGCGGTGGACCGGCGGATGGTGGCCGATGTGCCGGTCGGCGTGTTGCTGTCCGGCGGGCTGGATTCGAGCTTCATCGTGGCGCTCCTGGCCGAGGCGGGGCAGTCGGACCTGCAGACCTTCAGCATCGGCTTCGCCGAGGCAGGCGGTGAGTCCGGCGACGAGTTCGGTTACTCAGACCTGGCCGCCGAGCGTTTCGGCACCCACCACCACAAGATCCGGATCGACGACTCGCGACTGCTGCCGGCGCTGCGGGGCGCCATTGAAGCCATGAGCGAACCGATGGTGAGTCACGATGCGGTCGCGTTCTACCTGCTGTCCCAGGAGGTGTCGCAGCATGTCAAGGTGGTCCAGTCTGGGCAGGGGGCCGACGAGGTATTCGCGGGATACGACTGGTATCCACCGCTCGCCGGAGTACCGCGCGAGGACGCGACGGCGGCATATTCCAGCGTGTTCTTCGATCGTCCGCATGACGGGCTGGCCGGAGTGCTCAGCCCCGAGTACATGACGCCAGACGATGTCAGCTCGATGTTCGTCCGGCGGCACTTCGCTGCTCCCGGAGCCGTGACCGCTCTGGATGCCGCACTTCGGATCGACACCACCGTCATGCTGGTGGACGACCCCGTCAAGCGTGTCGACAACATGACGATGGCCTGGGGTCTGGAGGCGCGTACCCCATTCCTCGATCACGACCTGGTCGAACTGGCCGCCTCCTGCCCGCCAGAGCTCAAGCTTGCCTCGGACGGCAAGGGCGTGCTGAAGAGTGCTGCCCGCGGCCTCGTCCCCGACGAGGTCATCGACCGGCCAAAGGGGTACTTCCCGGTACCGGCGATCCGCCACCTGCGTGGTCCGTACCTTGAGATGGTCCGCGAGGCGCTTACCTGCCCTGCGGCGAAGTCGCGCGGCCTGTATCAAATGTCATATGTCGAGAGGTTGCTGGAAGCACCCAGCGACTACCGCACCACTCTGGGTGCTAGCGCGCTATGGCAGCTCGCTCTGCTGGAACTATGGCTGCAGACCCACGGAATATAGGCGTCATCGTTTTGTTGGAGACACACCGCGGGCTGTTGCACAATTGAGTCAGCGTCCCAGATTGCGAGATACGGGTCACGCTGGTGGAGTACTTGTCAGCATCGTCGGAGGTCATGGGATTTCGACTGAGTCCTCCGGAGCCAGCTAGAAAGATCAATCTCACTATGTGAGACGTTCCCCTGATTCTGCCACAGCCCCACTGAGCTGAGAGATTGCGAGCAGCTAAGGAAGCCCGAAGGGATCATCGCCAATGTGCCGTCATTTCGGATGGATCGGGCAGGCACGCGCCCTGCATGAGTTGTTCTTCGAGGCGGGCTATGCGCTTGCGCGGCAAGCGAGGGTGCCGCGGTGGCAGCGGGTCGGGCTGGTCAACAAGGACGGCTTTGGCGCGGGCTGGTTTCCCGCCGAAGATGCCGCCAGCGCGGAACGCTATCGCACGACGATCCCGATCTGGGACGACGGCGTGTTCACCGTGCTGGCCCGCGAGGTGGCCTCGAGCTGTGTGCTTGGCGCGGTCCGTGCGGCCAGCCCGGGAATGCCCATCGAGGAGAACGCCAACGCGCCCTTCACTAACGGCCGCTGCCTGTTCAGCCTTAATGGGCATCTGGACGTCGGCAAGGTCCGTCCCCTGCTCGGCTCCGGTCGTGAGCCGGAATCGGGGTGTGACGCGGCGCTGCTGGCCGCGCTGCTGTGGCAGCGCCTGGACACGGGCCTGGATCTGCACGAGTCGCTGGTGAGCCTGCTGCGCGACGTCGTGGAGCTGGATTCCGGTGCTTGCCTGAACATGCTGGCCACTGACGGCGTCCGGGTCGTCGCCACCACGTGGGGCGAGACCCTCTGTTACCGCAAAGAGGCAGCTGGCGTCCTTGTGGCGAGCGAGCCGCACGACGAAGAGGATGGCTGGTTGCCTGTCGAGGACAAAACCGCGGTCATCGCCGACGCACGGGGCGTCGAGCTTCGCCCCCTATCCGAGGATGGTTTGCTCTCCGCGAAGTCAACCCTGCTGTTAAGCAGCCAGGTACTTCAGCCAGCGCAGCACACCTCAACCGACAAAGCCGTCGCAATCCTCTCCTAGCCGGCCGCCGCAAAGTCCAGCGGTTCGACCTCGGTTTGAGGGTTCGGCGTGGCCGGAACGGAGGTGCGCCGGGCCGGCGGCCGGAGGTCATCGAAGCGCTTTGGCGGGGCACCGTGACCCGCCGCGGGCCTGGGTCTTCGAGATCCAGATTTCGGCGAACGGCGACGTCGCTACGAGGTAGAACCGCGGGCTCAAGCTAAACTCGATGAGCTGTTCGTCCAGTTCGGCCTAAAGCTTTCCCATGTGCGCCTCCTGCAGCCAGCCTGCCGCAGGAGGTGGCCCCCGCGAGGAGGGAGTGGCTCGTGACAGGTGTCACCGGCGCGCGGACCGCAGGCTCTTCGCCGGGCGGCCGCCGGTCCGGCGGTGCGGCGGAAGGCGGCAGCATCGGCCGCGGTGTGGAAGCCGCCGCGAGTGCGGGCGGCGGGCGCGCCACCGGCGGCGGCCCACAGGACGGCGGCAGCGGCAGCCGCGCGGCACGCGCCTCGAGTGGCAGTGCGGCAGGCGGCAGGGCGGAAGCCGCCAATGCGGCAGGCGGCAGGGCGGAAGACGCCAATGCGGCAGGCGGCAGGGCGGAAGACGCCAGGGCGGCAGGCGGCAGGGCGGAAGACGCGCGAGCGGCCGGCCACGCGGAGGGTGCTATCGCAGCATCCCCGCCTGCCAGGCAATCGGTGCCCGCCACGCTCGCTGGCGTGCCCGCACCGGAACTCGACCGGCACCGCGCCGCCGTGGCGGCGCTCCGGCAGGCGTATCAGGAACTTCCGGCTGGGGAACCCGTCCGTCTGGCCAAGCCGACGTCCAACCTGTTCAGATTCCGCGACGCTTCTCCAGCTCTGCACGGCCTCGACGTCTCCGCGTTCGATCACGTGTTGCACGTGGACCCGGTGACACAGACGGCGGTCGTCGGGGGGATGACGACGTACGAGCATTTGGCCGACGCTACCCTGCGTTACGGCTTGATGCCGCTCGTCGTGCCCCAGCTTAAGACGATCACCCTCGGCGGCGCGGTCACCGGCCTTGGCATCGAGTCCACCTCACTCCGCAACGGCCTTCCCCACGAGTCCGTCATCGAGATGGAGATCCTGACCGGCGATGGCCGGGTCGTGACCGCCGCGCCAGAGGGCGAGCATGCGAGGCTGTTCCGCGGCTTCCCGAACTCTTATGGCACGCTCGGCTACGCGCTATCGCTCACCATCGAGCTTGAGCCAGTCAAACCGTATGTGCATCTGCGCCATCGGCCGTTTGGGAGCCTGGACGACTGCATGAGCGCGGTCGGCCAGATCGCCGCGGACCGGGCGATCGACGGCGTGCCGGTCGATTTCATCGATGGGATCGCCTTCGGGCCCGATGAGCTGTACCTCACTCTGGGGACCTTCAGCACGGTCGCACCGTGGCTAAGTGACTACACCCGGCAGCAGATCTACTATCGGTCCGTCCAGCGGTACCGCGAGGACTTCCTTACAGTCCGCGACTACCTGTGGCGATGGGACACCGACTGGTTCTGGTGCTCGCGCCCGTTCGGCGTCCAGAACCCGGCGATCCGCCGGTTGTGGCCGCGCAGATACCGGCGTTCAGACATATACCGGCGGCTCGTCGCCTTCGACCGCAGGCACGGGCTCACCAGCCAGATGAACAAGTCGCGCCAGGTCAGCCCGAGGGAGGATGTCATTCAGGATGTCGAGATCCCGGTCGAGAAAGGCGCCGGTTTCCTTGACTTCTTCTTCCGTGAGGTCCGCATGAGGCCCGTGTGGCTGTGCCCGCTGCGGCTTCGGTGCGGTGCGAGCTGGCCCCTCTATCCGCTGGAGCCCGGCCACGTCTATGTCAACTTCGGCTTCTGGGGAACTGTTCCGCTCAAGCCCGGTCAGCCCGATGGCTATCACAACCGGCTTATCGAGGACGAAGTCTCGGCGCTCGGCGGCCGCAAGGGACTGTATTCGACGGCTTACTACACCGAGGACGAGTTCTGGCGGCAGTACAACGGACAGGAGTACCGGGCACTGAAGCGTGCTTATGATCCGGGCGCGCGCCTACTCGGGCTCTACGACAAGTGCGTGCGCGGGCGGTAGCTATGGCTACCCGCAGCACTGGATAACGGTAGCCGGATACGGCTGCGAGGAGGATTGGAAACATGGCACTGGCTGACGTCTTCGAACGGGTCGCCGGACCCGGCGCGCCGGTCGAGTTCCAGGCGTACGACGGGAGCGCCGCGGGCGAACCGGGCGCCGGCATAAAGGTAACGGTCCGTTCCCCGGTCGCCGTCTCCTATCTGGCGCAGGCGCCAGGTGCGCTCGGCCTTGCCCGCGCGTACGTGTCCGGGCACCTCGACGTCGACGGCGACATGTATACCGCACTGGTCCGCATGTCCAGGGCGCAGATTACGGACCTGGGCTGGCCGCAACGGCTGCGCTTGCTGCACGAACTGGGCGGGGTGAAGCGCCTCTTCCCACGGGTGCCGCCGCCCCCGCAGGAGGTGCGGCCGCGTCGGTGGTGGCTGGCCGGGCGGCGGCACTCCAAGCGGCGCGACGCCGGTGCGATCTCGCACCACTACGACGTGTCGAACCGCTTCTACGAGTGGGTGCTCGGCCCGTCGATGGCCTACACCTGCGCCTGCTACCCAGGCGCCGACGCGACGCTCGAAGAGGCGCAGGCGTACAAATTCGACCTGGTCGCGCGGAAACTGGGGCTGCGGGAGGGCATGCGGCTGCTCGACGTGGGCTGCGGCTGGGGCGGAATGGTCATGCACGCGGCGCGTGTTTACGGGGTCCGCGCGCTCGGGGTGACCCTCTCACGCCAGCAGGCCGAGTGGGCACGCCGCGCGATCGAGGCCGCGGGCCTCCGCGATCTCGCTGAGGTACGCCACCTCGACTACCGCGACGTGACGGAGTCCGGTTTCGACGCGGTCAGCTCGATCGGACTGACCGAGCACATCGGCAAGGCAAATCTGCCCAGCTACTTTTCCTTCCTCTACCGGAAGCTCAAGCCGGGCGGGCGGCTGCTCAATCACTGCATCACCAGGCCGGACAACCGCGAGCCCGCGATACGTCAGGGCGGCTTCATCAACAGGTACGTGTTTCCCGACGGTGAGCTCGAGGGACCGGGGCACCTCGTCTCCGTCATGCATGACACTGGTTTCGAGGTGCGCCATGAGGAGAACATCCGGGAGCACTACGCGATGACCCTGGCCGGCTGGTGCGAGAACCTCGACCAGCACTGGGCGGAAGCGGTCGCCGAGGTCGGCGAGGGCACTGCCCGGGTATGGCGCCTTTACATGGCCGGATCACGGCTCGGCTTCGAGCGCAACCAGGTCCAGCTGCACCAGGTCCTGTGCGCGAGGCTCGATGCCGAGGGTAATGCGGGCATGCCGCTGCGGCCGAGCTGGGAGCCCGCCGCCCAGCCGACCGCCCAGCCGGTCCCTCAGCCCGTCGGCTAGCCGGTCCCTCAGCCCGTCGGCTAGCCGGTTCCTCAGCCCGTCGGCTAGCCGGTCTCTCCGCCCGTCGGCTAGCCGGTTCCTCAGCCGGCCGCCCAGCTCACCGCGCAGCAAGCGCCCGACCTCGTCGCGGGCTGACAGCGAACCGCGGTCGCCGGGCGGCGTCACCGCGGCGTGAACTCGCACGGCAGGTGCTTGATGCCGTTGATGAAGCTGGAAAGCAGCCGGTCCGGCTCACCCGCCGCCCGGATGTCGGGCACGCGGTCAAGCAGTTCGCGCCACATGACGGTTATCTCCCGCCGGGCCAGGTGCGCGCCGAGGCAGAAATGCGGCCCGGGCCCGCCGAACCCGACGTGCGGGTTCGGGTTCCTGAGGATGTCGAACGCCCCAGGCTCGGCGAAGACGGTTTCGTCGCGGTTAGCCGCCGAGTAGAACAGCACGACCTTGTCGCCCCCACGGTACCGGTGGCCTCCGAGCTCGTGGTCCCGGGTGAGTGTCCGGCGCATGAAGATGACGGGCGAGGCGAAGCGCACGATCTCCTCGACCGCCCCGCCGATCCGGGCCTCGAAGTCCTCGAGCAGTAAGCTGCGCTGCGCGGGAAAATCGGTGAGCAGGGTGAGCGCGTGCGAGATCGCGTTCCGCGTGGTCTCGTTGCCGGCCACGACGAGCAGGATGAAAAACGATGCAAGCTCGGCGAACGTGAGGGCCTCGCCGTCGATGTTCGCGGTGACCAGGGCGGACAGCAGGTCATCGGCCGGGCGCCTGGTGCGCTCCGCGGCGAGGTCCTGCACCAGCTGGCCGAGTTCCTGGCCAGCTGCCAGGATCTTGATGGCGGCCTCCTCGAAGTTGTCCCCGACGAACTCCGGATCGGCACCCGAGAGAATCATGTTCGTGTCATCAAGAACCATCTGATAGTGATCACCGGGGATACCCATCATCTCACAGATGATCTTCAGGGGAAGCTTGGCCGCCACCTCGGTGACGAAATCACACGGCCCGCGGTCGACCAGGTCGTCTACTATCCGCCGTGCCGTCCGCCGCACGTCGTCTTCGAACTTCCTGATCATCTGGGGCGTGAAGGCGCGCGATACGATCCGGCGCAGCCGCCCATGGCGGGGGTCGTCCATGTTGATCATCGAGCCGAAGTACTCGGCGAACTCGGCCGGCATGTCGACGATGCTGGCCGCTCCGCCGCTAGAGCAGAACACCTCGGGGTGCCTGCTCGCCCCGATCACGTCGGCGTGTTTCACCAGCGCGTAGTAACCCGCGCCGGGCGGTCCGAACGCAGCAGGGGCGTCCGGCTCGGCGAAGAAGACCGGCCGCGGCTGCGCCCGCAGGAGCCCGAAGGCCGCTTGCCGCTCGGCCGGCGGCCGCCCCCAGAAGGTGTAATCGGACAAGTCGATGTCAGCAAGCTGGAGAGCGGGCAGGCCCACAGACTCCACCGCCTTCCGGGCGAGGCATCTTGCCAGCCCCGGCGTACCCCCGCGGAGCCGTATGGAACCATACTCCGTTATACCCAGCCAGATTCGCTCGCGGCACCGTCACAACCCGGCTCCGCGGTCACCGGTGCGGCTGCGCATTCTCCTTAACGGCCGCGCGGGCTGGCGCCTGTCCGGCGAAGCGGTTGTCGCACATCTCGTGATCGCGGTCGCTTTTGGAAGCATTCGCGGAACTTACCGCGATCACGGCTGGGGTGCCTCGCCAGACGGCAGGTAGATCGCCGTCCCGTCGGCCCGCGCGTGGAGCGCCGCAATCACCCGCGGCGCTCCATACGGCGGCAGGAACGAGGTAACTTCACCCGGCTCGACGAACCTGAACTCGTCGAGTTCCTCGTACTGCAACCGGATCCCACTACCGTCGAGCAGCGTGCCGCCGTCAAATACCAGATGCATGATCGACTTTGGCCGCGGGCCGCCCGGCGCCGTCCAGTTGACCACGAGCAGCCGGCCGACCGGGATCACCTGGCCTAGTTCTTCGAGCAGTTCTCGTGCGCATCCTTCGTGCGGGGCCTCGCTCTGCTCACAGATACCGCCGGGAAGCGCCCAGTGGTCACGGTAGTTGGGCTTGACGAGCAGGACCTCGCCGCCCGGGCTGGTGATGAGCGCCCCTGCCGCCAAATACACGCTTGGAAGCGTGGCG
>Ga0335078_10017279_pt1 | contig 10714 bp, 12 predicted proteins | sample Lox_Sample_32_FD_206711 | JGI IMG/M metagenome (GOLD analysis project Ga0335078, IMG submission 206711) | Soil microbial communities from Loxahatchee National Wildlife Refuge, Florida, United States - Lox_Sample_3.2 | ecosystem: Environmental > Terrestrial > Soil > Wetlands | place: USA... | reverse complement strand
AGTGGGCAAGAGCGGAAAATCGAAATTGGCGTCTTGGACAGCCTGCCGTCACCAAGATAACGTCTCGCAATAAACTGACATGGGGGAGACGCTTATGAAATATGTCGCGACGATTTGCGCCGGCGCTCGGCAGCGACCAGGGCGGCGGCTACGAGTGGACCAACGCGGACGCTTCGGTGAAGCGCGGCATTATTTCCATGGAGATCAACGGCGCCGGACAGATCGAGCGGTTGGATTCCACTTGGGACAATGGCGTCATGAGCGACGCCGACTTGCAGGCGCTGGTATTGCAATCGATCGAGAAGTAGGTCCCGTTTGGGCAAAGGGTCGCGCCATGCGAATAGCGCGACCGTCATTTGTCCTCGCGCCAAATCCCCAGCGCCTCCTGGGCGGGGCGGTCGGAGATCGAGAACAGCACCGACTGCTCCGACGTCACGTGCGCGTAACGCTTCCACGGCGGCACGACGAAAACGTCGCGCGGCCCCCACTGCAGCACTTGATCCCCAATCGTGGTCGTCCCGCAGCCTTCCGCGCAAGCGAAAATGGCGCCGTCGGTGGAGCGATAGGATTCGCCGCGAAAATTTTTGGGAAACATGGCGAGGTGCGCGCCCATGGTCGGCAGCACCGGCCCGCCGGTGATCGGATTGGCGTAGCGAACGCGCGCGCCATGGCTTTTATCGATGTCGCCGGCGTGGAGAACGCGCTCAATGATCGGACGGGTGCGAGCGTAGGTGTAGTTGATAACCGGCGTGCGGTCATGCGCGAGATTTTTGGCCATCTTGCCGTCGGGCAGCACGCCGGAAGCGTAGAAGCTGAGTGAGTCTCCGTCCTGACGCATCGTCGGCTGCGTCGGCGTCGCGAAATCCTCGGCAAAGGAGGTCTCGAAAAAGTTGATCGCAGGCACATCGAGCACGTCGAGCCACAGCATCGGCTTCTCGGACGTGTTGCCGTGGTCGTGCGCCGCCCAGTTCGCGGTAATGACGAAATCGCCCGGCGACATGAAGGCCTTTTCGCCATCGACCGCGGTATAGGCGCCTTCACCGTCGAGCACGAAGCGGATGGCCGACGCGGAGTGACGGTGTGCCGGGGCGATCTCGCCCGGCATAATCATTTGGATGCCGGCGAATAGCGAGTTGGTGACGCGCGATTCTCCGCGCAGCGCCGGGTTTTCCAGGATGAGCACGCGGCGCTTGGCCTCTTCGGCGGTGATGAGTCCGCCCGACTCTAAAACCAGCGCCTTCACGTCATCGAAGTGCCAGATGGCCGGCGCGCAACGGGTCACCGGTTCATCCGAAATCAGCGAATCCAGCACCGTCCATAGCGGCGTCATCCCGAGCTTGGCGATACGCGCATAGTAGTCCTGCCGCATTGCCTCTATGTTGTGCGTGCGATCAGGTTTGCTCGCGCTTGCGCCTTTTGCGGTCGCAACCGCCATGGCGTCCTCCACGGATGCAAAAAATTTCGCACACTATAAGTCAAAGGGACGGATGCAGGAATAGAGCTTTAGGCACTCGTCGCGCAGGACTGGCATGCCGGCCGGCGGGGATCAGGTGTTGGCGTTGCCGCCATCGACCAGGACGTTCTGCCCGGTCATGAAATCGCTATCGGCGCTGGCCAGGAATACCAGCGCGCCCAGAAGATCTCGTGGCTGTTCGTCCCGTTTGAGCGAGCGCGATGCGACAACCCGGTCGCGTGCGGTCGCAATATGACCGGGATTCTCCGCCATCAGCGTCTCGCTCATTGTTAGGCCCGGAGAGAGCGTGTTAACGCGGATGCCGAATTCCCCAAGTTCCAACGCCAGTACGCGCGTCATCGCCAGAACGCCGCCCTTGGAGGTCACGTAATGCAGCATCCACGGAATACCGTGAAAGATGCTGCCAGACCCGATATTGATGATCTTGCCGTAGCCCAGCGTCTTCATGTGCGGGGCGACGTGCTTGGCCATCAAGAACGGCCCGCGCAGATTGATCGCCATGACGCGATCCCACAAGGTCGCGTCGATCTCGGTGCACTTGGTCTCCCGCAGCGGCGCGAACAAGGCGGCGTTGTTGACGAGAATATCGATCTTGCCGAAGCGTTCCAATGTTTTGCCCGCCAGCGCCTTTACGGCGCTTTCGTCGCTGACATCGAAAACTTCGCTCGTCACCGAATTCGCGCCGTGCTCGCGGGCGATCTCGGCGGCCGTCTCCTTGCCATCCGCGATGTCGGCAATCATCACGCGGGCACCCTCGGCAGCTAGCGCATGCGAATAGTGCCGGCCGATACCCGAGGCGCCGCCGGTGACGATTGCAACACGGCCATCCAGCCTCCCGCCCATAATACAACCCTCCCCGTCCGTTTCTTCGCGCTTCAGCTTTTGCCGGCGTGTCGCTCGATGAATTTGGCAAAAGCCTCGAGCTGTTGGCGAATAAATCCCACCGTTTGTTGATCGGTGATCTGCCCGGTTTTGGCGTCGATCTTCTGCGAGCAATTGCCGATGAAAATTTCCGGCTTGTTGAGGGTCACTGCATCAAGGAACTGCATTGCCCGGCGCAAATCATACTGCATGCGGCCGCCACCTAGCGCCCCGCCGGTGGCGGACTGAATGGCGATCGGCTTGCTCGCAAAAGGCTGGTTCGGCACTCGCGACACCCAATCGATCGCATTCTTCAAGCCGCCGGGTATGGAGAAATTGTATTCGGGAGAATTGAAAATGACGCCATCGGCCGTGCGCACTGCGTCAGATAGCCTTTGTATCGCCGGCGGCACTCCGTCGGATTCCTGCATGTCGGCATTGTAGAGTGGAAACTCGGAGAAGGGCGGCGCCTCGCTGAGCTTCATCTGCGCGGGCGCCAGGCCCGGTAGCGCGTTCATGACCATCCGGTTGTAGGAGCCTTGACGCAGGCTGCCGCAAATACAGATCACGTTGAGCATCTTGTCGGCCATAGAAGTCTCTTATGCTCAGCTTTCGTCGGCGATCGGATTGCGCAGCACCCCAATGCCGGCGATCTCGATTTCGCAGACGTCGCCGTTCTTCATCCAGACCGGCGGCGTTCGGGCAAAACCGACGCCCGACGGGGTACCGGTGAAGATAATGTCGCCCGGCTCAAGCGTCATACCCTGGGTCACGTAAACGAGTGTTTCGACAACCGGAAACATCATATTGTCAGTGTTGTCCGATTGCATCACTTTGCCATTCAAGCGACTCTCGATCTTCAATCCTTTGCCGCCCGGCGGCAGCTCGTCGGCAGAAACAAGCCACGGACCGAAGCCGCCGGTGCGGTCGAAATTCTTGCCCATATCCCATTGCGTGGTTTTGCGCTGAAATTCGCGGACCGAACCTTCGTTGCCGCACGAATAGCCGGCGACGCAGGAGAGCGCGTTGGCGGCAGTCAAATGCTTGGCGCGCCGGCCGACCACCAAGATCATCTCGGCCTCGTAATCGAGCGTCTCAGTCACGCGCGGCCGGATGATCGATTGTCCGTGCGGCACCAGCGAAGTACGTCCGCGCATGAAGATTGTTGGAAACTTCGGAATGTTATCGCGCTGCGCGCCTTCCTTGACGTGTTCAAGATAGTTCAGTCCCAAGCAGATGACCTTTCCCGGCCGCGCAATGGGGAGCCCGTAGGTCAAGTCCGCGAGCCGCTTGCGGGCACTTGCCGGCGCGCGTTTGGCCAGGTCGGCGAGAGGCTTTAGATCGCCATTGTTCGCGCTGAGCCATTCGCCGAGATCGGTCGGCGCCTTGCCGTCAGCGGCGCTAAGGTCAACAGCGTGATCGCCCTCGACCACGCCGAGCCGCGGGCCCTGTCCATTTGAGAACGCAACGATTTTCATAGTTTGCCTTCCTGCCGTGATGACTGTTCGCTTAGGGGGCGCGACTATAACGGCCAGCCCCGCGGCGATCTACCTCGCTGCCTCCAGTGATGGCTGTGCGAGAAAATAATCGCGGAGCCGATCACGCGCGTTGAACGCCGCCTCAAGGTCGAAGCTATTGACCACGGCCAAGCGGAAACCGCCAGGCGGCATGGCATGACGCTCCGGCGGGAGCTCTTGGTGGAATGTAATCTGGACGCTGGAAATTCCGGGCCGGCGCTTAAGTCCATCCAGCAGGGCCGTCGGAGGATGGCGATAACGCACGCCGTGCGGGCCAAACAGAACAGCACTGTAACCTTCCCGCCGTGCGGAAGCGGCGAACTCCCAGACTCCCCGCTCGTATAAGCGCACGACAGCCTCGACCCAGCCGGCGCCGTAAAGATCGGGCCATTGGTCGGAGAACCGCAAATGCGCTTCGATGATGGTTGCGCCAATCGTCTCGAGATTGAGCATGCCGGTATAGTCGCCAAGGTGTCCGCCGATCCAGGCGGCGCAGCGCGTTTCAATCTCCGGCTCCGGCTCCGCATGAACGGTCCAATAATCGAAGGTGCCCTGCCCGGCCGGTTTCCCCGTGACGTGCCCCCACCAGCGCGGCACGCCGTTGACGACCGCGACGTCGGACGAAACGTGCCGACCGCTGAGCAACGTCATCCAGAAATGGCCGGGCGTGAAGGCGGCCTCGTATTCCGCGGGCGAATCGAGCACGCGGCTACCGGCCCCCATGCCTTTGAGGTTCATGATCGGCTTGGAGAACACAGGAAAGCGCGGCGGCGGCGTACCGTGCGGCCCAGCGTCAAGGTTTTGACTGAGCGCGACCTGAAGTTTGTCGTAGACCCAGCGGTGTCGCGGATTCCACAGCCATGCATCGCTGTCCTCGGTGGGAATCAGCGCCGCCGTCTCGACGTTCTCAAAATACTGCAGACGCCACGGATCAACTTCGCAGATCGGCATGGTCGAGACAGCGCGCCTCAGGGATCGGACACCTGAAGGCAAAAGATAATCCAGCCTTGGTTATCTGTCGCCGGTCATTACCGCGTCGGTCGCCGCCGTGTTAGTGCAGCTTTTTTGGCCGCGGTGGAGCGCCCGGCAGCACCTTTGGTACGCACGGCTTTTCGCGCCGAGGCCGCGCGCTGTGCCGCAGTCCGGCGCGAGGCGGCACTGCGCGCCTGCCGGGACAGCGCCTTCCGCGAAACGGTCGCGCGAGGCTCGCGTTTCAACGCTTGTGTCACCGCACGCGACACGCGCTTTCGGCGCTTGGGCTTGCGCATACCCTGGCCGGCTTCATAGGCGTATTCCGCGCTCTTGCGCGTCCGTTCGGTGGTTTGCCCGCGCCCGCGCGGCAGGTCGACGCCCGCGCGTCTTGCCTCGGAAAGCCCGATGGCGATCGCTTGATTGGCCGAGCGTGCGCCGTGCTCGCCGTGCCGGATTTTGTCGATCTCTTCCCGAACGAACTCGCCGGCCTGGGTCGACGCGGACTTGCCTTCGCGCTTGTCACGTTGGGCTTTTTCGATGGTTCGCTTGAGCGGCATATCTCTTATTCCTCCATTCGCCCCAGCCGAGGTGCTAACGCCCCGTTAGGGCAGCGGTTCTAGCAAGACGCGCGAAAACCGCAGCCCAAGGGTTGGTTCGCCCGGCGTTTCCCATCATGCGCCGAGATCGGCTCGCAGAGCGTGAACGCTGAATTGGCCGTTCGTCCACGCCTTAAGCGGCGACCAGCCGTTTTTCTGCGCCAGGGCGCGAAACGACTCGATCGAATATTTGTAGCTATTCTCGGTGTGAATCGTTTCGCCGGCGCGAAACTCGATTGCCGTGTCGCCGACCTTGACCGTCTGCCGCTTCGTGCTGGCGAGATGCATCTCGATGCGGCAGCGTTCGCTATTGTAAAAGGCAAGGTGCTCGAAAGCATCGAGATCGAAATTCCCGCCAAGTTCGCGATTGATGCGGGCGAGCAGATTGAGATTGAATTTCGCGGTGACACCTTCGGCGTCGTTGTAGGCGCGATAAAGAATATCGATTGGCTTGACCAGATCAACACCGACGACAAATACCGCGCCACGGCCGAGTATTCGCGCCGCGTGGCGCAGGAATCGCGCGGCTTCCCGCGGCTCAAAATTGCCGATAGTCGAGCCGGGAAAGAAACCGGCGCGCGGCCGGTCCGCCGCTTCGGCCGGAGGCTCTTTCATTGTGGTGAAGTCGGCCGCCACCGGGTAAACGGCGAGATGCGGCAAGTCGCGGCGCAGCCTTGCCGCTTCCTGCTGGAGAAAATCGCCGGATATGTCGACCGGCACGTAAGCCTCGATGCTCATCGCTGCGCGCAAAAGGATGCGCGCCTTGGTGCTCGAGCCGCCGCCGAATTCGACCAGCGCGCATCCGGTCGGAAATAACGATGCGATCGCGGGCGCGTGTTTGTTCAGGAGTTCAAGCTCGCTGCGGGTCGGATAATATTCGGGCAAGCGCGTGATGCGCTCAAATAGCGCCGAACCCACACTATCGTAGAAATATTTCGGCGGCAGGCGTTTCGGTTTTTTGGCCAGGCCGGCGGTAACGTCGGTGGCAAACGAGTCCGATGCCGCAATCGGCGCGATACGAAGCGCAGTTTGACCAGGGCTCATGTGGAAACTCAGTGATTGAATTCGGCCAAGCGCAACCCGGTGAATTGCCAGCGCGCCGAAGGATAAAAGAAATTGCGATACGACGTCCGCGAATGACCCTCGGGAGTCGCCAGCGACGAACCGCGCAATACCATCTGATTGACCATGAATTTGCCGTTGTACTCGCCGAGCGCGCCAGGCTCCGCCTGGTAGCCCGGATAAGGCGAATAGGCGCTGCGGGTCCACTGCCACACTTTGCCGAATGCATCGTCCAGGGCGCCAGTTGTCGCGGCCACTTCCCATTCCGCTTCGCCAGGCAGATGTTTGCCGGCCCAGCGCGCGAACGCGTCAGCCTCGTAATAACTCACATGACAAACCGGCAGTGCCGGGTCGACCGGACGCAAACCGCCGAGCGTCATCGAAAACCAGGCGCCGTCGATCAACTGCCAATAGCCCGGCGCATTCCAGCATTCCGCCGCAACGACGGTCCAGCCGTCCGACAGCCAGAGATTTGGCTTCGTGTAGCCGCCATCGGCCATGAACTCGAGCCACTCGCCGTTGGTGACGAGTTTGCGGCCGACACGGACTGGCTCAAGGAAGACCCGGTGCGCCGGGCGCTCATTGTCGAAGGAGAAGCCGCTTCCCTGGAAACCGATCGAATGCATGCCGGCAACACGCGCATCGGCGCTGACGCCTTCAGCCGCACATTCCGGCCATTGCCATTGGGAATCGTAAGCCGGATTCGTCGGATTTTGCGCAAAAGCATGCAGAATGTCGGTCAGGAGCAATTCCTGATGTTGTTGCTCGTGATGAAGCCCCACCTCGACAATAGGAAAAACCGACGCGTCATTGTCCGCCGATTCGATAAGAGCGGCGACGGCCGCATCGACATAAGCGCGATAGACCGTGGTCTCGGCAATACCCGGGCGGGTGATCAAACCGCGCTGCGGCCGCGCGTGCCGCGGCCCGGCCGCGACGTAATACGAGTTGAACAAATACGAGAACCGCTCATCGAAAGATCGGTACGAGGGATTAAACGGCCGCAGGAGAAATTGCTCGAAGAACCAGGTCACGTGAGCCCGATGCCATTTCGTCGGACTGGCGTCAGGCATGGACTGCGCCACTTGGTCTTCGGCGGAAAGCGGCGCAGCGCGGCGCTCCGTCTCAGCGCGCACTGCGGCGAACGCGCGTAGCCAACGGCGCCGTGAATCAACCGGAGGCTCGGCGACAACTGCTTGCTCGCTTTCAGCCTCGGGCGATTGAACTATTGGGCTTGACATTAGTCGGTCCGGAAAACCGGAAGAACCAATTGCTGAAACTCAATGGCTAAGGACAGTAATCGGCGCGCAGCTTTATGGTTCCATAGCAAGTTCCATCCCGGCCAGGGAATGCCACCTGGGCCGTGCTAACGGGGATGTGATCGGGCAATAAGTTGTGCAAAAGGGATTGACGTTGCCACAAAAGTACTTACGCGTTGCCGCGCCGAACCGGACATACGAGGGAGCGATCAGGGGTGGGACAGGCGATGTTGCCGCGCGAGCGGAGCGACTATTCGGCGATCGTTGATCGGCCCCCGCTCAAGCTGCCCAACGGCGCCCGGCTGGTATTTTGGACCATCGTCAACCTGGAAGTTTGGGACATCCGCAAGCCGATGGCGCGACAGGTGCTCGCGCCACCCACCGGCCAGACGCTGTTGCCCGACGTGCCGAATTGGAGCTGGCACGAATACGGCATGCGCGTTGGCGTGTGGCGCTTCTTCGATTTGTTCAAACGGCTGAATATCCGGCCGACGCTCGCGCTCAACGCACGCGTCTGCGAGGACTATTCCCGGGTCGCCGAACAGGCGCGGACCGCCGGTTGGGAGTTCATGGGCCATTCCTATGAACAAGGCCCGATCCATGCCGAGCCCGACCAAAAAGCCATGATCGAACGGGCGCTTGCCGTTATTACGCGCTTCTGCGGCAAGCCGCCGGTCGGCTGGCTCGGACCCGGCCTGACGCAAACGCTCGACACGCCCGAAATCCTCGCCGCCGCCGGCATCAAGTATATCGGCGACTGGGTCTACGATGACGAACCGACTTTCATTCGCACGGAAGCGGGACCATTGGTTACGCTGCCCTACACGCTGGAATTAAATGACATTCCGATGATGATCGTTCAGCACCACGAAAGCGATTATCTGTTGCGCCGCGCTGTTGATCAGTTCGACCGGCTCTACGCGGAAGGAAAAGAGCGGGCAAAAATCCTCGCGCTTGCCATCCATCCTTACATCAGCGGGCAACCCCATCGCATCAAATATCTCGAAGCAATCTACGAGCATGCCCGCCGCTTCGACGGCGTTGTCTATTGGACCGGCGAGGAGATTTTGCAGTGGTACCTGAAGTCACATCAACCGCCGCAGTAAGATCGGGAGTGGCGGCGGCACTTGTAATCGGCGCTTTGCTTGGCCCGATCGGCGCCGCTCAAGCCGCTCCGTGCCGCACCTCCGGGAATTATGAGTCCTGGCTCGTGGCGTTCGAACGCGAGGCGGCAGCGCAAGGAATTTCGCAGCGCACAATCGCCAGCGCCGCGCCTGCCCTGACTTACGATCAGCACATCGTCAACATCGATCGCGGACAACGCGTCTTCACTCAGACTTTCCTGCAATTTTCCGGACGCATGGCCGCCGCCTATCGCATTCAGCGCGGCCAGGCGCTGATCAAAGCGAACGCGCCGACCTTTGCGCGCATCGAACAACAATACGGTGTGCCCGCCGCGGTCATCGTCTCGTTCTGGGGCTTGGAAAGCGACTTCGGCGCCAACATGGGCAATTATCATTCGCTCAGCGCCATCGCCTCGCTGGCCTACGATTGCCGGCGCAGCGACAAGTTCCGCGCCCAGCTGTTGGACGCGCTGCGCCTCATCGACCGCGGCGACCTGGCGCCGGACGAGATGATCGGCTCGTGGGCGGGAGAGCTTGGACAGACGCAAATGATGCCGTCCGAATATTTCAAATATGCCGTTGACTTCGACGGCAGCGGCAAGCGCGATCTGATCCATAGCGTCCCCGACGTACTCGCCTCCACGGCAAACTATTTGGCTGGGCTCGGGTGGAAGCGCGGCGAGCCTTGGCTCACCGAGGTGCGGGTGCCAAGCAATTTGCAGTGGGAACAAGCCGATCTTTCCATCGCCATTCCGCGCGCGAAATGGGCGGCGTCCGGCGTAACCTTGGTCGATGGCCGGCCGCTTCCGGCCGACAATCTTTCTGCTTCGCTGTTGTTGCCGATGGGCCGGTTTGGACCGGCTTTCCTGGTTTATCCGAATTTCCAAGTGTATCTGCAGTGGAACAATTCGCTGGTGTATTCGACCACGGCGGCTTATTTGGCCACCCGCATCGCGGGCGCTGCACCGCTTCATCCCGGTACGCCGCCGCCCGCCCTTTCCTTCCAGGACGTAAAAGACATGCAAGGTCTATTGACCCGCGCCGGCTATGACGTTGGCGCCGTCGACGGTTTCTTGGGATTGAAAACGCGGCAAGCGGTCAGGGCCATGCAAATGAAATACGGCCTGCCGGCCGACTCCTACCCCACGTCGGAGTTGCTGACGCGTATGCGTGGCGGCACCTAGCAACGACCAATTGCGGCGGTAAAAGACTGCGCTTCACGGTAAAGCCGCTTGCGGCCTACTTCGAAAACCTCAATTTCTGTTGTTGAGGTTATAGGGATCGGGCGGCGGCTGCGACGGCGCAAAGCCCGCGGACGGGACATGAGTGAATGGTGAAACTTGTGGGCCGGACTGGGCACCGAATTGAAGGCTTGGCCCATTTTGTCCGAACGGCATGACCCCGTTCTTGACCTGGTCGTCCGGATCGGCAAACCTCGAATCACCGCCCGAGGCGCTCAGATTTTCCATCGTGAACGCCCGCGCGGATGCGCCGGTCAGCGCAAGCGCCGCCACCGCCAGCATTGCCGCAGTGAGATGAAGCTGGATCGATCGAAGCGTCATGGTCTCCTCTCGAAGGCACCCCGCGCGAAGCACTGGCAGGCTAAGGGTGCAAGGCGCTTAGCGTCAAGCCGTTTTGAAGCACGATCAAGGAGCAGCCGATGCGCACGAAACCATGTCTGACCCTGCCGGACGTCAAGAAAATGCTGGCTGCTTGCGAAGCCGAAGCGGTAAAGAACAACTGGGCGGTAGCGATCTCGATCGTAGACGATGCCGGGTTTCTGCTTGGTTTCGAGCGCATGGATGGTGCTCCGACCATTTCCGCCGAAGTATCTCTGGGCAAAGCGCGC
>Ga0335078_10017278_pt1 | contig 10714 bp, 11 predicted proteins | sample Lox_Sample_32_FD_206711 | JGI IMG/M metagenome (GOLD analysis project Ga0335078, IMG submission 206711) | Soil microbial communities from Loxahatchee National Wildlife Refuge, Florida, United States - Lox_Sample_3.2 | ecosystem: Environmental > Terrestrial > Soil > Wetlands | place: USA... | reverse complement strand
GATGCCGATGTTTCCATTCGGTCCAAGAATCGCCGTGTTGATGCCGATGACGTCGCCGGAGGAATCGAGCAGGGGACCACCGCTGTTGCCGAAGTTGATGGCGGCGTCGGTCTGAATCAAGCCCTCGAGCTCCTGATTGTTCTCGCCGCGAATGCTGCGGCCGAGCGAGCTGACGACACCGGTGGTCAGCGTGCCGTTCAATCCGAAGGGATTGCCGATGGCGAGCACTTTCTGTCCCACCTGAAGTCCATCAGAATCGCCGAGGCGCAGCCAGGTCACTTTTTTGCGCGGCGTAATCTGGATCATCGCGAGGTCATTCGATTCGTCGCGCGTGATGAGCTTGGCCGGATAGCGGGTTTGATCGGAGAGCGTCACTTCGAGCTGGCGATCGTTGGTGACGACGTGGCTGTTAGTTAGAATCTTGCCGTCTTCGCTGATGAGAAAACCGGAGCCCTGGTCCTTGGACGGGTAGACTTCGAGAAAGATCGTGCGGCGATACACGGTGCTGGTGACATTCACCGTCGCCAGATGCGCGGATTTGTAGATATCGATGTTGTTTAATTCGTCAGAGCTCAATGTGGCGCCGCGAGCCACGCTGGGGCCGGTCCAGATCTGACTGGCGCCGCGAACGGAGCCCAATATTCGCCGGCGGCCCCAATCCGTCTTGGAGGTGACGATTAGAAATCCGCCGACCATTAGGGCGGCAATCACGAAAACGCGCAATCTCATACCGATAGACTCCGTAGCGATTGAAAAACGGTGCTCACCTGCGCGAGCGTATTCTCCTTGGCACCTGAGGTATCGATGACGTAGTCGGCCAGGCGAACTTTTTCTTCGAGCGGCAATTGCCGGCTCAGACGAGCCAACACTTCTTCGCGCGTGTACGGCCCTCGCTTCATGGCCCGTTCGATCTGTTGTTCCAAGGTGCAGGTCACGACAATCAGACGATCGAATCGCTTATAACTTCCAGTTTCAACCAGAATTGCCGCCGCGACAACTACGATGGCATGCGGGTCACGGGCGGCGATTTCGGCGATCATGCGGGCCTGGCGCGCACCCACGGGCGGATGGACCAGCCGATTCAGTTTTTCGAGCAGCGCGGGTTGCTCGAACACCAGCGCGCCGAGCTTGCGGCGATCGACGAATTTGTCGCTGTTCAGGATGCCCGGACCGAATTCGCGCACCACCGCGCCGTAGGCTTCGCCGTCCGGCAGCAGAACCTGATGGCCGAGATCGTCAGCTTCGATGAAATGACAGCCGAGCTCGGCGAGCGCATGTCCGACGAAAGTTTTGCCGCTGGCGAGACCTCCGGTGAGGCCTACCCGGAGCATACGTGCTGTTCGGCAGCCTGAACCGTGTTGGACATGAGCATGGCGATGGTAAGCGGGCCGACCCCACCGGGTACAGGCGTATAGGCACTGGCGAGTTCGAGCGCAGCGTTGGCGTCCACATCGCCGACGAGACCTTTGCCGTCGGCGCCGCGATTCTGCCCGACGTCGATGACCACCGCGCCGGGCTGGATGAAGTCGCGTGTGACGAAGTTGGACCGGCCGATGGCGACGACAAGAATGTCAGCGCGGCGGCATTCCTCGGGAAGGTTCACGGTCTTGGAATGACAGATGGTGACGGTCGCATTTTGGTGAAGCAGCATCAGGGCCGTCGGCTTGCCGACGATGTCGCTGCGTCCGACCACGACTGCTTTCTTTCCCGAAACGGAAATCTCGTAGCGTCGCAGCAGGTCCATGATTCCCGCGGGAGTGCAGGCGCGCGGCGCCGGGATGTTGGCAACCAGGCAGCCGACGTTCACGGGATGAAACCCATCGACGTCCTTGTCCGGCCGAACGCTCAGCAGGATGCGGCGGCTGTCCACTTGTTTCGGGAGCGGCATCTGGACCAGGATGCCGTCGATCTCGCTGCGCTGGTTCAGGCCTTCGATGATGCCGAGCAATTCCTCGGTGAAGATGGTCTCCGGCGGCGTGACTTTTTCGCTGTAGATGCCGAGCTCGCCGCAGGCTTTGATTTTGCCGCGGACGTAGATTTCAGATGCCGGGTCGGGGCCGATCAAGATCACGGCGAGGCCGGGCGGACGGTGGGTGGCGGTTAATTTCGCGATGCGGGGACGCAGCTCCGAGAGAATCTGCTCGCGTACCTGCTTCCCATCCAGGATTTTCGCGCCCATGCATTCGTGAGCATAGCAGAGGAGTCTGTGCCAACCGCCGATGACTACGCGGGCGGAGCGGATTTCTTTTTGGGCCGCGCCTTCGATGGAGTCGTGCTTTCGTTCAGCAGCTTCTCGGCTGCTTCGCGGATGTGCTGGTCCTGCTGATCGTCGAAGAATTTTTCATCGTGTCCCGAGTACTGGGCGCGAATCACGCCTTTGCGATCGATGAACACCATGAGCGGCACGAGCGGAACCTGGTCCTTCGGCCATTGGAGATACGCCAGCGCATCGGCGCTTGGAGCGGTCCCAACCGGAAAATCGGGATGAAAGCGATTGATGAAATCTGGAATCTCCGGATTTTCGTTCACGGCCGCTTCGATCCCGGCGAAGCCCTTGGGTCCCAGATCCTTTTCGATGCCACTCAAGACCTGAGTGGTTTTTTGGCAGTGCGGTCAAGTAGTGAGGATGAAGACCAGGCAGAGCACTTTGCCGCGGTATTGGCTGACCAGGAGCTGCTTGTTGGGGCCCATGTCGATGACGAACTCGGGCGACTTGCGCGGGATGTCGGCGGCGAGTGCGAGGGTGGGGGCCAGAGTCAGTAGAAGGATCGCGCGGCGGAGCATTGTGAATATTGAGTATACACGGGGTTTAATAGATACTCTAGCCGTGAGCGTGGATTGGCGCATAGAAAATGTTCGCAGACTGCACGGGCAGTGTTTTCGCTGGAAAGATTACTATCGTCGCAGCGAAGCATGGGACCACGATCATTGTTCGGCATGTTGGGCCAGGTTCATGCTTGCTGAAGGGTACCTGACCCACGGCTATGCGGTCACGCAGGAATATGAGCACGGCGAAGACTACGCATGGATATGCGAGAAGTGCTTTCGAGATCTGTCTGAAATCATGGCCTGGAAGGTCGCCCCATAGATACCCGGGAAAGACAGTTAGTGCAGTACCTAAACCTAACCTCCCGTAGCCTGATTGCCAAGTAGTACCACGACGCGGATCTAGTCCTTTGCCTCATGAAAAAGCGCCTGTTTCCGCGCGGTCTCCGTTATAATTGAAGTTTCCCATGCACATCATACGTCGAGTTGCCGTGCTTGGAGCCGGCACAATGGGTGCGCGCATCGCCGCGCACTTCGCAAATGCGGGAGTGCCCGCGTTTCTTCTGGACATCGTGATTCCCGGACAGCCGAATCGAAATGCGGCTGCATTAAAAGGAATCGAGACGGCAGCCAAGCAACGGCCACCTGGTTTTTTCACCGACGATAGAGTCGCGCTCGTCACGCCGGGCAACTTCGAAGACGATTTGCCGAAGCTCAAGGACTGCGACTGGATCATCGAGGCCGTGGTGGAGAATCTCGACATCAAGCGCGATCTGTGGCGCAAGGTGGACGCGGCTCGCAAGCCGGACGCGATTCTTTCCACCAATACCAGCGGCATTCCGCTGGCGCAGATCACAGAAGGCTTCTCGCACGAGTTTCGCCGGCAGTTTCTAGGCACGCACTTTTTCAATCCGCCGCGCTATCTGCACTTGATGGAGTTAATCCCTGGCGCCGATACCGATCCGCACATTCTCGCGTCAGTGGATGAGTTCGCCGACCGCCGGCTCGGCAAAGGCGTGGTGCCAACCAAGGACACGCCCAACTTCATCGCAAACCGCATCGGGAGCTTTTTCGGCGGGACCATTGCGAAAACGATGCTGGAAGAAGATTTCAGTATTGAGGAAGTGGATGCGATCACGGGTCCGCTGATCGGTCTGCCGTCGACGGCGAGTTTCCGGCTGCTCGATCTGGTCGGGTTGGACGTTTGGGCGTTCGTCGGAAGCAACCTGTACGCCGCGGTGCCGAATGATCCCTGGCGCGACCGTTTCCTGCCGCTCGACTTTCAGAAGAAGATGATCGAGCAGAAATGGCTCGGCAACAAATCGGGCCAGGGTTTCTACAAGGCTGTCGGCAAGGGCGAGAACAAAGAATTCCACGTGCTCGATTGGAAGACGCTGGAATACAGGCCGCCGTCGAAGCCGCGCTTTCCGTCGGTGGACTCGGCGCGCAACATTGAGGACCTGAATGACCGCCTGAAGGTTTTGGTGCGCGCGGACGATCGCGCCGGGCGGTTTTTGTGGAAGGTCTTCAGCGATCTGTTTCTCTACTCGGCCGAGATGATTCCGGAAATTTCCGATCGCGTGGTGGAGATCGATCGGGCGATGCGCTGGGGATACGCGAACAAACTGGGACCGTTCGAGCTGTGGGACGCGCTCGGGTTCGTGGACGTCGTCACCAGGCTGGAAGCGGAACGCCGTCCGCTGCCGGAAAACATCAAGCGAATGCTTGCACGCGCGTCGCTGTCGATTTATCGACCCGCGGGCCAGGCGCACCCGGTAACTGAGTACTTCGACTTCCGCACTAACGCGTATCAGCCGCTGGAGCCGAGGCCGGGCATCGTGACTCTGGCCGAATGCAAGCGATCGAATGGCGTAGTCAAGTCCAACGCCGGGGCGTCGCTGGTGGACTTGGGCGACGGCGTGTTGTGCGTCGAGTTTCATAGCAAGATGAACGCGCTCGGCGAGGACAATATCGGCATGCTGTACGCCGGGCTGGAAGAAACCAACAAGAACTTCGCTGCGATGGTCGTCGCTAATGAAGGCGAAAACTTCAGCGTCGGCGCGAATCTGATGATGGTGCTGCTGGCCGCGCAGGAAAGCGAGTGGGACGAGTTGGACCGGGCCATCGCGCGCTTCCAGCAAGTCAACATGGCGCTGAAGTATGCAGCGAAACCGGCGGTTGCGGCGCCGTTTTCCCGGACGCTGGGTGGCGGGTGCGAGATCGTGCTGCATGCGGCACGCGCGCAAGCGTCGGCCGAGACTTACATCGGACTGGTGGAGGTCGGCGTGGGGCTGATTCCGGGCGGCGGCGGATGCAAAGAGTTGCTGGTGCGTTTGAAGGACCCGCGCAAGGTTTTCGAGCTAATCGGCTACGCGAAAGTTTCCGCAAGTGCAGATGACGCGAAGAAGCTCGGTTTGTTGGATCGCGCCGATTCCATTTCGATGAATGCGGATCGGCTGATCGGCGACGCCAAAGCGCTCGCGTTGGAACTGGCGCCGCGCTATGCACCGGGGTTGCCGCGCACCGATATCAAGGTGGCGGGAGAAAACGGATTCGCACTGTTGAAGATCGGCGCCTGGTCGATGCGGCAGGGGCATTTCATCAGCGATCACGACGTGTTGATCGCCGAAAAACTCGGCAACGTTCTAACCGGAGGACGCTTGACGGGCGAGCAGATGGTTTCTGAACAATATCTGCTCGATCTCGAGCGTGAAGCGTTCTTGAGCCTGTGCGGACATCCAAAAACACAAGAACGCATGGGGTATATGCTGAAGACAGGAAAGCCGCTCAGGAATTAAACGGGGCATAAATTTATGGAAGCTGTAATTGTCGATTGTCTTCGCACTGCGGTAGGGAAAGCGCCCAAAGGAACTTTGCGCAACACCCGTCCTGACGATCTTGCCGCCACCGTATTCCGGCGGCTGCTGGAAAAATATCCGGCGGTTCCGGCCGCTGAGATCGACGATGTGATTCTCGGCTGCGCGAATCCGGAGGGCGAGTCGGGGATGAACATGGCGCGCGTAGCTGCATTGAGGGCCGGGCTGCCGGATTCGGTGCCGGGTGTGACCATTAACCGCTTTTGCTCATCGGGGCTGCAGGCCATCGCGATGGCAGCGGAGAAAATTCGCTCGGGCGGTGCGCAGATCGTGATCGCGGGCGGCGCCGAATCGATGAGCATGATCCCGATGTCGGGCTACAAGTTCGCGCCCAATCCCTGGATGGTGGATCACATCCCGCAGATCTATATGGGTATGGGGTTGACCGCGGAAGAAGTGCGCCGGAAGTATGACGTGAACCGCGAGGATGCGGATCAGTTTGCGTTTCGCAGTCACCAGAATGCGCTACGCGCGCAAGCCGAAGGCAAGTTCGATGAAGAGATCGTGCCGGTGGAACTCGAGAGCACGGTACTCGAGAATGGCAAACCCAAGCATCGCACCGGAGTTTTCCAGAAGGATGAAGGGCCGCGCGCGGATACGTCCGTTGAGGCGCTCGCGAAGCTAAAGCCCGTGTTCGATGCCAACGGAACTGTGACTGCCGGCAATTCGTCGCAAACCAGCGATGGTGCCGCGGCGGCGCTGGTGATGTCGGATAAAAAAGCGCGCGAATTGGGGCTGAAGCCGATGGCGCGGTTCGTGAGTTTCGCTGTCGGCGGCGTGCCACCGGAGATTATGGGCATCGGGCCGGTGGTTGCCATCCCGAAAGCGCTAGTGCTGGCCGGGTTGAAGACAGACGACATTGGCGTGATCGAGTTGAACGAAGCCTTCGCTGCACAGGCGCTGGCCGTGATTCGCAAGGTCGGCCTCGATCTGGAGCGCGTGAATCCGAATGGCGGCGCGATCGCGCTGGGCCATCCGTTGGGATGCACGGGCGCGAAGCTGACGGCTACGATCTTGCGTGAGATGAAGCGGCGCGATACCAAGTACGGCATGGTGACTATGTGCATTGGCGGCGGTCAGGGCGCCGCGGGGATTTTTGAACGGTTGAATTAAAGGACTATTTATGGCGACTTCTACACTTTCTCCTGTTCGACATAAAGGTGGTTCGTTTCTGATCGAAGCGACCACCACGGACGAGGTCTTTACTCCTGAAGATTTCACCGACGAGCATCGCGCCATCGGGCGCACCACTGAAGAATTCTGGAACAAGGAAGTTCTACCAAACGTCGAGGCGATCCAGCACCAGGAGCCCGGCGTCGCGATCTCGATCCTGCGGAAGTCGGGGAAGCTCGGCCTACCGGCCGTGGTGATCCCGGAAAAATTCGGCGGGATGGAGATGGATCTCACGTCGGCGATGGTAGTCGCCGAGGTGGTCGCGCGCGATGGATCGTACTCGGCCTGGCACGGAGCGCAAGCTGGGATCGGAGCGCTACCGCTGTTGCTGTTCGGCACTGAAGCGCAAAAGGAACGCTACCTATCGAAGGTCGCTACGGCGGAGATGGTCGCGGCGTATTGCCTCACTGAGCCGCAGGCTGGTTCCGATTCGCTCGCCGCCAAGACACGCGCCGATTTAACGCCCGATGGCAAGCACTACATCTTGAACGGACAGAAGATGTGGATCACCAACGGCGGCGGGGCGGATCTGTACACAGTCTTCGCAAAAGTCGGCGGCGAAAAGTTCACGGCCTTTCTGGTAGAGCGCGCGTTTCCGGGCGTGAAACCGGGCGCCGAAGAAAAGAAGATGGGCATCAAGGGCAGCTCCACCACCGCCGTCTTTTTGGACAACGTCAAGGTGCCAGTGGAGAACGTGCTCGGCGAGATCGGGCGCGGGCACATCATCGCGTTCAACATTTTGAATCTCGGCCGGTTGAAGCTGGGACCGTTCGCGGTCGGTGGCGCGAAGGAAGTGCTCCGTATTTCGCTGAAGTACGCCAAGGAGCGCAAGGCGTTCGGAAAGTCGATCAGCGAATTCGGGATGATCCAGCACAAGCTGGCCGAGATGGCGATCCGCTTATTCGCCACTGAGTCGTGCAGCTATCGCGTGGTGGGATTGATCCAGAACGAGCTCGAAGATTTCTCGTGGGCGAAGCCGGATGCGGCGAAGATCATGCTGAAGGCTGTCGAGGAATTCGCGGCCGAGTGTTCGTTCATCAAGGTATTCGCTTCCGAGATGCTGGATTACGTGGTCGATGAAGGCGTACAGATCCATGGCGGCTACGGCTTCAGCCAGGAGTATCACGTGGAGCGCGCGTATCGCGATTCGCGCATCAATCGGATTTTCGAGGGCACCAACGAGATCAACCGGCTGCTCGCCACGGGAATGCTACTGAAGCGCGCGCAGCGCGGGCAGCTTGCGCTGGTCGAAGCGGTAACGAAGCTGCAGGCGGAATTGCTGAGCGGGGGCGCGTCGTCGACGGCGGGCGATGAAGAGTCGAAGCTGGTCGAGAACGCGAAGAAAGTCGCGCTGCTCGCGCTCGGCATCGCGTACCAGAAGTATGGCGCGGCGCTCGAGGATCAGCAGGAGGTGCTGGCTGGCATCACCGATATTTCAATGAACGCCTTCGCCATGGAATCGGCGCTGCTACGTTCACAAAAGATGGCCAAGCACGGCAAGGGCGAGAACGCCCGCGATATGGTTAGCGTGTTTGCGCGCGAGGCCATGGAGACCATCGAGAGCGCCGGACGCACGGTGCTGGCGGCGTGCTCGGAAGGCGACGCGCTGCGAACCAATCTGGCGGTGCTGAAGCGCTTCACCAAGTTCGAGCCGGTGGACGCGATCGCGCTACGGCGCAGGATCGCGGGCCGGCTGCTTCAGGCCGAAAAGTACGTGCTCTAGAGCACAACCTTAGTACTCAGCGCTAGGCAGGGCCGGTCCGGCGTCCACGGGGGCGTAGACCGTACCCCGGTTCAACCCTACAGGACCTAAAGCCAACCGCCGATAGACAAACCAAGTCTGGAGACGGTATGGCACTGACATCCCGTGAAGCTTGGTGTCCGGAGTTCATTCGCAACACCAAGGGGATCTCCCTGGAAGAGATCTCGAATAGGACCAAAATCAAGGTGTCCACGCTGGAGGCGCTCGAAAAGGGCAAGTTCGAGCAATTGCCGGGCGGCATCTACAACATCAGCTACATTCGCCAGTACGCGCAGGCCATCGGCGCAGACGAAGGTTCGCTGGTGGACTTGTACCGGACCAAGTTTCTCGCTCCGGTTTCAGCAGCGTCCTGAGCAGCGTCGCACCGGTTCAACTGAGGAGCGAAATCCATGTCGGCAGCACCATCTTTCGGAATCGAGCCAGCGGCCAGAAAGGCCGTGATCGGCAAGGGCGTGGTCGTGGTTGGCGAGATCCACAGCCGCGAGGACTTAACCATCGAAGGCGAAGTGGAGGGCAGCATCGACATGGCCGGCCACTGTCTGACGATCGATGGGCAGGGCAACGTTCGCGCGGGTGTGAAGGCGCGCGTGGTCGAAGTGCAGGGCTCAATTGAAGGCCAGGTTGACGCGGTGGATCGGGTGTACATCCGCAAGGGCGCTAAGTTCGTGGGCGATATCCACTCGGGCGGGATCATTATCGAGGACGGCGGATACATCAAGGGCAAGATCGACCTTTCGCACCACTCGAACGGTAAAGTGAACGGCTCGGCGGCCGGCTACTAGCCGCACAAAAAAGCCCACAAAAAAGCGATAATCGGATGGCGTGAGCAATCCGACTCGCAGAACGTTCCTTATCACCGCGGCGACCGGTCTGGCTGCGCCCGCGCTGGCGCAAACAGACCACCTGCCGGAACCGTTTCGCAAGCTGCGTCCGATGACGGACGGCATCCAGCCGATCTCGAAGGAAGAGCGCGAGGAACGTCTCGAAAAGGCGCGCAAGCTGATGCGGGAAAATCGCATCGATGCCGTTCTCATGGAGGGCGGATCGAGCGCGTTCTATTTCACCGGCCGTCGGTCAGCTGCCGCGATCTTGCTGTTCGCGCGCGGTGGGCCGGTCTGGTTAGCCGACAATCGCGTAACGCCCAAAGCGCTCAAAGATGGGGGCGTCTCGACCGGCAAGGTTGGCATTGAAGAGCGGGTCCGCTTTGAACTGGTCGATGCGGTCGCCAAGGAGCTTCCCGCGCTCGAATTTGTGAGCGCCGATCCGGTCACCGCAGGCTGCCGCATGACGAAATCGCCCGCCGAGATCGCACTCATGCAGCGCGCCAACGACATCACTATCGCCTGCTACCGCGCGGCGTTCGCGTCCCTGCGCGAGGACATGACACAGCAGGAGCTCAGCGCCAACATCGCGGCCGGCTACAAACTGCTCGGCGTCGAGGGCGACGCCATGGCGATCTTCGGAAAATATACAGCGTTCCCGCACGGAAGCATCCAGCCGCAGAAGCTGCGCGAGGGCGACCTGGTGTTGATCGACGACGGATGCCGCGTGGAAGGCTATCAGTCCGACATCACGCGCACCGTGATTTTCGGGAAACCGACCCAGCGCCAGCGCGATATTTGGGAACTGGAGCGCAAGGCTCAGGACGCCGCTCTCGCAGCCGCCAAGCCGGGTGTAACGTGTGAATCAGTGGATGCCGCAGCCCGCAAAGTGATCACCGATGCGGGCTTCGGTCCGGGGTACAAGCTGCCGGGGCTGCCGCATCGCACCGGGCACGGGATCGGACTGGACGGTCACGAGTGGCCCTACCTGGTTCGCGGCAACAAGCGGCTCATGGAGCCGGGGATGTGCTTCAGCGACGAGCCGACCATCGCGATCTACGGTGAATTCGGCGTGCGCCTGGAGGACTGCATGCACATCACTGAGAACGGCGCACGCATGTTCACCAAGCAGAGCCCGGCCATCGATCAGCCTTTCGGGTAACGACATGCCGCAGAACACAGCAACTTCAGTCGCAACGTTCGCCGCCCGGATCGAAAAACTCCGGGAGGCGATGAAGGAATTCGGCCTCGACGCCGTGGTGATCGAGCCGGGTCCCGCCATGCAATATCTAACCGGCGTGCGCTGGGGACGCAGC
>Ga0335078_10017277_pt1 | contig 10714 bp, 9 predicted proteins | sample Lox_Sample_32_FD_206711 | JGI IMG/M metagenome (GOLD analysis project Ga0335078, IMG submission 206711) | Soil microbial communities from Loxahatchee National Wildlife Refuge, Florida, United States - Lox_Sample_3.2 | ecosystem: Environmental > Terrestrial > Soil > Wetlands | place: USA: Florida... | reverse complement strand
CACGGCCAGATTTATTCGTTCCCCTTCATCCCGCCGCGCCTCGAAAAGGAGTTGTCCGCCGCCCGTGCTCACCATCGCCGGCACGGTCGCTGCCTGTACTGTGACATCCTGAAGAAGGAGCGCCGCGATGGCCGGCGCATCGTCGCGGAGAATGAAGGCTTTACCGCGTTCATTCCCTTTTATGCGCGCTGGCCCTACGAGGTGCATATCTTCTCGCGCCGCCATTTAGGAACGCTGGAGGCTTTCCGCCCCTCGGAAGAACGCGCGCTGGCCGAAATCCTGAAGTGGGTCACCCTGAAGTACGACAATCTCTATAGCATGTCTTTTCCGTACATGATGATCCTGCACCAGGCGCCCACCCGCGGGCAGTATCCCTATTATCACTTTCACATTGAGTTCTATCCGCCCCATCGAAGCAAGGAGAAGCTCAAATACATCGCCGGGGTGGAGTCCGGCGCGGGAACCTTCCTGAACGACTCGCTGGCGGAGGAGAAAGCCGCGGAGTTACGCGCCGTTTCGCCGGTGGAGTGGAGTGAGGTTGCGGAACGCGGCGGGAAGTGGGGAGTGAGGTTTCAGCAATGATCGAACAGAAATTCCAACGAGTCTTCGGTTCACCCCCCGAAGTAGTCGTCCGTGCGCCGGGGCGCGTAAATCTGATTGGCGAGCACACGGATTACAACGACGGCTTTGTGCTCCCGGCAGCCATCGACCGGGCGATCACTTATGCCGGGCGCCGCCGTTCGGACCGTCACGTGCGCGTGCATTCGGAGGATTTCAATGCCTCCGTGGAATTCAGCCTGGACAACATTGCGAAGGATCCGGAGAACACGTGGAGCAACTTCCTTCGCGGCGTGTCGAAGTTTCTGGAAGCCGATGGCCATCGTTTGGCGGGCGCCGACATTGCCTTCGGTGGCAACGTCCCGCTGGCGGCGGGTTTAAGCTCCTCCGCGGCGGTGGAGGTCGGCGCGACGGCCTTCTGGAATAAGCTCCTGGGGTTGGGGCTTGATCCCGTCTACGCGGTCAAGCTCGCGCGGCGCGCGGAAAATGAGTTTGTCGGCGTTCCCTGCGGGATTATGGATCAGTTCATCTCGGCGCTGGGACGCCGCGACCACGCGCTTTTTCTCGATTGCCGCGACCTTTCTTACCGCCATGTGCCCTTGCGTGACGATGTGAAGATTGTGGTCTGCTACTCGGGCGTGAAGCGCGCCCTGGCGCAATCCGAGTACGAAGTCCGGCTGAAGCAGTGCCGTGAGGCGGTGGGGAAAATCTCCGCCCTGGTTGGCCGTCAGATTAATTCCCTTCGCGACGTGAGTCCGCTTGACATCCAGGCCGCGCGGGGCAAGATGGATAACCTGCTCTGGCGCCGCGCCCACCATGTGGTATCGGAAAATGAACGTACGCTCGAGGCGGTCAAGGTTCTTCAGGAGGGAAACCTGGAGCGCTTCGGCGAATTGATGAACCAATCCCACGAAAGCCTGCGCGAGGATTATGAAGTGAGCTCGAAGGAATTGGACACACTCGTAGGGTTGGCGCGCCGCCAATCCGGTGTTCTGGGCGCGCGGATGACGGGGGCAGGCTTCGGTGGCTGCACCGTTAACCTGGTGCATGCCGAGGCTGCGGAAGCTTTTGCGATAGCCGTGGGCGAGGGTTACGAAAACGCGCTGGGCCTCAAGGGCGAGATTTATGTCTGCCGGGCGTCCGACGGCGCACTGGTCTCGGCCTGAAGACGCCACGCGCCTGCCCCGAGTCGACCGTTCTGTCTTTCCCTAATTAGCCGGAAATCCCCCTTCCACGAGCGAAGAGAAGTAATCCTGCCTTTTGAGGCGTCCACGCTCTTGTGTTCCCTGGGCGCGGGAGCCGGCCCGTGGGCGGGAGGCGGGTTTTGTATCAGATAGAAAACCACACTCACCAGGAAAAAGACCAGCAAGGCGAAGAGCAGGAACCGAGTGACCGGTCCCACCTCGGCTTCCACGAACGGCACGGGTGATTCGAGCTTCCTTCGGCGGGCCAGATACCAGGGGAAGATCACCACGGGGAGCACCATCGAGCCCACCGCCCATCGCAGCGGGCGGGGGACGCGGTGGCGGAGTGCATCCAGAAATACCCAGACACCCGCCAGGGTCTGCACCCCTCCCATGGCCAACTGCGCCTTTTGCTCCCCTAAGGTCCCCTCGAAAATTATGGCAAGAAGGAAAGAAACTCCGATGTAAGCCAGGAGCAGACGCCAGGGGAAGCGCACGGGTTGCGGCCTGGGTCCCGGAGCCGGCAGTGGTACGGCGGGCAGGGCTGCTTCTTGCAACGGTGCAATTTCCGCCGGGTCAATGGCGTGCTTGCAAGCGACGCAGACGCGGCACGACGGGGCCAGCATTTGCCCGCACGCCGGGCAGGGAAACGGCTCGCTGGGGAACTCCGCCACTGCGGCGGGACTGGCGCCAGGCTGTGCTTCCGGGTCTGGTGAGCCCTCTGCGGTCTTCGCGCTTTCCTGGAGAGTTCTTTTCACATACTCGTTCAGCGATTCCATCCTTCACTCATTCCCCTGCCAGGGCTGGACCCAATGTGATTCTGACGCCAGACGCACTTCCCAAACGCCCCACTATCCTCTAACCACTGTTCACTGTCCACTGCCTTTTTCGTTCCACCCTTCGTGCTCCTTCCAGTCTAACACTTTGCGGTAACCTTCGCTCCGCCGCAATTGGTCCCAGGTGCGCAGATTCCCCTGCCCGCGGTTTCCTCCCTGCGACTGGTAGAACCACCCCGCCTCCTGCGCCAGCGCCATGGCATTCCCGGAAACGTAGAACTCGTGATCTTCATAATGGTAAGGGGTGGCGGGATGCTCGCGCGGGTCGAAGATGCGGTCGACTCGCACTTCCAGGCTGGGTGGGACGGCGCCCGCGCGCATCAACTCCTGAAGCGCTTTCACCACGAAGTAGTTGTTTACGATGTGGTCGATGTGGCCCTCCGCCGGGGGATGAACGGTGAAGATGACTTCGGGCTGAAACTTCCTGATGATGTCCTCCGTGGCTTCGACTACGGAGTCCCGTGCGAAAGGAAGATTGGGGCGGAAGAGGCCTTCATACGGGGCGTGGTCGCTGGCCAATAGCACGGCCGGATAGGGATCGCTCGCGTGCATGTGGTCGTACCAGATCTTGCCCGAGCCGCCGTCGGGTAGTCCCAGAAAGAGAATGTTCTCCGGCGCCACACCGAGGTGACCCATCGCGGCGCGCGCTTCCTGCATGCGGACGGCCCCAAAGTTCAGAGCATCGGCCGGCCCGCAGGAATGCTGAAAGTACCGGTCGCAGGAGCCCGCGTCGCCGCTGGTGAAATAAACCATGTGATAGGGAACCTGGTTTTCCACGAGGGCGCGAATGAAGCCCATCTGGGTGCCGTCGTCGTCTTCGTGCGCGGAGAAGAGCAAGACCGAGGCAGGAAGAGGATTGACGCCGAGTTCGAGTTCATTGGCGGCGATGGGCCGTCCCGCCTCGCCGGATATTTGCACTCTGACGCGATAGAGTCCGCTCGGATCCTTGGGCAGCGTGAAGGCGGCATCCTGTTTCAGCCCCGGCCCGTGGGGTTCCAGGTCGGCATGCTCCACCGTGGTGCGGTTGGCCAGTTCGTTTCCCTCCGGGCCCAGCAGCCGGGCCTGCGCCGTCACCTGGCGCCACGCCGTGTCAGTGGGGTTGGCCAATGTGAATCGCACCTTGGCTTCGCTCCCCGATGCGAACATAGTGTGCTGGGTTTCGAACTGAATCGCCTGGGCACCGAAGGGCTCCGGATGGAAGTCCCTGTAACTTGTGGTGTTGATCGCGTCCAGGCTGGGGTAAACAAACTGCTGCGGGTAGGGCCGCGGCCGGGTTACTCCGGGTGGATTGATAAAGACCAACGGGGTGAATCCTATGGCATAAACGTTTTTGCGGTCGCGGTCCCAAACCACGGCGGCGTATTGCTTGATGCCCGGTAGACCGCCGCCTTTGGCGACGGCGCAATCTGGAAAGCTCGCATGCCATTGTTCGCCGGGTTTCACGTCGATACCGGTATGCAGCGTCTTGATGTCATTACCGACTTTTTGAGTTTGTTGGGCGATCCACGGCCAGTAGCGCTCGGAGAATTCGAGCCGAAGCCCCGTAAGCGGTTGTTCGCCGAGGTTCTCCATCTGCACGCGACAGCCGATGGCATCGCCAGAGGTGTAATCCCCTTGGCCGACTTCAGCGGAAATGATTTGAATCGCCTGGCGATGAACTACAAACGAACAGAAATGTGGAATCTCTTGAATGACCTGCTGCGATTTCGGATTCTGCACGCGGAGGCCAACCTCATACCTGCCGGTACGGGCGTCGCGGGGGATCTTCCACAAGGGGCCGTACCTGGTGGAGGCGGGTTCAACCGTGCCGAGCCGGCGCTCCTGGCCAAGTATCAACCCCTCCGCAACCGGCTTGTCTTCACCTGCATATTTCACACTGAAAAGGTAGCTATCCAGGGTGTGGGTTTCTTGCGGAGAGGGTGGAACAAGTCTCAGCCAGACTTCCTCACCGGCGTTGTAAGTGATCCGCTCCGTGACGGCGCGCAGGGACCCGTCGCCAGGAGCTACGGAGACGGAAGACTGCGGCCACCCGAACAGGCTCAAACCGGTCGCACCGCTCAAACACACCACGACTACCAGCGTGCTTACCTGTAGGATTGTCATCCGGGGCTTCGCAGTTCTGCGTCCTCTGCGCCGGCAGACTTCTCGATTGCGGTTCATGAATCCTCCCTGAAGGCGGCAGATGCGATTATAGATTCCTGATCAGCTTGCGTCCAGCCACCGCCGGCAGACCTTTTCGCTTGGCCCGATACGACATAGGGATGCCCACCGGCATATTTTGACGTATACTTCCGCTCTCGAATTGGAGGGAGGACAATATGGACAAAGAAGCAAACGCTTCCGGGCTGAGCCGGAGGGAGTTCCTGGCGACCACGGGGAGTCTTATGGCGGCCGCGCCGGCTGCAAGCCGCGGGGAGGCGGCGGGTGAACCCCGTGCCAACTCCTCAGCGTTGCCGGCGGCCGCCGGTCCCCCTCGTTCCATCCCGATCGGTGTTTTTGATCCGGTTTACGACCAGCTTTCGCTGGAAGCCATGCTCGACAAGATTTCCGCCCTGGGAATCGAGGCCGTCGAAGTCGGCACGGGTGGATATCCCGGCGCCAGCCATTGCCCGGTCGCGGAGCTTCTCGCCGATCCGGCCAAGGCGCGGGCGTGGAAGAAGAAGTTTGAGGACCACAAGATTCTGGTGGGCGCGTTAAGCTGCCACGGGAACCCTGTCCATCCCGACGCCAAAATCGCGGCGCGCGAGGACGAAACCTTTCGCAACACCGTCCTTCTGGCCGAGCGGTTGGAGGTCCCGGTGATTGTCGGATTCTCCGGGTGCCCGGCCGGCTCGTCCGCCGACCGGATGCCCAACTGGGCCACCTACCACTGGCCTCCGGAATTCGCGCAGACGCTGAAGTACCAATGGAACGAGAAGCTGATTCCCTACTGGAAAGAGGCGGTAAAATTTGCGCGCGCCCACGGCATGCGGAAGATCGCCTTGGAGATGCATCCCAATATGTCCGTGTACAACCCCAAGACGCTGATGAAGCTGCGCAACGCCGTGGGGGAGGAGATCGGGGCCAACTGCGACCTGAGCCACCTGTTCTGGCAGGGGTGCGACCCGGTCGAGGTAATTCACTACCTGGGCAAGCAAGGCGCCGTCTACCACGCGCATATGAAAGATACCGTGATCGTGAAGGACGTCGCGGCGCGGTTTGGCGTGCTGAACTTCCCCGACGAGCCGGAGGAGAAGCCCACCGATGGCTCGGTCTACTTCCGCGCGGTGGGTTACGGCCACGGCGCGCACCTCTGGAAGGATGTCGTGAAGGCGTACATGGACATCGACTTCCAGGGAATCATGAGCATTGAAAATGAAGATCCCATCCTTACGGGTGAGGTGGGCGTGGAACGCGCCCTGTATGTTTTGAAGAACGTCCGCGGCGAATTGCTGGCGCCTCCCGCGTAGGCCGTTTGCGCCGCAGATCCCACTCCCAGCCCGGCTGCACGAAAGGAGCCCTCCTTGAACCCCCTGGACCCCATACTGAAACCCAAATCCATCGCTGTCGTCGGAGCCTCGCGGCGCGAGGGAGCCATTGGCCGCGAAATCCTGCATCAGCTCATCGAGTTCGACTTCCACGGCAAGGTATTTCCCGTCAACCCCAAGGCCGCTTTCATTCACTCCATCAAGGCCTTTCCCACCGTGTCGTCGATACCCGATCCGGTGGACGTGGCCATCATCGTTGTGCCGCGCGAAGAGGTGCTGAGCGTCGTGGACGATTGCGGTAAGAAGGGCGTGAAGGGCCTGGTGGTCATCACCGCGGGCTTTTCCGAGACCGGGGAAGAGGGGAAGCGGATTGAGGGCCAACTGGGCGAGCGGGTCCGGGAATATGGCATGCGGATGATCGGGCCCAACTGCATGGGCGTCATCAACACCGACCCGTCGGTGCGCATGGACGCCACCTTTGCCCCCACGCTGCCTCTTGGGGGCCGCATCGCTTTCATGTCTCAGAGCGGCGCGCTGGGTGTGGCCATTCTGAACATCGCGCGCCAGCTTGACATCGGGTTCTCCTACTTCGTGAGCCTGGGCAACAAGACCAACGTCTCCGGCAACGATCTATTGCAGTACTGGGAAGACGATTCGCAAACCGACTTGATCCTGATGTATCTGGAGTCGTTCGGTAGGGCCAAGCGCTTCATGCAGATTTGCCGGCGGATCTCCAAGCGCAAGCCTCTGCTGGTGGTGAAGTCCGGGCGCACGGAGGCGGGCGCGCGCGCCGCGACCTCGCACACGGGTGCGCTAGCCGCCAGCCAGGGTCTGGACGTAGCCACCGGCGCCCTGCTGGAACAATGCGGAGTGATTCGCGTCAACACGGTGGAAGAACTGTTCGACTTGGCGCTGGCGTTCTCCAAGAATCCCCTGCCGCGCGGCAATCGGCTGGGCATCCTCACCAACGCCGGCGGGCCCGCCATCATGGCCACTGATACGGCCATCGCCCACGGCCTGGGCATGGCGGATTTTTCCGAGCGCACCTGCCACGAACTGCGGCGCCTGCTCCCTCCCGAGGCCAGCATTCAGAACCCGGTGGACATGACCCCGCAGTCGGATCGCAGCAAGTATGAGGCGTGCGCGCGCATCCTGCTGGAAGACGACGGCATTGACATGCTGCTGGTGGTTTTTGTTCCTCCCATGCTGATCAACGCCATGGAAATCATCAGCGGGCTGGAGCAATTACGCCACCGGTATCTGAAGCCGGTGGTGGGAGTCATCATGGCGACGGAAGAGTTCTTCGTGGAGTTCAACCGAGATCACCCCAACCATATGGCCTTGTATATATTTCCGGAATCGGCGGTGAGCGGGCTCGCCGCGCTCCACCATTACCGCCTGTGGCGAGACAAGCCGGTGGGCGAGGTGAAACGCTTCGAGGTGCGCAAGGGCGCCGCGGAAGACATTATGCACGAGGCTCGCCTGAAGGGCCGGACGCTTTTGACGGCGGAGGAAAGCCTGCGCTTGATCGGCTGCTACGGCATTCCGGTGGCGGAGTCCATACCGGCCGCCGACCGGGGCGAGTTGGAACAAATCGCCAAGCGGGTTCGCTATCCGGCGGTGCTGAAGGCCGCCGCGCCGGACCTGGTCCACAAGATGGATGCCGGCGGGGTGCTCGTGGATCTGCGCGGTCCGGAGGAGTTGCTGGCCGCGGCGCAAAAGATGACGGAATCCGTAGCCCGCCACCGCGGGGACACCGCAGGCGCGGGCAGCCTGGGCTTCCTGGTGCAGGAATACGTGCGCGGCGGCCGGGAAGTCATCGTGGGCATGTCCCAGGACCCCAAGTACGGCCCGCTGGTGATGTTCGGGCTGGGGGGAATTTACGTGGAAACGGTGAAGGACGTGGTCTTTCGCGTCCCGCCACTTACCGACCTGGAAGCGCAGGAAATGATCCGGCAGATTCGCGGCTACAGCCTGCTGCGCGGCGTGCGCGGCGACGCCCCCATCGACTTCGATGCTCTGGCGGATGTCCTGCAAAGATTCTCGCAACTCGCCGACGAGATGCCGGAGATTGCGGAAATCGAGATCAATCCCCTGCTGGTCTTCCCCCAGGCGGCCGATTTCCGCGCCGTCGATGCGCGCGTGCGGCTGGGGGAGAAGACAGGGGAGAGGGGTTGAGGTTTGAATCCTGCATAATATGGTGTACTATTTCGTCATGCAGAGCGAAACCGTGAACAAAAGGACGATCTCCTTCCGGCTTGAGCCAGACAAGGTTGCCGCCCTCGACAATCTTGCCAAAGCGCAAACGCGCGACCGCACCTTCTTACTCAATGAGGCCGTGGACGCCTATCTGGATGTGCAACGTTGGCAGATTGAGCACATCCAGGAAGGCCTGCGACAAGCTGACGCAGGCATGGGCAGGGACCACGAGGAGGTGCATGCCAAGTGGCGGCGCCGCCTGCGATGAGCCCCGTGAATTTCCCATGAAAATTCGCTGGATGCCCTTGGCCGAACAAGACTTGGATGCGGCCTACGAGTACATCCGGCCGGATAATCCGAAAGCCGCCTCGCGCCTCGTGACACGGATTCTCCAAGCCGCGAAGGTGCTGAGCCGCTATCCGTCCGCTGGACGGCTTGGCCGCGTCACGGCCACCCGTGAGTTCGCCATCGCCGGTACGCCCTTTATCGTTGTATATCGTGCCACGCAGAACGAGGTTCAAATCCTCGCCGTCCTGCACGGAGCGCGTCGATGGCCGGCGAACTTTGGCGATCGCGGTTGACTGCTCAAGCAGGTGTTTCCCTCGAGGAGTGGAGGTGGTGACCGGCTCACCATGCCTAGACGAGGTTTGGTCGGCGTCCCTGGATCCGATCAGTTCATGGTTCCGGTTTGATAGAATAAACGCCCGGAACGTTAGTCAGAGCAGGAGGAAACAGGAATGTCAACACGGCGGGAATTCATACAGAAGACGTTGGGCGGGACCACAGCGCTGGCGGCATCCGGTCTTTTCCCTTCCAGCCGCGTGCTGGGGGCGAACGATCGCGTCCGCATCGGGCTGATTGGAGCAGGGGGGCGCGGGACGCAGATTTTCAAAGCGGCGTTGAAATGCCACAACGTGGAAGGGGTAGCCGCGGCCGATGTTTACACCCGTCGTCTCGAGGAGCTGAAGGCGAGCGTGCCGGGGATCCAGATTTATGGCGATTTCCGCAAATTGCTCGACGACAAGAGCATCGACGCGGTGCTGATCGCCACGCCCCAGCACCTGCACGCGCTGAGTTTTGTTCCCGCCGTGCAGGCGGGCAAGGACGTCTACCAGGAAAAGACCATGGCGTTCAATCCCTCCCACGCCAAGCGCATGCGCCAGTCGCTGGAGGGCTCCGGGCGCGTGGTCCAGGTGGGGGTCCAGTCCACGAGCTCGCCGGAAATCGCGCAAATTCGCGAATACTTGCAACCGGAGAAGATCGGCCAGATTACCCAACTCCACACTTTCCACTACCGAAACGCCCCATACGGCGGTTGGAAGCGCCCCATCCCCGCGGATTGTACCCCCCAGAACGTGGACTGGAAGGCTTTTGAAGGCGAGGCGGAGGAACATCCCTTCGACCCTAACCGCCTCATCAACTGGCGCTTCTTCTGGGAATACTCGGGGGGGAACGTCTATGAAAACATGGTTCACCAGGCAGGGTTCTGGTGCAAGTTGCTGGACCTCAAGATTCCCGAGAAGGTCACGATGGTGGGCGCCAACTATCTTTCCCCGGAAATGCAGGTGCCCGACACCATGGACGTGGCCATGGTGCAGCGGGAGAAGCTCCTGTTCACCTGGAATTCCATGTTCGGCAACAACCTGATGGGAGCGGGCTACGACGAAGTGTTGGGTAACAAGGGCACGATTCTGCGCGACGAAGACTTCGGGGTTCGCTTCCTGCCCCAGGGCAAGAAAGCATCGGCCCCGGCTCCTGGCGAGGCGGCGGGCAAGGCTCCGGACATCGTCGGCATGAGCGACATCAGCCAACTGCACATGCAGAACTTCATCGACTGCGTGCGCAGCCGCAAGGAAACCAACTGCCCCTTTGAAGTGGGGTTCCGCTCGGCCGTCGCCTGCCGCATGGCCGTGGAGTCCTACCGCCAGGGCCGGACCGTGAGTTGGGATGAGCAGAGAGAGGAGATTGTCTAAATTGCTTTCAGTCGCGCCTTCCCTCTTCGATGAGGTCTTTAAGCGTTGTGCCTTCGGGCACCTTCATTCGAACCTGGGCAAAGGAGTCGAGGATTTCCTGCAAGCTTCGCTTCCTTTTGGCGGGTGCGCTGACAAGGGGGGCGCGTTCCTTCCCGCGGCAGGTGATGACGATTTCCTCGCCTTGGGCGGCACGGTCCACCAACGCGGAGGACTTTTGCTTGGCTTCAGATATTCCCACGGTCATAGGATTCTCGAGTCCATTATCAATATCTATGAAAAAACCGAATCGGCATGGCAGATTGTCTGGATGGGGGAGGCTATGGAAATTAGATAAGCTCTTAGTGTAGCCTCTAACAAAAAGGCCGGCGATGGCGGCAGGGGGAGTCACGCCCCGGCGGCGAGGGAAGGCTCGAACACTCCCAATTCCTTGGGCTTCATCTGGCAGCGGGGGCAAATCAGGATGATGCTGGCGACGCGCTCGCCCTCCACGCGTTGCA
>Ga0335078_10017275_pt1 | contig 10715 bp, 7 predicted proteins | sample Lox_Sample_32_FD_206711 | JGI IMG/M metagenome (GOLD analysis project Ga0335078, IMG submission 206711) | Soil microbial communities from Loxahatchee National Wildlife Refuge, Florida, United States - Lox_Sample_3.2 | ecosystem: Environmental > Terrestrial > Soil > Wetlands | place: USA: Florida... | reverse complement strand
GAGCCGGTATCGGTAGCTGCGATCACGGCACGTTCCCTCCGCTGTCACAGCCCACATGGGGAGGGTCGGGGACTGGCGCGGTTCCGCAGGTCGCAGCCCGTTTCCAGTCCCCGCCCGTCAAACCGTGCATGCGGTTCTCCCGCACACGGCTTACCGACGTTCTTCACCGTCGGCGTTCGGCCTGCCCGCGCCAGGGCCGGAAGGGCCTGGGCGGGATGACGGTCCCATCAAGGATGATCAGGCCCATGTGGTCCGGGGATAGCAGCACCTGTTTGATGCCCCATCCCCAGGCCCGGCGCCGGTTGCGTTTCTTCGACAGCCACAACGCGAGCCGTTCCAGGGCGTAGTTCCTGATCTGGCCGAGCATCAGAGCCGAGTTTCCGTAGCGGAAATACCCGGCCCAGCCGCGCAGGAATCTGTTGAGATCCTCCACGATCCACCCGGCCGGCAGCAGCAGCCGTTCCCGGGCGGTGATCTCCCGGATCCGGTCACGGGCATGCTGCACCGCCTTGCGTGCGGGCCAGCGGGCCAGGAAGGTCAAGTGCGCCGATTTCGGGGTCCGCCCGCGCACCAGCCGGTGGTGAAAGCCGAGGAAATCAAAACCCTCGCCTCCCTCCTCCAGGCGCACGATGCGGGTCTTGGCCGCCTTCGGCCCAAGCCCCAGCCCGGCCAGCAACCCGGTCAGCCGCTCCAGCGCGGCGTCGGCCTGCTGGCGGGTAGCACACATCACCACCAGGTCATCGCAATAGCGGACCAGCACGCCGTGCCGGTCCGCGTCCCATGCCCGGTCCAGCCGGTGCAGGTAGATGTTGCAGAGCAACGGTGATGCCGGGCCACCTTGCGGAGTCCCGGTCACCTCCCGCCGCACCTGCCCGTCTTCCATCACCCCAGCGCGCAGCATCACCCGCAGGAGTTTCAAGACGCCCTGGTCGCTGATGCGTTCCTCGACCGCCTGCATCAACTTCTCATGCGGAATCGCCGAAAAGCAGTTGGCAATGTCCGTCTCAACCACCCACCGCCGCCCCTGCCAGCACTCATCGATGAGCACCTGCAGGCCATCGTGCGCCGACCGCTTCGGGCGGAACCCGAAACTGCACGGCAGGAAATCCGCCTCAAAGACCGGCTCGAGCACGATCTTCACTGCGGCCTGCACGATCCGGTCACGCACCGCGGCGATCGCCAGCGGCCTGCGCTCGCTGCTGCCCGGCTTCGGGATAAGCACCCTCCGCGCAGGCAGCGGGCGCCAGGCGCCCTCCCGCAGGTCACCAGCCAGCTCGCCGAGCAGCCGGGTCACCCCGTACTCCTCGGCATCAGCCAGGGTGATCTTGTCGATGCCCGGCGCGCCGTTGTTCCGGCGCACCGCATACCACGCCCGCTGCAAGACGTCCTCTCGGTAGACCTTGTCTCGCAGCGAATGGAACCGCCTGCCCGGATCGGCCTTGGCCGCCCGGTAAAGCACATGCTGCAAAGCGCGGACCCTGTCCCCTCGGACAGCCGCCACGGTGGACCTAGCCGTAACACCGGCACTCACCGATCCGGGCCTTTCAACTTGCGCGTGAACGAAGCAGCGGCCCTTCCCTCACCGCAGGTTGTGTTGTCCTGCGGCTCGACCGGTACTACGACCGCCTCCGACTCCCTCCCGGCACCCCGCCCACTTCCCGGCTCCACACCGGTTATAGGGCAGCGCTGGTCTGCGGGCACCGGAGCCCGCTTCCGCCGGGGAGGGCCTCCCCAGTTCCCGCCGCCACCATCTGAACGTTCCGCGCCCTCTACGCCGGGGAGTCTCTTACGGCTGCGCTTCCAGGGTCTTCGCCGCTTCCATGGCCTTCACCGTGAACAGCCCGGCTCGGCTCTCCCTCAATGTCTAACGACGCGGCAGGCTTCGCTGCACGCTACGGACCGCTCAGTTGCTTCCCCTGAAGGGCTTTCGACGCTGGGCTCCAGCCCGGCCCGTTTCCAGACCAGACCGCCAGCCTGCTACCGGGCTCCCTGGCGACTACCCGGACCGGACTTACACCGGCAGGCGACGACGAGCTTCCGATCAGGTCATGATTGCTGGACAACCACCTCCATGATCTCTGGGCGCACCCGCGGCCGTACTAGGCTCCGTACTCCCTGAGGACGAGTTCGCCCATGTCGCGGGCACGGGCAGCGGCCTGGATGTCACCCTCGCTGGCCGCCATGATGCTGCCCTTCATGAGGATGTGCCATTTCCGCGCGAACGAGTCGGTGTCGGCGATGCCCGCACCCGCCGCGAGCCGCTCGAGGTAGCCCCGGATAGCCGCCAGGTGCTGGACCGCCGCCTGGTGGACCGGATCCCGCTTGTCACTGACCTCGATCATGGTGGTCAGGAAGGCGCACCCTTCGAAGTCGGGCCGGGCGAACCATTCGGCGAACACGTCGAAGATCGCGAGAAGCTGCTGCCTCGGCGTCGTGCCCCGGCGCCGGCTTTCCGCCTCCAGCCATTCCCGGGTCCACAGCCGCTCACGGCGTTGCAGGAAGTCGATGATGAGGTCGTTCTTCGACGGGAAATTGCGGTACAGCGTCATCTTGGCCGTTCCGGCGTGGGCGATGATCGCGTCCACGCCGACCGCGCGGACCCCGTCCTTGCTGAACAAGACGTACGCCGCACGGCCGACGCGCTCGCGTCCGGTGTCACGCGGAGCGGGCGAGGCCGGGGCTGATCCGGGTGCATCCGATGTCGTCATGGCTGCCTTAGGCGTCTACCACCGAAGTATACGGGCGTCGCGGCAGGCCCCCTGTTAGGCCGCTACCGGCGGGTAGAGCCAGCCGGGCGTTTAGCCTTGCCTAAACATTTAGCTAGAGCTAACATGACAGGACAGCCGGAGAGACTAGCCAGGGAGATCGCCATGGTCCTTCGACGTTCGTCGCGGTCTCCCGGACGCAGCGGTGCCGATGCGGCGCGGGCCCGTGCCGGGAAGGTCTCCCAGGGCGATGATGACCCTGGGGCCGACTCCGAGGCCAGCGGGACGGACCTGGTCCACGCGTTCGTGGACGAGATCACCTGGTACATGAGCGAGCACAAGGTGTCCCGCGCCGACCTGGCCCAGTCCATGGCGGTGTCGCCCGGCCGGGTCAGCCAGATCCTCTCTGGTGAGGACAACCTGACCCTGCGCACGCTGTCCGCGGTGCTGGACGCGCTCGGGGCTGATTTCGAGATCAGCCTGCATCCCGTCGAGGATACGGGGCAGCTCACCGCCGGCCCGGACTGATCCGGCCCGGTCCCGGGATTCCGGGGCCTTGGTGATCCCAGGGTGCCGCAACCGAGTCTGGGCAGAGCCCGGCCCGCCGCGGGGCGTGACGGTTTTCGTTAGGGAACGTCAGGGGTGGGAGCGCTGCGATCCGATGCGCGGGCCAGCGATCACACTGGCGGCGGGCGCGCGGCTGTACCGGCCCAGCCGGTGGAACCCGGCGTTGTACGCCGTGCTGAGCATCCTGCCCACGTCGCGCTGCGCGTCGTGGCGGAGCAGCGCCGCCAGCCGGCCGAGATCATCGAGGCTGCGCCGGTAGCGCGACTCCTGGGCCAGCCGGGAGGCGCTGAGCGCCGCGTCGACCTTGGCCCGCAGCGCACCGCTCTCGATGAACCGTGCGAGGTCCAGCCGGGCCTCGATGTTGTGCAGCAGCCAGCGCAGGCGGGCCCGCCTGCGTTCTTCCGGTGACAGCCGCTCCTCCAGGTAATCGTGGTAGAAATGCGCGGCACGGGCCAGCTCGTCGGGTTCCCAGTGCGGATCCACGTGGGCCTCGCACCAGTCCATCCTGTCCTCGGCTATGCCTTCGTGCATCCGGGCCAGCAGCCAGGTCACCCACAGTGTCCAGGCGTCCCGGTACACGTTCCGGCGCTCGGTGCTGCCCTGGCGTATCTCACCGAGCCACAGCGAACTGGGAACGAGAACGCCGAGACCGAGAATGGCCTGCGGAAGGTGATGGGCCGCGGTCACCGTGATGTACGCGGCCACGGTGGACAGGACGCTGGTCAGGACGATCACCGAGGAGGCCCACCAGCGGCTGCGCGGGCCGAACATCCGTCCCTTGCCCTCGCAGCGCAGCATCAGGAAGAGGCACGCCGATACGCAGGCCAGGGCGAACGTCAGGCCGAGGGCCAATGGTTCACGGGGCATGCGCTGCCGCCTTCCGGGTCGGCGTCCCGGCAAATGGCTTCACACAGAACATAACCGCGGCCGCCCCGCGAGCAACAGCCTTTACCGGCCGCCCGGACCCGCGGGCAATGCCGGCACCCGCGGGATCCGGCCCGGGACAGCCTGGCATTGTGGCCCTGGTGCAGATCGTCGTGACAGACGGGCTGGAGGCGGCGTGACAGTGCGGGTGGTGGCCCTCGACGACTACCAGGGGCTGGTGGAGCGGTACTCGCTGGCGGGCCGGCCGGACGGGGCCGAGTGGGCAGCGGTCCGCGAGCATCTGGACGGCGACGCGCTGGTCCGCGCGCTGGACGGCGCGGCCGTGATCGTGGCCATGCGGGAGCGGACCCCGTTCGGCCGCGACCTGTTCGACCGGCTGCCGGACCTGAAGCTGCTGATCACCACGGGCCTGCGCAACGCCTCCATCGACCTGCAGGCGGCCGCGGACCATGGGGTGATCGTGTGCGGGACGAGCGGGCCGCCCAGTGCGAACACGGCCGAGCTGACCTGGGCTCTCATCCTCGCGCTCGTCCGGCACCTGCCCGCGGAGGCGGCCGCGGTCCGGGCGGGGCACTGGCAGCACACGGTGGGCACCGACCTGCTCGGCTCCACCCTGGGCCTGGCCGGGCTGGGCCGGATCGGCCGCCAGATGGCCCGCATCGCGCAGGCCTTCGAGATGGAGGTGATCGCCTGGAGCCAGAACCTGGACCCGGCCGTCGCCGCCGGGGCGGGCGTGCGCGCGGTGAGCAAGGACGACCTGTTCGGCGCGGCGGACGTGGTCAGCGTCCACCTGATGCTGTCCGACCGGACCCGCGGCCTCATCACCGAGCGTGAGCTGCGGGCCATGAAGCCGACTGCCTACCTGGTGAACACCTCGCGGGGGCCGATCGTCGACTCCGCCGCCCTGCTCCGCGCGCTCAGCGAGGGCTGGATCGCGGGGGCGGGCCTCGACGTGTACGACACCGAGCCGCTGCCCGCCGGCGACCCGCTCCGGGACGCGCCGCGGACCGTGCTGACCCCGCATCTCGGCTACGTGACCGCGCGCACCATGAGCCACTGGTACGAGGACGCGGTCGAGGACATCGCCGCCTGGCAGCGCGGTGAGCCGGTCCGGGTGCTGACGCCCGGCTGAGCGGCGGCACCCTCACGTCAGCGCGCGGGCCGCGTTCTGTCAGCGCACGGCCTGCCCCCGTCAGCACGGGCCGGGTCCTGTCAGTGAGCTGGCCGTGACCTGTCAGCGCCTCCCGCGACAGTTGACCGTGACATCGACCTAACGGCTATGACGGGGAAAGGCACATGACAGACACGATCGAGGCCGGGGGGCTGACCAAGCGCTTCGGCGGCACCCAGGCGCTGCGCGGTGTTGACCTCGCGGCCGGCCCGGGCACCGTCCTCGCTCTGCTGGGCCCCAACGGGGCCGGCAAGACCACGGCGGTGCGGGTGCTGGCCACCTTGCTGAAAGCGGACGCCGGGCAGGCCCGGATCTGCGGGTACGACGTGGTCACCGAGGCGGTGCAGGTCCGCCAGCTGATCGCGCTGACCGGCCAGTTCGCGTCGGTCGACGACGAGCTGACCGGCACCGAGAACATGATGATGATCGGCCGCCTGCTGGGCTTCAGCCGGGCCACGGCCCGGGCCCGCGCGGCGGAACTGCTGGAACGCTTCGAGCTGACCGGCGCGGCTGGCCGCGCGGCCAAGACGTACTCCGGTGGCATGCGCCGCCGCCTGGACCTGGCGGCCAGCCTGATCGGGGAGCCCCAGGTGCTGTTCCTGGACGAGCCGACCACCGGGCTCGATCCCCGGGCGCGCAGCCAGGTGTGGGAGACGATCCGCGGCGTGGTCGCGGGTGGTGCGACCGTGCTGCTCACCACGCAGTACCTGGAGGAGGCGGACGAGCTGGCCGACCGGATCGCGGTGATCGACCGCGGCCTGGTGGTGGCGGACGGCACGCCCGCCGAGCTCAAGTCGAGGACCGGCGGCCAGACCCTGGTGGTCCGGGCGGCGGACCGCGCAGAGACCGGGCAGGTGGCCGCGATCGTCGCGGACCTGACCGGCGCCGCGCCCGAGATCAGCAACGAGACCGGCCTGGTCACCGCGCCCGCCAGCAACCCGGCGCTGCTGCCGGCCGTGGTCCGGCGGCTGGACCAGGCCGGCCTGATGGCCGCCGAGCTGGCGTTCCGGCTGCCCAGCCTGGACGAGGTGTTCCTGACCCTGACCGGCCACCACGCGGAGGACGGTCCCGGCGAGTCGCTGATCGACGATGAGGGGAGAGCCGCATGACCACGCTGGAGGTACCAGCCACGAGCATGGCCCCGCCCGCCAGGCCGCTGCGCCGCCGGATCGGCGCCCGCCAGGCCCTGGCCCATTCGCTCACCCTCGCCTGGCGCAACGTGATCCAGCTCAAGCACTCTCCGGAGAAGCTGCTCGACGTCATCCTGATGCCGATCGTGTTCCTGGTGCTGTTCCTGTTCGTCTTCGGGGGCGCGGTGGCCGGCAGCACCCATGCCTACCTGGAACTGCTGCTTCCCGGGCTGGTCGCGCAGATGGCCGTGTTCGCGACCATGGGACTCGGCACCGCGCTCTGCGAGGACATTCACAAGGGCGTGTTCGACCGGTTCCGCAGCCTGCCGATCGCACGTTCGGCGCCCCTGGTCGGCGCGGTGCTCGGCGACACCGTCCGGTTCTGCGTGGTGATGGTGGTGCTGACCGGGTTCGGCTCGCTGCTCGGGTTCCGCTTCCACACCGGGGTGCTCCCGGTGCTGGCCGCGTTCGCCCTGGCCTGGGTGTTCTACCTGGCGGTGTGCTGGATCTCGGTGCTCATCGGGCTGGTCGCGCCCTCCCCGGAGACCGTGCAGGGGATCGCATTCATCTTCATCATGCCGCTGGTGTTCGGCAGCAGCATCCTGATGCCCAGCACGCAGAGCATGCCGGGCTGGCTGCAGGCCTGGGTCAAGGTCAACCCGGTCACCTCCCTGGCGGACGCGGTGCGCGGCCTGACCGTGGGCGGCCCGGTGGGCAGCCACGCGATGTACGCGCTGGCCTGGGCGGCGGGCATCGTGCTGGTGGCCTTCCCGCTGGCCATGCGGATGTACCGGCGCCGGGTCTGAGCGCGCCAGCACCGAGCAGGCCAGCACCGAGCAGGCCAGCACCGAGCGGACGCCGTGGTGCCTGGTCCTAGGGGACGAGCGCCACGGCGTCGTCGCGGGTCAGACCCCGGCCGGCCGCGTAAGCCGCGCCGAACGCCTCGGCACCCAGCGCATCCGTCGCGGCCGCGGCGGTGCGGGCCACTTCCAGGCTCGCCGCGTTGCAGAACCCGTGCAGCGTGTGGGCGAGGCCCAGCAACTCGGCGGCCCGGCCGGGCTCGCCACGGGCGGCGGCCAGCGCGGCGAACCCCTCGACCAGCTCGGCCAGGGACGGATGGTTGGGCAGGAAGATCTCAGGGCTCCCGGCGGCCAGGCCCATGGCCTTCGCGTGCCACCGGGCCGCCCCGGCCATATCACCCTGCTGCTCGTGCAGGCAGCCCAGCTTGCTGTAGGCGCTTGTGGCCACGGTACTCATCCCCGGGCGGCGCAGCAGCGGCTCGGTGATCTGCAAGGCGCGCTCCAGGAACTGCCGCGCCTGGTCCAGCTGGCCATCCTGGCGAGCCAGCTCAGCGAGGGCGAGATACCCCTTGGCCTGGTCGTCGTGCTGGCCGATCCGCTCGGCGATGCGCACCCCGCGCTCAAGGTCGGCCCGGGCACCATCGACGTCACCGCTCCTGGCCCGGGCCAGGCCCATCGGGATCAGCATCATGTCGGAGAAGTTGCCGTGCAGCCCGCTGGCGGCATGCCCGCGGGCCTCGCGCAGGATCCGCAGCGCCTCGCCGGGATGATCGCGGGCCATCTCCACCTCGCCCAGCCCGGCCAGGCACAAGATCATCCCCCAGCGGTCACCGATCTCCTGGAAACCCAGGTGACCCACGGCCAGGTCCGCGGCGGCCTCATCCACCTGCCCCGCGTTCATGGCCAGATGCCCGCGCAGCGCATACAGGGCGGCCCGCACCCACGGATCGGGGTGATCCTCAAGCAGGCTCAGGTCGCGCTGCATCCGCTCCCGGTCTCCGCAGAAGTAAGCCAGCATGGGCTGGGCGATCAGCAGGAGCGGATGGCGGGTATCGGGACCAGCCAGGGACACGGCAGTGCCCAGCGTGTCCAGCAGCAACGTGGCGGGGGCGTCCTCGGCCTGGGCGGCCGCCGAGATGACCGCCAGGATGTGGCAGATCGCGTACGCATCAGCCAGCCCCGGCGGGGCGGACCCGCCGGCCAGCTCCTGCACGGCGGTCGCCCACTCCCCGGCCTCGGTCTCGTAGTCGCGCATGATCCAGAACCAGGCCAGGGCCGCGACCAGGCGCAGCCCGGTACCGGTGTCCCGGGCGGCGATCGCTGAGCGCAGCGCGGCGGCGAAGTTGTCGTGCTCGGTGGTCAGCCGGGTCAGCCAGGTGAGCTGCTCACGGCTGCGCAGCATCGGCTCGCCCTGCTCGGCCAGGTCGAGGAAGTAGCGGGCGTGCGCGGCCCGCACCTGCTCCTCCTCCCCCGCCTCGGCCAGCCGCTCCGCGGCGTAGGCGCGCACCGTCTCCAGCAGCCGGTACCGGACCTCGGCCTCGCCGGTCGCGGTGACCAGTGACTTGTCGACCAGGGAGGCGATCACGTCGATGAGTCTGCCCGGGCCGCCAGCGGGCCCGCACACCTGCTCCGCCGCCGCCGGGGTCGCGCCGCCGCTGAACACCGACAGGCGCCGCAGGACCGTACGCTCCCCCTCGTTCAGCAGGTCCCAGCTCCAGTCCACGATGGCCCGCAGCGTCTGATGCCGCGGCAGCGCCGACCGGCTGCCCGCGGTGAGCAGGCTGAACCGGTCGTCGAGCCGGCCGGCCACCTGCGCCGGGGTCAGCGACCGGAGCCGCGCGGCGGCCAGTTCGATGGCCAGCGGGTTGCCGTCCAGCGCCTGGCAGATCCGGATCACCGGCTCCACGCTGACCTCATCGACGGTGAACCCCGGGCGGACCGCGGCACCCCGCTCGGCGAGCAGCCGGACCGACCCGTACTCCAGGGCCTCCGCCGGGGTGGCGCCGTCCGGCGGGAGGGGCAGCGACGGCACCGGGCACAGGGTCTCCCCGGTCACGCCGAGCGGCTCCCGGCTGGTCGCCAGGATGCGCACCCCCGGCGCCTCGGCCAGCACCCGGCCGGCCAGCCGGGCCACCGCGCCGATCAGGTGCTCGCAGTTGTCCAGGACCAGGACCAGCTGCCGGGTGGCCAGCATGTCGGCCAGCCGGTCTAGCGGGGGCAGGACGGCGCGGACCGGGTCGGTGTCCCCGACCCAGACCGAGTCCGGCGGGCCGATCACGGACAGCACGGCCTGGGGCACATCCAGGGCGTCCCCGACCGGGGCCAGCGCCACGAACCAGACGCCGTCCGGCATCTGGTCGGCGAGCCGGGCGGCGGCCTCGATGGCCAGACGGGTCTTCCCGGCGCCGCCGGGTCCGGTCAAGATGACGAGCCGGGATTCGCCGAGCAGCTTGCTGGCCCGGTTCAGCTCCTCGTCCCGGCCCACGAAGCTGGTCAGCTGGGCGGGCAGGTTGCTGGTGCGGGCAGGCGGGTACGCGGGCCAGGCCCGGCCGGGCTCAGCCGGGCCAGGCCGATCCGGGGCGGGCATGTCCGGGGCGGGCCCGCCCGGTGCGTTCATAGCTGCTGGCGGGGCCGGGACGTCCCCGTTTCCCGCCGGATGGCCGAGGCCCGGGTCGGCCCGCAGGATGGCCAGGTGCACGGCGGACAGCGCCGGCGACGGGTCTACCCCGAGCCGGTCGGCCAGCAGCCGCCGGGTGTCCTCGTACACGGCGAGCGCGTCACCCTGCCGCCCGGCCAGGTACAGCGCGCGCATGAGCTGGCCGCGCAGCCGCTCCCGGAGCGGATGCGCGGTGGCGAGTTCCCCGGCCTCTGGCGCCAGGTCCGCACCCCGGCCGAGGGCCAGGTCCGCGTCGATCCGGTCCTCGGTCGCGGCCAGCCGCAGTTCCTCCAGCCGGGCCACCGGCCCGGCCGCGAACGCGGCGTCCTCCACGTCCACCAGCGCCGGCCCCCGCCACAGGCCCAGGGCCCGGCGCAGCAGCTCCGCGCCGACCGCCGGGTCACCGGCGGCCAGCGCCGCGCGTCCCTCCCCGGCCAGCCGCTCGAACCGGGCCGCGTCCACCTCCGCCGGATCCACGGCCAGCCGGTATCCGCCCGCCCGGTGCTCGACGATGCCCGGCCCGGCCGCGTGCCGCAGCCGGGACACCAGGGCCTGGAGCGCGTTGCCGGAGTCGGCCGGGCCGGCCTGGCCCGGGCCGTCGCCGGGCCACAGGTCCCCGGCCAGCCGCTCCGCCGCCACCGTGCGTCCCGGGTCCAGGGCCAGCCGGATCACCAGTGCACGCAGCCGCGCGCCGCCCAGCCGCACAGGCTGCCCGCCCTCGTCCCGCATCTCGAGCGGGCCCAGGATGCCGATCCGCACTGTCCACCTCCCGATGCCATTGTCCCCGTTCCCGGGGAATGC
>Ga0335078_10017274_pt1 | contig 10715 bp, 11 predicted proteins | sample Lox_Sample_32_FD_206711 | JGI IMG/M metagenome (GOLD analysis project Ga0335078, IMG submission 206711) | Soil microbial communities from Loxahatchee National Wildlife Refuge, Florida, United States - Lox_Sample_3.2 | ecosystem: Environmental > Terrestrial > Soil > Wetlands | place: USA... | reverse complement strand
TTAGTCGCTTCAGATGCAATTGCACACGCATAAACACGAACCAAAACAAAACCTATGAACGAATCACAGTCTTGCACAACTCACCCCAATCATTCCCATGTCCACGGCAAAGATTGCGGGCATATCGCCATCGTGCACGACGGGCACGTGGATTATCTCCACGACGGCCATTTGCACCATCCGCACGGCGACCACGTTGATGAACACGTTATTCCCATCAGCGACACCAACCCTGACAAATGCACGCTTGGAGCGAAAGGCCACGACCGGCAACACGTTCATGGTCCCAATTGCGGCCACGCTACCGTTCCGCATGGCGATCATGTGGACTACCTGGTGGACGGACGCCTTCATCATCCGCATGACGGACACTGCGACGATCACGGGCGGCTTCAGGTGGTGAAATAGTTTTCCGCACATTGAGTTTCTTAACCAGTTGGAGAGCCGCATTTCAGGCGCGGCTCTCCAAATTTGTTTGTCCGCGCGTTGAAGCAACGAGCTTGGAGCGAACGAAGGAGATTTATTTTCATTTTGGTTTGGTTGGAGAGCTGCGCCGGAGGAAGACGCAACTCTCCAACTTGCTTTTGGTTCAAAACACGTAACTGATCGAACCAAAGAACCCAAGCCGTTCGCCATATTGCGCGGCGTTGACGCCGACGCCGGTGCCGCTCCGGAGTTGATAGATGTTATCGGTCAGATTCACGACATCAATCCGCGCCTTGAGCATCTGCTTCTTGGGAAGCTTGAAAGACTCTTCCGCGCCGACGTTCACCGAGTAGTAGGCTGGAACCGTTCCGCCATTGGGAATGTTGTTGCCCGAGCTGTCCGTTGAGTCCTGCCTCAAGCCGCTGCCGTAAAGCGCGTCCAAATAAACGCGCGAACTGGCGCGGTCGGATTCGTTCCAGGTGTAAGCCGCTCCGAAGGAACCAGTCACCGTCTGGTCATGGTCGAGATAGATCCAGTTGTTTTTGACATAAGCCGCGTCAGCCGGATCGAACAGAAACTGCGCCGAATTCCAATCCTTGCCTTTGGCCACTGACAGGGCGACGTTGGCGTAAGTCGAGAAACCGCCCCGGTTGTAGGAGCCGGTGAATTCCACGCCATAAACTTCGCCTTTGGCGTAGTTGAACGCCGAGAGGATGAGCGTCTGCCCGAACAACCCGTCGTCGAGCTGTTCCCGCGCATTCTTGTAATAGCCGTCCACGCCGACCTGGAGGTTCTTGGTGATTTTTTGCGAAATGCCGGCGTCGAAGTAATTCGCGCGTTCGGCCTTGACCGAATTGATTCCGTTCGTGATGGATGATTGATTCGATGTGCCGATGAAATCGTCCACCGTGTTATTGGGAACGTTTTCCACCGGCGGCGGTGTGAAGTAGCGCGCGTAGCCCGCGTGCAACGTCGTCGAATCCGTCGGCGTATAAATCAAATTAACGCGCGGGCTCGGCTGGTTTTCGTGGTCGAACGACGCGTAAAAAATGTCGAACCGCGCGCCGTAATTGAGTGTGAGTTTGGGCAGGATTTTCCATTCATCCTGCACATAAGCACCGGCAAAAATGCCGTGGAGTGTCTCGTCGTTTACTTTGGTTTCCGGCGGGCCATTAGGATTGAAACTGCTCGTATCGGTACTGTCCATCGGGAACACGGTCGTGGTCGAGTTGGCTTGGACCATTTCATCCAAAAACAACAAGCCGCCGCGAATCGTGTGCTTGTCACCCAGAGCGTAGCTGGCGTCGAACTGCAATCCGCCGGAGTAGAGGTCGCGGTCCACGTCGCTGGCAACGCCGTTGAAGTAAAGATCGCCGATGGGATCCGGCGTGAAATGCACGCTGCTGTTGCGCCCAAAAACGGAGGCTTGATAATTCAAATCGCCCGCCGATTTTTGATAGGTCACAACGCCATAATAATTCTGCTCGTTTTGATTTTCGTTCAAATCCGATGAATTAAATGATACCGGCCCCGCCGTCGTGTTCCATAGGTAGCCGCCAGGCGCAGTTCCAACAGACAACCCCGGCGTATTGGGGACTTGAAAATCGCTGTAGGACAAACTGCCCATCACCGTGACGCGGCTGGTGTCGCTCAAAATGCGCGAGGCATACAGGAACGATTTGTATTGTTCCGTGTCATCGTGAATGGCGTTCTTGCTGGCCGTGGGATTTTCGATGCCCAGCGCGTTTTGGTCGTAACTGCCATCCATGAAGTAATCCCATTTCCCTTGCGTGCCGCCGTATTCAAAACTTGGGCGAATTGTATCGTAGCTGCCGCCGTACATGTCCACCATACCGCCCTTCTCGAACGCGCCGCTCTTGGTGTGGATGTCCACGACGCCGGCCGTGCGGAAGCCGTAGGCGGCCGGCAAAGAACCGGTGATGAGTTGCATGGAATCCACAAACCGCGGGTCAAGTTCCAACCCAAAGCCGGTAATCCCTTCCGGCAACAGCACGTCGTTGATGCGGTATTGCAGGTTGGCGTGTTCGCCGCGCACGTGCAGATCGCCGTTCGCCGCTGAATCCTGCGCTACGCCCGGCGCGCGCAGGATAACCTCGTTGAACGGCGCATTGGCGCCTTGCGACAACGTGCTTATTTGTTCCTCGCTGAAGGTATGCGCCGTCGCGCCCAAGTCGGGAATGATTTGATCCCGCGCCTGGTTCAATTTGCCAATGACGGTGATATTACCCAGTTGGGTGACATTCGTTGAGCCACCCGATGCCGGGGTGCCGGCCACGGACACATTGTTTGTCTGCGCCAGCGCCGTCCCGCCGCAGGACAACGCCACAACTGAAATCACCGCCCAATACTTTTTTCTACGATCTCTATTCCTTTTCTTTGCAAAAGTTTTCATAAATTTCAATGGTTAAAGTTTTCAAAAAAGTCCGCGAATCTTTAAGGACTCGCACTTTGTGAAACGCCACGTGGCGAACACAAAGATTTGCTTACCGAAAACAATTTTCGGACGAAGCAGACTGCCTCGTCCAAAGCCGACGAATTAGGAAGCGATGCAGGGAAGGGGCGGGGCGCGGCCATCAGGGAGGAACGCCATGGCTACGTGGAAAACGGAGAATTCGATGCGCGGAACAATTTCAATCCACGTCACCGGCACGACCGCCGGAACGTCACAAACCGTTGAATGAACCTGGCCGTGCGCGATGGCAACGACCGCACAATCGTCGTCGTTGGCGGGAATCGAACCGCCATGCAGCCACGCGTGCAGCGGCGGATGGATTTCAGCCGCCGCCAGGAGCAGCCACATCGCCAGCGACAAAACCCCTGTCGCCACGTGGAGGCGCTGCCGCATGCGACGGTTTATTTGGCACCTCTTATATTGCAAAGCGTTTGCAATTTAGCAAATGGCGTGCCGCCGGCAAGCTTTATTTTTAGAATAAGAGTCCATTAACGCTCCGCTTTTATTGGGTGTGGCCGCCAAAGTCAAGTCGGAGACGAAATACTGCCCAACCATCTTTTTACTTTGACTGGGGCGGGACACGAGCTTTTTCATAAAAACGAATCAGGCGAACGGATCATTCCATCCGCAGGATGAACCGGCAAGCGGTCTCGGTAATCAGGTAAAGAAAGAAAAGGATGGTCGTAATCCAGAAACTGGGAGGCCAGCCGGTCACGCATGCGAGCAGAATCCCAATCCAAACGGCAAACAGCCCGATGACGACCGATGTCGTCAGCCCAGACCAAAAATTCCGGCAAAGCCTGGTCGCAACACCCGCGGGGCCAATAATCAGTGTGAAAACCAGCAGGATGCCAACCACCTGGCTGGCAAGCGTAACGGAGATCGCCAGAATCACCATGAAAACGATGGACAGGGTGGATAACGAGACGCCCCGTGCCTCAGCCAGATCGGGCTGAACGCTGGCAAAAAGAAGTTTCCGCGAAATAAACAGCAAAATTCCCAAACTGATCGCAGAGAGAACCAGCGTTTGAACAATTTGGCGATGCGAGACGCCAAAAATATTCCCGAAGAGGATGGCGGTGGCCTGACCCGCGAAACCTTTGTAGAGGGTGAGAAACAACGTGCCCACGCCCAAGCAGAGCGAGAGCGTCATGCCAATGGCCAGATCGCTGCGTTGCAGCCGGTTCCCGTAGGCCCCCATCATCACACCCGCCAGCGACGAAATGATCAGCATTCCTTCCAGTGGACTCATGGCGAACAAAACGGCTCCCGTCGCCCCGGTAAATCCGACATGCGCCAGAGCGTGCGCCGCAAAACTTGCTTTGCGGATGACCACAAAATAGCCGACCACCGCACCGAGGATTCCGGCTAGCGAACCGGCGATGAGCGCGTTGCGCACGAAGTCGTACGACAAATAGTAATGGAGTTGTTCAATCATGGTGCGCGGCCTCCGTGACGTTGCCTTCGGCGGCAACGATGAAGATTTTCCCTTCGGCGCGAACGACGTTGATTTCAGTGCCGTAAAGTTTGCTCAATGCCGCGCTGGAAATAATATCGTCCGTCGAGCCAATGACCGCCCCGCCGCCCGCGACGTAAATCACGCGATCCATCACACCGAGGAGCGGATTGACATCATGCGCAATAAAAAGAATGGTCGCGCCGGTTGTGGCCTTGATTTTATCGATGCACTCGACCATCCGCATTTGATTTCGTGGGTCAAGGCTCGCCAGCGGCTCGTCGAGAATGAGCAGGCGCGGCTGGCCGAGCAAAGCTTGAGCCAATGCAATGCGCTGTTTTTCGCCGCCGGATAGCAGGGAGAAAGGGCGATCAGCATATTCCTCCGTACCCGACAATTCAATGGCGCGCCCGACTTCGGCTTGTGCCGCCCGGGTATTCCAAGGCATCCCCCAGCGATTTCCACCCTCCACTGCAGCGACCAGCGAGCGCGCAGACAGAGCCGTGCCTGCAAGACTGGCCCGTGATTGCGGCAAATAACCAATGACTCTGTTTGCCTGTCCCGATGCTTCTCCAAAAACAGAGATGGATCCCGAACAAAGAGGTGCGAGACCGAGAATACATCGCATGAGGGTGGATTTACCCGCACCATTTGGCCCAAACACCCCGACGAATTCACCGGGTGCAATTTCGGCATTTACTCCTTGCAGAATGTCGCACCCGCCGAGACGCACCCCTGCGTTCGTTATGGAAAGCGCCGGTGTCAATGGTTTGTCTCCAGAGCTGTTTCGACCTGGTTTAATTCTGCGAGCATCCAATCCGCATAATTTTTGGCGTCGGGCGGTTGTGTCTCCGTGACGCCGATTACGGCCACGCCGATTTTTTTGGCGATTTCCTGTAAGCGTTGAGTCACAGGATCCGTGACCTGACTATTATAGAAAAGGATTTTCATTGATTTATCATGCAGGCTTTTCTCGAAATCAGACGCCTGTTGAAAGCTTATTTCGGTATCGTTCATCATGGCAAGCTGGAAGCCATAGTTTTCCATTTTGAAACCGAGTGCGTCCGCCATATAGCCAAACACCGGCTCCGTGGCCGTGACAACCGTTCCGCTTTTAGCAGACTTTATTTCGGCAATTTTCGACGTGACCGCCACCATCTCTTTTTGGAAGGCCGCGAGATTCTCCGGTTGCTTTAAAATTTCTGCAAGCTTTGCCGCCAAAACGGGCATGGTGCGCGGATCATACCAGATGTGTGGATTGTCGCCGGCCTTTGCCCCGATCAAGTCGGCGACCCGGATAACATTTCGCCCAGGCTTGCCTTGAACCCCGAGCAACCTGTTCATCCAGTCGTCATAACCAAGGCCGTTGTAAATTACGATATCCGCATCCGCCACGGCCCTTGCCGTCGCGGCATCGGTGGTGAATTCGTGCGGGTCCTGATTGGGATTGCTTAAAATGCTGGTGACATCCGCCGAATTCCCCGCGATCTGCCGCGCCACGCCTCCATAAAAGTTTTCGGCTGCGACAATGTTCAGTATGGCTGCGCGTTGTTTTGGGGTCTCCATTTTTCCGCAGTTCACCGCCAGAGAAATGATCAGGCACAGACAAATCAACAGCGTGAAAAGGGGCAATAACCTTTTAATGTCAATGGATGGTTTCATCCAGGTTTCAATTCGGTTGTATATGGATTTTCCCGGTCAGGATGCGATTGAGATGTGTGGCCTTCCCTGAACCACTAAAGCTGGTCAGGGCGGCAACAAGAATTTCTCTGTTCGAGCTTTGTTCCAACACTCGTTTGTTTCGATTTTGAAAGTTGAAAAACATCGTTCAAGCTTCGATATGGCATCTTTGATGCCATGCGTGGGCAATTTACATAAACGCAAATAATTTGCAAATAGAATATTCCAGAAATCCAGAAACCGCTGGCATTCGGCATGGAGCCTGCTATATTGCAAGCGATTTGCAATACAAAACATATAAATTACTGTCTGCGCTTGCGTTTGCAGTTGGCAATGCCGTGGTGTGGCCGACCGGTTTTCCACTGACTCAACCGGTCCAGACCGTCTGTTGAGATGAGTGGTATTTTAAGAACTGAAAAGTTGCGCGTCGAATTCACCAGCCGCGAGTTCCGGCACGCGACGAAGGTCGCCCTGAGCGGCCTTGATTTGGAGGTGCGCGCCGGAGAAATCTTCGGCTTCCTCGGGCCTAACGGCGCGGGCAAAACCACCACCATCAATGTCCTGTTGGGTTTTGTGACGCCGAAGAGCGGTACGGCGTATCTTTTTGGCATTGACGTGCGCCAGCCCATCGCCCGCCAGCGCATCGGGTATCTGCCGGAAATGACGTATTATTACAAATTTCTCACTGCCGAGGAACTGCTCCGCTTTTACGCAAAAATCTTCGGGCTGGACCGGGCGGAAGCGGATAAACGTATTGACAGACTGTTCAAGCTCGTGGACCTGGAGCAGGCACGCCGGCGTCCCCTTAAAACCTATTCCAAGGGTATGCAGCAACGGGTCGGACTCGCTCAGGCGCTCATCAATGATCCCGACCTCTTGATTTTGGACGAGCCTACCAGCGGTCTCGACCCGCTTGGCCGGATGAAAGTCCGCGAAATCATCCAACGGGTCAAAAGCGAAGGCAAAACCGTTTTCTTCTCGTCACATGAACTGGGTGAAGTCGAGACCATCTGTGATCGTGTGGTCATCATCAACGAAGGCGCGTTGAAGGCTGAAGGGCGCGTGGCGGACCTGGTTCAAAAATATCAGACCCGCAGTTTGGAACAGGTCTTTCTCAAGGTGGTCGGCTACGAACCCGGCAACATCCTCGCCCCTGTTGCAACCGGAATTCCCGCCGCATGAACAAGATTTTTGCCATCAGCAATGTGGTGTTGCTTGAAATGTACCGGCGGAAGGACTTTTATGTTCTGTTCATCGTCACGGCCCTGATCACCGCCGTGATGGGATCGGTAACCTTCTTCAAAGACGCGGAAATCGTCCGCTATCTCAAGGCGATCTGCCTCTTTTTAATCTGGGCTTCGTCGTTGTTCATTGCGATCGGAGCCACCGCGCGGCAGATTCCGGCCGAACGTGAATCGCGCACCATTTTCCCGCTCATGGCCAAGCCGGTGTCGCGCGCGCAGATTTTGCTGGGCAAATTCCTCGGTTGCTGGCTCGCATGTGGAGTGGCGCTGGTCATCTTCTACGCCTTCTTCGGCTGCGTCGCGGCCGCGCGGGAACATCAATGGCCGTTGGCGAATTATTTCCAGGCATGGGCAATGCATTGGGCAATGCTCGCCATCGTCGTGGCGATGACGCTGCTGGGTTCATTGGTGCTCACGGCGGTTTCATCAAACATTACCATCACGTTCATCGCGACCGTCGCCATTTTGCTGGTGGGCCGGTATCTGCATAAAGTGGCCCTGGCCATGAGCGAACCGAGCGCAACCATGCTCACCGGTCTTTATTACGTCATCCCGCACCTGGAATTGTTCGACTTGCGTGACCTGATCATCCATGACTGGCCGCTGGTTCCATGGAGCGTCTGGAGCATCGCCCTGGTTTACGCGGCGGCCTACACGGCGCTGCTGCTGTTGTTGTCGTGGCTGGTGTTCCGCAAAAAGGCGTTGCAATGAAGACGACCCGGTCGTACGTCCTGCTCCTCCTGTTGCTGGTGGTGCTTTGTTCAGGGTTGGCGGCAAACGTTGATTGCTGGTACATGGGATGGCCGGGAAATCACGAGTCATCCTTTAATCCCCTGGAGGTGATGATTGGTGAGGGACAAAAATTGTTTGCCGGCTCGTTTTACCGTGAGGCGGATGTTTATTATCACAGCGGTTATTATCCAACCATTTTTGACAATCAGGAAGCATTCAAAACGGCGCACATGGCCGAAGATACCGGCGCGGTCGCCAGCCATAATCAGGGTGACGAAGCCGGTTTCATGGGGCCGCCGCTGGATTTCTTTGACGCCTTCAACCGCTACTTCATCCCCAACCGGCACACCCATCTGGACGAAGGCGGCCCGACGGATGATTTGAGCAAAAGTGGGGAAGTGCGGGAAATCCTGCCCTGGCTGAAAATTTCCTCCGATCTCGATCCGGAAAACGTCCAAACCTACGTCGTTACCGCCTATTGGCTGCGAACGAGGATGGGCAAAGTTGCCGAAGGGGAGCAGGTTTTGCGCGAGGGTCTGCGATATAATCCGAACAATCCCCAACTCCTCTACGAGCTGGGCCGGGTTTATTTTGAAAATTACCACGACCTGCGGCGCGCACGGAACATTTGGGAAGCGGCGCTGGGGAGCTGGGAACAGCAAATGGCCGGCAAACCCGATTCTGTTAAATTCAGTTTTGACAACAAGTTCATCGTTGAACAACTTCAGACGCATCTGGCACTGCTTGAAGAAACTGCCGGCAATTTCAGCGCCGCCATCGCCCATTTGGAGCAGGCCAAACTGGTCTCCCCGGCCCCCGACCGGCTGCAAAAACAAATTGACGAGCTCAAACAAAAGCTCGCCGCGCCCGCAAACGTCCCGGCGGCCGCGCCCCATTGACCGCGCAATTGCGCTTTGTTTTTTGCCGGCCGCTTTGTTTTAATGGCCCGGTGAAAACCCGGCAGGCCAGAATTTCGCGGAACACCAGGGAAACCCGCGTCGCCGTCAACCTCAACCTCGACGGCAGGGGCAAATCGCAAATCAAGACCGGGATCCCCTTCTTGGATCACATGCTTGCACTCTTTGCCAAACACGCAGTCGTGGATTTGAAACTCCGCTGTGCCGGCGATTTGGAAGTGGACGCGCACCACACCGTTGAGGATTGCGGCATCGCGCTCGGCCAGGTGTTCACGCGCGCCCTCGGCGACAAACGCGGTATTCGCCGCTACGGCACAGGATTTCATCCGAAAAACCCGCTCTCCGGTGAAGCCTACGTGCCGATGGATGAATGCCTCGCGCGTTGTGTCGTGGATTTCGGCGGACGGCCGCATCTCGTCTGGCGCGGATTGAATCAATTCGCCCAAAAGCGCCTCGCCAAATCGGAAAAAGTCCAGGACATGTCGAGCGCGTTCCGCTTCGGCCTCGCGCGCGAATTTTTCCAGGGCTTTGCCAGTGAAGCCCGCTGCAACCTGCACCTCGAGTTGCTCTACGGCGACGAACCGCATCACATCGTCGAGGCGTTGTTCAAGGCGTTCGCCCGCGCCGTGGACGCCGCCTGCCGGCGTGACCCGCGCATTGCCGGACAACTGCCGAGCACCAAGGGAAGACTATGAGTGGTTTGCGTGATCGGTTTTGCTGCGCCCGCAACTGATGTTTTTTGAAAATCCTGATTCTCAAACCCAGTTCGCTTGGCGATGTGGTGCAGGCGCTGCCTGTGCTGCGTCTCCTCAAACACCATCTGCCCGCAAGTAAGATTTTCTGGTGGATTGATTCGCAATTCGCACCACTTCTTGAAGGCGATCCCGATTTGGCCGGCGTTGTGCGCTTCGAGCGTCAACGCTGGGCGGCGCCTCGATACTGGCCGGAAATGCTCCGCAGCATCCGCTGGCTGCGCGCGCAACATTTCGATTGGGTCATTGACCTTCAATGTCTCGCGCGCAGCGGCGCGTTCGCCTGGCTCGCCAACGGGAAATTTCTCATCGGTCTCGACGAGGTCCGTGAAGGCGCTCGGGGATTTTACGACGTCGCCGTCCGCCGCGCTTCGTTTCACACGCACGCGGTGGACTGGTATCTCGCGGTGCTGCCGCGGCTCGGCGTGCCAGTCCGCGCAAATTTTCAATGGCTGCCTGAAAGGCCCGAAATCGCTGCCGCCGTCAAAGCCGGATGGCAGACCGATGGCGCATGCTGGATTGCCCTCCAACCCGGTGCGCGCTGGCTGACCAAACGCTGGCCGGTGGAAAATTTCGCCGAACTCGCCCGTCTGCTCGCGAATAATTTCCAAAATACACGCTTCGCCATCCTCGGCGACCGGAAGGACAGGCCGCTGGGTGAAATCATTTCACGCGCCGTGCCGGAACGCTGCCTGAATTTGTGTGGACAAACCTCCCTGCCGGAAATGGTCGAGTGGCTGCGGCTTTGTCGTTTGATGGTGACCAATGACACCGGCCCGATGCATGTCGCCGCTGCGCTCGGCAAACCGCTCGTCGCGCTCTTCGGCCCGACCGAACCGCGCCGCACCGGCCCCTACGGCCAGCTCAACAATGTTTTGCGAATTGATCTGCCCTGCTCACCTTGTCTTAAATCGCATTGCACTTACGAGAAACCGAACGAATGTTTGAACGCCCTTTCACTCGCGGCGGTTTTCGAGTTCGCGCGCAAAAAACTTCAAGGTTGAGCAGGCTTGCGTTGTGAGCGCGGGCAGCGTT
>Ga0335078_10017273_pt1 | contig 10715 bp, 8 predicted proteins | sample Lox_Sample_32_FD_206711 | JGI IMG/M metagenome (GOLD analysis project Ga0335078, IMG submission 206711) | Soil microbial communities from Loxahatchee National Wildlife Refuge, Florida, United States - Lox_Sample_3.2 | ecosystem: Environmental > Terrestrial > Soil > Wetlands | place: USA: Florida... | reverse complement strand
TTCTGCTGGTCACTTCTTCGGGAATATTTCTGCCGCTGGAAGTTGCCCTGAACCGCGTCTGGCGCTTTGAGAACAACCGCTCTTACCTCGGAAACCAGTTGATCTCGCTCAGCCTTGCATTCGCGTGCGGGGTTTTGGCCTTGCTCTCGATCGCACTGTCCGCGGCACCAGTGGCGTTCATGCAGTTTGTGTTGCGCGGCTACGGCGCCGGATTCGTGCGCAACTTTGGATTCTTGATGGCGAAGATCTTTGCCGTCATCGCCAGCATCGCAATTTTCTTTCTGGTCTACTGGCTGCTGCCGAACGGCAAGGTCCCGGCGCGAGCCGTTCTGCCCGCGGCCATCATCATGGGACTGCTCTCGGAAGCCCTTAAGTACGCATACTTCTTCGCTCTGCCTTTGCTGAATTTCCAGGAAGTCTACGGCCCCTTCGCGCTCTCGGTGAGCATGATGTTCTGGGCCTTCCTCTCAGGCTTGCTGCTGCTTGCGGGCGCGAATCTCTCCGCGGAAGAACATCTGCAACACGCGTTGTAAGAATGTCAAAACTACACACGCCGTGTCATCCTGCGCGGCGCTCTTTGCCGCGCAGGAGCCATGCAACCGGCCCGCGGATACTGCTCCATCACTCGAAGTCTCTAGTGCAGCGGAGTATTCGCAAACGCAATCCCGCGCTTCCGGTTAATCCTGCAAATCACGTTCTCCAGCATGCTGGCTAGCAGGTTGACTCCCTGCCTGGGCATAATCGCACTCTTCTCCAGATAATCCTCCGCGCCCGCGCTCATCAGTCTCTGCCGGTTCTTCTCCGATAAGCTGCTGACCACAACGACCGGGATGTCGGCCGTCGCAGGCTCGCTCTTCAGGTGGAGCAACACGTCCGGGCCGCTCATCTTCGGGAGAATCATATCCAGCAGAATCAGGTCCGGCTTCTCATCCCGCGCGAATCGCAAGGCGGATTCGCCATCCACTGCGCAAACCACCTCATACCCGGCTTTCAGAAGGACCAGTTCGTTCTCCCGCCGGATCGGTTTGCTGTCCTCCACTAAGAGAATCTTCACAATCTCGCCTCCCCGTTGCCATTCCTATCGGCAGCGCCGGGGCGAGGCATGAGCCGCGCATCTCAAGCAAAAGAAAAGCCGTCTGCCCTTGCAGACGGCCTGCTGGAAAGCGCTAGCGGTCCTTCTAGAAAGCTGATCGACGATTAGCTGCTTTCTACTTCTTCTGCTCGGCAATCGAAAGCAACTCGATTTCAAAGATCAGCGTCTCACCCGGACCAATATCATCGCCGGCGCCGCGATCGCCATACGCCAGATCCGCCGGGATGAATAACTGCCACTTCGATCCGACCGGCATCAGTTGCAGCGCTTCGGTCCAGCCGGCAATCACTCCACCCACCGGAAACGACGTCGGTTCTCCACGCTTGTAAGAGCTGTCGAACTCTTTCCCGTTGATGAGCGTTCCGCGGTAGTTGCACGACACCGTGTCGTTCGCCGTAGGCTTCGGCCCGGTGCCTTCCTTCAGAACCTTGTACTGCAGGCCGCTGGGCAGCGTCACCACGCCCTCTTTGCCCTTATTCGCCGCGAGAAACGCCTCGCCTTCTTTTCGGTTGCCCGCCCCGGCTTCATGCGCCTTCGCCTGCTGCTGCTGGCCAACTTCGCTCCGCAGCTGGTTGAGCACTGCCTTCATTTCATCATCGGTGAGCAACATCTTGCCGCCCGCCATGGCATCTCTTAGGCCGCGCGCCACGATGGCTGGATCGACGGGCACTCCTCGCTGATGCAGCATGTTGCCGTAGCTCATGCCCACGGCGTAGCTGGCTTTGTCCTTCTGCGTCTTCAGAGTGAACGGGGTCGCGCTTTTTGCGGTCACGGGAGCCTTTGCGGTCGTGCGAGGTTTCGGAGTCTGGGCCGGACTGGTTGCCTGCGTTTTCGTGGTCGCCTGCGCCGGTGAAGGTTGTGTGGTCTGAGCGGGAGTTGCCGCCGGAGTCTGGGCCATTAGACTACCCAGCAGCATCCCGGCCGCCAACAGTTGAAATGCTATGGTGAACGATTTTTGCATGTAAGTATTGTCCCATTGCGCAGGAGAGATGGGCAAACCGCAAAAGCGAGAAGCACGAAGGTCACGAAGGCGGCGCACCAAGGCAGTCGAAGACACTGCAGAGCACATACGGCAACCGCGATACCCGGAAGCCGAGGTTTCCTTCGTGTTCCTTAGTGCCCTTCGTGTTTTCAGTTTTTCGGTGGTTTCAGTTCTTCGCTTGCGCCGTCAAAGCAGCCAGTTCGCGCCGGGCATCCTGCGCGGGCGTGAAGTCCGCGTCGGCATTCTTCCAGATGTCCAGAAGTTGCGTGTAGCTCTTGATGGCTGTGGCCTTGTCGAACGTTGCCTGCGCCCGCGCCGTCTCCAGCAGGCAGAGCACATAGTCCGGCGCCTGCGCCGTACCCACGGCGCCTTCCTGCAATACCACGCCCTGGTAGCGGATACCGGGCTGCAGATCGGTCACGGCCTGCTGCCCCTGTCCCATCTCCAACGACGCGCGGCCCAATAACTGCGGAGCCTTCGAGACTAGCCCATACGACGTCGCCGATGACAACAATCCCGCCACTTGTTCCGGATGATGCAGGACCAACGCGATGGCTGCCTTCACCTCGGGAAGATAGAGGTCGTTCACCAGTGTGTTCGCCGGAGACTCCGCGGCCAGCCGCTGCATCTCCTGCAACGCGGGACCGCCTTCTCCGCACAATGCCAGCGCCAGCGCAGCGTCCGGAACGGTTGCCATGGAGTGATCCAGCGCCAAGCCCTGGTGGGCAGTAGCACGGGCGTCCGTACACTTCGAGATCAGCGCCTCGTGCACCGCCTTGAGTGCGTAGAAGGTTCCAGCCGTATCCGGGAAGTGCTGTTGCTCAGCCCGCTGCGCGGCATGCTCCCACTTCTGGCCAGCCGCATGATTCCTTCCGGCGAAAAAGTCCACATTCCCGCCCACTCCTTCCACCATGAAACCTGCAGGCTGTGCGGCGGCCCATTGCATTTCCTTTTCCCAGTCCACGCCCGACTGAAAATCGTAGAGCAGCATGTTTCCGTGGTAGTTGACGTCATCGCCGCCACCTTGCCCCAGCGCTTCTTTCAGGTAGCGGTCCGCCTCCGGGAGACGGTCCATGCCGAGCAAAGTTCCAGCGATGTTGTCCGCCGCCACATTGTCCCACTTGGCGATTTCCCAGGTCTTCTTATAGCCTTCGAGGGCTCTGTCAAAGTCTCCCCCGTAGATGTACGTCTGAGCGAGGTTGTTCAATGCCTGAGCGTCACGCGGATACGTGGCAACATAAAGTTTGTAGGATTCAAGCGCCTTGGGCAGGTCGAACTGTTGCAGCGCCCATTGCGACTCGATGTACATGCGCTCGCGCTCAGTAACGCGTTCGCGCAAGTCATACGCTTTCTTCAGGTTCAGCAGGCCCTTCGATGCCGATCCCTGGTTGGAATAAGCCACACCCAGACGCGCATAGGCCATCGCGAAATTCGGATCGAGTTCGATCGCCTGCTGGTAGAAGGAAGACGCCTGCGGAAAATCGCGCCCCATGCGGTGTTCATCCTCGCCGAGCGAGAATGCATGGAACGCCTGCAGCGATGTCGTGGTCACGTTGGTATACGGCGTCGTCAGCTTCTGGATCGACGCCATCGATTCGCCAAGCCGAGCCCGCATCGCCGTCGCCGCTTTCGATACCGCCTTCAGCACCACTGTCTTGTCCGCAGCCGATTCCTGCTCGCGCGCGAAAACTTCTCCCGTGGCGCAGTTCACCGCGTTGATCGAGATCACATACGATGGTCCCAGGCTAGCGATCGTTCCCGCCAGATACGCCTTCACCCCCAGCCGCTGACCGAGTTGCTGCGCCAGCTCCGGCGTGATCTTCTGCTCGCGCGCCTGCCCCAGGTATTGCAGGTTGCTGTGCAGTTCCGAATCGCTCACCAGTTGCAGCAACGGCGACTGTTCCAGCTGAATCGCCAGCGCTTCCTTCAATGTCGAATCGAATACCGGATCGCCCGTCTGGTTGGTAAAGTCGGCCAGAATGAGCTGATCTTTGTCCGTCAGTTGTACGGTCGAACGCTTGCTCCAATAGAATCCGCCAGCAAGCACGGCCAGTACCAGCACGACCGCGGCCAGTACCATCCACTTCCACCATGCCCGTCTGGGTTCCAATTCCGGCGCCACCGTCACCTTACCCGACGACCCTGAAACTAATGCCCGTGCCGATCCGCTGATTCGTTGCGACGAACCCTTTGAGGAACTCTGCGGCACCGCAAGCATCTGCTCGGCTGTCGCATCCTCAGGCGACGAACTTACCGCCGAGCTTCGTCCCGACTCCAGATCGCGCTTCAGCCGCAGCAATTCTGACTTGAGGTCGACGGCATGCTGGTACCGCAGGTCGCGGTCTTTTTCCAGCGCCCGGTTGATCACGTCTTCGAGTTTCGGCGGCAGACTCGGATTCAGCCGCACCGGCGCCAGCGGCGTCCGGTTCAGAATACTGTCGAAGATGACTCCAGAAGTCTCTCCGCGGAACGGCACCGCACCAGTAGCCATCTCGTAGAGCACAATGCCGAACGAAAACAGGTCTGTCCGCGAATCGAGCGCCTTGCCTCGCACCTGCTCCGGCGACATATATGCCACCGTGCCCAGCGCTGATCCCGGACTGGTCAGGTGCGGGGCGCTCACGCCTTCGGTCTTGGTCGCTTCCGACGGATCGAGCGCGCGACTCGCATCCTGCGTGACTTTCGCCAGCCCGAAGTCGAGAATCTTCGCCGACCCGCGCTGCGTCACAAAAATATTCGCCGGCTTGATGTCGCGATGCACGATGCCCTTGGAGTGCGCCGCATCCAGCGCGTCGGCCACGTCAATCGCGATGCCAAGCAGCTTCTCGATCTCGAGCGGACGCACACCGATCAGGTGCTTCAGCGTCTCGCCCTCCAGGTACTCCATGACGATGAAGGCCTGATCGCCCTCCTCGCCAATGTCATAAATCGTGCAGATGTTGGGATGATTCAATGCCGACGCCGCCTGGGCCTCACGCCGGAACCGGCTGAGCGCCGCCGCGTCGCGCGTCACATCTTCAGGAAGGAACTTCAGGGCCACAAAGCGCCGCAGGCGCGTGTCCTCTGCCTTATAGACGACGCCCATCCCGCCACCGCCGAGCTTCTCGATCACTCTGTAGTGAGAGATGGTTTGGCCGATCATTTTATTCGCAGTGGCGCTGCCAGCAACCCCATTCCCAAATTTCAGGTGAGCCATCTTAGGGGGCAGAAGGAAGCAAAGTCAACGAGACATGCAGGATGCATGCAACACCGCGGAAAATGGCCCAACGCCGCATTGAACGAAGCGACACGGGGGGTGAGAATGTGGGTCGGAAGGAGACAACGAGTGCTATGGGTATTCTTCGCCAACCAGGATCTATAATCCGCACCATGAAACCTTGGATTGTCGCTGTCGCAGCGCTGCTGAGTGTATTCGCCGAGGCGCAAGACCAATCGACTTGTCCCGGTCCCCGGCAACGCGTCCCGACAAGTAATTGCAGTAGCAGTGATGTCAGCCGCAACCTTACGGTCCATGTGGCGGCTCTTGAGGCTGGCGATGGTAACGCCAGCAGCACATATGCCCCCGCGGGTGGGGGTGGATATGCCAGCGTCGGTTCAAAAGTCAGTCCAGAAACGATGGCTGATACGGTTGCCCGTGTTGAGAAGCGCCAGTATCGAGCTTGCGACATTGGTTTGGAAATCATTGAACGGGTTCGGGAGTCTTTTCAGCAACTTGGATATTTTTGTGCGGACGTTGAACCCATCGCTGCTCAGCAGACCGGAAAAAACGAATACAAGATAAACATCCACGTCCATCCCGGAGAACAATATCGCGTGGGTGAAATCAAGTTCACTGGCGCGACACTACTATCAGCAAATGAGCTGACGTCCGCACTCCACGTGAAACCGAACTCTCTGTTCAACACGGAATCAATTCTTCGAGGGCTGGAGAGCGTAGAGAAGTCCTATGCCAAAAAGGGACATGCGAATGTAACGGCAATTCCTGTTGCTGCCGTGGACCAGCAGGACCGGAAGATTCACCTCGAAATCAAGATCAACGAACCCAGCGCAGCGCAGTAGCCAGTGCGATGTTGGACGAGAACGTTGGGACGGACCGTGAACGTGGGGACCGCGTTCTGCGCGAATATCGAAGCGCACTCGCTGCTGATGAAGTGCCCAATCCATGAGGACCGAATATTGTGGGAGCGCAGTCCAGCGATCTAACCAGAATTGCTTCCGTCGACTCTACGCCGATCACGCTTCCGTGGAGGGGTGGGGCGGCAGGCTGCCCCACCCGCGGACCAAGAGAGGATTAAAAGTTGAGAATTACCTGCTTCGGCAGTGATCCGCCATAGTTGCATTGTGGACTCAATCCCCCGGACACGTTGCTTACGGTCCACGCCGGGGTGACAAAGACATGGCTGTCGTTCAAGAGGCTCTGGTTATAGAAACTGAATGAGCCACTATTGCCTGAGATCTCCTTGCCTGGATAGTCGCCGCACTGGGTGATGTAATAAACCTCCAGGACTCCGCCAAAAGCCCAATTGAAGGTCTGTCCGAAATTTGAGGTCTTAAGCATCTGGGAGAAGTTTCCGTTCTGTTGATCAATGATCACGATGTTCCACGAGCCGCACTTCGTGGTCCCCGCCTTACAGGTGTTGAAGACATACCCTTCGAGATGATCTCCGGGATTGACCGACGCCGGCGAGGCCTCCTGAACCGTACCCTTCTTGCAGCAATTCCAGGCGGCAATGCCCCACGCAGAGCCGTAATCGGAGTTCCACCCCAGGACCGGCTGAATAATGGTCACATCTCCGGTGTACTGCTCCAGCCCATTGAAGAAGTACAGGATCTGGCCGTCGTTGTCGGTCGGCGCCGGGGGCACGTCCCACTCCGAATAGATTTGGGCGTAGTTCGGCCCCGTGTGCGTGCTGGCATATTCAATCCAGGAATGGCCGATGTAGGGCGGCTGAGTCTTGCCGTCACCGGTGGGCTGCACATTCCCGACTACCTTTGTTCCGTCGGCTTCGAAGTGCGGATAGCCGCATTCCTGGATGGCTTCAACAGTTCCATTCGCATGCTGGATGGCGTCTTCATCATCCCGCACGATGTCTCCCTTAGCCAGGTGGTTGACGCAACTGGGATGGAAAAAGCCGAATGGCGTGACGACAAACTCGGGCGGAACCCCCGCTGGGCGCTTTTCTCCAGCAGGTCTTTGGGCTGCCGCGAAGCCGGCAAGAAACAGGGTGAAGGCGATCGACTTGAGAAGTCGGGAGGTGTGGATGCGTTTCATGGAAGTCTCCTTAAAGTGATGCCCAGATTGGATCTGTTTTGAAGCTCTTGCCGAACCCGGGCTGAATCTTGCCGGGGACCGGTTCGCGATGGCTGCTCAGCTTCCCTCTCCCTTGTGCCACCCCGCGATCCGCTTCCGGCCAGGGCCACTAGAGCACGCATCGCTGTTGGCCGTCTTGAATCTCTCGGTGAATTGTTGTGAAAATATTTGAAGCGCTTAAGTCCTTGTACTGCTTGCACATGGGACCGGGCTTCAAATCGTCCCTTTTACCGAACTCAAATCCGCTCGTCATTCGGATGTGCGATCTTTCGGAGGCTCAGGTTTGCCAGAATTTGCAGCTTCACCCAACACCTGGGCCGCCGGCAGTTCCAGTCGGCTGCTCGGGAAATCTCGCTCCCGGCTTGCCGTTTGACGCGTCCACCCTGGCGTCTGGCCCGGCACCATTACCGATATCGTCTCTCTTTCCACGGTCACTTCAATGCGCCGCCGGATGGTCACTCTCGCGTCTTTTTCTTCCCTGCGTTTTTGTGGCAAGAGTAGAATGGGGGCCAAAATTTTTTGGCAGAGCTGTCTTATGCTCAAAATTGACATGGTTTGCGGTCCGCCTTGATCGCCAGTAGAACAACCGGAAGACTTTACTGTCTTGAAGATGCGAGTGAATTGTCTTGAATAAATATGAATGCCTCCTATGCCGCCATCTTCGGGACACTTGTATCGATTTGGTGAATTCGAACTCGATCCTTGCCGGCGGACCGTTCAGCGCAAGGGTATGCCGCTCGAAGTCACGCCCAAGGCCTTTGAGGTTCTTGCCTACCTGGCAGCCAACCCAGGCCGAGTTGTAACCAAAGCCGAACTGCTCAAAGCGGTCTGGCCCGACTCGTTTGTCGAAGAAAGCAATCTAGCCCAGCACATCTCCTGGCTGCGCAAGGTGCTAGGGGACCGCTCCGACCTGATCGATACTGTCCCGGGCCGCGGTTATCAGTTCGCAACTCTCGTGCAGGTCATACCCCCGGCCGATTCGCCTCTGGCGGAACAACCCCCAGGCGCTCTCGCTCAAGGAGTGCGCGAGCACACGCGCGTAGTAATCGAGGAGTCTCTGGTTTTGCCCGCCGCCGTAAGAACGCCGCGGGCCTCGCCCCGAGGCCGGCTGTACTTCGCCATCGTGATCGCCGGGGTGCTCGCCGCGGTGGTCTGGGTGGGATTGAAATGGCGACGTCCCCCGATAGCCGGGGAGTTTGACAGGGCGTTAGTGGCCGATTTTGAGAACCTGACCGGCGATCCGGTGTTTGACCGTTCTCTGAGTACCGCGCTGGCCACCAGTCTGGATCAGTCCAGCGTCACCAGCGTGTACTCGCGCGCCCGTATGAAGGAAACGCTCGCGCGCATGGAGAAAGCCGACGTCGTACACATTGACGAAGAACTGGCACTGGAAATTGCGGAGCGTGAGGGCATCAAAGCTCTGATCGTGCCCACCATCGCCGAAGTCGGAGGGAGCTATCGTCTCTCAGCCCGCATACGGGCAGTCGCCTCGGGAAAGGACATCAGGACCGAAGTCGCGGGTGCCAAGAGCAAGCAAAAAGTGCTGGACGCAGTGGATGAACTGGCAGCGAGCCTGCGCCGCGACCTGGGAGAGTCGATCAAGAAGATATCGGAAAGCAAACCGCTCGCCGCCGCGACCACGCCTTCGCTGGAAGCGCTGAAGCAATACTCGCTCGGCGTGGAGATGAGAAATGCGGGCCAGGTGCAAGAAGCCAAGACCATGTTCGAAAACGCCTTGCGGATCGATCCGAACTTCACGGCGGCGATGGGGCAATTGGGCAGCCTGCACGTGATTTTGGCGGCGAACCGAGTGCCCCAGTTCGACGCCCAGGTGGGCAGAAATCTGCTCAGCCAGGCCGTGCTGCACGTGTCCAATTTGACGGATAAAGAGAGGTACACGATCCTGGCTTATCACGCGCAGTGGGTGGAGAATGACCGGGAGAAAGCTGCGGGTTACTACAAAGCGCTGCTCGCGATCTATCCCGGCAATGCCTCGGCCTATGCGAATCTGGCGTGGGACTACAGCCTCTTGGGCAGGTACGAGGAGTCCATGGCTGCGGCGAAGGAGTCCATACGCGTTGACCCACAGTTCCTTCCTGGCTACCTCAATTTGGCGGAAGTCCAGCTCTATGAACTAGGCGATGCAAAATCAGCGCTGGAAACCTGCCAGCAGGGGCTCCAGGTGGATTCTCATTGGGCCTATGGACACGATTGTTCGGGTTGGGCGCTGCTCGGCAAAGGGGAATGGGCGCAGGCGGAAGCGGAGTTCGAGAAGGCGGTGACGTTCAATCCGCGGAGCACGCTTTCCCGCTACCGCTTGTCGCATGCCCTGCGCTTGCAAGGCCACTATCAGCAGGCGCTCCAGGCGCTCGAACCTATCCTGAAAATCGACCCCTCGGACCCTTCTCCGTGGTATGGCATGGGCGTGATCTGTGAGGCCATGGGAGATCAGGAAAAAGCCCACCAGAACTTCGAGCGCTACCGCCAGGAAATAGAAGCTCGATGGAAGAAAGATCCGAAGGACGCCAATGCGGCCTTTTCCATGGCGGATGCGCTCTCGCGGCTCGGGCAGGTTGAAAGCGCAATGTCCTGGGCACGCAAAGGCATGGCTCTTGATCCAGGCATGCATGACTCCTATGCCGATGTTCTTGCTATGAACCATAGGAAGCATGAGGCCATCGAGCAGCTGCAGCTGGCCATCCAGAACGGGTACCGATGGTACATCTTCATTAAGATCGATCCCGACCTGCAGTCTCTCCACGGCGATCCGGAGTTTGAGAAAATTCTCGCCGAAAGAATCAAAACCTGATCGCTCGACTGACTCCCGCGTTTCTCCGCCCTCCACGATCCAGCAAGACGACGTGACCGCCGTCACTGACATGTCCTTCCCATTCGTGTGGCATTGAACGTTGCTGCTGATCGCCCATCGGGCGGAAGAAGCAAGATCAAATCTATGATGGGCGCAATCCGCTAAACACGCTTCTTTATCCCCATTCACGAACGGAATGTCTCGCCATGAATAGCTGCCCCGCTTGCGGCTTGGCGTACCCGGTGGACTTCACGCTGTGCCCGCGCGATGGCGCGAAACTGGTGGAAGTGGGCGCGTGGTCTGACGGAGCAGTGATCCGCGGCAAGTACCGGATCTTGGGCAAAGTCGGCCAGGGTGGAATGGGCAGCGTCTATAAGGCTCTGCATCTACGCTTTGGCGAGATACGCGCCCTGAAGGTGATCGGCAAGGAGTTATCCAGCGACTCGACGTTCGTCAAGCGCTTCGAGCACGAAGCGGTCATCACTCGCAAGCTCCAGCATCCGAATGCGGTGCGCGTGGA
>Ga0335078_10017272_pt1 | contig 10715 bp, 12 predicted proteins | sample Lox_Sample_32_FD_206711 | JGI IMG/M metagenome (GOLD analysis project Ga0335078, IMG submission 206711) | Soil microbial communities from Loxahatchee National Wildlife Refuge, Florida, United States - Lox_Sample_3.2 | ecosystem: Environmental > Terrestrial > Soil > Wetlands | place: USA... | reverse complement strand
GCCCACCACGCCCGTAATGTCACGCCGGCGCGGGAAATTGCCCTTGCCATCGCCATACAGAATCGATAGTCCACCGGCCACAATGTCCAGATTGCCGTCCCCGTCCATGTCCCCGATGACCGGAATTCCTCCCCCGGCATAGGTCTGCGGAGCGGCATAGTTTCCGTTCCCTTTTCCCAGCGCGACCGCTGTGTAACCCGCGCCCTCCAGCACGTACGAATACGCGAGATCGGCGATGCCGTCGCGGTTGAAATCGCCCGCCGCGAGCCCGATCGGAAAAGACACTCCGCCGGGGAAGGAAAGGGCTGGCTGCGGCGCCTGAAATGTGCCGTCGCCATTACCGGGAAACACTGAAATTCTGCCCGGACCCTGGGTGTTAAAGCTGGTCAGCACGACATCGAGCCTGCCATCGCCATTGAGATCCGCCACCGCTGCCGAACCCGAATACCAGTCGGAACCGCCGCCCAGGGACGCCTGGTAAAACACCGGGCCCTGAAAGTTCGCCCCGCCGGTTCCCAGAAACACGTCGAACCCCGAAACCAGGTTGGCGCCGACCGCCGCTACAGCCGCTGGAACCACCATGTCGAGATTGCCATCGCCGTTCAGGTCCACAAGAACGGGCGTGCCGCCGGAAGAGGAGCCGCCGTTTTGAAACTGGCTGGGGAAGATCGGGTATATGTTCTCGCCCAGGAAATGGAGTGTCGCATCGAATGCCACCACGTCCAGAAGCTGCGGCGCGCCAAACCGCGGCGTCTGATCCAGCAAGGTGACCAGGACATATTCGCCCGACTTGGCTTGCACGATCGCCTGCGGCAATTGCTCCGGCACCGTGAAATTCACCGCCGCCGGACACGCCATCACCTGCTTCTGATAGTTCGGCGTAGTGCTCAGAATCTGATATGGCGGGCTGGCCGAGATTTCCACGCCCGTGTACGATCCATCGGCCTGCCGGACCAGGATCACACGCGACGACTGCGTCGGCGCCAAACTCGCCGCGTACCCGTTCTGAAACTGGATGGGCGGACAGGACGTCTGCCCCCACGCGCACCACAGACATGCGGCGACGGTCAGACTAAGCATGCGGTGCATGGCCCCATCGGAAGTGCAACTGGCATGCCAATCCAAGGCGCCGTGAAATCAGCGGTTCAGAGCGCGCCGCGTATCGTCCAGACACGCTTCCGTGGCCAAGCGCCCGGTCACGCTGCTCACCGTGATGGTCTGGTTCCTGTGCCCCGCGAGGTACCAGCAGGGGGCATATCCCAGGTGCGGCAACAGCGAATGCACGCAAGGCCGCGTCTCGGTGTCGCCCAGCTCATAATCGATGCGATGGTCCTTCTGTTGGATCGCCCACATGATCTGCACGTCCACGCTCCCCTGCGGACGCAAACGAGCCACGGCGTAATCGCACGTGTACAGAACAATCAGTCCCGCAATCGCGTAGAGCGCCAGGCGCTGAAGGGTTCCCACATCGATAATTCTAGTCTTTCCTTCCGGCTTCCGGCTCCTCCTCTAAAATATTCCTTGACCCTGACGTAGCGTCAGGGCCGATCTTCAATGAGGAGGGGGCGATGCGCGGATATCGGGTAAGGGAGTTCGCCGATCTGGCCGGAGTGACGGTGCGCGCCCTGCACCATTACGACCGGCTGGCGGTGCTGCGCCCGAAGCGTACCGACTCCGGCTACCGCCTCTATAGTGGGCGCGATCTCGAACGCCTGGAACAGATCGTGGCGCTGAAATTCCTCGGTCTCCCGCTCAAGGAGATCAAGACCCTGCTCGACCGCGAAGCGCGCCGCCTTCCGGAAGTTCTGCGATCGCAAAGAATGGCGCTGGAAGAGAAACGCCGCGGCCTGGAGCAGGCCATCCACGCCATTCAAGAGGCCGAAGAAGCCATCGCGTCCGGCCAGCCGGCCGATACCCAGGTGTTGGCCAGAATCATTGAGGTGATCGAAATGCAAGAGAACAGCGAGTTCCTGGACCGGTACTACAGTCCCGAAGCGCAGACCAAACTGGCGGACAAACGCAAGCAATGGACGCCCGAACTGCAAGCCGAAGCGACCCGCGCGTGGACCGAATTGTTTCGCGACATCGAAGCGTCGCTCGACGAAGATCCCCGGTCGGCGAAGGCGCAAGCGCTTCTCTCGCGCTGGCGCAAGCTGCTGGAGGGATTCACGGGTGGAGACCCGGACCTTGCCCGCGGCGTCGGCAAGGCCTGGGCCGATCGCGCCAACTGGCCCGCGGCGATGAAAGAGCAGAGCGCGCCGTTCGTCAATCCCAAGGTCTGGGAGTTCATTCGCCAGGCGAGCGCATCGTGACCAGCGCCCTCATGACTGAGACGCAGCCCATAGCGCCCGCCGGAGGCCTCAAGGCACCGCTCCCTTGCGGTGGCGGCGCCTTTCACTTCTTCTCCGCCAATTCCTTCGCTTTGGCGGCGTCGGCGTCCGCGCCGGCGGTGTCTCCGGCAATGCGGCGCGCCCAACTGCGATTCAGATAAGCGTTCCCGTACGCCGGGTTGAGCGCTATCGCTTTGTCGAAATCCTGGATGGCCTCGGCGAATTGTTTCTGCCGGTAGTGCGCGTACCCGCGCGCGTTATAGGCCAGCGCCATCGACGGATCCATTTTCACTGCCGCGTCCAGTTGCTCGATGGCTTCGGGCAAATGATTGTCCTGCAAGAGGGCGAACCCCCGCCTGTAAAGGGTCAGCGCGGTATCGCCGCTGGCTGGCCCCACGGCCTGCTTCGGAGCAGGCGGTTTGACCTCGGCCGGGGTTGCCGCAGGTTTCGGAGTAGGCGGCTTCGCTTCGGCCGGGGTCGCCGCTGGTTTCGGAGCAGGCGGCTTGACCTCGGCCGGGGTTGCGGCAGGTTTCGGAGCATTCAGCTTCGCTTCGGCCGGGGTTGCCGCAGGCTTCGGAGCATTCGGCTTCGTTTCGGCCGGGGTTGCCGCAGGCTTCGGAGCAGGCGGCTTGACCTCGGCCGGCGTTGCGGCAGGTTTCGGAGCGGGCGGCTTCGCCTCGGGCCTTGGTTCCGGTTTGACTTCCGGCGGCGGAACAGGCTTGGGTTCTGTCTTCACCTCCGCCTTTGCCTCAGCCGGCGCTTCCACCGGCGCCGTAGTCTTCGCCTCCGCGGCCGGCGGAGCGGCCGCCGTGCCGGGCAGCGTCACCGCGACCGTATCCGGGGGCGGCGGCTTTACGATGGCCTCGGCGTCCGCTTGTTGCACCTTGGCTTCCGCCAGGTCGAGCAATTCCTGCACCTGCCGGTTGCCGGGATCGAGCCGGATCGCCTGGCGCAAATCGGACACCGCTTCGGCATACCGTTTCAGCAGAAAATAGGCGTTGCCGCGAGCGGTCCACGCCAGCGCGCTCGCCGGGTCGAGTTCAATCGCTTTGGTGCGGTCGGCAATGCCCTTGTCGTGCTGGCCCAGAAAATGGTAGGAACTGCCGCGAGCCACGTAGGCCTCCGCGCTGTTCGGCGCCAGCTTCACCGCCCGGTCGCGATCCTCGAACGATTCCTGGTACCGCTGCTCGCGAGCGTAAACCGCGCCGCGGGCCAGAAACGTGCGCGCATCGTTGGGATCGCGCTTGATGGCTTCGCTGTAATCGGCGATGGCGTCGTTGTCGTGCCCCATTTGTTCGCGCACCGCGCCGCGCACGCGCCAGGCGCGCACATCGTCGCCGTTCAACTTCAGCGCCGCCGTCAGATCCTGGTCGCCGCGGGCGAAATCGCCGATTCCGATATAAGCCAGCGCGCGCTCCACCAGGGCCGCCTCGTAATCGTCCCTGCGGCTCAACGCGTTGTCGAAATCCTCGATCGCATCGCGGTATTTTCCCTCCGCGGCGAGCGCCACGCCGCGGCCCTCGTAAGGTTCGGGATTGTCGAGCCGCAGCTTGATCGCCTGCGTGAAATCGGCGATGGCCTTGTCGAATTGCCGCATCGCCGTATACGCCAGCCCGCGAGCGTTATACACTTCGGTCCGCTCCAGCTTCAGGCTGATGGCGGTGGTGAAATCCTGCGCCGCGCGCTCCGCTTGCCCGCCCGCGGCGAGGAATTCGCCGCGCGCGAAATAGGCTTGCGCGTCGCCGGGTTGGACCTTGATGGCGTCGTCGAGGTCCGCCATGGCTTTGTCTTTGTCGCCCGCGGCCAGATAGTCTTTGGCCCGCGCGCGCAACGCGGCGGAGTTCGCTCCATCCGCCTCGAGGGCCTGGCCATAATCGGCGATCGCCTCGTCGCGGCGGCCCGCCTGGTCGGCAGCCTGCCCCTGGAGAAAAGCGGCCTGCGATTTCTTACGGTCCGGCTTGCTTTGCGCCCCGTCAACCGAGTGCAACAGACCGGATATGGCGATCGATAGCACGATCTTCGCCACGCGGAATCTCGACTTGCACATGAACCCTATGGATTTAGTGTACACTTTGATCGCGGTGAAATTCACCGCTCAAAAAACCATGACCGACCAACCGTTCGACGAGCCCCGCCTGGCCATCAATCGCGTCTACACGCGCCAGGGCGACCAGGGCCAGACCGCGCTCGCCGGCGGCCAGCGCGTCCCCAAAGACGGACCGCGCATCCAGGCCTACGGCGCGGTGGACGAACTCAATTCGTTCCTCGGCGTGGCGCGGGCGACAATCGCGGACATGGAACGTGGTACGCCGCCGCTCGGCGCGCTCGGCGACATTCTTCTTCGCGTGCAGCACGAGCTTTTCAATCTCGGTTCCATTCTTGCCACCTTGCCCCAGGACGTCCACCCGAAACAGGCCCGCGTTACCGGGGCCGATGTCACCCAACTGGAGCGCGAAATGGACTCGATGGGCGCCGGTCTTCCGCCCCTGCGCTCGTTCGTCCTTCCCGGCGGCTGCCGCTTGAACGCCGAATTGCACGTTTGCCGCACCGTGTGCCGGCGCGCGGAGCGTGAACTGGTGACGCTCGCCCGCGAGCAGAACATTCCGCCGGAATCGCTGCGCTATCTCAATCGGCTCAGCGACGCGCTGTTCGTCTGGAGCCGCTGGGCCAGCCACGTGACCGGAGCCTCCGAGATCCTGTGGGCGCCGAACCAGGCGGCATCCGCGCGGCCCGCGAAATGAGCCGCCCCGCCGGCCGTCCGGAATTTCGCGCGCCGGGGCTTCGCGGCAACTCGTGGCGGGTTATCATGAGCTAGTGCCGCCGCAACTGGATTCACCCATTCTGGAATTCAGCGGGGGCCTGCGCGGGACGCCCTCGTCCCGCTTGTTCGAGGCAGGCCGACCAGGGCGCCGGCCGCGGACCTGGGGGAACGCCCCACAATTTGCTGTTCCTACACTAGTGACATGGCGCTGATCGCCGTTTCGGGCCATCCCGGATGCCGGTACGAGGAGGTCGCGCGCATCACCGCGCAACGCCTGGACTTCGAATTGCTCACCCAATCGCGCCTCGCCAAGCTGATCGAAGAGGAATTCGGTGCGGGCGCGAGAATCCCCGACAAAGCTTTCCCCAGCCTCGTGACATCCCTCCTCGCGCATCTCGCCACCGAAGCTCACCTGGTCTACTGCGCCCTGGGCGAAGAGTTGCAGACGCGGCACTTCGGCAGCATGCTGCGGGTCCACGTGGTGGCGCCGGAGAATATCCGCGTCGGCAACCTCATGATCGACGGCCGCATGGAACGGGCCGCCGCGCGCGAACTCCTGCTCGAACTCGAAGCCCAGGCGCGCACCGAGCGCAAGGCGAAATTCGGCAAAACCAAAGCCACCGCGGAGCTGTTCGACCTGGTGCTCAATGCCGAGACGCTTTCCACCGAGCAGATGGCGGAATTGATCTCGACCGCCGTCGCCAGCACCGGCCTCAAAGAACGCGGATTTCTTTCCGCCGCGGCCGAGGCGCAATTGCAGTTCCAGATGCGGCTGAAGCTCTCGCGATATGGCATCGTTCCGCCCAGCCATATCACCTTGCGGCAAAAAAGATTCGCCCATCAGAGCGAGGAAATGTTCGCCAACCTGCTGGATTTCTACCGTATCGCCTGGGAATACGAACCGCGCAGCTTCCCCATTCAGTACGCCGCCGATGGCACCGTGCTGGAAGCCTTCACCCCGGATTTCTACCTGCCCGAATTCGATCTTTACGTGGAATTAACCACCATGAAACAATCGCTCGTGACGCGCAAGAACCGCAAGGTGCGGCTGCTGCGCGAACTCTATCCGCAGCTCAATATCCAGGTGTTCTACCAGAAAGACTTCGAAAATCTGGTCTTCAAATACGGGCTGGCCGACCGGCCGGTGCGCGCATGAGCCCCCCAACCCTGCCCGGAATCGAGCGCATCCTCTTCACCGAAGAGCAAATCGATCAGCGCATTCGCGAAGTGGCCGCCGCCATCACCGCTAATTATCAGGGCAAAACGCTGAAACTGGTGGGCGTGCTGAAAGGCTCGATCTTTTTTTTGACGGCGCTGGCGCGTCACATCGAATTGCCCCTGAAGATAGATTTTCTGGGCATCTCGAGCTTCTCCAACAAGACCGGCGCGCCTGGAGTGGTGCGCATCGCAAAGGATCTCGACGAAAGCATCGAAGACGAAGACGTGCTGCTGGTGGAAGATATCGTCGACACCGGCTTTACGCTTCGCTACCTGCTTCAGACCTTGGCCGGCCGCGCGCCCAACTCGCTGGCTGTGTGCTGCTTCCTTGACAGAAACAGCCGCCGCATCGTCCAGGTCCCCGTCGATTACCGCTGCTTCGAGATCCCCGACCGCTTCGTGGTGGGATTCGGGCTGGATTACAACCAGTTGTACCGGAACCTCAGTTATGTAGCCGTCATGAAGCCCGACAAAAGTACAGTGCAACACTAGTAGCGCGAAATTGTCATTGCATCGTCGTCATCCGGCGCTAAGATTAAAATAGCTTCAGCAAAAAGAGGAGCGTGCAGAAAATGAGATCCCGGATTTTGTTCGTTTCCGGGCATCCGGATGATGCCCGCCGCCTATCGCGCATGCTGCATTCGCTGCCCATCACGGTGGACCACGTGGAAACCTTGCAGCAGGCGCACGCTAAGCTTCAGCAGGACGACTACGGCGTCATTCTGACGGAAGCCGCATTGCCCGACGGCAAGTGGCCGGATGCGCTCCATCTGGCCCGCCAATGCGCGCAGGAGCCCGAAGTCATCGTCACCGACCCGCAAGCGGACGCCCGCTTCTGGGCGGAAGCGCTGAATCTGGGAGCCTACGATCTGCTGGCCCAACCTTTTTACGAACCTGAGGTGCGCCGCATCTTGTATAACGCCTGCTCCCACCTGGGGCCGATGATGACCGCCGCCTCCCCCGCATAAAGACCCCTCAAGAGCCGCGACCGCGAGGGAGCGGCGCTTTTCTCCCTCGCGAACCGCGAGTCCGCGCCCCGCCGGCATTCCGCTATCGACGCGGTGAACCGGTTCATTCCGCAAGCTTCTCGAGGCGGGCGAGTTCGGCGCGCAGATTGCGGCGATAGCGCGCGAGGAAGATCAGGAACAGCGGAGTGGCGATGGCGAAGACGATGGCCGGCGCCGGCACGCGGCGCGCGGGGTCGCGGTAGAGCCACGCGAGGCAGAAAATCATTTCGGTGAAATAAAGCACCACGCCGAAACGCGTGCCGGCCAGCTTTCCGCGCGTGCGGCGGATGGAGAGATCGACGAAATCGGCGGTGGTGATGGCCGCCGGCGACCACGTCCCGCGGCGCGCGCGGATGCCGGCGGTCCAGGCGGCGGCGAGGAAGGTCCACACGGCGAGGGCCAGTACCAGCATTTCGCCGCGCGGTTCGAGCACGGCCCACAGGATCGACCCGCCGCCGACGGTCACCGTGACGAGGAGTTCGGACGCGAGCACGATGCGCATGTTGCGCGTGCCGCGCGCCACTTTGCGGCGCAGGCCGGCGGGCACTTCGTTGTGGGCCTGCCACTCGGCGCGCCAGCTTTCCAATTCCAGATCGGGCTTCACGATTTCACCTCCAGCGCTTCGCGCAGCATCTGGCGCGCGCGGGTGAGACGCGCGCCCACGTTGTTTTCCGAGATGCCCAGCACCTGGGCGATCTCGCCGTAATCCATGCCTTCGAGCATGAGGGTCACCACCTGCCGGTAGAGCAGAGGCAGCGCGTGAACGGCGCGGTCCAGGCGTTCGCCTTGCTGCGCGCGCGCATGGGCGGCTTCGGGATTTGGGCGCGTATCGGGGATATCGACGGCTTCGGCGGCAGCCGGCGGGCGCCGGCGGGTGATGTGAGTCACGGCCCGGTTGTGCGCGATGCGGAAGACGAAGGTGCGCTCCGAGCATTCGCGGCGGAAGTGGGGGAGGCCGCGCCAGATGCACAACGCGATTTCTTGCACCAGGTCGTCGCGATCGGCGGCGGTGGAAGTGTAACAGGCCGCAAGGCGGGTGAGAGCCGGACCGTTTTCGGCCAGCAACCGATCGAAAGTGCGTTCGAGTTCCGCGCGTTCCGCCGCCGCCAAATCGCTCTCCTGAAGCGTGCGCTCAGCCGCCGTAGACCACATCGTCCTGCTCCAGGCGGCGGGCGGCGGCGGCGAGCGCCACGCCGGCCACGATCATGGTTGCCAAGCCGACCCCCAGCAGCGCGAGCGGGTCCGGCGCCGCGCCGCGCATGCCGGCTTCGATCTGCAATTGGTGCCCGGCGACCGGCACGAACTTCCACCATCGATTGCCGGCCACGGGAGAGAATACCATAAACATCCCCAGCATCATCGGCAGGAAGACCAGCATGGAGAGGTAGGTGTGCGCTTCTTTGACGCCGCGGCAAAGGGTGGAGATCCAGATTTCGAGGGCGGCGGCGAGGAGGCAAAGCGGCAGGAGCGAGACGGCGAGAACGGGCTGCGGCACGCGATGAAAGAGAAGCGCGAAGCCGGCCAGGTTGAGCGCGAGGCCGGCGGCGCAGAACGCGGCCACGGCCAGCCATTTGCCGAGCAGCAGATGGAGCCGCGTGACGGGATGCATGAGCAGCGGTACCAGCGAGCGGCGCTCGCGCTCTCCGGCGATGGCATCCATGGCGACATTGACGCCGCCGACGAATGCGGCAACCAGCGTGAACACGGACATCATGGCGATGAGCACGCGATCGGCATCGTGGATGGCGAAGGAGACCATGCCGACGACGCCCGGTCCCATCAGGGAATAGAGCGCGGCGGAGACGACGGCGCGGCGGTCGCGCCATCCGTCGATCCATTCTTTGGCGGCGACAGTCCAAACCGGGTTCATGCGGCCACCTCCGCGGCGCGTGTGAAAGCTACGAACGCGTCTTCCAGGCCGGCGGCGCCCGCGCGCCGGCACAATTCGGCGGGAGTGCCTTCGGCCACCGCGCGGCCGTGCGCGAGGATCACGATGCGGTCGCACAGCGCCTGCACTTCCTCGAGTACGTGACTCGAAAAGACGATGCAGGCGCCGGCATCGCGCGCGCGGCGGAGCAAAACGCGCAGCGCGCGCACCGAGGGAATGTCGAGCCCGCTGGTGGGTTCGTCGAGCAGAAGATTGCGCGGCGAATGCACCAGGGCGCGGCCGAGCGCGGTCTTCATACGCTCGCCTTGCGAGAATCCGCCGGTGGGCCGGTCGGCAATGGATTGCATGCCGAGGAACGCGATCAGTTCCTCGATACGGCCGCGCAGGCGAGGCGCGGGAATGGCGTGCAGGCGCGCGGAAAAGGTGAGGATTTCGCGCGGCGTGAGGCGCGAGTAGAGGCCGGCGTGATCGAGCATGCCGCCGACGCGGCGCTGGAGCGCCAGTGGGCCGGCGGACGGCGAGACGCCGTCCACGAGGACCTCGCCGGCGTTCGGGCGCAGGACTCCGCAGACGATGCGGAGGGTTGTGGATTTGCCGGCGCCGTTGGCGCCGAGCAGGCCGGTAATGACGCCATCGGGCGCGTGAAACGAGACGCCGCGGAGCGCGGAGACAGTGCCGAATTGTTTTTGGAGGTGGCGGACTTCGATCATGCTGACCGTATAGTCCGGGGTGGGCGGAATTCCTTACAAGGCGGTTGGCTTTTTGCGGGAACGCTGGAGAAGCAGGTGGGAATCGGTGGAAGGCAGGGGCGCCATGGGATCGGTCAGATTGGAATGAGTGTACCCTGACAGATATGACGGGACCCCGAGAGATATTCCGCCGATTCGTAGCGGCGATCAACGCCGGTGACGTGGAAAGTCTGGGCGGGCTGATGGCGGCGGGCCATCTGTTTGTGGATTCCGCCGGCAATCGCACCCAAGGCGCCGATACCATGCGGGCCGGTTGGCGCGGATACTTCGCCATGTGTCCCGATTATTGGGTGCGGATCGACCGGGAGATAGCGGAGGACGACACCGTGTTGGCGGTGGGAGAGGCGGGCGGCACCATCGACGGCGCGGCGTGGCGGACGCCGGCGGCATGGAAGGCGGTGGTGCGCGAAGGCCGGGTGGAGGAATGGCGCGTGTTCGCGGACAACAAGCCGGTGTACGAGATCCTGGCGCGCCGCAAGTAGCGTCACGCAAGAGATTTATGGCCGTTGGGGGTGGCGGAGGGTGAGGCCGCAGGTTGGCCGGAGGGCGGTTGCGAAACGAACCCAATTTCGGCGTTCGCGCTTTGGTTTGTTGAAGATGGGAGGGAGTCGGAAGGGCCGGATCCGGCGCTTTCCAGGAGGGCGGCCATACGTCGATCCGCGACAAGGTCCCGATTCCGCATCGCGGACACTTGCGTAGGGTCTGGGAAGCGGGGAGCGGATCGATTGGCGGGGCGTCGGAAGCTGGCGGCAGCAGATCGGC